>Ga0315910_10005837_pt1 | contig 10043 bp, 9 predicted proteins | sample EdamamesoilMG_FD_204470 | JGI IMG/M metagenome (GOLD analysis project Ga0315910, IMG submission 204470) | Garden soil microbial communities collected in Santa Monica, California, United States - Edamame soil | ecosystem: Environmental > Terrestrial > Soil > Garden | place: USA: California... | reverse complement strand
CTCCACGTGACGACCTGCGCCGAGGCGAGGGGATTGGCCGTGCCTTCCTCGACTTGAAACAGGAGCGACACGGTCTCGCGCGGGCCGATGCCGCTCAGCCCGAGATAGAGTTCGCCCGGATTGTCCACGGCCGGGACGAGTGTGGCCGTGCGCGTCTCGGCGCCGACCGCCGCCTTGAGGTGCGTGTGTTCCTCGCGCTGACCGAAGGCTGTGAGATGAAAGAGCCGCACCGGCCGTGTCTCGAAGGCGCCGGCATCCTCGGAGCCGGGCCGCGCGGTCCCGGAGCGCGCCCGGTAGTCGAGCGTGAGCGACGCGAGTTCGGGCGTATAGGCCGGCCGCGGGACCGTGCGCGGCCGCGCCTTGCCCGCATCGGTCTGGTTGAACGCGATCGCATCGGCAAAGAGCTCGGGAAATCGATCGTGCAGAAAATCCTGTTTCAGGCGCAGGCGCAGGAATCCGCGCTGTGTCTTCGGCAGCAGGCGGCCCGGGACGAGCCGCCCTGGGAGCCGGAGGTTTTCCTTGAAGCGCAGGGCGGGCGAGGGTCGCAGGGTGGAGAGCGGGCTGGACACGGCGACACGGGCAAACGGCAGGTGGACACGCGCGCTGCGCACGGTCCGCGCGATCTGCGCGGTGAACGTCGCGAAGGGCAGCCGGCCGAGCGCGAGCAGCGGCTGCTCCTGTTTGGTCGAGTCGATCGTCCGCACCGTGGTGGCGTCGCCTTCGAAGAGCCGCGTGTCGGGCAGGAGGGCCTCGAAACGGCCGTCGCGCAGCACCTCGAGGCTGGCGGTGAACTGCGCGTTGGAGGTCACGGCCGTCGCACCTTCGCGCGTCGTGTATCCGGAATAGTGTTGCGCGAGGTTCGCGGGAGCGCCGCTCCACGCGAGGTGCAGGCTGGCGCTGGTGACATCCTTGTTCAGCGCCTCCTCGGCGTTGATGTAGAGCGAGGAACCGGCGCGCGGCGCGGGGCCGAACGGAAGGAACGCCTTGGACGGGTCGACGCGGCCGTTGTCGTGCTCGAGCACGAGATCCTTCATGCCGGTCACCGCGACCTCGAGGCTCACGCCTTCCACGGAGGCCAAGGCCAGCGCATCGGCCGCCGCGTCGGCCCGTTCGCCGCTGAACACGACCTTGAGGACCGGCGCGAGCGTGTCGAATCCACCCTCGAGCACGGTCGGATCGAACGGCACGACGGCGCCGGCTCCGCTCGCGAGGGCGTAGACCAGGTCGAGTGTCCAGGCGCCGGCCCCTTCCGGCGTGGCCGTGCAGGCCGTGGGCAGCCCGGCGTCGAGCCACGCGTCCTCGCCGCTGAGATGAGCGCGCGCGGACGCGAGCAGGTCGGCGCCCTCGATCGTGCCGCCGGCGAGCCGGAGCTCGAGGTGGATGGTGATCGTGCGCCCGCCCTCGCGCAGGGCGAGCACGGGAGCCGAGAGGGCAAAGCCGCGTGGTGCGGCCGGCAGCGGGTGGCCGCGCCCGAACGGATGCCACGTGGGCTTCTCCTCCGGCAGCGGTTCGCCGAGGCCGTCGAGCGAGGCCGCTTCCGCCGCGTAGCGCAAGGGTGCGTCGACCGCATCACGCGCGAGGATACGCCGGTGCACCAAGGCGGCGCGATTGGCGAAGATCTCGAATTCCGTGTGGTAGGCGAGGCCGTCCTTCGTCGTGAACGCCGTGCCGGCCGGAATGTGGAGCTCGCGGGTCGTCTTCTTGAGCTCGAGCACGAGGTTCACGCGATCGGGGCGCGGACCGCGCGGCGCGAGCCCGAGCACCTCGCGCAGGTGAAAGTCGAGGTGGCGCGCGGTCAGCCGGTTGATCGAATCCTGCGAGCGGCGGTAGAGCCGGAGGAAGGCGAGAAACAACGCCTGCTGCGGCGCCTGACCCGCGAGCCGCTCGGCCTCCTCCTGCGTCATCGCGGCGAGGTCCGGCAGGAATCGCGGCCATACATCCGCCAGGACCGTCGAGCCGTCGGCCTTCCAGAACGCGAGGCCGCCCGCCAGCGAACGGGCAAGGGCCGCGACCTCGGCCGGCGTGCGCGCGTCGAGCGGCGCGTGCGCCGGATCGAGTGCTGTCTGCGAGCGCTCGGGCTGGCTCGTCGAGTCGGACGTGGCGGAGACGAAGACCTGGGCGGGATCGTTCATGGCAGCTCCGTGCCCTCGCGCCGGTGGAATGGGTAGACGAAGTTGTGCCGCGTATTCGTGGCCACGATGCGGAACTGCACCTCGATGAGCACGCGCCCGGCCGCGGTGTCGTCGGCCGTGACGGAGACCTTCTCGGGCACGATGCGCGGTTCAAAGTAGAGGATCGACGTGCGCACGCGGTCGGCGATGTCCGTCGCGAGCGAGGTCGTGACGGGCTCGAAGAGCAGCGGCGTGAGGTCGCACCCGTACTCCGGCAGCATCGCGCGCTCGCCCGGCAGCGTGGAGAGCAGGATGGCCAGGCTCTGCTCGATGTCGGTCCGGGCGGAGACCAGCGCCACGCTCGCCGGCAGGAACTGGGGGAGAAACTCCGGGGGAAACGCCCAGCCGGTGCCGAGAAAGGAGGGAGGATCGTCGGGAGGCATGGTGGGTTCAGCCGCCGATCAGGACGGTGGGGCAGCCGGCGACGATCGAGCCGCCGTGCGAGGTGGAGTCGCCGAGCCGGGCCGCGGGCTTGCCGCCGATCATCACCGTACCCGAGCCCGCCACGATCGTGGCGGGCGGGCCGGCGCACACGCACATGTCGCCGAGCCGCGCGGCGGGCAGGCCGCCAATCAAGACCGTCGGCTCGCCCGCCGGCAGGATCGGTCCCCCGACATGGGGCGAGGGCGCCGGCGTGGTGGCGGGGCAGACGTGCATGTCGGTGACGCGTGCGGCGGGTGGCATGGTGTTGTCTCAGTTGATCTGTACGAGTGCGCCCTTGATCGTGACGTTGCCGCTGGCGGAGAGCTCCGCGCCGGCCGAGGCGGAGACGGCGAGCTGGGCGCTGGCCGAGAGGTCGAGGCCGGCCCCGGCCTCGACCGTGGTGTCGGTGCCGGACTTGATCAGCACGGCCTTCGCGCTCTCGAGCGTGATGCCGCTGCTGTCGAGCACGACCTTGTTGCCGTTCTCGTCCTCGAGCCGGATGCCGCCGGTGTCGTCGCTCAGCTCGACGGTGTTGCCGTTCGGCGTTTGCAGCGTGATCGACTTCTTCTCGTCGTTGAAGACGAGTCTGAGACCCTCGCGCGAGAGGTAACCCTTCTCGGGGTTGGCTTCGGCCGGGCTCAGTGCGGGCGCGCGGCTGCTGCTGTGGAGCGAGCCGAGGACGACCGGGTGGCGCGGATCGGCGGCGAGGAAACCGAGCACGACCTCGTCGCCGACCTCCGGGTAGAAGAACGCGCCCCGCCCGGAGCCGCCATCGAAGGTGGCCAGCCGGGCCCAGACCGGATCGGCCGCGTCGCCGAGGGTGGGGACGGTGACCTGCACGCGAAACTCCGAGGCCGGATCGTTCTCGATCGCGCTGACCACGCCGATGGCCAGGCCGTGCACGGCCGGCAGCATGCCGGCGGCGGGCGGCTGGCCGACGACGGGATCGTCGCCCTCGAGCAGGCCGCGGGGCGGCAGGCCGAACTGGATGTCCGTCTGCCAGGCGCCGCGCTTGAGCGTGTGCCGCACTGCGGAGATGACATGCCGTCCGTTGAGGCGGTCGCCCAGTCCACCCAGCTCGAGGATCGCGCCCGGCAGCGGTGCGGCCGTGCCCTCGCAACGCACGCGCCCGTGCAGCCGGGAGAGCCGGCGGCGGAGGAGCCGTGCACCGGCGAAGGCGTCGAGCTCCTCCTGCGTGATGGCGCCGGGATGCGCGACGGGGTCGGGCTGTCCGTGGGCGTCGGCCAGCGTGGCGCCATCGAGGTTGCCCGCGGCAGGCAGCGCAGGCTCGGCGCCGGTCGCGCTGATCGCCTCCTGGGCGGATGGATCCCAGGCCAGGCCGGTCGACTCCAGGGGCTGAATACGCGCGTCCATCGCGGCGTCGAGCTCGAGGATCGTCGCGCCGTAGAGGAGCGAGAGCGCGGGCTCGTCGCCGGCGGCGGGCGGCGCGGCCAGCGTCGCTCCGGCGTCGGTCGGGGTGAAGAAGAGACCGCAGGCCTCGGCGCGCGCGAGGGCGAAATCCCAGTCCGTGCTGTGCCACTGCACCAGCCGCTCGTGCGTGGGCGTCGTGCCCGAGGCCTCGAGCGACACGCCGTGGTCCGAGCAGATCGCGCGAATCGCGTCGGTGTCGCCCTGGTCGGCGAAGGTGCGGCAGCGCCGCTGCAGCGTCGCCGTGGTCAGTGGGTGCCGGGCATCGATCGTGAGGACGCTTGCGCCCGGCGTGCGCACGCTCAACCGCTGGCTCATGACGAGGCCGCGAAAGATCGTCGACTCGCTCCCGCGGTAGCCGGCGAGCACCTCGATCTCGTTTCCCGGCACGAAGAGATCGCCGGAGCTGGCCTCGAAACCCTCCGCCGACGGGTCGCCATCGAAGATCTCCACGCGGGCGAACGGCACGCGGCCGATGCCCTTGAAGACCGAGAGGCCGGCCACGCGCAGCGAGAGCGGCACGGGCTCGCCCTTCGCTTTGAGGGAGAAGGTGGCCGCGTCCTTGGCGGCCTCGGCGCGGATGAGTGTTCCCTCAGGCATGGGACTTGTCGACCGGCGGGAAGATGAGGGTCTGCCCGGTGACGAGGCGGCGGAAGTTGACGAGGCGGTTCTCGCGTGCGACCGCGAGCGTGAACGCGGGATCGCCGTAGATCGCGACCACGTGGTGCTGGAGCGTCTCGCCGTCGCGCACCGTGCGCACGTGCGTGACGTCGGCGGACTGGCGCTGCTCCGTCGCGAGGCGCAGCTCGTCCTCGATGTATCCCACGAATTTCGCCGAGGCCGTGGCGCGCAACGGCGTGCCGTCGGCGCGGAAGAGCGTGTACTCGAGGTTGAGCTCGTTGAGCACGCACTTGAAGAGCAGGCTGCCCCAGACGAGCTTGAGGTTGTTCGGCTTGTGCTCCTCGCCGTTGTACTGGAGCACCACGCGCTTGAATGCGTCGATGCGCCCCTGCACGCCGTCGGAGGCGATCGCGCTCGATCCGCCCGGGAGCGGGATCGCGCCGGTGCCGTCGAAGAGGAACTGAAACGTCATCTCCTCCGGCTTGGTCCGGCCGAAACGCGGCTGCGAGCCGCTCGTGCCCTGACCCTGCTGCTCCTCGAGCTCGATCTGGTACTTGAAGCTGACCTTGTCCGGGTTGACCTGCGCGACGTACTCGCCGTCCTCCACCGGCTCGCGAAACTCCGCGTCCTTGAACGCGGTGATCCTGAGCTTGGCGAGTTGTCCTTCGCTGTCGGGCATGGCGGGTGCGGGGACGGATCAACGCTCGCGGGCGTCGCGCTGCATCTCGGCCACGTGGTCGAGGCACTCGGCGATGAGACGGGCGCGCTCGCCGGCGCCGGTGCCGGGCGCGGGCGCCCCGTTGGCGGGCTGGCCCCGGCCGCGCTGGACGGCGGCCGGATCCTCCTCGACGGTGGCACGGATGATGAGTTCGCGGATTTCGACGGGCATGGGCGTATGCGGTTGATGGATGCTGTGGAGGCGTCGTGGTCGCTCAGGTCGTCGCGACGGTGAAATGCCGGTAGCCGAGCTCGAGCGTCTCGATCACGATCGCGCTGCTCTCGGCGTTGAAGTCGGCCACCGTCCACTTCTTCGGCCAGGCGTGCTTGATCTGCCAGGTCATGACGGGCTCGTGGCGGTCGTTGAGGAGGCTGACGTTGATGTCGGTGGGCTGGATCTCGAGCGTGTCGATCGTGCGGCGGACCCACTCGATCACGGTGGACGAGGTCACCATGCCGCGCTTGAGCACCAGGTCCGAGTAGGTCGCGCCCTTAGGCACCTGGTGCTTGAAGCGGTTCTCGCCGCCCTCGGCGATCGCGTCCGTCTCGATCGTGGCGTTGAGGCCCGAGACCGACTGGAAACGCGTGTCGATGTCGGCGCCGTCGAGGCCGAGGAACTCGACCTTGAAGTGGAACGCGGGGAGGAGCGGAGGACGGCTCATCGTTCGGATGCCGGAAGGGACACCGCGTGGGTGGATCGGGAAGGGAGGCGGCCTAGACCGCCTCGATCTCGATGCCCTCGTGAGCGAGTTCCATCGTCTCGATCGCGACCTCGTTGCCCTCGGCCTTCAGGTCGGTCGCCTGCACCTTCGTGGGGAAGGCGTTCTTCACCTTCCAGACGAACACCGGCTCGTGGCTCTCGTTGAGCAGGCTGATGATCACGTCGCGGCGCTCGGGCGTGGCGAGCGTGCGCGTCGTCTTCCACCAGGTGAAGAACTCGTTGTCGCCGACGAAGGTCCCGCGCTTGAGCGTGACGTTGGAGAGCTTCTGCATGCCGGGCATGCGCAGCTTGTGGTACTCGGGACTCGCGCCCTCGCGGTACTCGATCACCTCGGTCTCGGAGTCGAGTCCGCTCACCTCGGTGAAGCCGATGCGCGTGCCGCCCCACTGGACCTGGAAGTGAAACTTCGGAAGAGGATACTTCGGATTCATGGCTGGTGTGATGGTTCAGGTTTCCGGGTCGTGGGTTCAGGACTGCTGCATCTTGTGGGAGAAACGCAGGATGATGAACTCCGCCGGCCGCACCGCGGCCATGCCGATCTCGACGATCATGCGGCCCTCGAGCACGTCCTGCGCGGTCATGGTCTGGCCGAGGCCGACCTTGACGAAGAACGCGTCCTCGGGCTTGGCCCCGGCCAGCGCGCCGCCGCGCCACTGGTTGATGAGGAAGTTCTCGATCATCGTCTTCACCTTCATCCAGGTGTTGGCGTCGTTCGGCTCGAAGACGAAACGCTCGGTCTCCTTCTTCGTCGACTCCTCGACCATGTTGAAGAACCGGCGCACGGAGATGTAGCGCCACTCGTTGTCGTTGCCCGCGAGCGTGCGTGCGCCCCAGACGAGGATGCCCTTGCCGGTGAACGGCCGGATGGCGTTGATCGACTTGCCGGCGACGACGTCGACGTTCAGGTCGGCCTGCTCGTCGTGGCTGATGAGCGTGGTCACGCCCGTGACCTCGCCGCTCAGGCTGACGTTGGCCGGGGCCTTGAAGACGCCGCGCGTGGCATCGATCTTTGAATACACGCCGGCCATCGCGCCCGAGGGCGGAAGCTCCGTGACCGCGGTCTGGGTGCGCCGCAGGATGGTCTTGAGCAGCGGGAAGGTGGCGACGAGCGCCGCCTCGTAGGCCGTCTCGTATCCAGCGGCCGAAGACTCGAGGGCGGAGATGCCGGCGACCACCGTCTTCATCACCTGGCCGGCCTGCACGGCGCCGGCGCGCAGGTTGTCGCGCCGGGCGGAGGTGAGCGCGTCACCCGTGAGCCCGGACGGGTCGGTCGGATAGAAGTCCTCCGCGTCGCCTGCCTCGGCGAACGAGCCCCAGGCGTCGGAGGTGAACGAGTCGACATCGACGGCGTTCTGGATCTCCGTCGCCTGGCCGGCGGTGCCGACGCGACCGGCGTGCTCGGCGAGCGAGTTGAGCACGCTCGCCGCCTGGAAGAGCGCCCCCGACCCGACCGACGCGAGGGCGTCGTCGATCACGTAGCGCTGCTTCTTCTCCCCGGGCGCCGGGGTGTGGGAGGAGAAGCGTCCGCCTGTGTTGGTCACGAGCGTGTCGGGCACGGCCTTGAGCGTCTCGATGATGTTGACGAGGAGCGCGCGGTAGGCGGTGCGCTGTGAATCGAGCGAGGCGGCCGGGTCGTTGACCGCGGCCTTGAAGGCGGTGTCGAGTCCGGCGTAGGTCGCCTCGAAGGCCTCCACGCCGTCGGTGCCGATGAGCCCCTCCAGTTCGTCGACGTCGGAGATGGCGTTTTCGAGCTGCGCGATCGAGCCCTGGGCCGCCGAGTCGGAGGTGAGGCTCGTGACCGGGACGGCCACGTTGTTGCGCCGGATCTTGTCGCGGATATGGCGGAACGAGACCGTCTTGCTGAGGTTGGTCTTCAGGTAGGGCACGTAAGCCGCGCCGTAGGAGAGATTCTGGATGCCGATCTTGTCGCGGAAGTCCTCGACCTGATCGTCCAGCGTCACGGTCGCGGAGGTCGGATAGAGATCGAGGATGGTGAAGCGATCGCCGAGGTCGGCGCATTGCATCAGCGCCTGCTGCTGCAGCGCATAGAGCTGGCCGCCGTCGAGCAGGACGGCGTCCGGGAAGAGGATGAGCGTGGGCTCGTCCTCCTTGCGCAGCGCGGCGAGCCCGGCCTGGAAGTCCGCGATCGTCGCGTCGGAGGTGGCCGCCGGGTAGGCGCCGATCGAGATGATCACGCACTTCGAGCCACCATTGGCGTAGAAAAGGCGCAGGCTGTCGTAGAGGAGGAAACCGCTCTTGAGCGCGGCGGCCGTGACGTTGCCGCTCAGATCGAGCGTGACGGCCTCGACCTCGACCTTCGGTCCGACGCCGAAGGCCTCCTCGTACTCGGCGAGCGAGGTGATCTTCGTCGGCTCGAGCTTGAGGTCCCTGCCGTTGAGCGTGGCCCGCTGCGTGTAGCCGATGAAGGCGGGCACGGCGGTCTCCACTTGGGCGATCGATGGGGGAAACAGCGGGATTTCCTCCACGTATACTCCCGGGGTCTTGTACGATGTGGCCATAAGAGTTGGGATGTGACGGTGTTGCGGGGGTGAGTTGACTCGAACGGGTGCTTCAGCGCAGGACGAAGGCCTCGGCGAGGAGCCGGCCTCCGACCTTGCGGATGGCGGCGGGGGCGGGATTGGGAAGCGGTCGGCCGTCGAAAGCCGGCAGGCTGACGAAACCCGCGGTGAGCGGGTGCGTTCCGGCCGTGGTGTAGCGGGCCGGATCAGCCGCGTCGTCCTGGACGTAGCCGGCGAGGTCGGCCGGCGGGAGTTCGTCGAGATCGCCGTGAAAGATGTAGCGCCAGAACGCCCGCCGGTGGCGGAAGCGCACATGATACTCCGGCGCCAGGAGATGGCCGTCGCCGTCGAGGAGCGCAAGCGGACCGCCGCCGGCCGCGATCTCGATGAAGGCCAGCGGCACCGCCCCGTCGTGCAGGTGAAACGTCGCGGGCATCCCGGCGATCGCGGCGCCGTCGGGGCCGTCCACACGAAGCGAATACAGGCCGTCGGGCGCGGCGGGCAGCCGGACCACGGCCTCGGTCAGCGCCGCCGCATCCGAGCGCACCTGCCGCTCCTGAAGCACGGTCTGCCCGAGCCGGTCGCGGACGGTCACGGTCACGAAGGCCTGCGGTGGATCGAGCGGCACACGCGTCGTGCGGCCAAGCACCGAGGTGCGGTCGGCGGCCGAGACGCCGGTGCGCAGCTGCGGCGTATAGAGCGCCGTCCATGCGTCGGCGTCGGGCGGGGCGGGGAGGACGCCGTCGCGGCGCGCGGCGTGCACGACGCCGTCGTGTAGGACGCGTGCGTCGCGGGCATAGGAGGTGCCGGCGACGAATCGCGGCACGGGCAGCTCGACCCAGCGATCGACCGCCGGCTGCGCCGCGGCCGCAGCATCCGACTCGGCCTGGAGCAACGCGACCTGGCCATCGCGGGTGTGCAGCACGCGTTCGCCGGCCTCGTAGCTCCGGTTCGGATCGAAGGCGGCCAGCGGCGCGGTCAGGTGCAATGTCCCGTCTTCCGCCACATGGCCGGTGCGGGTGGAGAACACGAGGGCCTGCGTCCGCGGGTCGCATGTCGGCAGGCTCGCCTCGTGCAGGAACGCCGGGCGGATGACCGCGATCGTGAAGCGCAACTCGGCCTCAGCGGGAAGCGCCTCCGCAAGGATGAATCTTCCCGGCGCAGTCGTGCTTGCGCGCACCGCGCCATGCACGGCAAATCCGGTCGGGCGCGCCCGCACGCGCAGACGGTGACGGCGCAGGGTCTCGCGCGTTTCCGCCGTCGGCTCGATCGCGAGCGAATCGTGGATGGAGTGCGACGCGAGGATCGCCGAACGGTCGCCCTCGTCGAGCGCGGCAAACTCCCGCTCGCCCCGATCGAGGGCGAAGTCGTGGTCCAGGTGCACCACGAAGAGCGGCCGGTAGATGTGCTGGAAGCTCATGCGTCAGGTCCTGCCGTTGAGGT
>Ga0315910_10005836_pt1 | contig 10044 bp, 12 predicted proteins | sample EdamamesoilMG_FD_204470 | JGI IMG/M metagenome (GOLD analysis project Ga0315910, IMG submission 204470) | Garden soil microbial communities collected in Santa Monica, California, United States - Edamame soil | ecosystem: Environmental > Terrestrial > Soil > Garden | place: USA: California... | reverse complement strand
AGTCGGCGTCGCAGGCGCCGTCACCTATATATATGAGAGACCATTTGTCCCTGAACACCTCGGCCCCGGCGGCGCTGCCGTCCGGACGCTTGAGTCCCGCAACCTCGAGGGGCCGCGCCGGGTCGATGAGCTCGCCCTTGCTCGAGGAGCCCGCGGGACGCCACACATTGCCGTAGTACAACGCGAATGCCGCGACCACGGGCAGCAGGAACAAAGCCGCGAGGCCCAACAACGTTCGCCTGCCGCGGCGGCGCGCATCTTCCATCAGGACACCTTGCGAAAATTGAGGCCGAAGTAGAGCACGAGCAGCACCATGGCAAAACCCCACCACTGGATGGCGTACGAAAAGTGGCGATCGGGCGCCAGGCCCGGCGGCGCCCACTCGCGCACGTAACCATCCGGCTCGCGCGGATCGAGCAGCAGCACGCGCGGCGCGAGCGGCCGGTGCAGTGCCGCTTCGAGTTCGGCGTGCGTCGGGAAACTGGTCAGCTTCGGCCAGCGGTCATCGGTGCCGGGAGCGGCGCGACCACTGGCGAGGCCCGCGGCCGGCAAGTCCGCGAGGCGCCCGGCGATGCGGACGGTCGCATCGCTGGTAAAGGAAATTTCCGGCAGCCGGTCGCGATAGCCGGTGAACTGGATCCAGCCGCGATTCACCAGTATCCGCTGGCCAGTGCCGCCGAGCACGAACGGCGTGAGCACTTCGTAACCCGGCTGGCCCGCGTGCGAGCTGTTGTCGAGCAGGAACTGCTGCGCGGGTTCGAAGTGGCCCTCGAGCCTCACCGGCACGAAGCTGCCTTCGATGCCCTCGATCTTTCGACGCACCGGCAGATCGGGCGGCGCGGGGCGCTGGTATTCCGCCCACACCGCCTGCTTGCCGACGCCGCGATGCCATTGCCAGCGGCCGAGACCCACGAATGCCAGGAACAGCACGAGGGTCAGCAGGGTCATCGGCCAGGAGGGCGCGAACACCCTGCCGATAGCGGAAAAACGGATCGCCATGGGGGCGCGCAGTATAAAGTGCCGCCCCATGCAGCCCATGAAGATCCTCATCATCATCGTCCTGGTCGCCATTGTCGGCAGCCTCGGGAGCGCCCTGTTCCACCTGTCCCGCAGCGGCCGTACCGAGGAAGACTCCCGGAAAATGGCCCGGGCCCTGACCATCCGTGTCGGCCTTTCACTGGTGTTGTTCATATTGCTGATGGCGGCCTGGTATGCCGGCCTGATGAAGCCCCACGGCGCGCCCTAGGCGGCAAAAAGGCCTGAATTTGAGCGATTTCGGCTTTACGCCGGTCGCCCACTCCGCTAAGGTTCGCCCCCCATGATTCGCGCCGGCCGCAAAGTGACCACGAAGACCAAGCCCAAAGGGGCCTTTGGTTCGCGCGCGCAATAAAAGTTACGCCAAGAACACCAAAGGCCCCGCGAGGAAACCCGCGGGGCCTTTTCATTTGGAGCAACGCAAAATGTCATCGACTGCCGAGACCATCCGCAACAAGAAGATCCCCGTCGTCGCCATCGCCGGCGCCACCGGGGCCGTGGGCGTCGAGCTCATGGCCTGCCTCGAGCAGCGCAAGTTCCCGCTCGCCGAGCTGCGCCTGCTGGCCTCGGCCCGCTCGGTCGGCAAAAAAATGAAGTTCCGCGGCGACGACGTGCCGGTGCAGGAGCTCACGGACAAGAGCCTCGAGGGTGTGGACATCGCGCTGTTCTCGGCCGGTGGCGCGCAGTCGAAGCGCTTCGCGCCCGCGGCGGTGAAGGCCGGGGCCGTGGTGGTCGACAACTCTTCCGCGTTCCGCATGGATCCGGGCACGCCGCTGGTGGTGCCGGAGATCAACGCCGGTGAGATGGCGAAGCACCATGGCATCATCGCGAACCCGAACTGCGTGGCCATTGTCGCGGCCACTCCCCTGTGGCCTATCCACCAGAAGCGCCGCATCAAGCGCATCGTCATGGCTACCTACCAGGCGGCCTCGGGCGCGGGCGCCGCGGCCATGGATGAACTCAGCGAATCGACCAGGGCGTACCTCGAGGGACGTCCGTTCCAGCCGAAGGTGTTGCCGCATCCCTACGCGTTCAACGTGTTCAGCCACAACACCAAGGTGGATCCGGAGACCGGGTACAACGAGGAGGAAACCAAGGTCATGCAGGAGTGCCGCAAGATATTCGGCGTGCCGGATCTGCGTGTGACCGCTACCTGCGTGCGCGTGCCCGTGTTACGCGCGCATTGCATCTCGCTGAACATCGAGCTCGAGGCGCCGCTGTCGCCGGCCGAGACGCGCGAATTACTGTCAAAAGCGCCGGGCGTGCGCGTGGTCGACGACCTGGAAAAGAACTATTTCCCGATGCCGGTGGACGCCAGCGGCAAGGACGACGTGCTGGTTGGACGCATTCGCAAGGATGTTAGCGATCCCACCGGCTGTTCACTTTCGCTTTTCGTAGCTGGCGATCAGCTGCGCAAAGGCGCAGCATTGAACGCCGTTCAGATCGCGGAACGACTCATCCGCTGAACGGTCGGACCTGCGGGACCTGGAACCTTTTACTGCGAGGCAGCCGCCATGAAACATGAAGTGTCAAAAGCCGATATGGAATTTCTGGCGGCGTTCGAAGCGGGCGCGTATGCGCCCGCGGACTTTAACCATCGCGCCCACGTGCGCCTGGCCTATATCTACCTCGCGACCAACGACGTGGAGCGCGCCACCACGCTGATGCGCGCCGCCATCGTGAACTTCCTCCGGCACCACGGCGTCACGCCGACCAGGTACCACGAGACGCTGACCCAGGCGTGGATCCTCGCGGTGTTCCACTTCATGCATCGCACGCCGTCGGCGCTCTCGGCCGAGGACTTCGTGCGCCAGACGCCGCTGCTGCTCGACAGCCGCATCATGCTCACGCACTACAGCGCCGAGCTGCTGTATTCGCCGCGGGCCCGCAGCCACTTCGTGCAGCCGGACCTCGACCCGATCCCGCGCCACGCCGCCTGAAGCCTAACTAGCTGGCATTCCCATGTGCTGGTTGATCCTGGTTGGCGTGCGCCGGTCGCACGGCGACCCCGAGGCCGTGTTCGACGAACACGGCTACGTCGCCGAACCGGCGACCAACCCGATGCTTTCGCTGCTGGGCAGCGATGCGGTCAAGCTCACCGTCAGTGACGGCCACTGTGGCTGCGCGATCCGGGCCCGCAGCGAGCCCCACGCCCGTCTTGACGCCGGCCGGATGCGCGAGCGTTACCGCCGCAAGGGCTGGTCGGAGGGCAAGATCGAGCGCGCCGTGCAGGCGCGGCTGGCGTCCGATGCGGCCAGGGAAGACCGCCGCGTCTCCGCCATCCGCTTCCCGGGCGCAATTTCGGCCCTGGTCAAGGGCGGCGCCGAAGTGACCCTGGTCGCGCACCTCTGCGACGGCTCGTTTGATGCGCCGTTCGCAATAGCCGCGCGCGAACATCACACGCTGGAGCAGTTCACCGCTCGTGGTGGAGCATTTCCTGCAGATACCCTGGTGACGGTCACCGCATAATCCGCGGATGTCATTTCCCTACCTGACCGACGTGTTGCACGCGTTCGGCCTCGACATCCCGCTGCCCGTGCCCACCTTCGGCCTGATGGTCGGCATCGGGTTCTTCACGGGCCTGTGGGTGGCGCGCGTCGAGCAGCGGCGACTCTTGCCGCAACTGCCCCCGGATTTCATGAGCAACGTCGGCATGATCGGCCTCGTCGCCGGTCTCGTGGGCGCACGGCTGTTTCACCTGCTGGAATATCCCCGTGAATTCCTGGCGAACCCGGTGGAAATGCTCCTGTCGCGATCCGGATTCACGATCTTCGGCGGGCTGATCGTCGGAACGCTGGTGGGCGCCGGGTACGTACGCCGCAAGCGGGTGCCCATCGCGCCACTGCTCGACGCGGTCGCGCCGGCGCTGCTGCTGGGCTACGGCATCGGACGCATCGGCTGCCAGCTTTCGGGTGACGGTGACTGGGGTATCGAGGTTTCCGGCCCGGCGCCGGCCTGGCTGCCGCACTGGCTCTGGGCCCAGACCTACGACGGCAACATCGCCGGCGTCGTGATCCCGCCGCCGGGGGTGTATCCCACGCCCATCTACGAGTCGCTGATGTCCTTCGCGGCATTCGCGCTGCTGTGGAAGCTGCGCAGGCACGCGCACGCGCCGGGCTGGCTGTTCGGTGTCTATCTACTGCTGGCCGGGGTGGAACGCTTCCTGGTCGAGCTGATCCGCGTGAACACCACGTACACGATTCTCGGCGCGCAGATCACCCAGGCGCAGATCATCGCCACGGCCTGCGTGGTGGCCGGGATCGTGGTGTGCCTGTGGCGTAAGAAGCCGCGCGTATCGATCAGCTCCGCAGGTCGCGTGCGCTGACGCCGAGGCGCCGCGCCGCCGACAATACCGCGAGCACCGAGGCGGTGGCGATGTTGGGATGCCGGCCCGCGCCGTAGCGGATGCCGGTCACGCCGTCGCGAGCCGCTTCGACGATGGCCAGCGCCGAGGCATCCGCGCCGGCGCGCAACGCGCGCTCCTCGTAGTTGTCGATGCGGATCGGCAGCGCCAGCGCGTTCACGGTGGCGGCGATCGGGCCCGAGCCGGTGCCGCGCAGCCGGCGGCGTTCACCGGCGACGGTCATCTCGATCTCGATGCCCTGCCTGTCGCCTTCCTCGAACAGGTGATGCGCGTGGTAGGCCATGTCGTGGTCGATGGCGAGATAGGTGGCCTCGAACAACGCCCAGAGCTGTTGCGAGGTCATCTCGGTCTCGGCGCTGTCCATGGCGTGCTGCACCAGCGCGCTGAACTCCACCTGCATGCGCCGCGGCATCACCACGCCGTAGTCGCGTTCGAGAAGATAGGCGATGCCGCCCTTGCCGGACTGGCTGTTCACCCGAACGATGCTGTCGTAGGTGCGGCCCAGGTCGGCCGGGTCCACCGGGATGTAAGGCACTTCCCAGGGGGCATCCGCCTTCTGCGCCGCGAAGCCTTTCTTGATCGCATCCTGGTGCGAACCCGAGAACGCGGTGAACACCAGGTCGCCGACATAGGGGTGGCGCGGATGGATGGGCAGGCGCGTGGCGTGCTCCACTTCGCGGGCCACCGCGTTGATGTCCGAGAAGTCGAGCCCGGGATGGATGCCCTGCGAATAGAAGTTCAGCGCCAGCGTCACCAGGTCGACGTTGCCCGAACGCTCGCCATTGCCGAACAGGCAACCTTCGACGCGATCCGCGCCGGCCAGCAGGCCGAGCTCCGCGGCCGCGACACCGGTGCCGCGGTCATTGTGGGTGTGCAGGGACACGGCCACGTGTTCGCGCCGTTCCAGGTGAGTGGACATCCACTCGATCTGGTCGGCATAGACGTTGGGTGTTGCGTTCTCGACCGTCGTGGGCAGGTTGATGATGATGGGCCGGCCGGGGCCCGCGTTCCACGCGCGGATCGCGGTGTTGCAGGCCTCGAGCGCCACGGGTAGTTCGGTCATGCTGAAGGTCTCGGGTGAATACTCGAGCACCCACTCGGTCTCGGGCATGGCATCGGTCAGCGTCTTGACCAGCCCCACCTGCTTCGCGATGAGCTGCATGACCTCGGGAACGCTCAGCCCGAACACCACCTTGCGCCACACCGGCGCGGTGGCGCAGTACACGTGGACGATCGCGCGGCGCGCGCCGCGCAGCGATTCCACGGTGCGCCGGATCAGGTCTTCGCGCGCCTGCGTCAGCGCCATGATGGTCACGTCGGCGGGCACCAGGTCCTGCTCGATGAGATCGCGGAACGTCTGGAAATCCGTTTCGGAGGCGGACGGGAAGCCGACCTCGATCTCCTTGATGCCCACCGCGCACAGCGTCTTGAACAGCCGCTTCTTGGTCTCGCGGCTCATGGGTTCGAACAGCGCCTGGTTGCCGTCGCGAAGATCCGTGCTGCACCAGGTCGGCACCTTGTTCAGCGTGCGCGATGGCCACTGTCGGTTAGGCAGGTCGATCGGCGGGAACGGTCGGTACTTCTTGGAAGGATCCTTCAACATGGCTGCTTCGCTCTCACTGGGTTCAATGCGTGACTTTTCCGCGGTTCCTTGCGGTCGGGTCAGGGGTTCCAGTCTTGTTGGCGCCGACTGGTGGCGCGTGAGTAGTTGCGGCTAGGCCGCAAGAAGCAGCAGCGCACGAAGCAGCGTCGACGCGAGTGCGTCGTGGTTCGGGCCCAGGCCCTGCTGCTCGTGGCGATTCATGGGGCCGGAAGCTACCACGGATGCGCCCGCGTGCGCCAACTACCCCGTCAAACTTCCTGCGCCGCCTCGAGCATCGCGACCATCAGCGCGTTCATGGGCGCGGCGATGCCGTGCTTGCCGCCCAGCCGCACGATCACGCCATTGCGCGCGTCGATCTCCATGGGCCTGCCGGCGCGGCGGTCGGCCAGCATGGAATTCCCGGCGTCTTTCGGCGCGCGCCGCGCCCCCGCGACGATGTCGTCGGCGACTCCATCCGCGAGCGTCGCCCCTTCCGCGCGTGCCACCGCGATGCACTCGCGTACCAGCGTGCGCATGAGCTCCGCGACCCCGTCGTGATGCGAAATGCCGATGGGCTCGAGCAGGACCGCGCAGGGCGCGCCCGCGCAATTGAGGCACAGCTTCTTCCACACGGCGGAGGTGAAATCGTCGGTTTGCCGGGCGTCGAAGTTGGCGTGCGCGAACAGCGCGAGGAACTCGGCGCCGTTCTTGCCCTCGGGCACCACCAGCTGGGCAGGCCCGCGCTGGATGGTTCGCCCGGGCGCCAGCCGGTCCGCGGGCAGATCGATCATCACGGGCACTATGCGCGCGCGATCGAAGTGCCTTTCGAAACGCTGCACGTGCTCGACGCCGTTCTGGATCACGGCGAGGCGGGTCGATGGGCCGGTGGCCTTCGGAAACCAGCTCGCGGCCGAGTCGCTGTCGTAGGTCTTGGTGCAGGCCAGGATCCAGTCGACCGGCCGGGCCTGTGCCGGGTCGGTGATGAGCTGCGGCTTGGCGCGGATGACGCCGCTGGGTGTGCTGGCCTCGAGGGACTCGAACGGCGTGCGGGCCGCGACGACCACGCGGTGGCGATCGTCCTGGCACAACCAGGCGGCAAGCGTCGCGCCGATCGCGCCCGGACCTACGAGGAGTATGGAAGCCATGGCCCGATGATGCCCCAGTAAGACTGGTGTCGTATGCAGGTCCGGCCTGCGCTGTGGTCTAGTCGCGCCATGAAAATCCGCTACGCACTCGCTCTCGTCCTGTCCGGTGTCCTCGCCGGCTGCACCACGCCCGTCGCCGACGCCGTCTCCAACGCCAACAAGCAGATGGAGATGAAGGGATCGCCGTTTCGCTACGTGGCCCGCGACGATTCGTCGATGGTGCTGACGCTGCTGCCTCTGCCCGCGGGTCCCACCAAGGCCATGGATTCACTGGCCGCGCAGGTGCTCGAGTCCATCCGCAGCGCGGAACTCAAGGAAGGCCGCAGCACCGCGAATGTCGAAGAAGTCCGCCAGCTGCAGGATGGCCGCGAAGTGTGGATCCTGCACACGCTGAGCGCGGGCATCGCCTACGTCGTGGCGTTCGAGAACCCCTCGAATCCGAAGTCGGACATCCGCATCACGGGGCCGACCAGCTACCAGAAGTAGCCACGGGAAGCGGAAAGAAGAAGGGCGCCCGGAGGCGCCCTTTTTCGTTTGCGGTTCTTTAGTCTCAGATCCGGTCCATCAGATCCAATAGACGAAGATGAACAGCCCGAGCCACACCACGTCGACGAAGTGCCAGTACCAGGCGACGGCTTCGAAGGCGAAGTGGCGCTCCGCGGTGAAGTGGCCATTCATGGTTCGCAGCCAGATGCACACCAGCATGATGGCACCCAGCGTCACGTGGAAACCGTGGAAGCCGGTGAGCATGAAGAAGGTCGAACCGTAGATGCCGGTGCCCATCTGCAGGCCGAGCGTGTGGTACGCGTGCGCGTACTCGGTGGCCTGCAGGTAGACGAACCCGAAGCCGAGCAGGAACGTCAGCGCGAGGAACACGTTGAGCACGCCGCGGTTGCCAGCACGCAGCGCGTGGTGCGCGATGGTCACGGTGACGCCCGAGGTCAGCAGGATGAGCGTGTTGATCGCCGGCAGGCCGAAGGCCGGGATGATGTCGAACTTGCCGTCTTCGTTCGGACCGAGCCTGGCAGGGCCGTTGGTCGGCCAGGCATTCTCGAAGCCCTGGTGCAGCAGCAGGTTGCCGATCGCCTTGGTGCCTTCGCCACCCAGCCACGGTACCGACAGCGTGCGCGCGTAGAACAGTGCGCCGAAGAACGCGGCGAAGAACATCACCTCGGAGAAGATGAACCACATCATTCCCATGCGGAACGAGCGGTCGACATCCAGGCCGTACAGGCCGGTGTTGTTCTCCTTGATGACGTCACCGAACCAGCCGATGAACATGTACACCACCAGCGCGAAGCCGGGCAGCAGCGCCCAGGCCGGCAGCCAGTGGTTGAGCAGCGCGATCGCGCCCAACAACAAGGTGAAAAACGAGATAGAGGCGATGAACGGCCACTTGCTCGAGTGCGGTACGTAGTATTTGCCTGCGGCGGCGTGTGCGTCTGCCATGAAGGATCCCTGTTGCTAGTTCAACGAGCCCACTCGCGTGAACTCGTCATAGAAAGTGTACGAAAGCGTGATGCGGTCGACCGAGCGCGGGATCGCGGGATCGACCACGAAACGCACGACCATCGGTCGCTGTTCGTCGACCGCAAACTTCTGCGGGGTGAAGCAGAAGCACTCGGTCTTGCGAAAGTACTGCGCGGCCTTGCCGGGCGCGATGTTGGGCACGGCCTGCGCCACGGTGGCGTGGCCGGTCAGGTTGTGTGCGAAGAAATCCGTCTGGTAGAGGCGACCCGGATGCACCTGCATCGAGGCCACGGTGGGACGGAATTCCCAGTTGCCCACCGAGGGCAGGTCGGTGACGAAGTCCACGGTAATCGTGCGCGTGTCGTCGGGATGTTCCTCGGCGGCGCGCGCCTCGGTCAGCGACTTCTGGTTGCCGAAGCCGGTGAGCTCGCACAACACGCTGTAGAACGGCACGAGGGCGAAGCCGAGCACGAACGCACCGAGCGCGATGACGGTCAGCTGCACGGTCAGCCGCCTGTGGTCGCGTCGCTTGTCGCTCTCGTCGGCCATGGCTTCAGGAACGGACCACCGACATCACGATGAACGCGACGTAGAACGCCAGCGCCACGGCGCCGAGCAGCAGTGCGCTGCGGCGCGCTTTCGCGCGCCGCTCGCTGACCTGCTCGGGGGTCATCTGCGTGGTGCTCATCAGTGCTGCACACCGCGCGCGATCACTTCACGTGACGGCGGCTCGGTCCAGCTGTGGTACGGCGGCGGCGAGCTGAGCTCCCACTCCAGGCCGTGCGAGCCTTCCCAGACGTGCTGCGTGGCCTTCTGGCCGGCCTTCACGCACTTCCAGATGATGTACGGGAACAGCAACTGCGAGAGGCCGAAGCCGAACGCGCCGAGCGACGACACCATGTTCCAGTCGGCGAACTGCGTCGAGTAGTCGGGGATGCGACGCGGCATGCCGGCGAGGCCGAGGAAGTGCTGCGGGAAGAACAGCACGTTCACGAAGATGGTCGACAGCCAGAAGTGCCACTTGGCGAGCTTCATGTCGTACATCTTGCCGGTCCACTTCGGCAGCCAGTAGTAGACGCCGCCCATGATGGCGAAGATCGCGCCCGGCACCAGCACGTAGTGGAAGTGCGCCACCACGAAGTAGGTGTCGTGGTACTGGAAGTCGGCCGGCACGACCGCGAGCATCAGGCCCGAGAAGCCGCCGATGGTGAACAGGAACAGGAACGACAGCGCGAACAGCATGGGCGGTTCGAAGGTGATCGATCCCTTCCACATGGTCGCGGTCCAGTTGAACACCTTCACGCCCGTGGGGATGGAAATCATCATGGTCGACAGCGTGAAGAACAGCTGCCCTGCCAGAGGCATGCCCACCGTGAACATGTGATGCGCCCAGACGATGAACGACAGGAACGCAATGGCCGCGGTCGCGTACACCATCGCGTCGTAGC
>Ga0315910_10005835_pt1 | contig 10046 bp, 6 predicted proteins | sample EdamamesoilMG_FD_204470 | JGI IMG/M metagenome (GOLD analysis project Ga0315910, IMG submission 204470) | Garden soil microbial communities collected in Santa Monica, California, United States - Edamame soil | ecosystem: Environmental > Terrestrial > Soil > Garden | place: USA: California... | reverse complement strand
CGCCGACGGAGCGCACGGAGATCCGTGTCGCGTACGACGACGACGCGTTGTACGTCGCCGCGAGACTTTGGTACTCGGACTTGGACGACGTCACCGCACAGGTGCTGCGCCAGGGCGAGGGGCTCGGGAGCGAGGATCGCCTCGCGATCATCCTCGATCCCTATCTCGACCGACGCAACGGCTACCGATTCGAGGTCAACGCTCACGGCGTGCGATGGGACGCGCTGTATCAAAACACGACGAGCGTCGAGAGCAATTGGGAAGGCATCTGGCAAGCCGCGTCGCAGCGCGACGCCGAAGGCTGGACGACGGAGATCGCGATTCCATTCAAGACGCTGTCGTTCAATCCGAACAGCGACGCTTGGGGCATCAACTTCGAGCGCGCGATTCAACGCAAGGACGAGATCTTGGGCTGGGTGTCGCGGAACCGCACGTTGAACCCCGGTGTCGCCGGCACCGCGACGGGACTGCACGACCTCAAGCAAGGCATGGGGCTCGACGTCGTGCCGTCGGCGAGCGTGACGCAGCGCAAGTCGTACGTCACGGGCGATACGACCAGCGAGGCGGAGCCGTCGCTCGACGTGTTCTACAAGATCACGCCGTCGTTGAACGGCGCACTGACGATCAACACGGACTTTTCCGCGACCGAGGTCGACGATCGTCAGGTGAACCTCACGCGCTTCAACCTATTCTTCCCGGAGAAGCGCGACTTCTTCCTTCAGGACGCGGACATTTTCGAGTTCGGGCGCATCGGCGGCACCAACAATAACAACGGCGGTGGCGGTGGCGGCGGCGGGGGTGGGGGTGGCGGCGGCGGTGGTGGCGGCTTCGGCGGCAGCAACGCCTCGGCGCAAAACGGCCGGCCGTTCTTCTCGCGCACGATCGGATTGAGCAGCACAGGCCAGCCCGTCGACGTCGAGTACGGCGGCAAGATGAGCGGCCGGGTCGGCCGCTGGAACGTCGGTGCGCTCGCGATTCATCAGGGAGAGCAACGCGACGTCACCGGTGCAATGCTCGTCGACGAGACCGACATTTTCGTGGGCCGAATGGCCGCGAACGTGCTCGAGGAATCGACGGTGGGCTTCATCCTCACCGATGGCGACCCGCAATCGAATCGCGACAGCTCTCTCGCGGGCGCCGACTTTCGCTATCGCAACTCGCGTCTGCCGGGCGGCCGAGTGCTCGAAGGCCAGACCTGGTACCAAGAGACCGATACCGATGGCATCGTCGGCGACGACAAAGCGTACGGCTTCGGCATCAGCTCGCCGAACAACACGGGTTGGCGCGGGGCTACCGAGTTTCGGCAGATCGAGCAGAACTTCCGTCCTGCAGTCGGCTTCGTCAACGAAGCCGGAATTCGCGCGTTGGATTTCGAGGCCGGCTATCGCCACCGCTTCGTGAACAAGCTCCTGCGCTCGGTGCTCGGCGGCGTCGAAGGCTCGCGCGTCGAGCGGCTCGACTCGGGATTGCTCGACCGGCAGGACTTCGGCCTGAGGCTCAACATCGAAGGCTCGAGCCAAGAGCGCGGCTTCATGATGATCTCCAGCAACGAGGAGAACATCCCGGCAGACTTCACGATCTACCGGCCGCCCGGCAACTTGCCCGGCACCCCAAACTACGATCCCGATCTCGACGTAGTCATTCCGGCCGACAACTACACGTGGCAACAGGTGTTCGCGGGCATGCGCACCGGTAACCAACGCAAGCTTTCGGGATTCATCGGCGCCGGTGGCGGCGAGTACTACGATGGCGAGCGCACGCAGTTGAGCGGCGACATCGACTGGCGCCCGTCGGAGCATCTGCGCTTGGGGCTCTCGTACTCCGCGAACGACGTGAGCCTGCCCGACGGCCATTTCATCGTGCGCATCTCGTCGCTGCGCGCGCAGTACGCGTTCTCGTCGCGGCTGTCATGGGTCAATCTGATCCAGTACGACAATGTCTCCGAGAACCTTGGATTCAACAGCCGCCTGCACTGGATCCCCCAGGCCGGGCGCGAGGGCTTCATCGTGCTGAATCACGGCATGACGGACATCGATCGGAACGACTCTTTCCATTCCTTGAACGCGGACATCACCGTAAAGTTCAGCTATACGTTCCGCTTCTAGGGCAAGGAGGACACCCGATGCGGTCACTGCAGTTCGTGATAGCCGGCGTCGCGGCTTGCTTCGTCACGGACCTCGCACGCGCCGCCGAGGATGGGATCTACATCGGCGCCGCGTCCGGCCAAGTCGAAACCGACGACAGGCTCGGGCTCGGCGAGGTGTACGACGATCAGGACACCACAACCAAATTGATCCTGGGTTACCGGCCGTTCGACTGGTTCGCGATCGAAGCGAGCTACTTCGATCTTGGCTCCGTCACTCTGACGCAGAGCGTGCCCGCGGCTGCGCCGTTCCGGCTCGAGCAGGATGGCTGGAACGTCTTCGGAGTGTTCCTGTTGGAGCTCGGTCCCTTCGACCTGTTTGCGAAGGGTGGCGCCGTGAGCTCCGACGCCGACCTCACGCAAAACGTCGGCGGCGGCGCACAAGCGAGCTCGGTCGACGAAGACAAGGACATCGGGTGGGGCGTCGGCGCGCAGTATAGGTTCAAGAGGTTGGCGACCCGAATCGAGTACGAAGAATTCCACATCAGCAACGGCGACCGCTTCGACTTCCCGAAGATGGTATCGCTCGGAATCACGTGGACCTTCTAACTCGGCTACGATAACGCCGCATGTCGCACTCCTCCATCAACGAACCGCAGCGGAAAACGCCCGTATACGGCGACTACGAAGTCGTCGTGGTCGGCGGCGGCCCCGCCGGGATCGCCGCCGCGCTCGCGGCCGCGCGCGCGGGACGGTCGACGATCTGCATCGAGCGCTACGGCTTCATGGGCGGGGCCGGTACGGCCGCCGGCTTGAGCACGTTCTGCGGCCTGCACGCCGTCGTAAACGGCCAACACGAGCAAGTGGTGCATGGGCTCGCCGACGACATCCTCGATCGCCTGCAAGCGATGGACGGGCTGAACAAGCCGCATCTCACGATCCAGAATCAGATCACCGCGCAGGCGTACGACATCTCGGCGTTCAAGATCGCGGCCGACGACCTCATGGCCGCGGCGAACGTGCACGTCCTGTTTCACGCATTCGCCACCGGCGCCGCGATGGCCGATGAAAACCGCATCGAAGCCGTGTTCGTCGAAACGAAGTCGGGCCGGTTCGCGATTCGCGGCCAAATATTCATCGACGGCTCCGGCGACGGCGACCTCGCGGCCTGGGCCGGCGTGCCGTACGAGGTCGGCGACGGCGCCGGCAACATGCTGTATCCGTCGACGATGTTCCGGATCAACGGCGTGGATCCGGTCAAGGCCGGACGCGCGTGGGAAATCCTGCCGGGGCTCATGGAGGAAGCCGAGAAGCAGGGCCGACGCTTCCCGCGCAAGAAGCCGATCGTGCGGCCGCAGCGCAACCCGATCGAGTGGCGCGCGAACCTCACACAGATCAAGAACCCCAGCGGCACCGCGGTCAGCGGTATCGACGCCAGAGAGCTCAGCTACGGCGAGGTCGAGGGACGCCGGCAATGCTGGGACACGTTCACCTTCATCAAGGAGCACACGCCGGGGTTCGAGAACTCGTACATCGTCGAGATCGCGCCGCAGATCGGCATCCGCGAGACGCGGCGGATACTCGGCGAATACGTGTTGACGGAGCAGGACATCTTGGGCTGCCGCGATTTTCCGGACACGATCGGCGTGCAGGGCTGGCCCGTCGAGGCGCACATCAAGGGCGACGTGAAGTTCGTGTTCGCACCGCCTTCGTCGCGCGGCTTCAACGAGATCCCGTATCGGATCATCGTGCCGAAAAAGGTCGACAACCTATTCGTCGCGGGCCGCTGCGCTTCGATGTCGCACGACGGCCAGTCGTCGGCGCGCGTGTCGGGACCGTGCTTCGTGATGGGCCAAGCCGCGGGCACGGCTGCCGATCTCGTGCTCGCGGCGAAGGTCACGCCGCGCTCGCTCGACGTGGCGACGCTACAGCGCAAGCTGCGCGAAGCCGGCGCGAATCTCGGCCCGTCCGGAACCTGACTTCGGGCGAGGTCTCCGGCGCGCAACGGGGGTAGTGTTGCGCTGTGCCGGAGACCTGCCTAATAACCGCGGCTAGCGACGTTTGTCGTCGCGATCGTAGTCGCGGCGATCGTCGTCCTTGTCGTGACCATGGCCGTGGCCGTGGTTATCGTCATCGAGCGGCCGCAGCGAGTGCTGAATCACGAAGCGGCCGACCTGACGACCCTGGATCGTTGCGCGCTCACAGCCGGTCCGGAAATGCATGCCGCCATACACGCGCGCGTTCACGGCCTCCGCATCGGCCTCCGCGAGCCGCGAGAAGCTGCGCGTGAGCCCGGCCGGAATCGTCTGCGTGTAAGGCAGGTAGTCCGTGCGGAAGTAGCGGCGCAGCACCTCGAGACCCGCACCCACGTTGTTGGGGAGACCGCACGTGTAATCCGGATACGGCGGCGTGTTTTGGTACGAGATCCACGCCGCATCCACGTCGGTCGCCGAATTGCCGTCGGTGTCGCCGGCGCGGATCGCCGTGACGGGCCTCCAGAAGTTGTACGTGTATTTCGTGTCGAACACCGACACGGCGCTGTCGCTGATCGCCATGTTGAGCAGCGCGAACAGCCGCGCGTGCTGCCACAGATCGAGGCCGCGATTCGCGACGATCAGCCGCGCGACGGTATTGATGTTCGCGCCGCCGCCCGGCCAGAACCGCGCGATGTCGCTCTGATCGGTGGTGCGCTCGGAGCCGTTCAGCGCACCGAGCCGCTTCACCTCGTTGTAGTCGCGCGCGTATTCGGCGCTCGTGAGATCGAACATCTTCGGCGGCTCGGCACGGAACTGCGATCCGCTCTTCAATACGAACGGCGTGACATGCGCCCAACCTGCGAACTGCACGGAGGGATTCGGCGTCGGGAACCCAGGCGTCGTCGGCGTGGGCTGATAGACGCCGGGCGCCGCGGCTAGGGTGTAGGGCAAGTGCGGCGACGTGGAACCGTCGCCGTTGCGCGCGAGCAAGATCGCGTTCGCGGCGGCTTCACCGGCGGCGAAGCCGTCGAGACACGCCTGAGTCGTGCATGACGGCACCTTCGTGGCGTAGAAGACGTCGATAGCGCCCGTTTGCGTCGGAATCAGCGCGCTAAGCGCCGTCCGCGCCGCGGCCGAAACGGCTACGTCCGGCGATGCAGTGCGGCGCGCGCGCGCCACATCGGTGTAGGACTCGTAGCGCGGCTTGATCGAGTTCAGCGCGTCATGAACCGCGACTTGCGTGATCGCCAGAACCCGCGCACGCACCGGCGGTCCCAGCGGAGGCAGCGGAGCCATCGGCTGCAATGTCTCGGCGAACTGATTCCAGTCCGTCACGACGTCCGCCATCGCCGTCGGGGCGGCGGCGCAGAGCAGACTTAACGAAATGCCGAGCGCTACTCGAACGCGAATGGGTCGCAACATGTCGATCTCCCTTGGCTTGAGGTCGCGAGAGATCTTGCTCGCGGTGTTAGAATTTCGTCCGGGGAGCGCTCGGGGAAACTCCGGGGAAAATAACAAGGGGCCCGATTTCGATGCGACGATTCGGCGCGTTCGTGTTCGATACGGACACGCGGCAGTTGAGCTGCGACGGTTCCGACATCCATCTCACTCCGAAAGCATTCGATTTGCTCGGTCTGCTGCTCGACGCGGCACCGCGCGTGATACCGAAGACGGAGTTGCACAAGCGCTTGTGGCCGAAGACCTTCGTGTCGGATGCCACGCTCGTGGGTCTGATCAAGGAGCTGCGACGCGCGCTCGACGATCGTGACCGGGAAGCACCGATCATTCGCACGGTGCCGCGCGTCGGCTACGCGTTCTGTAAGCCCACGACCACTGCCCTGCCGCCGATCGACGGCGTGTGGAGCTGGATACTCGTCGGCGGCCGGCGCATGCCGCTGCGTGAAGGCGAGAACACGATCGGCCGCGATCCGTTGTCGACGGTTTGGATCGACGTGGCGAGCGTGTCGCGCCACCACGCGCGCATCGTATGCAGCGGGCTGCGTGCGGTCATCGAAGACGTCGGCAGCAAGAACGGCACCACCGTCGGCGAGGAGTCGGTGAGCGCCGCGCGCGAGCTACGCGACGGCGACAAGATCGGGTTCGGTCGCGTCGATGCGGTCTATTGCGCGTCGGAGTCCGGCCTGCCCACCGTCACCGAGGGCGAGTGGTCGCAGCGCTGAGGCGCTCGCTGAGCTCCCAGAGTGCACGAGCCCTGGTGTCGTCGAGCGCGTTTGGCTCGAGCTGCTTCTCGCTGCATTTGTCGAAGAATCGGCCGCTGATCTCGGCCACCTCGCGCGAGGCCGCGAGATGCACGGTCGTTCTCGCGCCGTTCTTCGGCGACAGTAGCAGCGGTCTCGCCAGCACCGTGAACGCTCGGCCGATCCATCCGAGCTGATTGAAAATGTTCGTGGCCACCACACCGGGATGCAGGCAGTTCGCCGTGACGCGCGTGCCCTCGAGGCGCCGCGCGAGCTCGCGAGTGAACAAGATGTTCGCGAGCTTCGAGGCGCTGTAGGCCCCGAGGGTGTCGTACTTGCGCCGCTCCCAGTTCGGGTCCTCGAGATCGATCGAGCCGCGCCGATACGCCATCGACGCCACCGTGACCACACGCGCAGGCGTGCTCGCTTTCAACTTGTCGAGCAAGAGGTTCGTCAACACGAACGGTGCGAGATGATTCACACCGAACAGCCATTCAAACCCATCGTTCGTGAGGCGGCGATGCCGCGAGCTCGTGCCGGCATTGTTGACGAGCACGTCGAGCCGCTCTTGGCGTTCCGCGATCTCGGCCGCGAGGCGGCGCACCGCGGCTAGCGAAGCGAAGTCGGCGACTACGCCCGTGACGCCTGGATTGCCGCTCGCGCGCACGATCTCGCGGCACACCACCCCGACGACCACGGAGTCGCGCCCGTGAACGAGCACGTCGGCGCCGAGACGCGCGAGCGCTTCGGCCGTGGCGCGCCCTATGCCGTGCGTCGCGCCGGTGACGAGGCACGTGCGACCTTTGAGGTCGTTCATCGCCGGCTGGGCTCCAGGGTCGCCGGGCATCGCAGCTCCGGATCCGGTCAGGGCTCGATCTTCAACACGGCCCCGGCCGTCTCGTCGGTCAGTAGATAGACGAGGCCGTCGGGGCCTTGCCGCACATCTCGGAAACGTTGACCGAGATCCGTCAGCAGCTTCTCTTGATTGCCGGGGCGGCCCGCTGCGTCGAAATCGATTCGCACGAGCGAGCGCGTCATCGTCGCGAGCAATAGGTCGCCGCGCCAACTAGGGAATTTGTCGGCCGAGTAGAACGCGATGTTGCCGGGGTTGATCGATGGCACCCAGTACAACAGGGGCTCGACCATGCCGGGCACGGGGCCCGCGCCGCGCACGACGGGATCGCCGTTGTAATGAGCGCCGTGCGTCGTGAGGATCCAGCCGTAGTTGTTGCCCGCTTCGATCAAATTGAGCTCGTCGCCGCCGCGCGGTCCGAACTCCGTGGACCACAGCGCACCCGTGTCTGGGTGCACGGTAAGGCCGAGCGGATTGCGATGCCCGAGCGTGTAGATCTCGGGCTTGTACCCTTCGCGGCCGACGAACGGGTTGTCGCGCGGCACTTTGCCGTCATCGGTGATGCGAACGATCTTGCCGAGATGCGACGACGGCTCTTGCGCCTTCTCGCCCCAATTACGATCGCCGCTCGTGACGTACAACATGCCGTCGCGGCCGAACGCCAAGCGCGCGCCGAAGCTCGCGTCGGCGGGCCCCTGGCCGCAGCAGCGGTTGTTCTGTCCCGCCAGCGCAGAGCTGTACCAATCGGCCGCGAGGAACACGTCCTCGACGTCCGTGAGCGCAGCGCCGTCGAAACGCGCTCGCGCGACGGCCAATGTCGACAGCGACGTGTCCTGCACGTCGGGTTTCGAGTACGCGAAATAGATGAGCTGGTTGCGCCGATAATTCGGATGCAGCACGACGTCGCCGAGCCCGCCGATCACGACAGCACGAACCGCGGGCATGCCGGCGACCGGCGTCGGATCGAGCACGCCATCGCGCACCACGCGCAAGCGCCCCGCACGTTCCGTGATCAGCAAATCGCCGTTCGGCAGAAAAGCCATGCCCCACGGATGATCGAGCCCTTTCGTGACGACCGTGACGTGCAGACGCGCGCCCTCGCTCGTGAAGTCCCACGGGCCATCGCCGAGCGCCGGCGTCTGCGGTCGCCCGCCTCCGCGCGGCGGCTGCGCGCCGCCCGGCGCCGCGGGCGGTTGCCCGGCCGGGGCCGGCTGCGCCGCCGGCGCCTGCTGCGCCACGCTAGGAGGAGCCGCTGCGAGCAGCGCGATGCCGGCCAGGGCCAGCGTTGCAGGGATTTGCCGTAACGGTGATCGCATCGACTTCTCCTGAATCTCGGCTCGGTTTCTACCACACAACGCGGCGTTGCCCCATACCGGTAACCGAGCCACGGCATAATGCGTCTCGGCAATTGGGCTCGGAGTGGTCATGACGCGACGCAAGCTACGCAGCAACCTGGAGCCGGGCTCCGTTCCCTGGTCCGGCCGCCGCGCGCAGTGGAAAGCGCTCGGGCTCACGGACGAGGACCTCGAGAAGCCGAAGATCGCGATCGTGAATTCCTCGAGCGAGCTGTCGAGCTGCTTCAGCCATCTCGACGGCTTGGCAGACGAGCTCAAGGTCGCGGTCCGCGCCGCAGGCGGCATACCGTTCGAGATTCGCACTGCGGCACCTTCTGACTTCGTCACGAGCGCGGGCAAACGCGGCGCCTATATATTGCCGACGCGAGACCTGATCGCGGCCGATATCGAGGTCCAGGTCGAGGGCGCGCTGCTCGACGGCATGGTGTGTCTCGCGTCGTGCGACAAGACCACGCCCGGTCAGCTCATGGCCGCGGGCCGTCTCAACGTTCCGACGATCGTCGTGATCTGCGGCTACCAAAAGGCCGGCGTGTACCGCGGCCAGCACACGGACATCGAGGACGTGTTCCTGAAGACCGGCTACCTGACATCGGGCGCGTCAACGATCGACGAGATCAAAGGCATGGCCGACGTCGCGATACAGAGCCCCGGCGTGTGCCAGGGCATGGGCACCGCGAACTCCATGCACGTGGTGTGCGAGGCGCTCGGCATGACGCTGCCGGGCAGCGCGCCGGTCGCGGCCGGCAGCCCGAAGATGCACGCACACCTGCGCGCCGCGGGCGCGCGCATCGTCGAGATGGTATGGCAGGACCTGAAGCCGCGCGACATCGTCACGCCGGGCGCCGTGAGGAACGCTGTGCAGATGGTGCTGGCCGTCAGCGGCTCGATCAATTGCGTGAAGCACCTGCAGGCCATCGCAACCGAAGCCGAGGCCGACGTCGACGTGTACCAAACATTCGCCGACTTCGCGGAACGCGTGCCGCTGCTCACGGCCGTGAAGCCGAATGGCGACGCGCACATCGAGGACTTCGAAGCCGCAGGCGGCGCGCGCGGGATCTTGAAGCGGCTCGAGCGGCAGCTCGATCTCTCCGCGCGCTCCGTGTCGGGTCAGACGCTCGGCGAGGTTCTCGCCGCGACCACCGTGGCCGACGAGCGCACGATCGCGACGCTCGACAAACCGTTGTCGAAGCGGCCGGCGATCGTGATCGTGCGCGGCAGCCTGCTGCCCGGCGGCGGCATCGTGCGCTTGGGCGGCACCGGCGAGCGCATGCTCGAATTCCGCGGCAAGGCGAATATCTTCCACTCGCGCGACGAGGCGCTCGAAGCCATCAAAGCCGGCAAGGTCAAACCCGGCGACGTCGTGGTGCTGCGCGGCTTGGGTGTGATCGGCGGCCCCGGCATGGCGATGACATCGGCCGTGATCTTCGCGCTCGACGGCGCGAAGCTGCTCGACAGCGTTGCCGCAATCACGGAAGGACAGCTCTCGGGACTCGTCAACAACGGTCTCGTCGTCGGCGAGGCGTCGCCCGAAGCCGCAGCCGGCGGGCCGCTCGCATTCGTCGAGAACGGCGACACGATCTC
>Ga0315910_10005834_pt1 | contig 10048 bp, 7 predicted proteins | sample EdamamesoilMG_FD_204470 | JGI IMG/M metagenome (GOLD analysis project Ga0315910, IMG submission 204470) | Garden soil microbial communities collected in Santa Monica, California, United States - Edamame soil | ecosystem: Environmental > Terrestrial > Soil > Garden | place: USA: California... | reverse complement strand
GAACGACCTCGGCCACGTCAGCCTCTGGCAGATGGACGCCACGTCGCTGGCGTTTCCGGATGACTCGTTCGACATCGTCTACGCGCCGTACCTGATCTCGGTCGTGCCCGACCCGGTCGCCGTCGCGCGCGAGATGCGGCGTGTCTGCCGCCCGGGCGGCCGCATCATCGTGCTCAATCACTTCCGCAGCAGCGGCGCGGTGCTGGCCGCCATCGAGCGCGCCATCTCCCCGTTCACTGTGCACATCGGCTTCAAGTCTGACCTCGACCTGCCGGCATTCCTCACCCAGGCAGAATTGACACCGGTGTCGATCGAAAAGGTGAACATTCCACCCATCTGGTCGCTGGTCACCTGCATCAAAGACTGAGCCCGGTTGCGCGGTATTGCACGCGCGAACTCGTAACTCGTAACCCGCAAGTCGTAACTCATAGGCTGGCACGCCTCTAGAATGGAGCCCCGCGGGGAGGCTCCATGTTCTCGAGGTTGTTGCTGACCGCGGCCATGTCGCTTGTCGCCGTCACAGGCGCCAGCGCGGCCACGTATGAGGTTGGTCCCGGCAAGCCCTACGCGACCCCGTCAGCCGTGCCGTGGGAGTCGCTGCAGCCAGGCGATCTCGTCCTGATCCACTGGCGCTCGACGCCGTACAAAGACAAGTGGGTGATCTGCCGTCAGGGCACGGCCGCGTTGCCGATCGTCGTCCGCGGTGTTCCCGGCCCGGCAGGTGAGCGGCCCGTCATTGACGGCAACGGCGCCGTGACGCGACAGCAGCTCGACTACTGGGGCGAGCAGCGCGCGGTGATCAAGATCGGCGGATCGAGCATTCCCGCGGACCTCATGCCGCGCTACATCGCGATCGAAGGCCTCGAGATCCGCAGCGCCCGTCCCCCGTACGCGTTCACCGACGACAGCGGCAACGCCGGGTCCTACGTCAACAACGCCGCCGCGATCTGGATCGAGAAGGGCGAGCAGATCACCCTGCGCGGCAATGTCCTGCACGACAGCGGCAACGGGCTCTTCGTCAGCTCGGCCGAGCCCAACATCTCGCGCGGCATCGTCGTCGACGGCAACGACATCCACAGCAACGGCAACAACGCGAGCCTGTACGAACACAACACGTACACCGAGGCGCTCGGGATCACATACCAGTTCAACCGGTTCGGACCGCTGCGCGCCGGGGCGCTGGGCAACAACCTGAAGGACCGCTCCGCGGGCCTTGTCGTCCGCTACAACTGGATCGAGGGCGGCAACCGGCAGCTCGACCTCGTCGAGACCGACAGCGGGACGATTCAGGACGACCCGTCGTACCGCACGACGCAGGTCTACGGCAACGTGCTCATCGAGCCGGCCAACGAGGGGAACCGGCAGATCGTCCACTACGGCGGCGACAACGGCACGACGTCGAAGTATCGCAAGGGCACGATGCTGTTCTACCAGAACACCGTTGTCTCCACGCGCACGGATCGGACGACGCTGTTCCGCCTGTCGACCAACGACGAGTCAGCCGACGCCAGGAACAACATCTTCTATCCGGCCGCGCACGCGGGTCCGAACCTGCAGTTGCTCGACGCGACCGGCATCCTCTCGATCTCCCACAACTGGTTCAAGCCGGGATACATCACGGCTCTCGGCGGCCTGCAGGGCGTCGTCAACGACGACGGGACGTCCATTCTCGGCAACACGCCTGGCTTCATCGCCGAGGCGTCGCAGGACTTCCGGTTGTCCCAGACCTCGGACGCCGTGAACGAGGGCTCGGCGCTCGCCGGCGGCGCGCAGCCTGTGGTCAGCGAGTACGTGAAGCATCTCGGATCGCAGCCACGCCCCAACGATGGCGTGTCCGACCTGGGCGCGTTCGAGATGAGCGACGGGCAGCCCGCGGATTTGGTCGTGACGACCACGAGCCTGCCGAATGGCACGATGGGGCAGAGCTACAGCGCGATGGTGGGCGCCACCGGCGGCCTGTCGCCGTATTCATGGAGTGTCATCGCGGGATCGCTGCCTGCGGGTCTTTCGCTCAATGGCACGACGGGGGCGGTCGGCGGCACGCCGACCGGTTCAGGCACCTCGTCGTTCACGGTCCAGGTGACCGACGGGCAGGTGCCGGCAGATTCCGCGGCGCAGGCTCTGCAGATTACCGTGGCGCCGGTCCAGTATCCTCCGCTCGTCATCACGACGACGAGCCTGCCGAATGCGAAGCGCAACAAGAACTACTCGCGCACGCTCGTGGCGACCGGCGGCCTGGCGCCGCGATCCTGGTCGGTCGTCGCCGGCTCGCTGCCGACGGGTCTGTCGCTGAACGCGGCGACAGGAGTCATCAGCGGCAAGCCGACCACCCTTGCGACGTACAGCTTCACGGTCCAGGCACGCGACAGCCAGTCGACGCCTGCCGTCGATACTCAGGCGCTGTCGATCACGGTGACCAGATAGCCAGCTTACGAGTTACGGGTTACGGGTTACGGGTTACGAGTGCCTCGTCGCGGATGAGTTCGGCCGCGAGTTCGGCCCCGTCGACGCCAATCCGTTCGGGGGCGGCCGGGCGGGTGAGCACGGCGTCGAGCGACGGCTGCCATCTCCCGGCCAGCAGCTCCTCGTTCGAGATGAACGCGCATCGCAGCCAACGCGGCATCTCGCGCACGAGGACGTCGTACTCGACGAAGTGCCCGCGCGAGGTATACACGAGTGCCGTGTCGTTGGCCACGCACTCGGCGATGATGCCGTAGCCCGGCTTGGTCATCACGACATCGACCGCGGCGACGAGGTCCTCGTAGCGAAACCCGTCCTCGTACAACTTCCGTTCGTCGAGCAGGCGCACGTTCGGCGGCAGTGCGAGTGATGTGGCCGCCGACCGATCGTTGCCCCTGCGGTTGGCCGTGACGTCGGCCGTCAGCACAACCGTGTACCCCTCGAGACCGGCCACGGTCGACAGGTCGATCCGCTGTAGTCCGTAGCCGCCGAACGAGAGCAGCACGAGCCGGCCGTCTGGCAGTCCCAGGCGCGCTCGCGTCTCGGCTGGATCGCGCCGCGACCGTCTTGCGATGAAAGGGAGATCGACGACGGCGTTGAAGGGCGCGAAGCCGCCGTGCATCGGGAGTCTCAAGGCCAGCTGCGCGTGCGAGTATGCGTCACGCAGCCGTGGCAACAGCGTGGAGCCCGCAGGGATCCAGTCGGCATAGCCTTCGTAGATCCAATCCCACGTGAAGTTCCCAAGCGCGACCACCGGCACGCCGGCACGGTGTGCGGCCAGGCACGCCAGAGGTGGTATGTCGGCGACGACGAGCGTGGCGCCCGCCTCGCGAAGCCAGGCAGCCTCGGCTGCCGCTTTCGCGTCGAGGTCGGCATGAAAGGCCTCGGCGCGGCGCATCGTCTCGGCCTCGTCGAGGCTCAGGCTATCGAGCTGGACAACGCCTGTGTCGCATTCGAGTGGCGCGAAGCGCACGTCGCGCGTGAACGTGAGATCGAACAGCCATCGCGGCGCCGAGGTCCGCACGGCCACCGCGATGCCCGGGGCCAGCCGGCCGAGCGCGTTGATGACCTCGACGTCCCTCGAGGCATGGCCGAAGCCGTGTCCGGAGGTGTAGAAGACGATCAATCAGACAACTCGGTGGCGAGGGCCGGCTGACTGGCGGGTAGGGCCTCCTTCAGCACGTCGTCGAGCGTGGTGGCCAGCACGAAGTGCATGTCGTGCTTGAGATCCGGCGGCAGCTCCTCGAGGTCCGGCGCATTGCGGGCTGGAAGCACGAACGTCTTGATGCCCATGCGGCGCGCCGCGAGCGCCTTCTCGCGGATCCCGCCGACGGGCAGGACCAGCCCTGTGAGCGTGATCTCGCCCGTCATCGCGACATCGGATCGGATCGGCACGCGCTTGATCGCCGACAGGATGGCCGTCGCCATCGTCACGCCGGCCGACGGTCCGTCCTTTGGAATGGCGCCGGCGGGGACGTGGACGTGCAGGTCCTTGTGCTCGAAGAAGTCCGGCGGAATCCCCAGATCGATGGAGTTCGAGCGGATGTGACTGACCGCTGCCCGCGCCGACTCCTGCATGACGTTGCCGAGCTGGCCCGTGAGGATGATCTGCTGGCTGCCGCCCGGCAGCAGCGATGCCTCGATGAAGAGCACGTCGCCGCCAGTCTCGGTCCACGCGACGCCGGTTGCCACCCCCGGCCGCGACGTGCGGAATGGCGTCTCGGGCTGAAAGCGGGCGGGTCCCAGGTATGGCTGCAGCTGGTCCCGGTCGACTTTCGTGGGCGGCAGGGGTGAATCGCTGGCCGGTTCGCCGGCCACCCTCGCGGCCACCTTGCGCGCAATGGCGCCGATCATCCGCTCGAGATTGCGGACACCGGCCTCACGCGTGTAGCCCGTGATGACCGCGCCGAGCGCCGCGTCCGTGATGTCGATGGCGCCCTCCGGCAGCCCGTGCTCCTGCAGTTGGCGCGGGATCAGGAACCGGCGCGCGATGTGGCGTTTCTCGTCCTCGGTGTAGCCGGCCAGCGAGACGATCTCCATCCGGTCGAGCAGGGCCGGGTGGAGCGTGCCGAGCTGGTTGGCCGTGGCGATGAAGAGCACCCGCGACAGGTCGAGCGGCACCTCGAGGTAGTGGTCGCGAAACGAGTGGTTCTGCGCCGGGTCGAGCACTTCGAGCAGCGCGGCCGCAGGATCGCCCTGGAACCCCGCGGCCAGCTTGTCCATCTCGTCCAGCATGAAGACCGGGTTCATCGCCCCGGCCTGTTTCATCGCGTTGACGATGCGTCCCGGCAGTGCGCCGATGTAGGTCCGGCGGTGCCCGCGGATCTCGGCCTCGTCACGCACGCCGCCGAGCGAGATGCGGACGAACTTGCGGTTCATCGCGCGCGCGATGGACTGGCCCAGCGAGGTCTTGCCGACACCAGGCGGCCCGACGAAGCACAGGATCGGGCCCTTCATGTCGCCCTTGAGCTTGCGCACGGCGAGGTACTCGACGATGCGCTCCTTGATCTTGTCGAGGTCGTAGTGGTCCTCGTCGAGCACACGCCGCGCCTCGACGGGATCGAGGCGATCCTCCGTCGTGATGCTCCACGGGATCTCCAATAGCCACTCGAGGTACGTGCGCGTGATCTGGTAATCGGGCGACGCCTGGTTCATCCGCGCCAGCCGTCCCAGCTCACGGTCGGCCGCCTGCTGCACCGGCTCGGGCAGCTTCGCGGCTGTCACCTTCTCGCGCAGCAGCTTGATCTCGTCGGCCTCGCCCTCGCCGAGCTCTTCCTGGATCGCCTTGAGCTGCTGGCGCAGGTAGTACTGCCGCTGCGCATCGGACATCTCCTGCTGCGCCTGCGACTCGATCTTGCCCTTCACCTCGAGGAGCGCGATCTCACGGCCGAGCGCTGCCGACACGGCCTCGAGCTTGCCGACCAGCGTCTCGGCCTCGAGCAGCGCCTGCTTGTCCTCGACCGGCATGTCGAGGAGGCTGCCGAGCAGGTACGCCAGGCGCAGCGGGTCGTCGAGGTTGGCGACGATGCCGCGGAGGTCCTGTGACAGGCCGCTCGTGAGCGACAGCGCCTTGTCGACCTGTTCCTGGATGCGGCGGACGTAGGCCTCGACTTCCAGGGTCTTCTCGAGATGGTCCGGCAGCGGGGTGACGGTAGCCGTCATCGTCGCGCCCGTGCGGTTGACGACCGAGGAGCGCGCCCGCTGCACGCCCTCGAGCACGGCCTGGATGCCAGCCGGCGTACGCGCCATCTGGCGGATGACCGCGACCGTGCCGATCAGCCGCAGGTCCGACGGCTGAGGGTCGTCGGCCGGCGTCGACTGCAGCGCCAGGAAGACCATGCGGTTTCCCGACGTGAGCGCGCGGTTCACCGCGTCGATGGACACCGCGCGATTGATCGTCAGCGGGAGCACGCTCAGCGGGAACGCCACGGCTTCCCGCAACGGCACGACGGGAAGCTCGGCCGGGATGACAGGTGCCGGAGAGGAGTCAGCCATCTCTCAAGAGGATATATGCTTTCCCGATGGCCCTCCAGGAACGAGACTTCTTCATCGAGAAGCAGGAGACGCGCAATACGCGGCTCACGTGCACGCGGTGCCGTCGCACCAACGACTACCAGTTGCGCTGGATGCGGCGCACGAAGAAAGACCGCATTCCCAATGGCGCAGACGAGCGCGACCGCGCGATCTTCGCCAAGCTGCGCGACTACCTGCTGCGCCTCGACGATGTCGTGACGTGCGCGACGTGCCGGACGCGCTTCGAGGTGCCCTCCCACCAGTCGCTCGTCTATCTCCACGAGCTCGAGGGGCTTCCCAAGGACGTCGAAGAGGAAGACAACTAGTTACGAGTTACGAGTTACGAGTTACGAGTTACGAGTGATGAGAACACAGAGGGCACGGAGAGTGGTCAGCGCTTTGGCGCTGGCGGCAGTGGCGGTTGCAGGTGTGCGTGGTGCGGGATTGCCGGCGTCGGAAACGGCGGCCATCGATGCCGTGTTTGCCGACTACGACAAGCCGGGATCGCCGGGGTGCATGCTCGGAGTCGTCCGCGATGGCGCCTTGACGTACACGCGCGGCTACGGGCGTGCCAGCCTCGAGCAGGACGTCCCATTCACGGCCGACACGATCTTCGACATCGGCTCGACGTCGAAGCAGTTCATGGCATCGGCCATCCTGCTGCTCGCCGCCGATGGACGCCTGTCGCTCGACGACGACGTGCGGAAGTACATCCCGGAACTGCCCGAGTACGCCGCGCCGATCACGATCCGGCACCTGCTGACGCACACGAGCGGCCTGCGTGATTACATCACGCTGATGACGCTCGGCGGATGGCAGATGGAGGACGTGACGACGCCGGCACAGGCGCTCGACGTGATCCGGCGGCAGCGTGCGCTCGATTTTCCAACAGGCACCGAGTTCGCCTACAGCAACACCGGCTTCTTCCTGCCGTCGCTCATCGTCGAGCGCGTGTCGGGCAAGAGCCTGGCGGTCTTCGCGCGGGAGCGGATCTTCGAGCCCGCGGGCATGACGAAGACGCGCTACATGGACGACCACGCGGCGGTCGTCCCGAAGCGCGCGACCGGGTACGATCCCGTCGATGGCGGCGGCTATCGTGTGTCGCTCTCCAACTGGGAGCAGCTCGGCGACGGGGCCGTCCAGACGTCGGTCAACGAGCTGCTGAAGTGGGACGCGAACTTCTACACGCCGAAGGTGGGCGGCGCGCGCCTCGTCAGCCAGCTGCAGGAGGAAGGCCGTCTGAAGGACGGCAAGCCCCATGGCTACGGGCTCGGGCTCTTCGTCGGGAAATACCGGGGCCTACGAACGGTTCGCCACGGCGGATCGTGGGCAGGCTATCGCGCCGAGCTGCTGCGTTTCCCCGACGAGCGTACCTCGTTCATCGTCCTCTGCAACGTGGCGACCGCCGATCCCTCCACCCGTGCGGACCGCGTGGCCGATGTCGTGCTGGCCCCGCGTTTCAGCGAGCCGGCGCCGCCGAAGGACGCGCTGAAGCGCAGCGAGAAACCGCCGGCCTCGTCATGGGCGCCATCTCACGAGGTGCTCGACACCTTTGCCGGCGTCTACCGAAGCGAAGAGCTGCAGACCGAGTGGAGACTGGAGCGCGAAGGCGAGTCGCTCGTCATCCGCGATCTGCGCCAGCCCCGTCGCCTGTTGCGCCCGGACACGCAGGACGTGTTCAGGGGCGATGGCTACGTCGTGACCTTCGAGCCGCACGAGGGCAAGGCCGCGTCGTTTACCGTCGGGGCCGGGCGCGCGAAAGGCATGAAGTTCTTACGAGAGTAGTTACGGGTTACGGGTTACGGGTTACGAGTTGGAGACACAGAGGCATCACCAGATCCGAGGTATGAGGCGCCAGCGGACCTTTGCTTGATAATCGCGATAGGCCCCGCTTGAGGACTCGACGAGCGAGCGTTCTTCAAACGGAATCGCGATCACCAGGTAGAGCGAGCTGACGACGGCGAATGTCAGCCGCGTGCCGTTCATCTCGGGCACGCCGAACACCATCAGCAGCCAGCCCAGGTAGATCGGGTGCCGCACGACGCCGTACGGGCCGGCGGCCTTGAAGACCATCGGCACGTCGCGGCCGCTGGCTTGTCGCAGTCCTGCCAGCTCGAGCGGGTCGATGATGGCGGCCGACCGCCAGGTGAGCCAGGCGCCAGTCACGACCACGACCCAGTGCCCGGCTGCGGCCAGGCCGGTATGGCGGTAGAGCAGTCCTGGCACGTCCCGCCACAGCAGGCACACACCGAGGAAAAGCAGCGACGCAATCCACACGTAGAGCGTCCGCTCCAGGTGGGCGGGCACGTGCCGTGACACCAGGCGTTTGGCGCCGCTGCGCGCGAGCAGGCTGTGATGAAGCGCAAACACGGTGAAGAGCGTGAGGTCTGACAGCACGGCCGGCGCCAGTGGGCCTGCCGGGCTCGCGCCGTCGAGATGCCGGAGATACCACCAGAGGAAGTAGCCGAGCGAGGCGACGAAGAGCCCGCCGCCGAGCCAGGTCACCGCTGGGACCCCGGCCGCGGAGCTGCGCATGGCGTCGATTATAGTGAGGCGATGGCGTCGCGACGGGTGGTGATCTCGGGTCTCGGCGTCGTCTCGACCTTCGGCGTCGGTCGCGACGTGTTCTGGGAACGCATCCGCCGCGGCGTGAGTGGCACACGCGCCATCACCGACTTCGACGTCTCGACGTTCCCCTGCAAGGTCGCGGCGCCTGTGCCGCCCGTGTCGATCGCCGACGCCGTCGGGCTCGACGGTGACAACGGCAACGGCCGCGAGTCGCGCGCCGATCCCAAACGCTATTCACGCGCGGCGCTGCTCGCCGTGATTGCCGCGCGCGAGGCATGGGCCGATGCCGGACTTCGTGTCGACGAGCCTGGCGCCGGCGTCATCATCGGCAGCGGCGGCGGCGGCATCGACGTCGGCGAAGCGCAATATCGCGACTTCTTCACGAGCGGCGGCCGCCACGTCACCCCCTACGCCATCGCGGTCGGGATCGTCGGCATGATCTCGAGCGAGGTGTCGATCTCGCTGGGACTGCGCGGCATCAGCCACGTGCTCTCGACCGGGTGTACCAGCTCCACCGACGCGCTCGGCTATGCCTCGCGCATGATCCGCGCAGGCGACGCCGACGTCCTGCTCTCGGGGGGCGCCGACGGCTGCGTGACCCCGGGCATGATATTCGGCTTCTCGCGGATGCGGGCGGTCTCGACCCGGCACAACGACCGGCCGGAAGAAGCGTCGCGACCCTTCGATCGCGCTCGCGACGGCTTCGTGCTCGGCGAAGGCGCCTGGATGTACGTCGTCGAAGCCGAGGAGCGCGCCCGGGCCCGCGGCGCCCGCATCTATGCGACCGTCGAGGGCTACCACTCCACCTGCGACGCCTACCATCGCGTGCAGATGGATCCCGATGGCGGAGAGATCGTCGCCGCCATGCGCGGTGCGGTCGAGCGGTCCGGGCGCGTGCTCGACGAGATCGGGTACGTGAATTACCACGGCACGTCCACGCAGCTCAACGACGCCATCGAGTCGCAGTGCACGAGGCGGCTCTTCGGGCGGCGTGCCGAAGCGGTGCCCGGCTCGTCCATCAAGTCGATGATCGGGCATCCTCAAGGCGCCAGCGGCGCCGCCGGCATTGCGACGACCGCGCTCGCGCTGTCGAATGGGTTCCTGCCGCCCACCGCGAATCTCACGGACCCCGATCCGGCCTGCGACCTCGACTACCTGCCGCTTGAAGGCCGCCACGCGCGCCCCCCGGCGGCGCTCTGCAACTGCCTCGGCTTCGGATCGAAGAACAGCGCGATCGTGCTGGGAGCGGTGTGATGCTTGCCGTGCCTCGTGCACGGTGCACAGTGCGTCGTGCGGTGCCAGGTGCCGGGGTGCCTTGTGCCTGGTGCGATGTGCCTCGGGCTTCGTGCCGGGCGCGCTCGGCGCGCGGAGGCTGTCTCGGCGCGGACCACGATCCACGAGATGTGTGGCACCCGACACGAGGCACGTCGCACCCGACACGAGGCACGTCGCACCCGGCACGAGGCATGTCGCACCCGGCACGAGGCACGTCGCACCCGGCACGAGG
>Ga0315910_10005831_pt1 | contig 10050 bp, 6 predicted proteins | sample EdamamesoilMG_FD_204470 | JGI IMG/M metagenome (GOLD analysis project Ga0315910, IMG submission 204470) | Garden soil microbial communities collected in Santa Monica, California, United States - Edamame soil | ecosystem: Environmental > Terrestrial > Soil > Garden | place: USA: California... | reverse complement strand
CTTCCAGGTCCGGTCATCCTCGACATGGTGATGCTTGAAGACCCGGTTCAACCCATCGATATAGGCCTTTCCCAGGCCGGCCAGTCCGATCCGCTCCAACAAGGTCCTGGTCCAAGGATGGTCGAAGTGCTCGCTCGGGACCGTGATGAGGAGCCTCCCGCCGGGTTTCAAGACCCGCCGGATCTCCCGCAAGGCCTGGTCGATGTCCGGCACGTGCTCCAGGACGCAGTTGCTCACCACCGTCCGGAAGGAGCGGTCGGGGAAAGGGATCTTCGTGGCGCTAGCTTTCAGGACCTGCCGGTAACTCCCGCTCGCCTTCGCCAGCTCCACTTCCCCTTCGTCCAGGTCGATACCGGCCTCCACCTTCCCACCGAAGGCGAGACCCGCGAAGAACCCGTCGCCGCAACCGACGTCCAGGATGGGATGGAGGAGCTTCTCTTGGGCGTATCGATGGCTTTCGAAGCTTCGCCAAAGCGCCAGGGCGATCGGGGCCCGGTCCAGATAGCGCAGGAAGAGGTCCATCCGCGTGGGACCCTTGCGGGAGGCGCCCTTCTTAAGGGAAACCCGAGGGGTGGAGGTCACTTGAAGGCCGAAGCGGGGATGGCTTCCAGCGGCCGACGGGGTGCCTTCCATTTGAGCACCATGGACTCCACCCCCCCCTGGGTCAGGGTCCCGGACCCCTGGAGCTTGAAGGAATGAGGTCCCTGGGCGAGGGGGAAAGGCCCCAGCCCCCCCTCGGAAAAGCCCTTCTCCACGCCATCCACCCATAGACGGATGGGAACGTTGGAGGTCGCGGCGAAATGGTAGGTCGCTGTCTCCGGGATACGGAGGGTCCCTTCCCAAATGACGGAAGCCGCGCGCAAGGGGAAGTCGTTCCCGTTCACGTAATAGGGAGGCGGTTCCATCTGCTCCAGGAGGGGGGCTCCCTCCCGTCCCCAGTTGGAGTGGTAAGAGGCCCTCAGGCCCAAGGGTACTTTCAAGCTCGTCAGCCGGGAAGCGTCCAACGCGAAGGGCGTCCCGCCCTCCAGGGTCGCGCTGAAGCCCGGGGCCGCCGGCCCCGAGGGAGCTTGCCAATCGATGACAATGGAGTGGTACCCCTTCAAGAGATGGACCTTACCGGCGACCGCCTTTCGGTCCACCTGCCAAAGGGCCACGCCCGCGGAAGCGGCGAAGGAATAGGAACCCGTCCTCGGGATGAGGAGGGTCCCCTTGAACCGCGCCGAATAAGGCCCCTCCGGGAGTCCCTTCGGGAACTCGGCCAGGGCCACCTCTCCCGCCTTCCCGGCGAATTCGGCCGTCATGCCCTTGGACCTGCTCCAGACATCGGCCGGGACCTCGAAACCCCTCAGGAATACCTGCCCGATGGGGTCCTTGAACTCCAGGACGCGGCCCTCCGGATAGATCCTGCCCAACAGGTCCAGGAGGCCCTCCCGTCCCGATTCCAGGGCGAAGAACAACCCTCGGTTCCCCGGCACTCCCGTCGGAACGAGCGACTCCGGGATGGCCAGACCGTGGACCTGGTCCATCAGGTCGTAGGAATAGAAATTGAGGGTGAAGTGGTTGTAGAAGCGCGGTGAGATGAAATGCTCGTAAGCCTCGCCCTTCTCGGCGACCGCCCTCCCGATGGTCGACTCGACGATGGAATACTCGGCCCAGGAGTTCAAGGACTTGGCTTGCTTGTTGAAATAGATGTCGAAGTTCTGTTGGACCATGAACCCCAAGGGAAGGACCAAGGCTCCCAGGAAGACCCACTCCCCCGTCTTCCCCGCTAAGGCCCTGGCCCTTCCCCACAAGGCGGCCAAGGGGACCGCGATCAGGAACGCCGTGAAAGGGGTGGTCCCCAACATGCGGTTGGCGTGGGCGGCGTCGATGGAAAGCACGCAGGGAAGGCTCATCACCAGGAACCCCGCCACGGCGTAGAAATATTTCCTGCGCCGGATCCGGAAGGCGGCGTAAGCCAGCCCCAGCACAAAAAGGGCCCCCGAGACATCGTCCAACATCCGATGGTCCTGAAGGTTATGGCGGGGGTTGGGATCGCCTTGCCGGTTGAACATCAGGGCCGTCCGGGCCATCACATGCCAAAGGGGCTTCAAGCTTCCCTCCGCCTGGCAGCGCTTCAGGATGGAAAGTTCCGCTTCCCTTGTCCCGGGGTTGCTCTTCAGGACGATGTCGTTGAAGACGGGGAAGCTCAGGACGAAACCGGCGACCAAGAAGGTCAGGACGCCCCTCCATCTCCGCCGAAGGTCCTTCCAACCGACCATGGCCTCATAGAGGCCATAGACCAACAGGAGGATCGGCACGACCTTGAAGGCCTGGTAGGTGTAGAAACCGCCGGCGAAGAAGAAAGCCGCGGTCACGAAGGCCCAACGCTTCCCCGTCCGGATGCCATAGAGGAGGAAGGCCAGCATCGCGAAAGCGTACAAGGGGAGCTGGATGGTGGGGAACCCGTTCCGGCTGAAGTTGATGTGCCAACGCATGACGGCCAGGATGAAGAAGGCCAAGAGGGCCACGCGGGGTCCGGACAATTGGCGGAAGGTCCAATAGATGAAGGGGAACCCGACCAAGGAGAGAGCGACATAGAAGAGCTTGAGGGTGACCTCGGTGGCCCCGAAGATCCCGAACCAACCCGCCAACTGGAAGAGGGCCAAGGAATAAGCGTGGAAGATCTCCTCCACATAGAAGGGCCTCCAACCCTCATGGAGGATCCGAAGGGCCGCATGGCCTTGGAACCCCTGGTCGATGAAAAGTCCGGAAGGGATCTCCCCGATGCGCCAGGTCCTCAGGAACGCCGCCAAGGCCAGGATGACCAGGAAGATCCCAGCCTCCACCTTCGGGGTCAAGGGGACCCGTTGAAGACCTTCCCTGGTCCAAGGCCAAAAACCGGCCAGGAAGAAAAGGCAAGCGGCCAAGTAAAGCCAAAGCCCGAGGTTCGAGCCTCGTAGCCAATGGTATTGCGCGATCCCGGCCAACACGAGGCCGGGAAGGACCAGCAGGATCCACCAGGGCCTCGCGAGCGGACCCCCAGGACCTTTGGCCGATGCTTTGCGGGAAGGGGCCTTGAGGGAGAGTTCCTTCAGGAACTTCCCTTTCCCCACCAGCATCGCCAGGCCGAACAACATCGACAGGGCGGAAAGAAGGAGTCCCCACCAACCGATCCCCGCTAAATAGATCCCCTGACCGGCGATGAAACCCAGGATGGCCCCGATGAGGCACAAGGTGTCCGGACGGACCGGGAACCCGGCCAAAGGACGGCGGCCCCCTCTTTTCTTAACGGATCCCATGGATCCCCTCGCTCTCTTGGGACCGGCCCAGGGTCATCTCAACGGGACCGGATGAACTTCAGGTCGACCCAATCCGCGTGACCCCAGGAATCGGCTCCTGGGCCGTAATCCACCTTCAGGGTCAATTCTTTCTTCCCCTCGAGCTGCACCTCCACGGGAAGGGCTTCCTGGCCGGTGGTCATGACGGGGCTCTTGAACAATTCCTGGCCGTCGGCCAGGACCCGGAAGATGACCCGGTCCGATCCCCCCCCGCCTTCATCCGCCCCCACCAGGCAGGTGAACTTCGAGACCTTTCCCCCCAGGTCGAAGACGATCTCGGAAGGCGCGTGGGTCCCGATGCCCTTGCGGAAGGCCTTGCCACGGATCCTCAGGCCCTCTCCTCCCACCGCCTTGTCGCGACTGGGGTCATTGCTCCCATCCTGGTTCCAACCAGCGGTGGCCTTGAGGGTCTTGATCCCGTCGAAGTTCAGGACCTTATAGGCCTTTTGGGACGGGTCGGGTGTCCCAGCGGTTCCGGCGGGGCCCCTCGTCCCCTTCAGGAGGACCATGGCCTCCATCAGGAGCAGCAGCGCCACGAGGATGCCTCCCGCCCAAAGAAGACGGGGATCGAGGCCTCTGCTTGCGGATCGGGGGTCCTTCCCCCCCTTGGTTTTCGCGCTTCTTTTTTTCACGGCCATGTCACGCCTCCCTGGGTTCAAGACGGGGGGATTATAGTTTCTTCCCCTTGCCCCTGCCAAGTTCCTGGCCCTGCCCAGGAACGGTCCTGGGCCCCTGACCCAGTACGGCGAGGGTCCAGACCCCCGCCACGCGCAGCCAATGGGCCTCCCGGAGGGTCCAGACCCCCCAACGCCTCCAACAAGCCAGCAGAAGGAGCCAAGCGGGGATCGAGACGGCCAAGCCCAGATACAGCCAAAGAGGCCGGTACACCATCCGGACCAGGTGCGGCCCCGCTTGATCGATGCGGACGGCGCGGAAGGTCCCGTTCGCCTTCAGGATGGGGACGCTCTTCCCATCGAGGGTGGCGTGCCAGCCCGGGAAGAAACAATCGGACAGGAAGAGGTAGCAGGGTCGCGGGGCGTCGCAGCGGATGACCACCTCGTTGTTCCGGTAGGTCTCGATGGACGCCGCCCCCAAATGACCCGGTTCCCCGGCGGGAGGGTCGGTCTTCGTCTGAAGCAGCAGCACCCCGGCCGGGTCGGCCAAGCCCTGACGCAACGTGAGCAGGGCCTCTTCGGGGCTCGGGACGGCGCGGGCCGCCCCGGCCAGGAAGGCGCGGGGCAGGACCTTGTCATTGATGAAATGGTCCTTCTTGAAGGCCCGCCAGCGGCCGCCCGCGCTGATGTCCTTCGGGCACCACATATAACGCATACGGGCCAGGTCCGAGAGGGGGTTGTCGTAATTGTTGTCCGAACACATCTCCCGATAGGTCAAGGAATCCTTCGGAAGGGTCATGTCGTTCCCCTTGAGCTCACCGACACGGAAGAGGATGTTGCCATGGATCTGGCTCTCGGGCTGGATCCTGGGGAAGGTCTTGTCGGCCACGACCTCCGCCGCGAAGTCCTCCGGGAAGAGGATGTTCTTGTTGAAATAATTGTTCGGCCGGGTGCCCATGAACATCTTCCCATAGGCCCAAAGGTCGTAGGCCGTGGCGGCCAGGATCGCGGGGAGGAGGAAGGCGGCCAAGAGCGCACCCCATCCCATCCGTCCCTTCCGCGCCCCTTGGGAGGCGAGCCAAGCGCCCAGGCGGTCCATGACCAAGGCGCCGCCGGCGGCCAAGCAGAAACCCGTCACCAAGGTCATGCGGCCGATGCTCCGGTGCACCCCGAAGCCCGGCACGAACTCATAGAAGAACTTGTAGAGGACCTCGGTGTAAGGCGTGGAACGCCCCATGGAGAGCAGCCAAAAGAGCAGGCCCACCCCCAAACACCAGAGATAGAGGCGCCCCTGCTTGGGCCTGAGGAGGGGGGCCAGCATGAAAAGGACCACGGGGAGCAGGCCGATGTAGATCGCCGTCTCGTGGTAGCTCCAATGGCCCATGTCGTTGTAGCTGTTGTCCTGCGGCAGGCCCAAGAAACGGGGCGCCAGGAGGAAGAGGATCTTCCTCCATTCCTCGTAGTCCGTCATGATGTTCCCATAGCCCCAGGTGCTGCGGTTGCTCTCAGCCACGAACTCCGAGGCCGGGAAGAGCAGGCAAGCCGAGAGGGCCACGAAGGCGATCGACAGCCCCAAGCCCATCTGGATCACCTCCCCGAAGGTCACCCGGCGGCGCCAAAGCAGGGCCAAGAGGTAGAAGTCGGCCAACAAAAGGATGTAATAGGAGATCTGGGGATAGCCCTCGAACATGGAAAGGGCCCCGAAGGCCCCGGCGGCCGCCACCCACCGCCATTGCTTTCCCTGGGAGGCCCTTTCCAGGCTATAGAGCACCCAGGGCAACCAAGCGGCGGCATTGCCCATCGAGATCTGTCCCGCGAAATGATGCACAAAGCCGAAGGCCTGGAAGGAGAAGGCCAGGGCCCCGGTCAGGCCCGCCCACCAACCGCAGCCCCAGGCCCTCAGGAGCAAGAGCATCCCCCAACCGCCCAGGAAGAAGTGGAAAAGGGTCTCCAATTTGAAGGCCAGGAGGGTGGGAAGGGTCAGGTGAAGGACATTGAAGGGGGAAAAGACGGAGACGCTGGGATGGCCCACGAAGGGGATCCCGAAGGTCACATAAGGGTTCCAAAAGGCTGGGTCCCCCTGCTTGAGGCTCTCCACCCAATAGACCTTGAAGGGCAGGTGGATGGCCATATCCGCCCCTGGTGCGGAGACCTCGCGGGGACGGCTGAGCTGGTGCCAGCACAGGAGCGTGGAATAAGCCAGGAGGAAGAACAGCACCCCCGCCCAGACCCTCCGCTGGGGGTCCTTTCCCAACAGGGCCAGGAAGACCCCTTTTTTCGGCCCCTTCCCCATGGCCTACCTCCCCTTCGGATCGAAGTCCGGGAAGAGCCGCAGCTTCAAGGCCCTGCCCAGGTATTTCAAGAGCGTCGCCAACCCCAACTTGGATTCCCCACGGGTCCGGTCCATGAACACGATGGGCACTTCCACCACGCGCAACCCCGCCCGGGAACATCGGTAGAGGATCTCCGAGACCGTGAAGGGATCCCTCGCCTGGAGGGTCGCCACCGAGATGGCCTCGAGGGCCCCCCTCGAATAGACCCGGTAACCGGTGCTGGGATCCTTCGCCTTCAAGCCCAGGACCCACTTCAAATAACGCCTGGCGAACCCGCTCACGAGGCGCCGGTGCAGGGGCCGGTCGATGTCCTTGCCTCCCTCCACATAGCGGCTGCCCAGGACCACGTCCGCCCTTCCCCGAAGGACGGGCGAGAGCAGGGCCGGGAGGTGCTTGGGTTGGTGGGAAAGGTCCGCGTCCATCTCCACGACCGCGTCGGCCTTGAGACGAAGGGCCTCCAGGAAACCATCCCGCCCCGCCCAACCCCTTCCCTTCACTGAACGGTCCCGCAAGAGGAGCTTGAGCCTCTTGTCCCGCGCCATCATGCGTCGGACCTCCTGGTAAGTGCCGTCCGGGGAGGAGTCGTCCACCACGAGCACGGTGGCCCGGGGCGCGTGGCGATGCAGACCCGCCACCAGCTCACGGATGTTCGAACGCTCGTTATAGGTGGGGACCATCACCACGGTCCTCAAGAAGCCTTCCCCTTGGGAACGAGGTCCATCTGCCGGAGCGCGGCGGCCAAGAGGTCCCCTTCCCGGAGGTTGTCCATGCAGGAGACCTTCTGGGTGCATTGGCTCTGGTAATAGCATTGGCAGGGATCCCGGGGAAGGACCTTCTCGCCCCGGTCATAAAGGTCGATCTCGGCATCGGAGGTGGGACCGAAGTAGGCCACGAGGCGCTTCCTCAAGGCGATCCCGATGTGCAGGGCCAAGGTGTCCCCCGAGACCAGCACATCGCAAAGGTCCACTAGCGAAGCGAAGCGTCTCAAGCTGTTGTCCGTCCCGGTGGCAAGGGCGATGCCCTTGAGCTTGGAAGCCATGACCGGCATCAGCGCCTTCTCCTCCGGCCCCCCATAGAGGAGGACGCAGGCCTTGGGGCGCTTCTTCTTCAGGGCCTTGGCCAGGGCGATGAAACCCTCCAACCTCCAGCGCTTCATGGGCCAACGCCCGCCGGACCCGATATTGAACCCCACGACACCCTTGAAGCGGGACAACTTGTTCCCCTTCGCCCAATCCAGGCCCTCTTGCCTCTCCTTGGCCGAGAGGACCAATTGGGGCTCCTCCCCCCGATAGGTGAGCCTCGCCAACCGGAAAAGATGGTCCTGATAGGTCCTTTGGTTCGCCCGCTTGGCCTTGTCCTCGATGCCCATCCGGAACCATTCCTCGGCATCCGCCTCCAGTGGCACCACCGCGCCCTCTTTGGAGAGACCGAAGCCGTGCTTCTCCTGGCTTTGGGCGAGGGCCAGGACCCCCGCGGCCTTGCGGCCCATATCGAAGTTGTAGGCCCTACCGAAGGTCGTGGCCGCGAGGATGCCAGGCAAGCCCGCGTCCAACCCCAGGAGGGTGTCGATATGGGGATTGCCTGCCAAGAGGGGCTTGGAGGAGGGGTCCGTCACCCACCAGATGGAGACACCGGGCTTCGCCGCCTTCAAGGCCGGGAGGAGGCTCGTGGAGCGCAGGACATCCCCCGCCGCGTCGAGTTTCACCACCAGGACCCTCTCGGTCACCGGCTCATAGCGGGGACAATCCTTGCAGGTCACCCCTTCGGCCTTATGGGGCGCGCAAGGCTTCTCGCCGGTGAAGTGGCGACAATCGGATCGGAAGAAGAGGTCCACGTTCAGGCCCCCGGACCAAGGATCACTTCTGGAACTTCAGGTCGACCCAGTCGGCCTGGTCCCAATCGTTGGCGCCGTTGGGGTCCACGATCAACCGCAGTTCCTTGGCCCCCCTCACGTCCACCGAGATGGGGACGGGAGCGTCGTTCATGGTCATGACCGGACTGGCGTAGAGCTTCTTGTCGTCGGCCATGACCAGGAAGCTCAAGGAACCCACATTGCCGGCCTGCACATCCACCCCCGCCAAACAGGAGAAGCGGCTCACCTTCCCGTCCAGGGCCAACACGATCTCGGAGGGCGCCTGGGTCCCGATGCCATGGGCATAGACCTTGTCCTTGATCTTGAGCTCCACGCCGGTGATGCTCTGGTCCTTCAGGGGCTTGGCGCCCCAACCGGTGAAACCCCGTTTGGTCTTGATACCCCCGATGGTGAAGTTGAAGTCCTGGCCGGGGTAGGCTTGGACCGGGCCGCCCAGGGCCACGGCGGGAGGCTGGGTGGAAGAAGCGGTCGCTACCGGGACGACCTTGGGCTTGGGACGATGCTTCCAGGCGAGATAACCCACCACCCCCAGGATCAGGAGGACACGCAAGGCGATGACGGCTCCCTTGGAAGGGGGGGGCACCTTCGGGACCGCCGTTCGGGGCGTTCCTTGGGGGGTCTTTTTACGGTCCTTTGCCATCGCCGTTCTCTCCTTAGGAAAAAGATGGGTGATCTGGGGGAGAGAAGCCCTTCCCGACTGGGAGTCCGCCCCTGGGCCAGGAGAGGGACCCTCCCGGCGATATGAAAAACCTGGGGATTATACCAACCCCGGGACCCCTTTCAATCCGGGAGGAAGGCGGGACCGCCTTCCTCCCACCCGACCGGGGATGGCTCATCTTTTCCTTTTAACGGACCTCTTTACGCGGCTCCGGAGCTTGCCGAAGAGGGACCGGAACCGGCCCCAGGGGGATCCCTCCAGCAGGTGGAACCCCACCGCGGTCCGGAACAGGACCCAACTGGGCTGGCGCTCAAGATCGGCCAGGGCCCAGGATCCCCTTTTCACACAGGCCCAAAGGAGGAGGCCCCAACAGAGGAGGGAGATCCAGAAGCCCAAGGGGATGGAAAAGGGCCGATAGGCCATGCGGACCCGATGCTCTCCGGCTTCGGACAGAAGGACCGCCCGGAAGGCCCCATCCGCCCGCAGGATCGGGGAAAGCTTCCCATCCACCCAAGCCTTCCATCCCGGGAAGAAGGGATCGGAAAGGAAGAGCAGGCAAGGGCGGTCGGCCTTGCAATCGATGACCAGCTCGTTGTCCCGATAGTCCGTGATCTTGGCTTCCCCGGCGATACCGGGCTTCAGCTGAAGATCCCCTCCCGGCTCGCGCTCCAGGAGCAATTCCGCCCTCGCGTCGAAGAGGGGGTTGGCGAGCAGACCGTAGGCCTGCCTGGATTCCTCGACCAAGCGGAACCCCCCGGCCAGGAAAGCGCGGGGGAAGCCCCTCTGGTTGACGTAATGGGAAGGCTGCCACTCCTTCCAACGCTTGGGATTCAGGGGGCCCTGGCGGTAGAGGTATTTCAGGTTGATGAGGTCCGCGAGCTGGGAGTCGTAGTCCCCGGGGAAGGAGTTCTTGAACTCCGCGAATTCCCTGATGAAGGTCGTATCCGGGCTGGAGAGCTGCGCGAGGTCCCAGGAAAGATTCGCCAGGATGGTGTTGCTGGGAAGGATCCGCGGGAAGGTTGGGTCCGAGATCGCGGCATCGGTCAAGGCCGTCGGGAAGACCTGCGACTTATCGGTGTAGGAACCTGCGGGGATCGAGGTGATGAGGGGTTTCCCGTAACGTGCCAGGTCGATCACGGTCAGCAGGAGCAGGGCCCGGACCGCCCAGGCCCGCCAGGGGGCCCGTCCCGTGGCGCTCGCCTTTCCCCAGGGCGCCCCTCCCTTGAGGAAGGCGTCCAGGACCAGCCCGGCC
>Ga0315910_10005830_pt1 | contig 10051 bp, 10 predicted proteins | sample EdamamesoilMG_FD_204470 | JGI IMG/M metagenome (GOLD analysis project Ga0315910, IMG submission 204470) | Garden soil microbial communities collected in Santa Monica, California, United States - Edamame soil | ecosystem: Environmental > Terrestrial > Soil > Garden | place: USA: California... | reverse complement strand
GGTGTGCGTCGGAGCACTCGCCAAGTTTTGCCAGCTGCTCGTGTGCCCCACGCACGCGCCCTGGTTTTCGCCCACGCTCCGCATCGTCATGGCTGCTACGCTGGTGATTTATCATCTCGATCTCAAGCTCGATCCGCCACCTGACGTGACCGCAGAGGTGCGACACATCAATGGCTACATCCTGAGCGGCGCGGGGCTCTGGCTGGTGTATGAAATCTCGACCGCCCCTGGCCACGTGCCTTGGCTCGTCTTGGCCGGCATCGTGCCGTGTGTGCTCTACGCGGTGCGTTGGGACCTGTGGGGCGGTGTTCTCCAACTCAAAGCCGTGCCCTGGCTCAAGGCACCCTTTGTGGGCGCAGCGGTGAGTCTTGCCGTCGCGTCTGTGCCGGCCCTCACCCATAGAGCCGCCGCGAGTCTGGTTGCTTCGCCCCGCTCTTGGTTGGTCGTGTTCAGCTTGATGTGCTTTTGCGCGGCCAACGCCAACCTTTTTGACTTACCCGATGAAAATTTGGACCGCGCGGCTCACGTCCCGACCATTCCCGTGGTCTTGGGCCACCACGCGGCCCGCGGGATGGGAGCGGTGTGGACGGCTCTAGGTATGGTGTGCTCCGTGTTCACTTCCCACGGTGCCCGCTTGGGGCTGCTTGGTCTCGGTGGGGCACTTTTGCTCGCGCATGCCCTCGTCCGTCCCTCCACCAAGAAGGCCAGCCTCGCGTTGTGGGTCGACAGCTGTCTGATGCTCCCGCTGATCATAAGAACAATCCAGTCCTGAACTGGCAGGCTTGCATTGCTCGGGTTCGCAGCCCAATGTCGCGCCGACATGACGTCCCGCGATGCCCCTCCCCCTTCCTCCGCCGGCCACCTGCGCAACTTCATTCCAGGGCTCTATCAGAGCCATTTGTTCAAAGCTCATCCTTGGCACGGGGTGCACATCGGCCATGACTACCCATTTCGCGTCAGCTGCTTCATCGAGGTCGTACCCACCGACACCGTCAAGTATGAGCTGGACAAGAACTCGGGCCTGCTCATGGTGGATCGCCCGCAGACGTACTCCAACACTTGCCCTTTTCCCTATGGGCTAGTGCCACAAACACTTTGCGACCAGCGGGTAGCACAGCGCTGCATGGAAGTGACGGGGCGCACGGGGATTGTAGGAGACGGCGATCCTATCGATGTCTGTGTCGTCTCGGAGCGACCCATTCCTCACGGTAACATTTTGCTCACCGCGCGCATCATCGGCGGTCTTCGCATGATTGACCACAATGAGGCCGACGACAAGCTCATTGGCGTGATGAAGAACGATCCTGCGTTTGGCGCGTGGCGCGACATCAACGATTGCCCGCACGCCTTCGTGGAGCGCCTCAAGCACTATTTCATCACGTACAAGCAGCAACCTGGCAAAACCAGCCCCTGCGAGATTGCTGAGGTCTACGGAGCAGAAGAGGCCTACCGCATGGTGGAGCTCGCCCATGAGGACTACAAGGACGCCTACAGCCCCCAACACGGCGCGCTGTCTCGGGCCATCGAATCGGACTTCCCCGGGGAAGTTTGAGCGTCAGCGATCAAGCATCCAATAGCCCATTTCCCTTCATTCCCCGGCTCGCGCTGTGGGGAGAGGAGGTGCTGGTTCCGGACGCTGAGCGCCCCTGTCGCGCCGGGCTTGCACGGTTGACCTTCGACTACGAAGGCCAGCTGTGTCTGCCCCTACGGCAAGAGCAGCAAGTGGCTGAAACTCAGCCCCAGCGACATCTGTCCGACGAGCGGCGCGCCGAACGCATCTTGGAGAGCCTAGGCGCTTGTGATCTCTCGCAGCTCGACGGTGTGCTCCCCGACTACCACAGCACAGCCAACTACTTCATCGCGCTCGAGTCGGACGTCCACGTGGGAGCGTCGTTCTCCGCACACGCCATCCGCGAGCTCTGCCGGTTGGGATTTGTGGTCGAGGTTTTGCCTGGTTATCCGTTCCTGGTGGCGCCAAGCGAATCACCGCTCTTGGCCAGCCTGGAGACGGATGACAAGCTGGACTGGTTTGACATAGAGCTGGGCGTGGAAATCAATGGTGAATCCTACACCTTGGTCCCTGGCCTTTTAGAATTGCTGCGCGCGGCCGGCGATCCTTTGGATTTTCGTCGTTTGGCGCAGGCGCCCGGTAAATTTCGCGCGGTGGCGCTCGGGGACGGTCGGTACGCAGCGCTGCCGTGGGAGCGCCTTAAGCAGATGCTGATCGTGCTGTCGGAGGTGTGCAATAACTATGATACTCGCGCCGCCCGTCTGCGCCTGCCCATCCCGCGCATGCTCGATCTGTGTAAGATCGACGACGCCTTTTCGACGACCGAGCAGAAGCTCAAATGGAGCAGTGACACGGATTGGCTGGCCCGTGCCCGTGCACTGGCTGCCGGCCCGTTGCACACGCCAGCACCCGCAGCGCTGCGCGCGACGCTGCGCCCTTACCAAACCGAAGGGCTGCGCTGGCTGGAACACAAGCGCGACGCAGGCGTGGGCGCCATTTTGGCCGACGACATGGGCCTCGGCAAGACCTTGCAAACCATTGCGCTCTTGGCCCGCGAGAAGGACTGCCGCCGTATGGACCTGCCGTCCTTGATCGTGGCGCCCAAGAGCCTGTTGTCCAATTGGGAACGCGAACTGCAAAAGTTTGCTCCGCAAATTCGCTGTTTGGTGTACGCCGGCACCAAACGACACAACATGCTGGCTGAATTCCACCGCGTTGAAGTCATCATCACCAGCTACCCTGTGTTGATCCGCGATCTACAGCCCCTGACCGATCGTGAGTTTCACTACGTGGTGATCGATGAGGCGCAAACCATCAAAAATCCGCAAAGCCAGGCCAGCACGGCGGTCCGTTCGCTCTCTGCCCGGCATCGGCTCGCGCTCAGCGGAACGCCCGTAGAAAATCACCTGAGTGAACTCTGGGCACTGTTTGAATTTACGCATCCCGGGCTCTTGGGACGTTACCACGAATACAGAAAGCACTTTCGCGATCCTATCGAACGCATGGGCGACGAAGGACGTCTGATGGCGCTGCGCGAGCGCATCGCCCCGTTCATTCTGCGCCGCGTCAAGGAAAGCGTCGCTCAGGATCTCCCACCCAAGACGGAACTCATCCGCGCGGTCGAGCTGAACGGCGCACAACGCGATCTCTACGAGAGCATCCGGCTGAGCGGGGATCGAGCCGTGCGCCAGGCTATCGCCCAAGGTGGGCTCAACGCCTCACGGGTGACCATTTTGAGCGCACTGCTCAAGCTCCGCCAAGTTTGCGCTGACCCACGTCTCATCCGGCTCAATGCCCCAGCGTCAACAGTTTCGTCGGCCAAATACGACCTCTTCTTCGAGCTGGTCGAAGCGCAGCTCCACGGTGGACGACGCATCTTGGTTTTCTCTCAATTCGCCCAGATGCTCGCATTGCTCAGCAAGGGACTTGAGGAGCGAGGGATCAAGCACTTGGTGCTCACGGGCGGAAGTCCCCACCGACAACAGCTGGTGGACCGTTTTGAAAGCGGCAAGGCCGATGTCTTTTTGATCAGCCTCAAGGCCGGTGGCACGGGGCTGAATCTCGTCTCCGCGGACACCGTCATCCACTATGATCCATGGTGGAACTCCGCCGCGCAAGCACAAGCCACCGATCGCGCCTACCGCATTGGACAAAAGCGCCCTGTCTTCGTCTACAATCTGATCGTCGCGTCCAGCGTGGAGGACCGCATGTTGACTCTGCAAGAGCGCAAGCAGCGTCTAGCCAGCCAAGTGCTCGGCCAGGCTCCCGCGGGGACGACGCTCTCTTTGCACGATTTGGATGAACTTCTGGCGCCGCTTGAGAGCCCTGGCTGACTGCGTTTCAGCCCAGCGGTGAGGGCGGCAAGTTGGGCCTCACAAGATTGGGGCCGCGCACGTAATGCGGCTCAACGGGGTGCAAGTGAGGCGACAAATCGATCCCCAAGGTACCCAGCGCGCGCGCGTCGGGCTCGTCGGTCTGATCGCTGCGAGCATACGGGAGACCTTTGATCTCCGTGCCCAAAACGACACACGTCCCCCAGTCCGGGTGCTTTTCCACGAGCGACCCCAGGTAGTCCATTGCCCCTGATTGAGGGATGGCGTGCGGTGCGCACAGCTCCTCGCCCAGGGCACTGTACGCGCTCACGAAAAACTCATCTCTTCGCGCGTCACGCACCACGACGCGCGTGCGGGCATCCGACGTAGGCAATCCCGCCGCCACTGCCGCCATGGACCCAACCCCCACCCCGGGCACTCCCAGTCCCAGCATCAAACCTTGCGCCACGGCAATTCCAATGCGCACTCCCGTGAAAGATCCGGGCCCTACCCCCACGACGATTTTCTCGATGTCTGCCTTCGACCAAGCCGCGTCGAGCAACGCCTGATCCAAGAGACCGAGCAGACGCTCGGCGTGCTCATTTTCTACATCGTGACGCTGGTAGCTGCGCAGCTGCGCGTCTGCCGCTGTACTGCCCTCGAGCAGCGCGACCGAGCCCCGACGACTGCTCGTATCTAGCGCAAGTATCCTGATTTTTCTGGCTTCCACGGGTTCGCCTGCCGTTTCGACCAAGCTACGGCAGGCGCAGCTAAGCAAACAAACCCGAACCGTGCTACGTGTTTTTGACCGTGAATTCCTCCCTCCCCGCCACAAGCCCTGGCGTAAGCGCGTCCGACGCGTCCCGGGTGCATCATTCCCGTCGTCGCGCTGAATTGCTCATGCCCGCTGGCGACTTACTGCGCCTCAAGACAGCCATTCTCTATGGCGCGGACGCCGTCTACGCCGGTACGCCGGACATGAGTCTGCGCACCCAGAGCGGATTTTCTTTGGAAGACTTGGCCGAGGGCATCGAGTTTGCTCATGCACGCGGCAAGCGCGTTTATTTGACCCTCAATCTGTTTGCGCACAACAAAGACATCGGCAAACTGCCCAGTTTTATCGACACAATCGTCCGCTTCAAGCCTGACGGCGTGATCGTGTCTGATCTAGGGGTCTTCAACTACATCAAGCAGCACGCCCCCCAGCTTGAACTGCATGTCTCGACGCAAGCCAACGTGGTCAGCTGGCTCACAGTCAAGAGCTGGGAGCAGCTGGGCGCGCGGCTGGTGGTCCTCGCGCGTGAAGTCAGTTTTGAGGAGCTGAAAGAGATCCGTGAACAGTGTCCCGACATTCGCCTTGAGACCTTCGTCCATGGGGCCATGTGCATGACCTATTCGGGGCGCTGCCTGCTCTCCAATTACATGGCTGAACGCGGCGCCAATCAAGGCAGCTGCGCGCACAGTTGTCGCTGGAAATACAACCTCAAGGTCACCCGCGCTGATGGCAGCGTGGGCACCATCGAGATCAATGACCAGAACATGAGTGAGTTCTCGTTCTTCCTCGAGGAAGAGTTTCGTCCCGGTGAACTCTTCCCCATCGAGGAAGACGAACACGGCTCGTACATTCTCAATTCGAGAGACTTGAACCTCATGCCGCGCCTGGGCGACTACTTAGCTCTGGGTATCGATTCGCTCAAAGTGGAAGGCCGCAACAAGAGCGAGTTTTATGCGGCGGTGGTCGCGCGCGCTTACCGCGCCGCCATCGACGCGTACTACGCCCAGCCTGAGCATTTTGATCCGGCTCCGTTCGTCGCTGAGCTGGCCACGGTGCCTTCGCGCGGCTACACGCTGGGCTTCCATACCGGACGCTTGGAGAACACGGGCCACAACTTCGATCATGGCGGCTCCCTCAGTTCGTTCGAATACGGGGGCATGGTGCGCAGCTGGGACGGGGATGACTTGATCCTGGAGATCAAAAATCGCCTACTCGCGGGGGATGTGCTGGAGTTCTTGCCCGCGGCTACCATCGATTGCGTGCGGATCCGCCTCTACGAGTTCATCAATGTGGACGAGCACAACCCAAAAAACACCGGAAAGATAACAGATCGCGTCACCGCAGGGGAAGGTCGCGCCATCCGCATCCCCGCGGCGACATTTCATAACGAAGACATCACAGAACTCAAGAAGCTACTCCCTCCGCTCACGGTGGCCCGCAAAGCACGTCCTCTGACCGATGTTCAGGCCGGCCAACTACGGCAGAACATCAATAGCCAATCCACTGAACTCGGTTTGGTGTCGGCGGCCAGTCTGGTCCGCACCGAGGACGAGCGTCGCAGCGTCATCGCTTCGATGAAGGGCGCACAGCCACCCAAGTTGGGCGCTTTGGGATGTTGCGGCTTGGGGTGCAACGGGTGCTTGCCATTTTGGAGTGAAGACAAATACAAGAAGGCACGTGAGCTGCTCAGTCGCAGCGGCGCGCCCGGCAAATTGACGTCAAAAGTGCAGCAGCTGCCGCTCGCGGGGCAGCCAACGGTGTGATGTGAGTGCTGGAGCCATCGTCTACGCTCTGGAAGCGGCCGCCAGCCTTTTGCCCCTGCTCAGCCCAACCGAAAGACCGGACGCCGAGCGACTACTCACCTTGTGTGAGCAATATTGGGCCGACCAGCTCAGATTCGCGCAAGACGCCGCTCAGCGCTCGAGTCTCGCGCGTGAAACGGGCCGTTTAGTGGAGCTCTTGGCCCGGCGCAGTGCCACGGCGATGCCGCTCGGGGCACTCGGCCGTGCCCTGCTGTCAGATCTGCACGGGGCCCCGCAAGAGCGAGATAAGCTCTTGTCCGAATTTCAAGCCAAGCTGGCTCAATTGGGTCTCTGATCGGTGGTCAGCTCTGTGGACTGGGTCGCGGCTCACATCGACTCAATCGTCCTCCGCGTCACCCCACTCTGCGCTGTACTCGGCCAGGGCATCCACGAGATCCTCATCACTGGAAAAGTCCCGGTACGCCTCCGCCAAAAAGCGCGCCGGATCAGCTTGATCGCGCACGTAGCCGCGCGCACCGCCGGACCACGGGCGATCCCACCGACCCATCGCTTCGCACAAAGATGAGAGCGCGACAGCACTCAGTCCGTACTTACAGCGCAAGCTCGGGCCCGCCTGCCGCAATGTCCCATAGATCGACGCGACCAGCTGCCCCGACGCGAGCACTCTAGACGGCAGGTCCTCCACCACCACGCTCGCCAGGTCCAAGGGTTCGCGCTGCATCAGGGCCGCAGCGACATTCCCTTCAAAAAACACGACCCCCAGCTTGAGTCCACACCAAGATATCGCGTCACAGCGATGAATGACGTTGGCGCTGAGCAGCCCCAGCAACGTCTCGACGTGGTCAATGGGTAGGGCAGAAAATCCAAGTCGTCCCCAATCGATCGTCGCTGTGCCCTCGGTGAGATCACGCACAAATGCAGCCAAAATCCGCTGCGCGTTGTCCCCTTCATTGATGTCCACCAGCGTCCCCGAGCCGTCGTAGCGTCCAAACAAGGGCAACGCGATGGGGCGCGCGTCGGGTGAATCTTCGCTCGGCATGGCTACGATCACAGCCATGCAGTCACTGCCCAGCAAACTCACACCGGAGAACGTACAGCGATAATCAATCATCACGGGCGAAGTGCGCACTCATTTCCTTCTTAACATGACCAATGGCCGATCAGCCTTCTCTGCACGATCCGCGGCACAATAACCGCTACCGCGCTCCAGCCATCGACAAACATCGGGCCTTTTGTCGTAGATCGCACACAAAAAACGACCTGCAACTTCCTCGTAGGTGAGCGCCGCGCAATGGCCGTCCTCCATGCGCATGTACGCACGGTGACCGTCAAACTGCACCCATTTTGCAGCGTCGTCTCCCATCCGCTCGTAGTCGACGCCCAGAACGCGCAAGTAATCCTTTGCTTCGGAGAAGCAGCACACACCGCAACTGGTGCACTCCGGCACGCCCGCTCGATCGAGATCGCGCGCTGGATGGGCAGGCGTCCTGGGATGGCCATCGGATCGCTGCACCATCTTCGCCCCTTAGCATGCCCCCGCAAGAACACGCCGGAAAAAGCCTCCGCCTCGCAATTACCTTAACAGTAAAACCCAGCGCAAGCGCTTGCGGAAGGTTCGTGACGGATCCACCGTAGGACAGAAGACAGGCCGAGAACTCGACCCAAATGTCCAGGTGAACCTACAATGGCCGCAATGCAACTCAGTTGGGGGACAGCGCTCAAGTCACGCTGGCGAGAATTTTTAGCGGTGGCCTTGCTGTGCACCAACGCGTGGGCCGACACGCATTACATCACAGGTAGGCACCTCACCCGCAAATCACCTGAAGAAGTGTGGGGCATCCTGACCGCGTACGACCAGACGTGTGGGCGTGGCTGCAAGTACGAGCGCCCCAACGTGGTGCGCGTCGAGAAGTTGGATTACTTGGCGACCGACAGCTCTTGGTACACGTGGAGCTTGGTGGCCAACCCGCTGCGCGATGTAACTTATTTTTCGCGCGTGACTGTGCGATGGGACGATGAGGGTGGGTTCACGAGCGATACGCTGCAGCTCGATGCGTCTCATCAGGGACTCATTTCTCAGCTATCGAAAAAGACGGGCCTGACCCACAAGCCGGCATTCGACACAGCGAACACCACCACGACCGTTTTTTTGGAGGGACGCAAGACGTCGGTACACCAGACTGTCAAGCTCACCACCAGCGGCATCTTGGATTTGTGGCCAGGCAAGGTGGATGACGGCATCCGTGAGTACATGTCGGCTACGTTCCGCAACATCGGCCCCTAACATTCAGATAAAGAGATCAGGCCATGAAGCCCGGCGACCATCCTGAATTCTTTCGATTTCCGGCTCCGGAAGGCCGCTCGCGGGAGAGCACCATTCGTCTCACCCGCTCCGGACAATTCGAACATGACGGGCACGTCGTTGCACATCCGGGCATGGCGTTGGCGTTCGCGAAGTGGCTACGTCGCCATCCTGACGATGGCCGCTTCATCCTCAGTAACGGGTACGACTGGACCTATCTGCACGTGGAGGATACCCCCTACTTCATTCAGAGTGTTCATCTGGATCATGCGCCGCCGGACGATCCTCAATTGATGCTCATTTTGTCCGACCAAACCAAAGAGCCACTCGCGCTCGACTCCGTGCGCGTCGGCGCGGACGACGCGCTCTACTGCTGGGTCAAAGATGGTGAGTTTGAAGCACGCTTCACGCGCTTCGCGCAGCAACAAATGGAGCCGCTGTTGGTCGAGTTCGACGGAGAAATCGCCCTGCAACTCGGCGCTCGCCGCGTGGTCCCTGCTGCTCGGACGAGGGCAATTGCGCAAAATTAGCCCGCTCGGTCACCGCGCTTTTCAAGCGCGGCTTCATCCGCCAGCGTTGCGGTGCCGTGACCTGTGACCAGCCTTTGCCCAGCCTCGCGCCCGCGCAGCAAGCCCAACTCGAGACGTACCTTGACCTCTTGCTCGACGCGAATCAGAAGTTCAACTTGACCGCCATCACGGGTCGTGAGCAGGCCTGGGAGCGTCATATCGTGGAGTGCTTGCGCCTAGCGGCCACCGTCAACTCCATCATTCCTTCTGCTCAAGACCTCGCAGGCGCGCCCGCCCGTGCTTTGGATCTAGGTTCGGGCGGGGGGTTACCAGGCATGGTGCTCGCCATCACCCGGCCCGACATCCACTTCACGTTGCTCGAAGCCACTGCCAAAAAAGCCCACTTTCTGGGCGATACCGCGCAGCGACTCGGACTCTCGAATGTCAGCGTGGTGTCTGAGCGCGCGGAGTTGGCGGCCGCGCCCGGTGCGGAGCTGCGCGCCAAGTTCGTGTTGGTGACCGCTCGTGCGGTCGCTCCGCTCGCAGTGCTGCTGGAGCTGGCCATTCCTTTCTTGAAGGTCGATGGAACTTTACTTGCTGTAAAGGGTGAGCGCGCTCAAGAAGAACTCGCGGGGGCCGCGCGCGCGGTCTCGCTCCTCCATGCGGAGCCCACGGCGCAGCTGCGACATCCTACCGCCACTGTGATGCTATTTCGTAAGACCGCGGCCACGCCGTCGCACTATCCGCGTCGACCGGGAGAGCCAAAACGCAAGCCCTTGTGACGCACACCCGCGCCCCGACCAATGGCCCACCGTCTCCGCTACGAGCCGCTGGGCAGCGTGTGAGGTCGCATCTTCATGAGCAAGTACGGCACAGCGCC
>Ga0315910_10005829_pt1 | contig 10051 bp, 9 predicted proteins | sample EdamamesoilMG_FD_204470 | JGI IMG/M metagenome (GOLD analysis project Ga0315910, IMG submission 204470) | Garden soil microbial communities collected in Santa Monica, California, United States - Edamame soil | ecosystem: Environmental > Terrestrial > Soil > Garden | place: USA: California... | reverse complement strand
AACTCGTCGCCGCGCTTCTTGATGTAGTAGAGATAGACGAAGCGATTCGCAGCGAACTGCGGATGCACGATGACGGACTGCAACGCGCCGGAGTCGATGCTCGGCGTCGGCCAACCCGCGAGCGGCGCGGGAGACAGCTTACCGCCCCGCACGACGCGTACTTGCCCCTGACGAGCCTGGGTGGCCTGATTGCCGGACACGCCCACGCTCGGCGCTTCGGCGAGCTCCGTGATCAGGAGATCTCCGTCCGGCGTGAACGCCATGTGCCGTGGACCCTTGAGCCCTTCGGCAATCGGGACGAGACGCACGCGGAACAGCTCGCCCGGTGGACACTGACCTTGCGGTTGACCATTCGGTGAGCACGGCCCCGGCACCCAAGTGTCGAACACGAGTGGATCGGGCGCCGACGCGGTCGTTTGCGCAAGTGACTCGCGCGGAATACCGCTTAGCGCCGGAGCTAGAAGCATCAGCACCAGACTCATGCTGAGCACCGGACGCGCGTGATGATCGATCATGTTCGCCTCTCGCGTTGTCACGTCCGTTGTGGCGGCAGTGCAGCAGTCCAACTCTCGGACCCGCGCACTACGCGGCGTCATGCGCCGTCGCGCAGCCACGCTACGTACGTCGGGCGAGCGAGTCAACGCAGCGCGTGTTGACGCGGTCGCTTTCCTAAGCCTATGGTCGCGCCTGAACGGTCAAGCTGTGGAGGGGGGATGCTCCGCTTACGATCGACGATGCTCGCCGCGGCGCTGCTTGGCACCGCGACGGTGACGCACGCCCAAGGCGATAAGGCGAGCTGGACGTTCGACACCTACACACCGGGTGTTTGCTCGGCCAACGGTGGCAAGCACGGCGGCTGCCCCGCCGGCGACTTGGTGAAGATTCACGTCGTCACGGTCGTTCACGGGCTGGTGCGGCCGTGGCATCTGACGTTCCTGCCGGGCACCAACGACTATCTCGTCACCGAGCTGCCGGGCGATCTGCGCATCGTCCGCGGCGGCAAACTCGATCCGCAGCCGATACCGGGCTGGCCCACCGACAAGCTGCGCGCTCGCAGCATGAACTCCGTGGTGCTGCATCCCGACTTCGCACGCAACCAACTGCTCTACGTTTCGTACGTCAAGCAGCGCGACGGCGGCGACACGACGATCGCGCTCGCGCGCGGCCGTTTCGACGGCACGAAGCTCGACCGAGTCGAGGACGTTTTCGTCGCTGACGCGTGGGGCACGGGCGCGACCGCCGGCCGCGCGGAGGTCGGGCCCGACGGGATGATCTACTTGACGGTCGGCGATCGTGACGCGGGCAACGTCACGGACGACGCAAGCTTTCGCATGCTCGCGCAAGATCTCGGCAGCCATGTAGGCAAAGTGCTGCGCTTACGCGACGACGGCACGGCTCCCGCCGACAACCCGTTCGTCGGCCGCGCCGGTGCCAAGCCCGAGATCTACACCTACGGGCACCGCAACGCGCAGGGTCTCGCTTGGCATCCCGAGACGGGCGAGCTCTGGGCCACGGAGATCGGGCCAATGGGCGGCGACGAGCTGAATCGGCTCGTGCCCGGCCACAACTACGGCTGGCCGCTCGTCTCGCTCGGCAAGATCTACACGGGGCATCTCGCTTCGGAGCAGTCGTGGTACCGGACCGGCATGGATATGCCCGAAATGTTCTGGGTGCCGGCCATCAGCCCCTCGAGCCTCATGATCTATTCGGGCGACCAGTTCCCGCGGTGGCGCGGTCACTACTTTATCGGCGCGTTGAGCGGCCAACAGCTGCTGCGCGTTGCGTTCAATCAGCCGGGGCCCCAAACCGAGCGCCGCGAGTCGATGCTGACGGAGCTCGACGCGCGCGTGCGCGACGTCCGGCAGGGACCCGACGGCTACCTTTACCTTGCCGTCGAGCGTGACCAGCAGTCGGGCCCCGGTAGCGCCCGACAGACTCCTAACGGCTCGATTCTGCGAGTCGAGCCAGCCAAATGAGTGGAGCGATGAAACGACCGATTCTGATACTGGTCGGCCTGCTGCTCGTCGCTACTGCCGGCGCGCAGCAGCGTTCGAGCGCGGGCGGCATACCGCGGCTCGCCAACGGCAAGCCGAACCTGAGCGGCGTGTGGCAAGCGTCGACGACCGCCAATTGGAACGTGTTGACCCACGGTGCGAGCGCAGGCCCTCCGGAGTACGGAGCGCTGCTCGCCACACCGCCCGGCTACGGCATCGTCGACGGCGACCAAATTCCGTACTTGCCAGCCGCGGCCGAGCAGCAGCGGCGCAATTACGACAACCGCTTCAAGGAAGACCCCGAGCTGAAGTGCTACCTGCCGGGCGTGCCGCGCGCGAACTACATGCCCTACCCGCTGCAGATCTTTCACTCGAACGAGCAACTGCTCATCGCTTATCAGTTCGCGGGTGCCGCACGCATCGTGAACCTCGGCCCCCCGCAGCCTTCGGCAATCGACAGCTGGATGGGCATCTCGAACGCGCGCTGGGATGGCGACACGCTCGTCATCGAGGTATCGGGATTCAACGGCATGGCGTGGCTCGATCGGGCCGGCAACCACGCCGGCTCCGCGCTCAAGGTCGTCGAGCGTTATACGTTCGCCGGCCCGGACGCCATCGATTACTCGGCGACGCTCGAGGATCCGGAAACCTTCTCGCGCCCGTGGACGATGCGCTTTCGGCTCGTGCGCAACCCGAATCCAGCGCAGCACTTGATGGAGTTCAAGTGCGTGCCGTTCACGGAGCAGCTGCTGTACGGCGAATTCTATAAGCAGGCTCGAGAGTGACGAGGAGCTTCCTATGAAGCGAACGCAGCTTACTCATTTCGTAGTGCCGGCAATTGCCTTCGTCATGGCGGGGCCCGCGCTGGCACAGAAGACACCGTGGGGCGATCCGGACCTGCAGGGCAAGTGGTCGAACGCAACCCTGACGCCGCTGCAGCGCCCGGCCGAGCTCGGCGACAAGCAGTTTTTCACCGAGGAGGAAGCCAAGGTCTACGTGCGCCAGCGCGTCGCAGCGACGAGCGGCGACGAGAACATCGAGGCCGACAGATCCGCCGGCAACGTCGGGTCGTACAACGACGCCTGGATGGATCGCGGCAACGACGTGGTGCCGACGCGGCGCACGTCGTTGATAGTCGAGCCCGCGAACGGTCGCGTTCCGCCATTCACGGCCGCAGCGCAGAGCGAGTACGAGCGCAACATCGCGCATGCGGCAGAGCACCCCGCCGACACCCCGGAGGACCGCTATCTCACCGAGCGCTGCATCGGGTTCGGCGGCGGGCATGCGCCGATGCTGCCGGAGCCTTACAACAACAACTACTACATCGTGCAAACGCCCGAGTACGTCACGATCATGGCGGAGCTCAACCACGAGGTCCGCATCATTCCGATCGACGGTCGTCCGCACTTGCCGGCGAACGTGCGGCAGTGGACGGGCGATTCGCGCGGCCGCTTCGAGGGCGACACGCTCGTCGTCGAGACGACGAACCAGATACCGCATCGCCACTACTACGGCGTGCAGATGCTGAACTCCGTCATGAGCGACCAGTTTCGAGTCGTCGAGCGTTTCACGCGCACGGGGCCCGATCAGATCCGCTACCGCGCCACGGTGACCGATCCCGTGTTCACGGCGCCGTGGACCGTCGAGATCTTCATGCATCCGCAGCGCGGTGAGCTCGTCGAGTTCGCGTGCCACGAGGGTAACTACGGAATGAGCGGCATACTGTCGGCTGTGCGCGAAGAGGAGCGTCGAGCAAAGGAGTCAGGTCGATGAAGATCATTGGTGTTGCCGGAGCGGCGCTCGCGACGATCGTCATCGTGTCACTGGGTGCTCCAACTGCGGGCGCCCATCACGCCTTCTCCACCGAGTTCGACGCGAACCAGCCAATCACGCTGAAGGGCACGATCACGAAGGTGGAATGGATCAATCCGCATGCCTGGATCCATCTCGACGTACCGCGCGACGGCGGCACAATCGAGAAGTGGAGAGTCGAGGCCGGCAGCCCCAACACGCTCGTGCGCCGCGGCATGACGCGCGACTCGATTCCGCCGGGCACGGAAGTCGTCGTTTTCGGCTATCGCCACCGTAACGGGTCCAATGCGGCGAACGGCCGCGACGTGACGCTTCCTGACGGCCGACGTCTATTCATCACCTCGCCCGGCACCGGAGCGCCCGCAAGCGAGTAGCCTAACGCGCGCTCTCGTAGAACGTGAGCGCCACGCCGCCCTCGCCTCTGCCGGGATTCGAGCTCAAGTACGAGCCGGTGTTCAGGTAAGCATACGCGCCGTCGACGCGCGCTTCGAAGGTCGGCACGAGCGCGCCGAACGTTCCGCCGTTGCGCACGACGATGATTTCGCCGTCGGCCGTCTCCCACAAGTAATGCGCGTCGATCGTCGCCGGCGGCGTGAGGATCTGGTAGTCGGCTCCGCCGAGGAGCACCTTGCCTGAGATGCGGCCGCTGACCGTGCCGCCGGTGATCGGGATGATGTTGCGATCGCCGCGCTTGCTCGCACCGACTCGTTGCGACGGAGCGAGCGTAACGTTCTCCGCAATCAGCATCGCGCCCTGTTGCTCGGCCGCTTCCTTCACGCGGTAATTCCACGGCTGCGACGGAATATCGGCCGGCTTGATGATCGAAACGGTGCCGCTGCCGGCATTGACCGTAACGTTCGACACGTCGTAAACACGCAAGCGCAGTGTCTTCGCCGCGGCATTCAGCTCGCGCCGGGCGACGTAGCGCCCGGAGTTCAGCCACTCGTGCTGGCCGCCGTTCGGCGCTTCGAAGTCCATGACGATCCGCACGTCGTCGGCATTCGACCCCGTGCCCGCATTACGGGCGTACACGTAGCTGCCATCGTCTGCCTGCAGCACGAGCGTTTGCTCGATCTCGATGGTTCCGTTCGCGAGCGTGAGGTCGAAATCGAGCGTGCCCGGTGCCACGGCGCCGGTGAACCGCGGCCCTTTGACGGAGCCATCGAGCCCTATCGCCACGCGCCGCGTTCCGTATTGCGTTCGTCCGACATCGATGGCACGCGCGAGCGGAATCTCGATCTCGAAAACCATGCGACCCGCTTCTGGGCGCGGAATTCCTTGTGGCATGCCGCAGTCCCAGGTCGCGTGGGGAACCAGCGCCCCCTGCGACGCCTGCGCGTTCGCTGCCGAGCAGCCGAGCGCCGACACGGCCGAAGCCGCCAGCAATAGGATCGTGCCCGTGTTCTTCATATGGATGTCCAAGCGTTATGGCCCCCCGCCTCTTGCCGCGAGCGCCGCGGCGTCGGCATCCACTGAAGCTTCCCAGCTCGCGAGCAAGGGGTAGAGCTGCTGCGCGATGTCCTGGTGCCATTTTGCGAGGTCGTTGCGCTCGCTGAGATCGCTGCGCACGTTGAACACGTACGTGTGGGAGCCGTCAACGACGATCTTCCAGTCCCCGCGCCGCGCTGCGGTTTGTTTGGCTGCTCCAGTGCCCGAGCGCCAGAAAAGCGTGCGCTCGAATTGCGGCGCGCGTCCCTGCCACACCGGAAACAGATCGACGCCCTCGAGCTTCGCCTCGGCGGGCACGGTCGCACCCGTGACCGCGAGAATCGACGCCGTCAGATCCATCGTGATGCCGACCTGATCGGAGACGCTGCCGGCCTTGATCCGATCGGGCCAGCGTACGATGGCCGGAACCCGGATACCCCCCTCGAACACCGTCCACTTGCGGCCGAACAATGGCGCACTGCTCGACAGCCATTCGCCGCCATTGTCGTTCGTGAAGATCACGATGGTGTCATGGGCGACGCCGGCGCGTTCGATGAGGGCAAGGAGCTCACCGATTTGTCGGTCGAGATGCTCGACCATGGCCACGTACTCAGCGCGCGTGCTCGTCCCCTGGTCTTGCGGTAGCACGTGCCGCGCATTGTTCGGCGCGACGGAGGGCGTGCCGGGGACCTGATACGGCCAATGCGGCGCCGTGAAAGCGACGTCCAGGAAGAAGGGTTCGTTCTTGTGCTCGTCGATGAACCGGCCGGCGCGTTGCGTCACGAGGTCGGTGGTATAGCCGTTGACCTCGACGCGGGTGTCGTTTTCCCAAAGATCCGCCTGGCCATCGCCGTCATGATGGGTGTAGTAATCGTGATAGCCGCTCTTCAAGCCGAAGAAATAGTCGAAGCCATGCGCTTTCGGGCTCTTCTCCGGCGTGTAGCCGAGATGCCATTTGCCGATCAGCCCGGTCGCGTAGCCGTTGTTCTTGAGCAGTTGCGGTAGCGAGTAACCCGTGGCGGGCAAACCGCGATCGCCTGCACGGGAGGCGTTCGCCAACGGCACTTCGATACCGTAGCGCTGCTGGTAGCGGCCCGAAATGAGCCCCGCGCGAGTCGGAGAACACGTTACGCCGTTCGCGTAGAAGTCCGTGAGGCGCAAGCCCTCGCTGGCGAGGCGGTCGAGGTTCGGCGTGCGGATGTCCGTCGCGCCGTAGCTGCCGAGATCCGCCCAGCCCAAGTCGTCGCTGATGATGAGCACGACGTTGGGCCTCGCCTCGCGACTCGGTTGCGCGTGGCTGACCCCGGACAAGATGCAGCCGATCGCCAAAGCGACCAAGAAAACCCTGGCCAACATACGCCCCCCGGGATGGCGAAAGGTGTAAAGCGTAGCCGAACGGCGTCTCATTTCGTACCGAGCGGAGCGCCCGCGCAATGCGAGCGAGAGGCGTTACAGAGCCAAAGTTATCTTTGGCTAGTCCGTTATAACCCATAGCAATGTACACTCAGCGTTGGCCGGCGGCGATTGTCATGAGCGGCCAGTCATGAAACGCCGCCAGGTCGAGGAGACATGACCACCAAGGCCTTCCTGCTCGTCGCGGCGAGCGCGGTCGCCGCCGTTGCGCTGCCGGTTGCCGCACATCACTCATTCGCGATCTACGACATGTCGCAGAGCGTCGAATTCGAAGGTGTCGTCGAGACGGTCAAGCTGCGCAACCCGCACATGGCGCTGACTTTGATCGCGGTGCAACCCGACGGCGGCAAGCGCACCATCAACTTCGCCGAGGGCGCACCTGCCAACATGCTCGTTCGCATGGGGCTGCAGCCGACGGACATCGCTCCGGGCAAGACCATCAAGGCCATCGGGGCGCCGAATCGCGAGGATCCGAACGCGTACTTCTTGAAAGCCATCATCTTGCCCGACGGCCGTCGGTACTCGGTCGTCAACTGAATGGCTACGAAGCTGCAAAGACGCAGTGATGATACCCAGACCCGGCACGCAGAGAAGTTAGGAGCGAGCCAATGACGATGCGAAGCAGAATCTCGACGTGGGCTCTGTCGCTGACGTTGACGACACCGGCGTTGCCCGCCGCCGCGCACCACTCGACAGCGGCGTTCGATACGTCGCGCGTGGTGAAGATCGAGGGCACGATCACGCAGTTCCGCTGGATCAACCCGCACGCCTCGATCAAGATCGACGGCAAAACGGACGGCGACGATCCTGACGGTGTTTGGACGGTAGAAATGACGGCGCCCAACATTCTGATCAATCAGGGCTGGACGCGCACGGCGCTCAAAGTTGGCGACAAGGTGACGATGTTCGTCAACCCGCTACGCAACGCCGTCACGCTGAACGACGGCAGCACCGGCTCGCTCTACGTCGGGGTGATCCTTGCGGACAGCTCGACGCTAGGTAGAACCGACGGCAAGGGCGCGGGCTCTAGCAACTGATCGTCGCGAAAAAAAGGAGCGCTCGCATGCAACGACGACTCGCAGCTCTCCTCTCGTTGGCGGCGTTGCCGCTCATGGCCAACGCACAGTCTCCTCCGACGCGCCCTGCTGGCGGTCCCGACGCGTTGCAGAATGCGCCGCAGCGCGGCGCGAAGGGAGATCAGCAACGGCACTATTTTTTTGCCGAGGCGCAAGCCGAAATGCCGTACCGGCTCTTCGTGCCGCAGAGCTACGACCCCGCTAAACCGATGCCGCTCGTCGTGGCGCTGCACGGCTACGGCGGCGATGAGAACTACTTTTTCGCGGCACTCGCCGATCTCCCCGATCTGCTCGAGCAGCACGGCTTCATCTTCGTCGCGCCGCTAGGTTACTCCGTGGGTGGATGGTACGGCGCGCCGCTCGACATACCCGGCAATCGCGCGCGTAGCAGTGGTCAACCGCCGCCGCCCGTCACTCAGAGCGTCGCGGAGCTCGAGCGCGAGCGCCACTTGAGCGAGACCGACGTCATGAACGTGCTCGAGCTCGTCACACGGGAGTACAACGTCGACGCCGACCGAACGTTCTTGATGGGCCACTCGATGGGCGGCATGGGCACGTACGTGCTCGGCCAAAAGTACGCCGAGAGGTGGGCCGCCATCGCGGTGATGTCCGGCACGTTGGCCGATGCGAAATACGACCTCGAGCGGCTGCGCCACGTCGCCGTCATGCTATCGGCCGGCGAGCGCGAAGCGCCCGTCGTCGAGGCGGCAAAGGCGCAGATCGAGGCAATGCGAGCGCTCGGTATCACGACGGGCCTTTTCGTAGCGCCAGGCGCAACGCATGGCTCGATGATCGCGCCGACGTTGCCGCAGGTGCTCGAATTCTTTTCCGATAAGGCGCGCGCTCGTTAGCCTGCTCGAACGGATGCACCCTCCCCTTTCATTGGTTGCATGGAGCGGGTTGATCGGAGTCGCCGCGCTCGCGACCGCCGTGAGCGTCACGCACGAGCCGAAGATCCCGCGCGTCTGGGACGAACGCGCGCTCGCGGACTGGGCCACTCCGCTGGCTGCATTGCAGGCGCGCCCCACGCACATGCCGGCTGCGGAATACTACGCAATCCCCGAGGAAAACCTCCGCACATATCCCGTCTACATGCCGAACCGGGAGCCTGCCGGTTACTGGGAAACAGTGCTGCGCGCGGAGCCGCAGCCGCTCCTCGAGCCCGACGAGCTCGCGAGCGAGACGGAGTGGATCGCTGCGGGCAAGAAGGTGTTTTTCGATTCCGTCGTGCTGCGCACGTTCGATGAGAAGGTCGTCGCGACGGCACGCGACCAAGCCGCATTGGAGGCTCTCGGCACGGGGCCTTTACCAGATGGCACGATCAACGGGCTGCGTTGGGTTCCGACGAAGGATGGCGTTGCGCTCGGCTTCACGAATTGCAGTGCCTGCCACCTTCTGTTCCTACCGGACAATACGCAGGTGCCGGGCGCGTCGTCATTCGCGATGCCGAACTCGTTCCGTAACGGCGTCGGGGGCGCAATTCGGGCGGCGGAACGCACGCTGCCGGGCGAGACTCCGTTTTCGTTCAGCGGCTCGATCGGCGCTGCCGCCTATCAGGCGTATGGGGTTCCCTGGGTCGACGACGCGGACGGCGAGCGCCTGAGAGACATGACACAGGCGGAGTTCAACTCCTGGATCGCGGCGGGCATTCGCGGCGGCGGCGTGGCGCGCTTCAACGGCAGCATCCTCTATCCAACGAAGATCCCCGACCTCATCGGCATCAAAGACCGCAAGTACATCGACCACACGGGAACGCATCGGCATCGCGGCATTGGCGACCTCATGCGCTATGCCGCGTTGGTTAGCTTCGCAGAGGCGGTCGACTTCGCCGGTCGCCGAATGATCCTGCCGGAGACCACCCGCTTCCGCACGCGTTTGCCCGACGAGGCGCTGTATGCGCTCGCTCTGTACGTCTATTCGCTGCAACCGCCGCCGAACCCGAATCCGTTCGACGCAGCCGCGCAAGCCGGCAAAGAGCTATTTGCGCGCGAACGCTGCGGCCGTTGCCACACGCCGCCCCTGTATACGAACAACAAGCTGACGCTCGCCGCCGGTTTCACGCCGCCGCAGAATGCCGCGGAAGACGTCTTGCACGTCTCCGTCGGCACCGATCCCGGCCTCGCGTTGCGCACGCGCAAAGGCACGGGCTATTACAAGGTGCCGTCGCTGAAAGGCGTCTGGTACCGGGGCCATTACCTGCACGATGGAGCGGTCGGAAGTCTCGAAGAAATGTTCGACCCAAGTCGCCTCGAGGACACGCATGTTCGCGGCGGATTCACGCCGGTCGGCGCCGCAGCGGCAGCCATCCCAGGCCACGAATACGGTCTC
>Ga0315910_10005828_pt1 | contig 10052 bp, 6 predicted proteins | sample EdamamesoilMG_FD_204470 | JGI IMG/M metagenome (GOLD analysis project Ga0315910, IMG submission 204470) | Garden soil microbial communities collected in Santa Monica, California, United States - Edamame soil | ecosystem: Environmental > Terrestrial > Soil > Garden | place: USA: California... | reverse complement strand
TGGCGCGGCTCAATGACCGCGAGTTGCAGCTGCAACTGCGCAACGATGCGGCGCAGGTGGCGCGACTCGGCGCGCAACTGGAATACCTGAGGCGCCAGGTGCAGCGTGTCGGCAAGCTGGCGGAGAGCAACACCGCCGCGGTGGCCAACCTGGATGAAAGCACGTCGCAGCGCGACATGCTGGAGCAGGAATTGAAGGGCGCCGAGGTGGCGCGCGACCGGACGTTGTACTTCATCGAGCGCACGCGCGTGCTGGCGCCATTCGACGGCGTGGTCGTGGAACGCACGCGCATGCCCGGCGAATTCATTGATCGCGGTGAACAGGTGGTGCGACTGGTAAACACGAAGGCGCTGGAAATCCGCGTACAGGCGCCGCTGGACGTGGTCCGTCATGTCAAGGCGGGCGACACGGTGGAGGTCACCAACGACCGGCAACAGGTCGAGACCAGCGTGCACGCCATTGTGCCCGTGGGTGACGAGGTTTCCCGGATGCTGGAACTGCGGCTTGCACTCAGTGGCGCCGAGTGGATCATCGGTGAACCGGTGCGCGTGGCCATCAGCCACGGCGCACCCACCGAGACAGTCACGGTCCCGCGCGATTCCGTCGTGTTGCGCGAGGGCGAGACTTTCATTTACAAGGTGCTGCCAGACAATACCGCGCGCAAGGTCAGCGTGACCGTTGGCGAAGGCGCCGGTGACCGGGTCAGTGTCAAGGGCGATATCAAGGTCGGCGACAAGGTCGTCATCCGCGGCGCGGAGCGGCTGCAGGACGGCGCGCCCATCACCATCATTGGCAGTGGCGCGGCGTAACCCTGCGCAAGCATTCCTTGAGGCACGCACCACGATTCTAGTTGTCGGACACGCCGTGAATACATCCGTGTAGGCTCGTGCGCAGCATCCCTGCTGCTTACGGTCCTCCAACAAGAATCGGGGCACGTGCCTCTGTTCCGTGCATAATTGAATGTATGCGCATTGCCCATTCCATTCTCCTTGCATTACCCGTTGCTGCATTCGCCCATACTCCTTCGGCAATTGCCGGAGACGGCGCGCCGCCCTGCCCGGTGCGCGAGCTTTCAGGTGTGGAACAGGCGGAACTGTCTGACCGCATATACGCCTGCTTCGGCGCCGCCGCTGCGGATCTCGATTTTCGCGGAGAAAAACTCGACCGCCTCACGGTGCTGGCGCGGCTGGCCACGGAGGAGGACCCCGCGGCGCGGCGCGAATTGTTCCTCGCACTGGAACCCGTATGGCGATCCATTGATGGCAGCGCAGATGCGCACAGTCCCTGGCGCGCGCTGAATCGCCAGCATGCGCAAGCCCTGCGCGCCGCGGGCACCTCCACCGCGGCCGGCGCAGCGGCCCTGGGAGTTGACCCGGCGCAGGTTGAACCGTGGTTGATCGCCGTGCTCACGGCATGGCGCGACTCCATGGCGGAACGCGAGCTGGAGCCCTGGGACTATTATTTCGACGCCGGCGCCATGGAACGCGCATTGGCCGGACAATTGCCACTGGCTATCCTGCAGCCGTTGAATGATCGCGTGTATCGGGACCTGGGCGCCGATCCCGCACAACTGGGCATCGAGTACGACATCGCGCCACGGCCATACAAGGAACCGGTGGCATTCACGGATTTCGTGACACGCCAGCGGCTCCTGCCCGATGGCAGCTGGGCGCCGGGCCGGTATCGCGTATCCGCTTCCTACGCCGTGGGCGGTGCGGGCAACCTGGCCGAATTGCTGCATGAGACCGGGCATGCCATCCACATCGCCGCGATCCGCGCACAGCCGGGACTGGTGGACTGGCCCGACAGTGACACCTTCAGCGAGGCAGTGGCGGATATCGTCGCGCTGGATGTCTATGACACGGCATGGCAACGGCGCTACCTGGACACGCAGGTCCCGGCCGGGGATGCGTTGCGCGCCAGGTATGCCGGCATCGTGCTGGACACGGCGTGGGCATTGTTCGAACTGCGCATGCAGGCGAACCCGGAGCAGGACCCGAATAGCGCATGGACCGTCATCACGCAGCAATACCTGCATATTCGCCCGCACCCGGAGTGGTCGTGGTGGGCGGTGCGGGGACAACTGGTTTCGAACCCGGGATACATGCTGAATTACGCGCTCGGGGCCATCCTGGTTGCCGACCTGCGCGCCCGGGCCCGGGAACTCTTCGGCGCACAGCCCTGGGGCGATACGTCGTGGTACGGCCGCGTAGCCGAACGGCTGTACCGATTCGGGCTCGAACACCCGAGCCGGCAGGTAATCGAGGATTTTCTCGGCCGACCGGTGACACCGGACGCGCTGCTGCGGGAATTGGCCGATCCTTGAATATGAGCCCGGGCCGCGCGCCGGTCTCGCGCATCGAAACAGCCGATTAAGTCACAATCGGGCCGGCCCGCAACCTGTATAATTCCCGCGCGTACACACCAACGAACCGGAGAAACAAGCCATGGCCACCGTCATCGCCGCCGATGCGTTCAACATGAATACCCGCTTCAGCTATTTCCTCAACGTGGGCACCGGCGTCACGTCCACCGGCACGCAGCAGTCCATCGCCATACCCGACGGCAGCACGCTGGTGTTGAACAAGTCCGGGGGCACGGTGACATCGATCCTGGTGCTGGATTCGGATCCGGCCACGGACATCACCATTTCCGGCCTCTCCCTCAGCATCGCGGAAATCAACTCGACCTTCGTCAACAGCAACATGCTCGACCTGTCGGCCCTGATCGACCACGTGCTCAATGGCGCGGACGGGATCACCGGCAGCGGCGGCGATGACACGCTGTCGGGTGTCAACGGCAACGACAACATCGGCGGCGGCGCGGGGAATGACTTCATGCTCGGCGGCGCGGGGAACGACAAGCTGAACGGCGGTGGCGGCGAGGACGACATGTCGGGCGGCGCAGGCAACGACACCTACGTCGTGAACGACGCGGGCGACCAGGTCACCGAGAACATCGACGAAGGCACCGACACCGTCAAATCCAAGGCGACGTACGTCCTGTCGCTGTACCTCGAGAACCTCGTGCTGACCGGGACCGAGGCCGTGAACGGCACCGGCAACGATGACGACAACAGCCTCACCGGCAACGACGCCGCGAACATCCTGAACGGCGGCGGCGGCAACGATACGCTTGCCGGCAAGGGCGGAAATGACAAGTACGAGATCGATTCCGGCGCCGATGTGGTCATCGAGACGGCTGGCGCGGGCACCGACACCGTGTTCAGCACCGCGGAGTCGTACACGCTCACCGCGAATGTGGAACGGCTCACGCTGATGGGGACCGCCGCCGGTGGTACGGGCAATGAACTGGCCAACATCATCACCGGTAACACCACGGTGGGCTCCACGCTGCTGGGCATGGCGGGGAACGACATTATCACCGGCGGCGACGGCGACGACATCATGCGCGGCGGCCTCGGTAACGACAAGCTCACCGGCGGCGCGGGCAACGATGAACTGCATGGAGATGCCGGCATCGACAACATGATCGGCGGCACCGGCAACGACGAGTACTGGGTGGAACTCGCCACGGACGTGGTCACCGAGGACACCGACGCCGGCACCGACACGCTGTACGCCAACTTCAGTATCAACCTGGGCAACTACGCCAACTTCGAGAACCTGATCCTGTCCGGCACGGGCGCCATCAACGGCACCGGCACTGCAGTCTCCAACGACATCACCGGCAACAGCGCCGCCAACGTGCTGAAGGGCGGCGGTAGCGGCGACCTGATGACGGGCCGCGGCGGCGACGACAACATGAATGGCGGCGCCGGCGACGACAATATGAGCGGCGGCGGCGGCAATGACACCATCAAGGGCGGCCCGGGCTTCGACACCATGGGCGGCGGCAGTGGCGACGACACATTCGTGTTCAACACGCCGCTGGTGGACGACCCGAACAACTCCGTGATCGATTTCGAGACCGGGTCCGACACTCTGAAACTGGACCAGTCGATCTTTGCTTCATTGCCGTTGGGAACACTCACGGACGAGAACCTGGTGGTGTCGAACTCCATGCCCATCGCCCTGGAGGCCGACGACTTCCTGCTCTACGACACCGGCACCGGGAACCTCTTCTACGACGCCGACGGCTTTGGCTCCGGCGATCCCGTGCAATTCGCCAACATCTCCGGCGGACCCGGCCTCACGGCTGACGACATCATCGTCGTGGGCTGAACAGGATTGGGGGTCAGGCTGCCATCCGTCCCGGACGTTGGGGACTGATGGGAGTCTGACCCCCGTTTCTTTTCTTCTCTTTTAATTTCAAATAGTTAGCCCACGCACCACCGAAAGTCTATTTAAAGCCATTACTAATAATAAAATTGTATTTACATGAAATATAAGAAATTTATTGAATTCCTTCTGATGGCAGGGAACAATATTGCCCACCCATGCCGATTTCCCCATGCCTCCGCTTGTTCCGATCCGGCCCTGCAATCCTGCTGGCGGCGTGGGGCTGTGCCTGGCTGACGTTGACTCCCGCCGGCGCGCAGGAAACCGAGGATTTTGAGTCCTGGTCGAAAACCGTCGAGGCCGAGGAATCCGGCGAGTCCCTGGAACCCGGTGACGAGAATCACGTACGCGACAACTGGTTTGCGCGCGTCGGCATCATCGGCGGGTTGGTCCCCGGCTACATGGGATCCGACCACTACGAGGGAAGTTACACACCCCGGGTTAAGATCGTCTGGCGTGACCTCGTATTCCTGAATGACCGGCAATTGGGCGTCAATCTCTACAAGAATGACGTCATGGCCATCGGGCCGTTCCTGCGTTACACCGGCGGGCGCAGCGATAACAATGAGGGTCTCGAAGGCATGGGTGATATTGATCGCACCCTGGCGGCCGGGGGATTTTTCAACTACCGGCTGGGCGTACTGCGCTTAAAGTCCGAGATTCGCCAGGATGTACTGGACGAAAAGCAGGGTCTGCTGGCCATCGCCCGCCTCGGCACCAAGATTCCGTGGTCCCTGCCATTCCTGAGTGTGTACGTCAGCAGCACCTGGGGCAGCGGCGAGTACATGCAGTCATTTTTCGGCGTCGATACCGTGCAGTCCATCCGCAGCGGACTGCCGGCATATGACCCCGATGCCGGCATTCGCGATGTAGCCATCAGCATGAGCAGCGGGTACGAATTCATGGAAAACTGGACCCTGGCCGGCCAGGTGGAGTATCAACGCCTGCTGGGCGATGCCGCGGACAGCCCGCTGGTTGAGCAGCAGGGATCGGAAAATCAGTGGGTGATCGGGCTGGGACTCAACTACACTTTCTAGGCAGCCAAACGACGGGGGGTCACATGCGACCAGGTGCGGCTTTACAGGCGACGTGCATCACGTTACTACTTTTCTCCTCCGCCCTTCTGCACGCGGAGGATACACCGGCCGTGCCCGAACCTGCGTCTGCGGCAGTGGCACCTGCGCCTGTGCCAGCAGAACCTGCGGCCCCCGCGACCCCGGCTCCGGTGGCAGAGGCCACGGTAGCGGCGGAACTACCTGCCCCGCCGCCCACACCGGCCGCACCCCCCAAGGCGCCGGAAAAACCGAAGCCCGTTTGCATCATCAAGCAGGTGATGAGCAACGCGGAGATCGCTGCCTGCCGGCAGGTAGCAGAGGAACCCGCAGCGGAACCCTGAGTCGCGTACCCGGCGCCGCGCGCTCAATTCCTGCGCGCCGGGCGTCGGCTCCCATTCCAACCTGGACACCCACGCCGCGCGCCTTGCAACGGTGCTGCTGCCGCGGCACCAGGCATCCCGTCGCCGGCATTGGCATCCGCGGTGCTGGTGGGCAAGCCGCTCACGTTAGGCGGTGTGCTTGCCGTGGGCTAGACTGCGTCCACAAAACTGCCGCAAAAACCGCTTGCTCCGGAGCGTTAAGCCATGAAGCTTTCGTTGCCGTTGCGTCACTCGATCCCGGCTGCGCTGGCCGTCCTGGCCGCCATCCTGACAGCGTTCAGCTTTTTCCTTGGCTGGCACCTGTCCACGCGCGCGATCGATGACCTCTCGCTGCGCCGTGCGACCGGGTTGGGGAGTACTGCGGCGCCCATGCTGGAACGCCTCCTGGTCGAGGGCAACACGAATGCCGCGGAACAGGACTTTGCGTTCCTGGCCGTGGTTCCCAACCTGTCGCTGGCCCTGGTAACGGACGCAACGGGCGACCGCGTCCTGTTGGCGACGGACCCGGCCTACCGCAACCGTGCGGCGGGCGAGTCGCTGGCGGCGGATGCGAAGCTGCTGATGCAACAAGCGCGCGATGCCCAGACTGCCAGACTTGCCATCACGCCCGATGGCAACACATTGCATGCGGCCTTTCCCATTGGCAGGCGCCCGGGAGCGGCCGATTCGGGCGCTGCGCCGCTGGGGATGTTTTACACCCGGACCGACCTGTCCGCCCTGAAACGGGACCTGCTGATCTTCAATATCACGCGTTCCCTGGGCATGGGCCTGGCGGCCATCATGGCTTGCCTTGGAGTCTGGATCTTCCTCCACGCCACCTTGACGCGGCGCGTCAATCAGCTCCTGACCACCGTCGCTGCCTACTCCGCCGGCCAAGCGAATATACGGGCACCGACCACCGGCATGGACGAGATTGCCAGCATCGGGCGGGCGGTGAACCGGCTGCTGGACGAACTCAACGTGCGGCAAACGGTGCTGCTGGAAAACGAGGCGCGGCTGAATGAGGCGCAACGTATCGCCAAAAAGGGCAGTTATACCTGGGAACCGTCCGGTCGCCACATCTGGTCGGATTACCTGTGCACACTGGTCGGCTTGCAGGCCGGCGAGACCCCGACGTTCGAGTTGTTTCTTCGCGCCGTCATTCCCGAGGACCGGGCACGGGTCGATGCCGACTTCCAAACGTTCATCGCCTCACCGGACACGGAGGCGCAGGCGGAGTATCGCATCGTGGGGCCGGATGGCAGGCAACGCTTCATCCGGGCTGATCGGCGGGCGGAGCGCGATGCCGCGGGAAAAGTCGTCAGGGTGGCCGGCACCGTGGAGGACATCACCGAGCGCAAGCAGGCCGAGGAACAATTGCGTGAGAGCGAGGCGCAGCTCAATGCAGCCCAGCGCCTTTCCGGGATGGGAAGCTGGACCGTTGATGCGCCGGATCATTCCATCTGGTCACCCAACATGTTCCTCCTGCATGGCTTGCCGGTGGGGAAACCTCCAAGTTATGAGCAGCTGCTCAACCTGATTGCGCCCGAGGACCGCGAGCAATTTCACACTGAATTCCAGTCATTCATTGCCTCGCCCCGGACCCGGTGGGAAACCGAGTATCGGGTCGCAGGCGCAGACGGAATCACGCGCACCCTGGTCGGGATCGCGCAGGCCAAGCGTGATGCGGACGGGCTCGTTGTCCAGTTGTTCGGAACGACACAGGACATCACCGAGCGCCGGCAGGCGGAACGGGAACGGGAACGGCTGGAAGCGCTTCTGCGCCAGGCGCAGAAACTGGAGGCGCTGGGGACGCTGGCCGGCGGCATCGCCCACGACTTCAACAATATGCTGGCTGCCATCATCGGCAACCTGGAACTGGCGCGCCAGGAACTGGGATCGGATCACCCTGTACAGGAGAGCCTGCGTGAAATCGAGAGCGCCAGCGCCCGCGCCAGCGACCTGGTGCAGCAGATACTCACCTTCAGCCGCCGCCGGCCACAGGAGCGGCACGTCATAAAGCTGCACACCGTCGTGGAGGAATCGGTACGGCTGCTGAAGGCAACATTGCCCGCGGGGATTGAGCTGGTGGTGACGTGCGCGGCCGACACGCCGAACGTACTGGCGGACCGTACGCAGATCTACCAGATCCTGATGAACCTGTGCACGAACGCGCGGCACGCCATAACCGGGCAGACCGGCCGCATCGAGATCACGCTGGTGGGCGTGGCGCTGAGTATCGACGATGCACACACGGGCCTCCCACCCGGCCGCTATGCCCGCCTCCGCATAAGTGACACCGGCATGGGCATGGACGCGGCAACCATGGCGCGCATTTTCGATCCGTTCTTTACCACCAAGGCGCCGGGTGAAGGCACCGGTCTCGGGCTGGCGGTGGTGGACGGCATCGTGAAGAACCACGGCGGCACTATCATGGTTTACAGCAAGCCGGGGCGCGGCACGGTGTTTCACCTGCTGCTTCCGGCGGCCGGACCGGTGGTTGAAAGCGCACCCGAGACACCGGGTGTGCCGCAACGCGGTGGCAACCTGCGCATCCTGTACCTCGACGATGAGGAACCGCTGGTCTCGCTGGCGTTGCGGTTTCTCAGCGGACTGGGTTACCAGGTCAAGTGCTTCACGCGCCCGGCCGAGGCGCTGGCGGTGTTCCGCTCCGACCCGTCCGTGTTCGACCTGGCCATTACGGACCTGAATATGCCAGCGCAATCGGGCCTGGAGGTGGCGAGGGAACTGCTGCGAAAGCGGCCGGACCTGCCGGTGGCGCTCGCCTCAGGCTACCTGACAGTGGAACTGCGCACCGAGGCCGAAGCGGTTGGTATCCGGGAATTCCTCCACAAACCGCACACCATGCGGGAATTGGCGGAAATGGTGCAACGCCTGATGGAGGGCAACGCGCGGGGCTGAGTCCGACGACGGCTTGCACACCGGTCGCCCGGGGACGCCGCTCACTTCGCATATTTCGCGCGACAGCAGGCAGCAAATCGAAGCAGCAGGGTACGACTCTTACTACTTCTCCGGCATGGACGGCGCGGGCGCGTCGTAAAATTCAATCTTCGCGCTCTTTTGCCCGAGGCGGCTGGCAAACTGAAACCGCCCTATCCTGCCCTTTTTCTCCTTCGATACCTTGCCCATCTGCGGGATGTTCTTGCTCAGCTTGTCCCCGGCCCGTGTCACGTTCTGGTGCATCTTCACCGAGTAACCGAACTTGTAGGCGCGCGGCACTCCATGCCCACCGTCCGCCGTCCTTTCCGTCGCCCACAGGTAGATAACCCCTTCCGAGCCGGTGAGTCTGTCCGGCGGTTGCACGTACATGCCGACCAGTTCAAATTGTTCGGGCAGCTCGTCCACGGTCGGCCAACCCAGCAACGCGGGCCAGGACACGTACGGGACAACGTAGAACAGCGAAGCCATCGCAATCACCGCGGCCTTGCCCCACCACGGTCCACGCGCGTTGAACAGCAGCGCCAGCAGCGACGCGGTGACCAGCACATACGCGACCACCAGCCCGCCGGTGCCCAGCGTCATCACGAATCCCCTCCCGTTGCCCGGTTCACTTGCTGCTCATCACCAACTGTTTGGGAATGTGATTGATCCCGGAAATACTGCCGTCCTCGTTGAGCCTGAAGCGCAGGGCGGTTTTCTCCTCGCCCTTCTGCTCCAGCGTCACGGTGTCGTAGTAAGCCACCTCAAGCGACGGATTCACCTTGTCCACGCGCACGGTGACCTTCACCGGCTTGCCGGTTTCCGAGGCGAAGTAGTGCACATTGACGATGAACTCGCCCGGCACCACGCCGCGGATGGTGACCACCTCCTGGTTCAACGGGTTCTGCAGGATCCGGCCGTTGACATTCAACGTGTCATTGAGCATGCCGCGATCATCGCGATCCAGGTGCACCAGCCCCGCATCGCGGCTGCGAAACCAGACCAGCGCGCCATTCGGGTCCTCCACCCAGACATCGATATCGTCGGGATTGCTGTCCGGCCAGGTTACCGTGACCAGGTACTCGGCCTTGGTCTCGATGATCCCCTTCTTCGCCACCGGGTTCATGAACAGCACCGCCAGCACGAAGAAAAACGTCAGCGCCTGGATCATCTTGAACAGCACCGCCGTCATCGGGTCGAACGGCTGTTGAAACTTGGATCGGGTGCTCAGGCGCACGGCCATGGATTAGTCCTGCGCGCCGGCCGCCGCGAGGCGCGGCAATATTTCAACCCGGGTCAGCCGCACCGTGGTTTCAAACAATTCCTCCAGCCCCCGTCCCAGCATGTAATAGGGCAGCGACAGCAGGATGCCGCCCACCAGGCTCGACAGCGTCGTGTTCAGCGCCGTGCTCATGCCGAAGCTCATTTCCCGCAGGATGGTCTGCATGGAGGTGGCA
>Ga0315910_10005827_pt1 | contig 10053 bp, 10 predicted proteins | sample EdamamesoilMG_FD_204470 | JGI IMG/M metagenome (GOLD analysis project Ga0315910, IMG submission 204470) | Garden soil microbial communities collected in Santa Monica, California, United States - Edamame soil | ecosystem: Environmental > Terrestrial > Soil > Garden | place: USA: California... | reverse complement strand
GCGTGCCGTCGTATCGCGTCGAGCGTGAATCGCGCGCTTGGCACGCCAGGTCAAGTCATTGGCGTGCGCTGGACAGCTAGGCATCGCAGCTGATCGCAGAATCCCTTCATGAACAACCTGCATCTTGCAATAGACCAACGCCACGCCGGTTACATCACACCGAGCTTGGCACGCACGTTGGAACGCGCCGCGCGGTGCGCGACGCTTGACCAAGCCGAAAACGTATTGCGCGCGGGTGCGACGCCGACGTGGTGGATTGTCGCGCGCACGCCCGCTGCCGTGGCGGTTTCGCACATCTGGCAAGGGCGCCAACCGATTTTATGCGCGCGGGTCTTGGAGCGCGCTGCCGGCGGCGCCTAGGCGATGGCCGATGGACCAGGAATTCCTGCTGTACTACGCAGTGGCCGTTCTGTCCTTGAGTCTCGTGTTCCTCGCCGCGGTCGGCATCGTGCGCAGGCTCATGGCGCGGAATTTCTTGCGCATGGCTCCTAACACCAAGCGCAACGCCCTTACGTACGCCCTGCAGGTGGTGAATCATGATGAGCGCCTGCTGGCCGAGCACCTCGGGATTCGACTCGCCGAGCTGCTCGACTATCTCCATGGCAGGCAGGAGGTTCCGATCCCGGTTCTTCGCAACGCCATTCGCCTGGTATTGAAAAAAACCAAAGCGGACAATAATACGCAACGCGACGTATTGCGGAAAATCGAGGAATTCAATCGAAAGCCCTAGGAGCCACGCCGGTTTAAGGGCAGTAACAGCCCTGCGGCGGACGCCAGGAGAATGGTCGACGCGAACATCAGCGCGCCGCTGAAGTCGCCGGAACGCTCCACCACAAAGCTGACCACAAGGGGGCCGGCGACCTGGCTCGCCGCGAACGCCGCCGTCATCGCGGCGACCAGGACGTGCGCCGCGCCGCCCGCCACCTCGCGTGCGACCTGCACGCCGGCGAGCGTTGCCACCACGAAGGTGCCGCCAACCAGCAGCGCGCAAGTGAGAACACCGGCGAGGCCGTCGATGACAAGCGGAGCGGCTACGCCAAGCGCCATCACGCATGCGCTCGCCAACCATAATCGCCGGCCGTTGAGAACGCGGTCGAGCGCGCCGGCGAGCAGCGCCGACGCCATGGCGGCGGCGCCGAATAGCGGCCATGCCCAGCCGAATACCGCGGGGTCCTCGATCACCTGCTTCGCCATCACCGGAACGAAGGTGGCCGGAATAATGTAGCCGATGCCGAAAGCGCTGTAGCACGCGACCAGGCGCACGGTGTCGGGCGTCCACCGGTAGCCGGCGAACGCAGCGCTCGCGGTGGCGCCCTCACTTTCCTTCACCACCGGCCAGACCAGCGCGCTCATGCTCACGCCGACGGCGCCGAGCCAGAGCCACGCCGTGCGCGAGCCGGCGCCGGCGGTCATCAACGCGAGGCAAAACGCGCCGGCGAGGACTACGCCGGCGCCTACCCCGGCGAACACCACGCCGTTGAGGGCGGGCCGCCCGAGGCGCGCGAGGCGCTGCGCACACCATGAGCTCATGTGGATCAGCGCCCACGCGCTCGAGACACCGGCGAGCGCGCGCAGCGTGAGCCACGCCGCCAGGCCTTCGGCGAAGCCCATCGCCAGCGTCGCCGCCGAAGTGACGGCGAGCGCGACCCGGATGGCGCGGTCGGGGCGTGCGCGCTGCACCATCGCCCAAAGGGCGCCGGCCAGGTAGCCGAGATAGTTCGCCGCCGCGAGCCAGCCGCCTTCGGCAATCGAAAGGCCGGCGTCCTCCTGCATCATCGGCAAAATCGGGGTAAAGGCGAAGCGGCCGATGCCCTGCGCCAGCGCGAGGGCGATCAGCCCCGCGATCGCAATGATCCAGCCTGAGTTAATGTTCGGCGAGGCTCGAGTTCGCGAGGTCGGTGACCAGCATGTGGCCTGGCGCGTGGGTGATGCAAAGCGATGGCTTGGCATCGAGCACCACCGACTGCGGCGTGACGCCGCAGGCCCAGAACAGCGGCACCTCGTCGTCGCGCACCTCGGTCGGATCGCCGACCCACGGACGCGACAGGTCGTCGATGCCGATGAGGTCGGGGCGGCCCAGGTGCACCGGCGCGCCGTGCACGCGCGGATAGCGCGAAGTGATCTCGATCGCACGGATCGCATCGGCGGGCTTGAACGGGCGCATCGACACCACCAGCTTGCCGCGGAAGCGTCCGGCCGGCACGGTGTCGACGCTGGTGCGGAACATCGGCACATTGCGGCCCTGCTCGACGTAGCGCAGCCGCAGCCCGGCGCTGCTCAGCGCTTCCTCGAAGGAGAACGAGCAGCCGAGGATGAAGGTCACCAGATCGTCGCGCCAGTAACGCTCGAGGCTATCGACTTCCTCGCGCAGCGAACCATCGACGAAAATCCGGTAGCGCGGTACATCGGTCCGGATGTCCAGGTCCTCGCCCAGCGCCGGCAGGCTCGGGTCCCCGGGCCGCGACATGGCGAGCAGCGGGCACGGCTTGGGGTTGCGCTCGCAGAAGGCACGGAATTCGTCGGCGTACTCGCGCGGCAGGATGCAGACGTTGCCCTGCACGTGCCCCGGCGCCAGCCCGGCGGTATGCCCGGTATGCCGCCGCGCCCGGATCGCCCGGCGCACCTCCCGCGGATCGTTCATCGCCGTTAAGATACCTCGATGTTCGTCCCGGCCGGCGTAATCCCTGCGGTTCTGTTGCCGTTCCACGAGGACCTGTCGATCGACGAGTCCTCGTACCGCGCGCACCTGCGCGACGTTGCGGCGGTGGAAGGGCTCTCCGCCATCACCGTCAATGCGCACGCCTCCGAGGTCGCTTCGTGCACGTTTGATGAGCAGCGCCGCGTCCTCGCGATCTCAACAGAGGAATTGAGTCTGCCCGTCGTCAACGGCATCTACGCCGACGGCAGCCTGGAGGCTGCGCGCCTGGCGAAAATGGCCGCGCAGGGGGGCGCGTCTGCGCTGCTCGTGTTCCCGCCGGGCATCACCACCTTCGGCCAGCGACCGGAAATGGCGCTCGAGCACTTCCGCCGCATTGCCGACGCCACCGATCTGCCGCTCATCCTGTTCCAGTACCCGCTGGCAGGCGGGCAGGGCTACCCGCTTTCAACGCTCATCAGAATTCTTGACGAGGTGCCGAGCGTGCGCGCCATCAAGGACTGGTGCGCGAATCCGCAGCTCCACGAGCGGCAGGTGCGCCTGCTGCAATCGCGCGCCCGCCCGGTGAACGTGCTGACGACCCACAGCTCCTGGCTGCTCTCGTCGCTGGTGCTTGGCTGCAACGGACTGCTGTCGGGCAGCGGTTCCGTGATCGCGGATTTGCAGGCGCAGCTGTTTCGCGCCGTGAAGGCGGGGAAGCTGGACGAGGCAAAGCAACTGCATGAACGCATCACGCCCACCGCGGAGGTGTTCTATGCGGAGCCGTGGGTCGACATGCACAACCGCATGAAGGAAGCGCTGGTGCTGCTGGGCCGCCTGCCGCGCGCCGTGGTGCGTCCGCCGCTTGCCAAGATTTCGACGCAGGAAATCGAACGGATCCGCGCTGCGCTGACTGCGGCCGGGTTGATGAAACAACAAACATCACAGAGGAGAGTGGCATGAGGAGGATGATCGTTGCATTGGTGGCGGCGGCGCTGGCGCCGGCGGCCGCGGCGCAGAACGTGAAAATCGGCGTGGTGACGTTCCTGTCGGGCCCGGCGGCGTCGCCGTTCGGCGTGCCGGCCAAGAACGCCGCGGAGTTCGTCGCCGAAGCCCTCAACCAGGGAGCCGCGCCCAAGCCCTACGAGAAGCGCGGCTTCGGCGGTGCGAACCTCGAGCTCGTATTCGTGGACGAGGCGGGCAGTACGACCACGCAGGTGACCGAATTCCGCAACCTGGTGCAGCGGGCGAACGTCGACCTCGTCATCGGCTACGTGTCGAGCGGCAACTGCCTTGCCATCGCGCCGGTCGCGGAGGAGCTGAAGAAGCTCGTCAACTTCTTCGACTGCGGCACGCCGCGCATCTTCGAGGACGGGAAGTACAACTACGTGTTCCGCACCTCGCCGACCGCCACCATGGACTCGGTGGGCGCGGCGCTGTATGTGCGCGACGCCAAGCCGGGCGTCAAGTCGATCGCCGGCATCAACCAGAACTACGCCTGGGGCCAGGATTCCTGGGGCGACTTCGAGGCGGCGATGAAGGTGCTGGTGCCGAACGTCGAGGTCAAGACCTCGCAAATGCCGAAGCTGTTCGCCGGCCAGTACAACGCGGAGATCTCGGCGCTGCTCTCGGCCAAGCCGGACGTGATCCATTCCAGCTTCTGGAACGGTGACCTCGAGGCGCTCATCCTGCAGGCCGGCCCGCGCGGGCTGATGAAGCAAAGCCTGACGATCCTCACCACCGGCGAGACGGCGATGCACAAGCTCGGCAACCAGATCCCGGACGGCACGGTGCTGGGCGCGCGCGGTCCCTTCGGACCCTATGCGCCGAACAACCAGTACAACAAGTGGTTCCACGGCGGCTTCGTCGGGAAATACAAGGAGCAGCCGAACTACGCCTCCTATCAGATGGCGCAGGCGTTCCTCGGCGTGAAGGCTGCCTGGGAGAAAGCGCAAGACGCCAACGGCGGCAAGCGCCCGAGCGCGGAGCAGGTCGGCGCGGCGCTGAAGGGCTCGACGTTCGAGGGCCCCGGCGGCACGGTGCGCATGGCCATCGGCGGCGGGCACCAGGCGATCATGGAGACCGCCTACGGCACCACCAAGCTCGACAAGGGCAAGCTCACCGTGGTCAACGTGAAGCGCTACCCGGCCGAGCAGGTGAACCCGCCCGAGGGCATTAAATCGGCCGACTGGATCAAGAACGGCTTCAAGAAATAGCTGAAATGGGGCCCCCGCCTGCGCGGGGGCGACTCATCCAGCCCATCAATTGAATCAGCTAATTTCCGTCGGCGTCGACGGCGTCATCTATTCGGCGTGGCTGTTCACGGCCGCGCTCGGGCTGACGCTGGTCTACGGCGTCATGAAGATCGTCAACGTGACGCACGGCAGCTTCTACGCGCTCGGCGCATATGCGGCCGCGTCGCTCACCGGCGCGTGGCTCGCCGCCGGCTATCCGCCGATGCTCTCCTACCTCGTGCTGCTGGCGGCGGCGCTGCTCGTCAGCGTGGTGGTGGCGCCGGTCATCGAGCGGGGCATCCTGCGCTTCATGTACGCCAAGGACGAGGTGGTGATCCTGCTCATCACCTACGCCCTGTTCCTGGTGCTCGAGGACGTGATCAAGCTGGTCTGGGGCGTGAACCCGTACTACATCGCCCAGCCGTACGCGCTGCTCGGCAGCTTCACCGTCGGCGGGCTGGCGCATCCGACCTATAACCTGATCCTGGTCGTCCTGGCGCTGGTCTCGGGCCTGGGGCTCACCTGGCTGCTGCGCGGCACCCGGGTCGGCAAGCTGCTCCGCGCGGTGATCCACGATCCGGAGGTGAGCCGGGCGATGGGCATCAACGTGAACCGCTACTACCTGGTGACTTTCACCTTCGGCTCGATGCTCGCGGCGCTCGCCGGGGCGTTCACCGCGCCCACGGTTTCCGTGGTTCCGGGCCTCGGCGTGGAGATCATCGTGCTCTCGTTCGCGGTGGTGGTGATCGGCGGCCTGGGCAGCCTGCCGGGCGCGGCACTCGGCGCGGTGATTGTGGGCATGGTCCGCTCCGCCTCGGTGCACTACTGGCCGGAGGTGGAGCTGTTCGTCATCTACTTCGTGATGGCGATGGTGCTCGCGTTCCGCCCGCGTGGCCTCTTCAGCCTTGCCGAGCCGAGGAAAATCTGAGGCCGGACCGGACACCGCTGCTGATCGGAATCATCCTCGCCGCCGTTCTGGCCGGAGGCTTTTTCCTTCCGCAGTGGGCGATGTTCCTCGTCACCATGGCCTGCGCGAACGGCCTGGTGGCGCTTGGCCTGATGCTGCTGCTGCGCGCGGGCCTGGTCTCGTTCGGCCAGGCCCTGTATTTCTGCCTCGGCGCCTACGCCGCCGGCGGCATCGGCCGCTTCTTCGGCGTGAGCGACATCTTCCTGCAGATGCTGGCCGGCGCGCTGACCGCCGGCTTCTTCGCATTCGTGCTGGGGTTTCTGCTGGCCCGCTACCGCGGAATCTTCTTCGGGCTGCTATCGCTTGCGCTCTCGATGATCCTCTATGGGCTGCTGGTGAAGAGCCAGGCGCTGGGCTCGACCGACGGCTTCAACATCCAGCCCTCGACGCTGTTCGGCATCCGCCCAGGCCCGGAGTGGGTGCGCTACTCGGTTCTCGCGTCTGCAGCAATCGTTGCCCTGGGCTTGGCGCTCGCCGTGCACCGCTACCTGCGCACGCCGCTCGGCCAGCTCGGCCCGGCGATCAAGGACAACGAGATCCGTGTCGAATACATGGGCGCCTCGGCCCGCCGCGCGGTGCACGTGAAGTACGTGATCGCCGCCGTGCTCGCGGGCGTCGGCGGCGCGCTCGCCGCCACCACCGTGGGTCACATCGATCCGCAGATGGCGTTCTGGACCACCTCTGGCGAGTTCATCTTCATCACCATCCTCGCCGGCATCGGCAGCGTGGTGGCGCCGTTCGCTGGCGCGCTGCTCTACGGGATCATCCACACCACCGCGTACGACCTCTCGCCCAATACGTGGCAGATGAGCCTGGGTCTGTCGCTCCTGCTCATCATCGTGTTCCTGCCCGAGGGCCTGTGGTCGCTAGTCAGAAAAATGCGCATGCAAAATGCCCGTCATTCTTGACGCCCAGGGCTTGAACAAGTCCTTCGGCGCCGTCACCGCCGCCAAGGACGTGAGCGCGGCGATCGAGAAAGACGCGGTGGTGGGTCTCATCGGCACCAATGGCGCCGGCAAGACGACCTTCATCAACATGATTACCGGCTATCTCAAGCCCGACACCGGGCGCATCCATTTCGAGGGGCGCGACATCACGGCGCTCGCACCGCGGGAAATCACGCGGCTCGGCATCTGCCGCTCGTTCCAGATCCCGCAGCTCTACAGCTCGCTCAGCGTGTTCGACAACATGATGATCGGCGTGGGCATCGTGCTGGACAACGCCAGGCTCGGCGGGTTCTTCTCGCGCGGCCGCATTTGGGAAACCCGGCCAGTGCCGGGGTTTGGCAAGCCGGCAGAGGCGGTGGCCGAGCATCTCCTCGCCCGCTTCGGGCTTTCGGATTACCGCAACCGCAACGCGCAGGTGCTGCCCGGCGGCGTGCGCAAGCTGCTCGACATCGCGCTCACCATGGTGGCGAAGCCGCGCGTGCTGCTGCTCGACGAGCCGACGAGCGGGGTTTCCGCCGAGGAGAAGTTCGGCATCATGCAGATGGTGCTCGATGCGGTGCGCGCCGAAGGCGCCACCGTGCTGTTCGTCGAGCACGACATGGAAGTGGTGAGCCGCTTCGCGCAGCGCGTGCTCGCGTTCTACGACGGGCGCATCATCGCCGACGCGCCACCGGCCATCGCGCTGCAGGATCCCGAAGTGAAGCGCCATGTGGTGGGACGCGCGCGTGCTTAGCCTGAGCAACCTCAACGTATCGATCGCTTCGGTGCACATCCTGCGCGGCGTGTCGCTCGACCTGCCGCCGGGCTCGATGACCGGCCTCATCGGCCGCAACGGCGCGGGCAAGACCACGCTCATGAAGACGGTGATGGGCCTGCTGAAACCCGGCGCCGGCGCGGTTCGCTTCGACGGGCGGGATCTCGCCGCCGTTCCGACCTACGCGCGCGCGCGCCTGGGCATCGGCTACATGCCGGAGGACCGCCGCCTGATCCCGGACCTGACGGTGGAAGAAAACATCCTGCTCCCGGCGTGGGCCGGCGGCGCCGGCGACGAAGCGGCGCGCTTCGCGAAGATCCTCGGCTACATCCCGGAGATCCGCGAGCTCGGTCCGCGCAAGGGCTCGCAGCTCTCCGGCGGGCAACAGAAGCTCGCCGCACTCGGGCGCGCCCTGATGAGCGGGACGCGCCTTTTGCTCCTCGACGAGCCGTTCGAGGGGGTGGCACCGGCGCTCGCCCAGCGCCTCGCCGAAGTCGTGCGCGGTCTCAAGGACGCGGGGATGACCGTGATCCTCTCGGAGTCGGATTTGCAGCATTCCGAGCGGCTGGTCGATCGGGTGGTGTCGATCGATCGCGGTGCGATCTCGACCCAGACTCAATAAGCTCCTTCTGGATCTGCAGCGCCAGATAGCGCGAGTAGATCCGGCACTGCGCGAAGCTGCCGGCGATGAACCACAGGCCCGGCTGCAAGGTGCGGCGGAACATGCTGCGCAGCTCCTGGTCGTCGCCGAATCCCCAGATCGGGCCGACGCGCGCCGCGATCGCCTCGCCGAACAGCTTGGCCACGAGCGCTTCCGGGCCCTTCCACCCCGTCGCCAGCACCACGAGGTCGGCGCCGGGCAGCACGGACTCGAGCTCGGCGTACTGCGCGAGGCGGATCTTCCCCTCGACGATGAGATCCGAACAGCCGACGTTGAAGTAATAACCGCCGCCGCGCGTGAGGTACTTGAATTGCCAGCCGGTACCGTCCTCGCCGAAGTCCAGGCGAAAGCCCTTGCGCTCGAGCGCGTCGAGCAGCTCGCGATCGAGGCCCTTGGCATGCGCGGTGGCGAGCTGGTGCGTGCGCTTCGCCAGCGCCAGCGGCACCGAGGCGGTGATGAGGTCGCAATCCTCGAGCGGCGGGCCTTCGCTGTAGAGCGAATAGACGAGCTGCGCGCTCGGGTCGCATTGAATGACGAGCGTCGGGCTGCGCTGCACCAGCGTGACCTGCGCCCCCGCCGAATACAGATCCTGCGCGATGTCGTGACCGCTGTTGCCGGTGCCGATCACGACGGCGCGCTTGCCGCGCCAGTCCTCGCCGTCGACGTACTCGCCGGAATGGATCACCTTGCCGGGAAAGCCGTCGAGCACCGGGATTTCCGGAACGTTCGGGATGCCGCTCACGCCGGTGGCGAGCACTACGTGGCGTGGCCGCAAGGTGCGGTGGCTGCCGTCGGCGCGCCGCAGGGTCACCGTCCAGCGCGCGTCCCTCTCGTCGTAGGTGCCGCCCTGGAACTCGGTCGCGGTCCAGTAGTTGAGCTCCATCGCCTCGGCATACGACTCGAACCAGTTGGCGAGCTTGTCTTTCGGGATGTACACCGGCCAGTTGGGCGGGAACGGCATGTACGGCAGGTGATTGACGTACACCTGGTTGTGCAGCGTGAGCGCGTGATAGCGCTTGCGCCAGTTGTCGCCCACGCGCTCGCCGCGGTCGACGATGAGGGCGTCGATCCCGCGCTGCGTGAGGCGCGCGGCAATCGAAAGGCCGGCGTGGCCGCCGCCGACGACCAGCACCGCCGGATCCCGATCGCGGTATTCGCTGCTCGCCCTGCGCCGGTCCAGCCAGTTCGGCCCGGAAAAATCGCGCGAGTACGCCTGGCCCTTCGGCCGCAGCTGGCCGACCTGCTCTTCGTGCCCCTCGAGCTCCGACAGCGCGGTGAGCAGCGTCCAGGCATTCTGCGTGTCCGGAAAAAGGCGCACTACGCCGGCGCCCGGTCCTGCCGCGCACTCAAAGGCGAAGAGAGCTTCGATGCATTGTGCCCCCGCGCGCGTCGCCTGCCGGGGCGGCGTGCGCTGCGGGTCGATCCTGAACCCGCGCGCTCGCGTGCTTGCGGCGTGCTGTTGCAGGTCGGACACCACGGCGTCGGCGCCGCTCACGGTACGGATATCCCAGGTAAATGCGAGCAGGTCGCGCCAGTGGCAGTCGGCATGAAACAGGCTGCGCAACGCCGCGCCGTCACCCTGGCGCAATGCGCTCTCGAACTTCCCGAGCCAGTCGTTGACGATGGTGGCTAACATGGAGCTTCAAAAAATACACCATTTAAGCTGAGGGCCTTGACCGAACGCCAAAAAATGCTGGCGGGCGAGCTGTACGACCCGCTCGACGCCGAGCTCGCCGCGGCGCGCGCTCGCGCGCGCGGCCTTTGCCAGGCGCTCAACGCCAGCGGGGAACATCAGCAAGGCGAGCGGCGCCGAGTCCTGCGCGAGCTCTTCGGCAAAGGCGGCGATAGCGTGTGG
>Ga0315910_10005826_pt1 | contig 10054 bp, 8 predicted proteins | sample EdamamesoilMG_FD_204470 | JGI IMG/M metagenome (GOLD analysis project Ga0315910, IMG submission 204470) | Garden soil microbial communities collected in Santa Monica, California, United States - Edamame soil | ecosystem: Environmental > Terrestrial > Soil > Garden | place: USA: California... | reverse complement strand
CTCGAGAGCAACCCCGGCAATGCGCGCGCCCTGGTGCAGAAGCACGGCGATATGGACGTGTGGCTGAATCCGCCGCCCGTGCCGCTGACTACGCGCGACATGGATTACGTGTACGAATTGCCGTACGCGCGCGTTCCACATCCGGGCTACGGCAATGCCGAGATCCCGGCGTACAAGATGATCAAGTTCTCGATTGCGATTCAGCGCGGTTGTTTCGGCGGCTGTACCTTCTGCAGCATCACCGAGCACGAAGGACGCATCATCCAGAGCCGCAGCGAAGCCAGCGTGCTCAAGGAAATCGAGAAGGTGCGCGACAGTGTGCCCGGTTTCACCGGCGTCATATCTGATCTCGGCGGCCCGACTGCCAACATGTACCGCATCGCGTGCAAGAGTCGCGAGATCGAAAAGGCCTGCCGCAAGCCGAGCTGCGTGTTCCCCGGCATATGCCCGAATCTCGACACCGATCATTCCGCGCTGATCCAGCTCTATCGGAAGGCGCGCGCGTTGCCGGGCGTGAAGAAGATCCTCATCGCGAGTGGCGTGCGTTACGACCTCGCCATCGAGTCACCCGAGTACGTGAAGGAGCTCGCGCAGCACCACGTCGGCGGGTATCTCAAGATCGCGCCCGAGGCTATCGGCGAAGGGCCACTGTCGAAGATGATGAAGCCCGGCGTCGGCGCGTACTACAAGTTCAAGGAGCTGTTCGACAAGTACAGCAAGGCCGCCGGCAAGGAGCAGTACCTCATCCCGTACTTCATCGCGGCGCATCCCGGCACGACGGACCAGGACATGCTCGAGCTGGCGCTTTGGCTGAAGTCGAACGGCTTCCGCGCCGACCAGGTGCAGGCCTTCCTGCCCGGCCCCATGGCCACCGCTACCGCGATGTATCACACGTTGAAAAATCCCCTGCGCAAGGTGACGCGCGAGAGCGAAGAAGTCGTGATTCCGAAAGGCATCAAGCAGCGCCGGCTGCACAAGGCCTTCCTTCGCTATCACGACCCTAACAACTGGCCGTTACTGCGCGAGGCTCTACGGAAGATGGGCCGGGCCGACCTCATTGGCAATGGAAAGAGCCAGTTGATACCGAGTTATCAACCGGCCGGAACAGGCGAGGCCCACGAGGGGAAGAGGGGCGGCAGCCAGCTGCGGCCATTCAAGACCCAGCACACCGGCCTGCCGAAACTTCCGAAATTGCCGAAGCGCCCCTGATAAATCCATTGCGGATGAATGCCAGCGTCCTGCCGATGTAGCGCACCGGCAGCAATTGCACGCGCGGCGCCCTTTCACTTTCTGGAGGGCTGACCATAAGTTCGCTAGCGCACGGACACCACGGACAACGCGGGCTATGGTGGGGAGTTGCATCCAGCCCGGCCCCCGCGCCCCTGCGGACCCGTTGGCTCCAGAGGTCCACATGTCCACGAATACACAGAAAGCCGAAACGCTTCGCTCAGAATTCAGGCGGCGTGCGAGCGCAGCGAGACTTGCGTGGCAGAAGTTGACCCGCAGAAAGCCCGCCGAACTCGCCCCCATCTCAACCCAACCCAACATCAGCTGATCGTTCACTACTCGATTTTGTTTCTGGAGAATTTTTCATGTTCAAGCAGTCCCGCAACGTATTACTTGCCCTGGGAATCGCAACTGCGATTGCCGGCACCAGCGCAGCCTTCGCCAACGCGACGCCTTCGCAGGAAGTCATCGAAGCCCGCCAGGAGTCGCAGATCTGGACCACCTACGCGCTCAGCCCCTACCTGCGCGCCAACGACCTCAAGGTGTCCGTGCACGAAGGCAAGGCAACCCTGACGGGCCACGTGGCCGAAGATGTCAACAAAGACCTCGCCAGGCAGATCGCGCTCGGTGTCGACGGCATCAAGACCGTGGACAACCGGATCGAAGTGATCCCTAACTACAAGGCTCCGGCACGGTCCGCGGAACGCAGCTACGGCGAAATGGTCGACGATGCGTCGATCACCTCGGAAGTGAAATCGAAGCTGTTGTGGAGCCGATATGCCGACGGGCTCGCGGCGAATGTCGATACCATGCGGGGCATGGTGAAGCTCTCGGGCACAGCGGACAGCCAGGAAGCCAAAGAAGCTGCAGGCAAGCTCGCGGCCAACACACGGGGCGTGGACTCGGTGAACAACCAGCTCGTGGTCGAAGCCGCGAAGCCGGGCGTCGCCAAGAACGCAACCAATGACGTTGCCGACGGCTGGATCACGACGAAGGTCAAATCGACCTACATGTACTCCACCAATGTGAATGGTTCGGATATCGCGGTCAGCACCAACGGTGGTGTGGTCACGCTGACGGGCAAGATGGATAGCGGCGCGGAACGCGCCCTGGCCATCGAACTTGCGCGCAATGTGCGCGGCGTCAAGAGCGTGAATTCGAACTTGCTGACGATGTAAGCGAAGTCGATTTGAGCGCCGCGCGTGACCGTCAGACGGCACGCGCGGCGCTTTCTTTCATCCTGTTGCGCAGGACAACCTCGCGCTCAGTACGCTATCGCACGGACGCCACCGGTTACACGGACTATGTTGATGAGCCCGGTAGCCCGCATCCCCGCGGACCCTCCGGCTCCAGAGATCGAGACAAACATGCTCATTCAGCCACGAGACTCTGCACCCGCCTTTGGCTTCGGCATTGCGGCTTCCAGACCTGCACATGAATTGCTCGAGGCACGCCAGGAATCGCAGATCCTGACCGCCTATGCGCTGAACCCCCATCTGCGCGCCTATGATTTCAAGGTGACAGTGTGCCGGGGTATGGCGACCCTGAGCGGAAACGTAGGCGACGACGTCAGCAACCGGCTCGCCGTGCAGATTGCACTCGGTGTCGACGGCATCAAGTCGGTGGACAGCCGGATCGAAACAGTTTCGAACTACGGCGCGCCGGAGAGCCCCGCAAAACGCAGATTTGGTGAAATAGTCGACGATGCGTCGATCACTTCGTGGGTGAAATCGAAAATGATGTCGAGCCGTCATGCCGGCGGTTTCTCCGTAAAGGTCGAAACCATGCGCGGCAAGGTCAACCTTTCGGGTACGGCGGATAGCGCGGAGGCGAAGGAAGCTGCCGGCAAGCTCGCGGCCAATACGCAAGGCGTGCACGCAGTGAGCAACGAGCTGGTGGTCATGGCCGGAAGGCCGTATGCCCCGCGGGCCCGTAATGTGCGCGGCGTCAAGAGCGTGGATTCGAACTCACCGACGATGTAAACGAAGTCGATCCGGGCGTCGCGCTGGCCATTACCTGGTACGCGCGGCGCCTTTCTCATTTCAGGCTGCTGCGCTCCCGCGGCGAAGTTCCAGCTCCGCCACTTGAAGTCCCGGCTCCAGCCGGATGCCCTCCATACCATTCTGCGCGAGCACCGCCGGCGCTGGATCGAGACTCAACACACGGGGTTGCCACGCGTTCCAACGCACCCGCGCAAACGCGGCTAGCTAAACAGACCGCCTGGTCTGCGACTCCTTGCCGCCCCAGGCTCGAAATGCAAGACTTGGCCCGCCGGACGCGATTGGGAGGGGGTCTCGACGTGAATACCCGCACGCTGGGCGCGCTTGGTTTCTGCGTGGTGCTTCTGATCTTCAGCAGCAGCGCGCGAGCCGCCGGCCCCACCAAATTCACCGGCCCCTCCGACTACAACGATTTCACGCTCGACCCGCCGCCCGAAAAGGGCGGCAAGTTCACGGTGCGCCAGGCGGTGTCGCTCACCGAGAAATGGGACAAACACGGCGTGGTGCGCATCGCCGTCATTTCCGATCACAACCAGGGCTACGAGCTCTGGTCGGGCGTCGAGCTCATCGACGTCAAAACCGAAAAGCTCTTCAACGTGAACGCGGTGCGCTGTTTCGTCAGCTTCTGCGTCTATGTCGGCAAGGTGCCGCCCGGAAGGTACTTCATCAACCACCTGTACGCGGACTCGTACGCGCCGACGCAGGTTGCGGCGCCGATCCGCAGGTCCTCCGCGCCGATCCGCAATCTCCTGGGATCGTTCGAGGTCAAGGTTCACTCGCTGACCGATCTGGGCATGGTGGGCATCTTTCGCGGTGTCGAGGCCAGCAACGACGACACGTTCGAGACATCGTTCCTCGGCTATTTCAGCGACCTCGCACTGATCTTTGACGAGACCTACCGCGGCTTCCAGAAGAAGTACTTCGGGCTCACGGGGCCTGAGCAGCGCTGGGACGCCGGAGAGTGGGAGACGAGCGCTGTGAGCCAGGCCGTGGCGGCCCGCCGGTTCTTCGCAGACTTCTCGCAGTCCCATGCCGCCGCAAACGGCCTGTATTTTCCGACGGTGATGGGCGCCATCTACTCGCTCGATTGGGCGCACGGATTCAGCCGCGGCGACGTCGGCACGCTGTTCATGCTGACCGCATTGTCGATGTCCGGCGATCGATGGATTGCCGGCACCGAGGCGGGTCGCCTGTACCTGTCGCAGGATCGCGGCGCGCGCTGGACCGCAGCGGACGCCTTCCCGCGCGACGAAGTCGTGGTGCACGTCTTCGAGCGCAATGGCGCACTGCACGCGCTGACCCTCTCGCAGCAACAATCCGCTGCGAAGCTGTATCGCGCCACGGCCGGAACGAGCTTCACGGAGATCGCGCGCACGCGCTTCGCGCTCGAGAACAAGGCCAGGATGCCGCGCCTGCTGGTGGAACTCGCCGGCGGCAGGCAATCGCTGACGCAGCTGTACCTCAATCGCCTGGACCTCAAGAAGGTACGTGTGCTCGAGTCGGCCGACTTTCTCACCCTGCAGCTCAACAGCCGCCATTTTGCGAGCTTCAATTTCACGGTGTACGGTTGGCAGTCATACGACTCTGAGCAGCAAGTGCAGTGGGCCACCGCGAACGGCGATGGTGTCTTCCTGATGTCGCAGAGACCCGCGGATAACCCCCAGACGCCGATCACGAGGATTCTTCAGCTCGGTCCCGGCCTCGGCGGGCAACGCGGCCAGCATGAGCTGCAGGCGGCTCCCCGCGGCGGAATCCACGTGCGCGACGACGGCAGCAAGCTGGCGGTGCTGAGTATCTTCGATGCGGCTTCAAATGGCGGAAAATCCGCGGAGCCGCAGATCTATGCGCTGATCGGCGACGCGAAACCGGCCGCCGTGCGCGCGCTCGATGACGTGGCCTTCTTCTACGATTCGGAGCTGCGTGTCGTTGACGACGCGCTGGTGCTCATCGATCGCGTCGCACCCCGTGTACACCGCTTCGTGGAGTCGCGCGCGATCACCTACAGCCTGTACGACCCATGAGACAGGCATTCGGTCGGGTCGCGCTGCTCGTCGTGGTAACAGGGCTGTGCGCCTGCGCGGGCCCGCGAGCGCCGGCGATGGCTTCGACGACTTTGAGCCGGGTAGCTGAAGTGCCACGCAAAGTGTTCATGCTGGCGCACCTCGACCAATCGTTGCCCGATGCTTTCGAGGAGGGCTGTGTCGCGGCGCTGCAGAAGGAATTCGAAAACCTCGGCGCGACGGTCAGCACAGTGAAACTCAGCGGACTCGAGCTCGACCGGCGCGCACACGAGAACGTGCGCGCCGAGTTTCAGCCGGACATGGTCCTGATCGTGGCGTTCAACTCGCGGTCCACGAGCGGCTCGACGCTCCGTGGTGTCGTCAGGATGCATCTGCTGGACGCGCGTGATACGGAGGTCTGGCGCAGTCAGCAGGGCTTCGCGCTCACGTTCCTGCCCATCGGCAGCACCGGGGGATTCGAGACCGGTGCGCGCGCCGGCAACGCCGCGTTCCAGCAACTCGTCGCGGATCGCGTCTTTCCGGGGCCCGTCTGACGTGTCGGGCGCCGGTTTGCACCGGGTGCCCGCAGGCGGCCTGGCGACCTAACCTTTTCCCGGCTCCCCCGTCCAAGTTCCGTGCTTACCCTTCTCAAGTCCTGGGTCCAGCCGGATGCCTTCCAGACGGTCCTCAAGGAACGCAGCCGGCGCTGGTACAACGCCTGCCTGCGGATCACGCGCGACGCCGACCTGGCCGCGGACGCGGTGCAGGAAGCGCTGCTCAAGGCCTGGAACCATCGCGACGATTTCCGCGGCGAGGCGGCCCTCGATAGCTGGATTCATCGCATTGCCCTCAACGCGGCCATCGATCTGATCCGCCGACGTAAGACCCGGGCCGAGGATGAGCTCGATGTCGAAGCCCACGCTGCCGCGCCCTGGGCATCGGCCGAAAGCGAATACGTCCGGGACGCCCTGGACAAAGACCTGTCGGCCGCGATGCAGCGCCTGACAACGCTGGAGCGGCAAGTCTTCCTGCTCAAGCACATCGAAGGCTGGCGTCTCGACGAGATCGCCGAAAGCCTGCAATCCAACATCAACAGCGTGAAGAACGCTTTGTTCCGCGCGGTGCACAAGCTGCGCGCGGATCTGCACCTGTGGCGAGGCGAGTCATGATCACCGATGACGAACTGCTGCTCTATCACTATCGCGATGGGCTCGATGCAGCCGAACGCGCCCGTATCGGCACAGCGCTCAGCGAACAGCCCGAGCTGGCCCAGCGACTTCAGGCACTCGTGTCGCGCCTCGACGCGGCCGCAGCGTTGCCAGAAGTTCCTGTGCCCGAGCTCACACAGCGGCGTTGGCAAGTCGCGCTGGAGCGCGCGGCGCGCGAAGAGAACAAGAGCGACGTGCGTATGCCGCAGGCAGCCCGTCGATGGGACACTCGGTGGCTGGCGGCCGCCGCGGCGGTTGCAATCGTGGCGGTCGTATCGATCATCCAGGTTGCGAGGCAAACGCCGCCGGAGCGAGTTGTCGAAGTGCCGGCGCCCGCGCCCGACAACACCGGCGCCGCCGACGCTTCCGCCTATGAGCGTGGACTGAAAGTCCACCTCGCGAGCACCGAACGACAGATCGCGGAGCTCGGCAGCGCAACGCCCGAACAGCGCGCGCGTCTCATCGAAACCATCATTGCGCAGAACCGGATCTATGCGCTCGCGGCCGAGCGCGCCGGTGAACCGCAGCTCGCGCGCGTGTTGCGCGCGTTCTCACCCATCCTCGAAGACCTGGTGCAGGGCCGCGGTGACTCGTCCGCGAGCATTGCGCAACTGAGCTTCGAGCTAAGAGTCATGCAGGGGCGGCTGAGCGCTGGAGCCGACACATCATCCAGCACCCAATCCACCACGCTTTAGTCAGAGGAAATCATCATGCGATTCAGAATCACTATGCTGGCCGTGCTGCTCATGGCCGGCGCCACGTACGCGCAGGCGCCCAAGGAAACCAAGGACACCAAGGAAACCAAGGAAACCAAGGAAACCAAGCAGGCCGCGGAACGCGCTCCCAACGCCGATGAAGAGCTCGCGCTCGCGGCCATGGAAGGCCTGATGGCGCAGCCGCCGGAGCGCGCCTTGCCGATCATCAAGAAAGTGCTGGCGGGCACGCAGACCAAGCTCGTCAAACAGCGTGCCCTGTTCGTGCTGAGTCAGATCGAGGGGCCGGAAGCCCAGGAGATCCTGGCGCAGACCGCCCGCTCATCGGATGCCGCCATGCGTAGCGAAGCGATTCGCAGCATCGGTATCGGTGGTAATCCGAAGGCGCTCGATGCCCTGCAGTCTGTCTACAACGCCGGCAGCCCCGAGGTGAAGGATGAGGTCCTGCAAGCCTGGATGATCGCGGGACACAAGGAGCCTGTGTTCCAGGCGGCGCTGAACGCCAAGACGGAGGAGGAAGCCACCAAGGCAATTCACATGCTGGGCGTGATGGGCGCCACCGACGAGCTGCGCAAGCTCGGCGATCGGCCGAACGCGGCGAGGGGATTGCTCGACGCGTATGCCATCAGCGGCGATCTCGCCAGCCTGCGCAAGATAGCCGAGGGCACGGGTGAAAAAGCGGTTCGCGTCGAAGCCGTCCAGAGGATGGGAATCATTGAAAGCGATGCGTCCCGTGCCGCGTTGCGAGAGATCTATGCGCGCAGCACGGATGCGGAGATCAAGGAAGCCGCGCTGCAGGGCATGTTGATCTCGGGCGACGAGCAGGGCGTACTGGCGCTGTACCGGGCCGCAAAGACCAGCGAAGAGAAGCGGGCGCTGCTGCGGATACTCTCGATGATGGATGGTGATGCCGCGTTGCAGGCCATCGATGCCGCACTGGAGACGAAGTGATGAACGTCAAAACCATTTGCACGGTCTCGTTGTGCCTTGCTGGCCTCGCGCTGGGATCCCAGGCCCTTTCGGATGAGCTCGTGCTGCCGCGTGACGGCTGGGCGAGCTGGCAGGTTGATGCCGTCGAAGGCGCGCCGGATTGGTGTTGCTGGAGCAGCTGGGACACGAGCGACCCATCGCGGAAGTCCTGTCGACTCGATGACGACCGCGGCAATTTCGGCAGCCGCGATCGTGCGACCACCGACGCCGTGCGAGTGTATGCACGCGTGGCCGGTGGAAAGGTCGAGCGACTGAGGGCGTTGTCCGCGACGTGCCCGGTGGAAGCCGCGACGCCGATCCATGACCTCGGCAACGTGGCCGCGGACGACAGTGCCCGCTGGCTCGCCGCCCTCATGAAACAAGACCGCACGGATTCAACCACGCGTCGCGACGACGGTGACGACGCGTTGTCCGCACTCGCGATGCATCGCGGCCAGCTGGCGCACAACACGCTGGCCGCCATCGCCCGTGGCGATAGTTCGGTTGAGGCTCGCAAGAAGGCGATTTTCTGGCTCGCCCAGTTGCGCGGTGCTGCTGGCGCCGAGGTCGCGACGTCCGTGATGTTCAACGACAAGGATCCGGACTTGCGCCAGCACGCGACGTTTGCCGTCAGTCAATCCAAGTCACCGCGCGTAACCCAGGATCTGATACGTCTCGGCAACACGGATAAAGATGGCGAAGTTCGTGCCCAGGCCTGGTTCTGGCTAGCGCAAACCGGCGCTCCGAATTCTGAAGATGCAATCGTCGCGGCGGTCAAGAACGATCAGGACGACCATGTTCGCGAGGAGGCCATCTTCGCGCTCTCACAACTTCCGGAAGAGCGTGCGACACGTGCGCTGATTGCCGCGGCGGAAGATCGCTCATTGTCAAACGAGCAGCGCAAGCGCGCTGTGTTCTGGCTGGCCCAGTCGGAATCGAAGGGTGCGCAGACCTACCTGGAGAAGGTGTTGATGGGGAATGTCAGCGAGTGAAGATGCCGTTGGCGTTGGCTCGTAGAGTTTTCCTGGCGCTAATGCGATCGCGCACGATAGTTGCGCGGAGTCTCCTGGTAGGCCTGCGAAAATACTCGACCGAAATGTGTCAGGTCTGAAAATCCGCAACTCATCGCAATGTCCGTAATCGAACGATGCGCGTATGCCTCGTCTTTCAGCATTGCCGCGGCGCACTGCACGCGTCGCTCACAGACCTGGCGCATCAAGGACTTGCCATGCCCGCGATAGAGCGCGTGTAGAAATCTTACGGACACATTCAGACGCTTCGCGATCCTGGCGGGCGACAGCAGCGGATCTCCGAGATCCTGCTCGATGATCTGACAGGCACGTGCATAAAGGGCCGCGAGCACGGCATCCCGCGGTAACGGCAGGCCGGCGTGACGCTCATTCAACGTATGGGCTACGAGCTCGACCACATGTCGCGCGGCGATGGCAGCGGAACTGATGTCCAGTTTCTCGTACCCGCCCGCAACGCTGATCAGGTAGTCAGACAGCAATGCGGCAATGCCGCTCCCTCGCTGGATCATTGCTCCTGCCGCGAGATCCGGTCGCCGGAGGGCGGCGCGCAGCCGATCCATCGGAATGGCGGCGACCACGTGATGCATGGGTTCTTCGCAGTGCAGGCGGAACGGCCGCTGCCCATTGACGAAGAACAGGTCACCTTGTGACATTCGATGTGCATTGACGCCGCATTCAAGCGCACTCACACCGGCGACATGCACGTTGACAAACAACGCGTCGGGTGAAGATTGAGACATCTCGCGACCGGCGCGGTGCACTACCTGTCCGCTCGCGCGTACTCGAGCGATCGAAATCGAATCAAGCGCTCCGCCACCCACTTCCCCCCAGAATTGCGCGCTTGGCACGGGCTCGGGCCGTAGCGGGAGGAACTGCTGCGTGATGACGTGACGCCAGGCTTCGAAC
>Ga0315910_10005825_pt1 | contig 10057 bp, 8 predicted proteins | sample EdamamesoilMG_FD_204470 | JGI IMG/M metagenome (GOLD analysis project Ga0315910, IMG submission 204470) | Garden soil microbial communities collected in Santa Monica, California, United States - Edamame soil | ecosystem: Environmental > Terrestrial > Soil > Garden | place: USA: California... | reverse complement strand
CCTCGACCACGGTCTTCGCCGAGTACGGCGAGAAGGGCGGGCGCCTGCTGGCCACCCGCACCATCGTGCGCCAGACCGGCCAGGAGATCGTCCTGACGGTCGACTCGGTCGAGCTCGACACCCTGGGGCCCGAGGCCTTCCTGCCGCCGCCCGAGGTCCAGGCCCTGCTGGCGCCGGCCGCGCCCGCGCCGAGCCCGCCGCAGTAGGGGGTGGCAGCGGGGGAGGCCGGGGGGGCCTCCCGGGGCCTCGAGGAAAGCCCGGGAGTCGTCTCAGCCGGGAAGGGCTTTCGGCCGAGAGAGGGGACGCTCGGCGTCGAGCTAACCCATGGCACGTTCCCCCCGATCCCTCCCCACACGCGGCCGTCAGGGCTTCACCTTCCTGGAGCTGATCGTCGGCATGGCCGTGCTGCTGGTCGCGCTCCTGATCTTCTCGAGCTCGGTCAGCGGCGTGGCCAAGCAGCGCACCGTCAACCGCGAGACCAACCTGGCGGTGGCCGCGGCGCGCAACCTGCTCGAGACCCTGCGCTCCGAGGAGTTCGCCGAGGTCTACGCGCGCTACAACGCCGACCCGGACGACGACCCGGGTGGGGCCGGCACGGCGCCGGGCAACCGCTTCGTCGTCGACGGGCTCGACGACACCGTGGACGGCGGCGGGTTCGACGGCGAGATCCTGTTCCCCGCCGTGGAGGACGCGGGCGGCACCTGGCAGCTGCGCGAGGACGTCGCCCTGCCCGAGCTCGGGATGCCCCGTGACCTGTCCGGCGACAGCATCGTCGACGACGACGACCACGCCGGCTCGTACTTCATCCTCCCGGTCCAGATCCGGGTGCGCTGGCGCAGCCCGATCGGGACGCGCCAGTACGAGATGACCACGCAGCTCTGCCAGTACAACAAGTCATGAGGGCACCGCACCGCACCGCACGCTCCGGCTGGACCCTGATCGAGGTCGTGCTGGCCTCCACCTTCACGGTCGGCGTCTTCGCCAAGGCGGCCTTCGTGATGGAGTCGGCCCTGGGCCTGGCCAGCGACGAGACCGCCAGCATGCACTACGAGGACCAGGCGCGGCGCGTCATGGACCGCATCGGCCTGGCGATCATGGGCAGCGACCGCGACACGCTGTTCCCGCAGATCGAGGAGCTGCACACGAACAGCATCCGCTACTCCTTCAGCCTGGGCCTGGAGGATGGCGAGGTCGTCTGGAGCTCGCCGGAGGAGATCCGCTTCCTGAACGCGGCCGGGACCGGCGCGATCGAGTGGCGCGAGAACCCCGGCGCAGCCGAGGAGCGCCGCGTGGTGTGGAGCAACCTCGTCAGCCCGCTGCTCGAGGGCGAAGAGGTCAACGGACTGGACGACAACGGCAACGGCCTGATCGACGAGGACGGGCTGTCCTTCGTGCTGGAGGGCAACCGCATCGTGATCCGCCTGACGCTGCGTCGCCCGGAGGTGGACGGGCGCCTGGTCGTGGAGAGCGTCGAACACGTCGTGTACTGCAGGAACTGACATGCGCACCCGCCTTCGCTCCCGTCTGGCCCGCCGCGGTTCGGCCCTGGTCTTCGCGGTGATGTCGGTCATGGTCGTCTCGATCCTGGCGGCCGGCTTCCTGCAGCTCTCGATGGGGGTCACGCGCCGCCTGAACGGCTACTCCGACACCCAGCAGGCCATCAACCTGGCCGAGGCCGGACTGGCCGAGGCCTACTCGGGCCTGGCCGTGGCGCGAACGGGCAACGTCGGCACGATGGAGGCCCCGGCCGTGATGGGTGGCGGGTTGCTGTGGGTCGAGGCCGAGCACCACGCGAGCGGGCTGGTCGAGCTCGAGTGCACGGCGATGTACGGCACCGGGCGCGCGACGCTGGGCCTCGTGTGCGAGCCGGTCGGCCTGGGCGTGGCCTCGCTCGGCTTCTTCACCGAGGAGGACCTGCGCCTGAACCCGGACGTGCGCCTCGACAGCTACGACTCCCAGGTCGGCACCTACGCCGACCAGATGAACACGGCCCTCAACAACAAGGGCACGATCGGGTCGAACGGCGACGTCTCGGTCGCCTCGGGCAACACGATCATGGGCGACATCGTCTATGGCCCGACCGGGAAGCTCTCGGTCGCCTCCGGCTCGGTCGTGACCGGCGGCTCGTCGGCCCGGCCCGAGGAGGAGGTCCTGCCGCCGGTCGTCGTGCCCGACATCCCGCTGCAGAAGGCGGTCAAGTACTCGAGCGGCACGCCCATGGTCGTGCCCCCCGGGCAGGTCGGCTATGCCGGGCTCGACATCGGCAAGAACACGACCCTGATCCTCAAGGGGCCACTCGACTTGGTGGTGAACTCGCTGATCCTGCGCCTGGGGGCCCAGCTCGTGTTCGACACGAGCGCCGGGCCGGTGCAGCTCTTCGTCAACGAGTCGCTCGACTTCAGCACCAGCTCGGTCGTCACGACCTCGAGCCAGGTCACCTCGGACAGCCTGATCTTCGTGGCCGCGCCCGAGGGCAAGAGCGTGAACTTCGGCGCCAAGAGCCAGTTCTACGGCTTCATCTACGCGCCGGAGGCCGACGTGCACCTCTCGGCCCAGTACGAGCTCTACGGCGGGCTCGTGTGCAAGGAGCTGCAGCTCGCGGCCCAGGGCAAGATGCACTACGACCTGAGCCTGGGCGCGACGCTCTCGGGCCAGCTCCCGATCCTGCACTCCTGGCGCGTGGTCGACCTGCCCCAGCAGGTGGCTGCACGGCGCATCGACCCGTTCCAGCTCCTCGGGCTCGACCCGAACGAGCTCCTGCCGCCGGCCCAGTCGCACCAGGACCAGGTCCTCGACATCCGCTACGTCGACACGGACGGCCGCACCACCTCGTACTTCGGGCTCGAGAGCGACTTCGACTGGTCGATCGTGGGCTCGTTGCTCTATGGCGTGCGCGACGGCGTGGCCTTCTACCTGCCCGAGGACTACGCCCTGCGCGGCGACCTGGCCGACGACCCGCTGGTCGACCTGGTGGACTCGTCGCTCTCCTCGAAGCAGCTGCGCGACGCGCTGCTGGCGGCCTCCCCGTGCAGCGCCGAGTCCCTGACCGCGGCCTGCCTGCGCGATCCGCCCATGAGCACCAGCGACCTGAAGAGCGTCCTGGACGCCAACGACCCGCTGGCGCCCCAGACGCTGCTGGCCGCGGTCGACTCGACGTCCCTCGACTCGAGCGCGCTCAAGGACGTGTTGCTGGCCAACTCTCCGCTCCCGGTCGAGGTCCTGGACGCCGTTCTGCTGCGCGATCCGCCGCTCTCGCTGTCCGACCTGACCAAGGTCTTGACGAGCCAATGAGGGCGCGCGCGCTCCCCGCACTCCGCCGGCTCGCGCTGGCCTTGGTCCTGGTCTCCGGGACGCAGGCCGGCATGCAGGACGTCGGCTCGAGCCCGGAGGAGCGCGTCGCCGAGGCCCTCGACGGGGTCCGGCGCACTGCTGACGTCGGGCCCGCGGCCGGCCAGCTCCTGCGCCTCGGCCCGAAGGCGGTCGAGCCCCTGTTCGCGCGCTTGGCGGACGGGCAGGAGAGCATCGCGCGGCGGGCGACCATCCTGGCGGCCCTGGCCCAGATGCCGCGCGAGGACGTGCTGAGCCTGGTCGCCGCGCTGGCGCGGCCGCTGGCGTCCGAGCCACGGCGCCTGGCCGGGCTCGATCTCCTGGCGCGTCTCGGCGCCGGCGCCGACCTGCGGCTGGTGTTCGAGCTCGGGGCCGCGAGCGAGGCCGACGCGCCGCCCAGCCCCGAGCTGCGCCGCGCGCTGGAGTCCACCCTGGCCGCGATCCTCTCGCGCGAGCCCGGCGCGGTCCGTGCGCTGGCCGAGTCCTTCGCGCGCGTCCCGCCCGCGCAGCAGGCCGCGATCGTGGGCGCCCTCGCCCGTCCCGGCCGCGACGCGCTCCCGGCCCTGGCGGACCTCCTCGGCCGCACCAGCGTCGAGGCCGACGCCCTGATCCTGCACCAGATCGGATCGACGGCCCGCCGCAGCGGGTCGGCCGTGGACCTGGCGGCGCTCGAGCGCGTGCGCCTCTACCTGGCCCATCCCGACGCGCGTCTGGTGGTCCTGGCGGCCACGGCCGCCTCCGCGCTCCAGGACGCGGGCGGCGTACCCGATCTGATCGTGCTGCTCGAGGACGAGCGTCCGAACGTCCGCGCCGCGGTGCACGGCAGCCTGAAGGCCCTGACCGCCGTGCGGCTCCCCGCGGAGGCCGGCGCCTGGCTCGCCTGGCTCGACGAGGGCCTGGCCTGGTGGAACGACCGCTCCGACGATTGCCGCGCCGCGATCGTCTCCGGGGGCCCGCAGGAGGCGGCCGCGGCGATCCACGAGGTCGCACGCCAGCGCCTGTTCGTCCACGAGGTGGCGCCCCTGCTCGCGCTCGCCGCGCGGCGTCCGGAGCCGGACCTGGCCCGCAGCGCCCTGCGCGCCCTGTCGGCCCTGCCGGAGCACTTCGCGCGCGCCACGCTGCGCGCCCTCGTCGCCCAGGACGATCCCGAACTGGCCGAGCACGCCCGCCAGACCCTCGAGGGCCTGCAGGCCCGCTCGCGCGAGACCCGAACCCTGCCCAGACTTCCCCAGCTCCGACCGATCCCATGACGCACACGGATGCACTCCCCACGACGGCCGCTGCCGAGCCGGCCCTGCCGAACCGCCGCACCCGCAAGCTGATCAAGCGCGGCATCCAGCTGCGCCTGGCCGTCCTGTTCGCCGGACTCTCGACCGTGTGCCTGCTCACGCAGTGGCTGCTCTTCAGCGCCATGCTCTCGAACTCGGCCCACAAGATGCCCGTGGGCGGCGACTACCTGCTCGACCTGATTCCGTCGCTGCTCTACCGCTCCCTGGCCTTCTCGGTGCTCATCGCCCTGCCGCTGACGCTGCTGGTCGGCGTGCAGGCCACCTTCCGTATCACCGGCCCGATCTACCGCTTCGAGTCGTACCTCAAGGAGGTCATCCGCGGCACGCAGCTCGGGCCGTGCAAGATCCGCGAGGGCGACGCGCTGCCGGAGCTGTGCGAGCTGATCAACCAGGCCACCGAGCCGGTGCGCCGCCGTTCGCTCGAGGCGCAGCCGGCCGGCAAGCCGGGCCAGGCAGCCTGATCCGGCGCGGGGCCTACCTCGTGGCCAGCACGCCGTCCGGCAAGCCGTAGCCCGGCGGACGCGCGAGCAGCACCACGCGACCCGAGTAGCCCGAGGTGACCAGCTCGTCGGTGCCGTTGCGCCCGTCGAGCTCGCCGGCCGCGAGCCAGTGGCCCCTGTCCACGTCGACGAAGATCGTCTCGACGCTCCACCGCCCGTCGCGGCGGGAGAGCAGCTCGACCTCCTTGCCGTAGCCGAAGACGGCCAGGGTCTCCACGTGCGGGTCGGCGTCGAAGCGCCCGGCGGCGCAGCCGCGCAGGCCCTGCGGGCCGGCGTGGACGAGCTCCGTCTGCCAGTGCTCGGGCGCGAGCTCCTCGTGGCGGAAGACGCGGCCGTCGTCCGTCGTGCTGTAGAGCACGAACCGCGCGCCGGGCACGGGAGGGCGCAGCGCGAGGCGCCCCACGCCCATCGGGACGTCGTGCACCGTGTGCCACTCGGGGCCGGCGGCCCCGAAGCGCAGCGTCTCGACCTTGCCGTGGCGTCCCGCGGTGGCGATGCGCGGTGTTCCGCCGTCGGCCGGCAGCACGAGCGCGTCGCGGATCCGGCCCTCGAGGGTCTGCAGGCGCTCGCTCGTGAAGCCGTCCTGTCCGTCGGTGCGTGGACGCAGCCGCCACAGCACGCCCGGGCGCGTGAAGACCAGGAGCTCCGGCTCCGGCTGGCGCGGATCGAGCGCGCCGGCCACCAGCGTGTGCACCTCGTGCCCGGGGAGCTGCGCCACCAGCCGGCAGTCGAGGAACGTCTCCAGGTGCACCGTGACCTGCCAGACGTTGCCGTTCTGCGAGCCGACGTAGACCTCGCGCCCGGGCACGCGCGGGTCGACGTCGGCCTGCGCGAGCCCGCCCAGCCACTTGCCGTCGTGCACGGTCGTGACCGGCGTCCACTTGCCGCTGTAGGACCACAGCGCGTGGAAGCGCCCCCTGTCGTCGAGGGCCGCGATCTCCGGGCAGCCGAACTGCGGGAACACGTCCATCACGCCCACGGTCCACACGCCCACCGGCGCCTGGTCGAGCACGAGCGTGCCGTTCCAGCCGCCCAGGGCCGCCAGCGGGACCTCGTCCTTCGTGGGGTCGGCGCCGGGCGACAACCCGGACCCCCCAGGGTGCGTCGGAGCGGGAGCGCGACACGCGAGCGGGAGGATCCCGGCGCCCAGCAGGGCCAGCACGAGCGAGCGGAGCTTCACCGGGCCGAGCCTCGCTCGCCGCCCCGTCGGGGACCAGCCGCCCTTGTCCGGGGCCCGCTCCGGAAAGGTGAGCAGGTCCGGCGCGGGCGGCGCGATCCCTCGGGGATCCCTGCTCGCGTCGCCCGGCCGGCCTGCTCGACCCCTGCTCGAGTCACTCCTGGCGCGGCGTGATGCGCCACACGACGCCGCCGGCGCCGCCCTGGTAGGCGTAGGCGTCGCCCGAGGTCACGTAGAGGCGGCCCTGCTCGTCGACCATCGCGTTCTCGCTCTTCATCTGCGGGTTGCCGGTCAGGGCGGCGAGATCGACGTAGGGCTGCACCTTGCCGCCGCGTGCGTCGTGGACGCGCTTCGGATCGGGCGTGAAGCGGTAGATGCGCGAGGGCTTGGCCGAGACGAGGTACACGTTGCCGGCGCGATCGATGGTCATGTCCGTCAGGTTGGCGGACTTCTTCGTCTCCGGGTCGTAGGGGTCGTAGCGGGCGAGCAGCTCGACCTTCAGCGGCTGCACCGGCAGCCGCTCGGCGTCGAGCTCGATCCGCAGGACGTGCGAGCTCGTGCGCGTGGCCAGGTAGAGCCAGCCGTCGTGGTGGCCGAGTGCGCTGTGCCCCTCGATGCGCAGCCGCTCGCCGCCCTGCACGGTGACGTCCGAGCCCAGCACGACCTCGCTGGGCGGCGGACCGGCCTCCGGGTCGGCGATCAGCGCGCGCAGGTCGTAGCGCACGAGCAGGCTGTTGTCCTTCGAGACCGCGTAGAGCCAGTCGCCCACCGCCAGGCAGTTGTCCGGCCCGTTCAGCCAGCCGTGGGGAGGCTTCGAGCGCGCCGGGTCGTGGTGCGGGTAGAGCCCGCCCTTCTCGATGTCGTGGCGCTCGACCTCGTACCACCTCGCGGTGCGCCGGTCGTAGCGCAGGATCGCGTCCGTCAGGTTCTTGCTGAAGGTGCTCTGGCCCTTCTGCTCGGGCTTGTCCACGCCGGAGAAGGCGCACAGGTAGAAGCTCTGCGTGCCGGGGTGATAGGTCAGGCCGCAGTAGGGCCGGTCGGTCTCGCGGTCGCGCGTCGGCGGGCTGGCGGAGCGGTCCCACAGCCTGAAGGGCGGCGCGCTGGGGAGCGCGACGACCGCGCCGTTGTCGCGCACGGCCGGGCCGGGGTCGCCCGGCGCGAAGGGCTCGGAGACGGCCGGGTCGAGCACGTAGAGTGTGCCCGCTTGGTCCTCGACCTCCGCGCTGACCCCGCCGTACTCGCGCACGCGCCCGCGGCACAGGACGTAGAGCTGCCCGTCGACGAGCTGCAGCCCGCGCGGGAAGGGCGGCTTGGTGGAGATGCGCTCGACCAGGAACTGGGTCTCGAGCGGTTGCGTGCCAGACAGGGCGGTCAGGAGGGTCGTGGCGAGGATCTGCATGGACCAGGCTTTGCCGGGCGCGCGCCGATGCACGGGCTGCGCAAGGGTCGGGTGGGGGAGCGATGAGCCGCGCGCCGAGCAAGCTCCGTTCCGGCACGAGCCTCGCGACGGCTACGCACGCTTCACGGTCTGCGCGGGGTTCCGCGGGCGTGACCGGCGTTGCCCCGGAGGCGCTCCTCGCCGCGCCGAGTCGTCGGGCGTTGCGACCCATCCTCGCGGCTTTCCTGGTCTTGCTCGCCGCCTGCGCCCGGGCTCCCGACCTGGTCGTCTACTGCTCCCTCGACCAGCAGTTCTCGGAGGAGCTGATGCAGCGCTTCGAAGCCGAGAGCGGCCTCGATCTACGCGTCGAATACGACATCGAGGCCAACAAGAACGTCGGGCTCGCCAGCCGCATCCGCGCCGAGCGCGGCCGGCCGCGCTGCGACGTCTTCTGGAGCAACGAGTTCGCGCAGGTGGTCGCGCTGGCGGGCGAGGGGCTGCTGGCGCCCTACGACTCGCCCAGCGCCGCCGACGTGCCCGCGACCTTCCGCGACCCCGCGCGCCGCTGGACCGGCTTCGCGGCCCGCGCGCGCGTCTTCATCGTCAACACCGAGCTCGCCGACCCGGCCGCGATTCGCTCGATGTGGGACCTCTTCGACCCGCGCTGGAGCGGCAAGGTCGCCATGGCCCGGCCGCTGGCGGGCACGACGCCCACGCACATGGCGGCCCTGTACGAGGTGCTGGGCGAGGCCGAGGGGCGCCGCTACGTCGAGACGGCCGCGGCCCTCGCGCGCGAGGGCAAGCTGCAGCTCGCCACCGGCAATGCCCACGTCATGCGCCTGGTGCGCGAGGGGGCCTGCGCCTTCGGCTGGACCGACACGGACGACTTCAACGTGGCGCGCGAGGAGGGCTACCCCGTCGCGGCCGTCTACCCGGACGCCGACGGGGCGGGCACGCTCCTGATCCCCAACTCGATCGCGATCCTGGCCGAGGCGCCCCATCCGGCGGCCGCGCGGCGCTTCGTCGACTGGGCCCTGCGGCCCGAGATCGAGGCCGAGCTGGCGCGCTCGCGCTCGGCCCAGGTGCCGGTGCGAGCCGCGGTGCCGCGCCCGGCGCACGTCGTGGATGCCACGGGCTTCCGCGCGATGGCGGTCGACCTGAACGCCGTCGGCGCGAAGATCGAGGCACGCATCGCCGAGTTCCAGGAGCTGTTCCTGCGGTGAGCCGGCCGCTGGTCGTCGGCGCAGCGCTCCTGTTCGCGCTGGTCGGGCTCGTCCCGCTCGCCCTGATGTTCGCGCGCGTCGGCGGGGAGGACCTGGCGTCTGCGCTGCACGCGCGCAGCGCGACGCTGCTCCTGCGCACGCTGTGGGTCGGCGGCGGCTCGGCGGCGCTCGCGCTCCTTCTCGGGGTGCCCTACGGATACCTGGTGGCGCGCACCGACCTGCCCGGGGCTGCCTTCCTGCGCACGCTCGGGATCCTGCCGCTGCTGGCCCCGCCGCTCGTCCTGGCGATGACCCTGGCGGTCACCACCGGCCTGCGCGGAGGGTCGGCGATCCCGCTGATCCTCGGGCTCGGCACCTTCCCGCTGGTGGCGCTGTACAGCGCGCGCGCGCTCGAGCGCATCGACGCGCGCCTGGAGGAGGCCGCACGGCTCGCCGGTGGAACGCGCGCGCTGCTGCGCATCCAGCTCGCCCTGGTCCTGCCGAGCGCGGCCGCGGCGGCCTGCTTCGCCTTCGTGCTGGCGATCAACGACTTCGCCGTGCCGGACTACGTCTCCTCGATCGGGACGAAGTTCCCGGTCTACGCCGACGAGGTCTTCGCCTCCTGGCGCAGCGCCAAGGACACCGGGCGCGCCGTCGCGGCCGCGCTGCCGATCGTGGTCCTGACGCTGCTGGCCCTGGCCCCGGCCCTCGGGCTCCTGCGCAGCACGCGGCTCGCGAGCCTGGGGGGCGATTTCCGCGCGCCGCGGCCGCTGCGCCTCGGGCGCGCGCGCCCGCTGGCGCTGGCCTTCGTCGGGCTCGTGCTGGCGCTCTCCGTGGCGCTCCCGCTGGGCCGGCTCCTGTGGGAGGCCGGCGGCGGGCCGCGCGGCTTCGCGCTCGCGAAGATGCAGGCCGCCTTCGCGCGCGCGCTGGAGCTCGGCCGCGCGAACCTGCAGTCGAGCCTGCTGTACGCCACCGGCGCGGCCCTCGCCTGCGTGCCGCTGGCGCTCGTCCTCGGGCACGCGCTGGCGCGCATCGGGCGCTGGAACCGCCTGGCGGGCCTGGTCGTGATCCTGCCCTTCGCCGTGCCGGCGATCCTGTTCGGGATCGGCAGCATCGCGCTGTGGAACCGGCCCTTCAGCGCGCGGCTGTACGATTCGGGCTGGATGGCGGTGCTGCTCCTGGTC
>Ga0315910_10005824_pt1 | contig 10061 bp, 9 predicted proteins | sample EdamamesoilMG_FD_204470 | JGI IMG/M metagenome (GOLD analysis project Ga0315910, IMG submission 204470) | Garden soil microbial communities collected in Santa Monica, California, United States - Edamame soil | ecosystem: Environmental > Terrestrial > Soil > Garden | place: USA: California... | reverse complement strand
GCCCCAGGGGCTCGGTCCACTGAGCGACGTGCGTCGGCTCGAAGCGCTGGACGCTGGCGATGCAGCCGGCGACGACCCGTATCGCGCGTTCGGGTTGCTCGCGCGCGGTTCGCTGAGCCAGGCCATCGACGCGGCGAGCCCCGAGCCCGAGCTGTGGGCCAAGATCCAGCGGCTCGCGGCCGCGTCCGACGGAGCCTCGCAGGCGCTCGTCGGGCGTGTGCTGCGGCTCTCGCCGGAGGCGGGGCTCGACGCACACAGCGTGTGGGCCAGCGCGGCGCTGGCGCGCCGCGAGCAGAAGCCGATCGAGCCCTTCGAGGCCGCCGCCGAGCAGGCAGCGGAGCAGTTTGCGGCGCCGCTGTGGGGCCTCGTCGAGCGGCCCGCCAGCTTCGATGACGCCGCCGCGCTCGAGAAACAGCTCGTGGGGCTCCCCCTCGAGCTTCAAGCGCAGGCCTATGTGATGGGTGTCGTGCTGCGCGGCGGCTCGGCTCCCAAGGCCTGGCGTGACATGGCCCGCGCGCTGCTCTTCGCGTCCGAACGGCCCTACTTCGCGCCGTGACAAAGCGCCAGCGAGGAGCCCCCTGCCGGGGAGCTCCTCGCTGCAGATTCGCGTCGGGTGCGCGCCTCGACAGGGAGCCGGATGACGCCGGCTCCCCCTGTCAGGCCGAGCTCGGGCTCAGCGCCAGTCGTGCCAGCGGAACGGCTTGGGCGCCTTGACGATCTGCGTGTCCGTGAGCGTCTTCAGGTAGGCGACCAGCGCCGCCTCTTCCTGCGCCGTCAAGCCGAGGTCGCCGACCAGACCCGTCAGCGGCAGGATGGACGGGGTCTCGGGCGCGGGCCAGCAGTTGTTGGCGATCGCCTCCGCTGCGCTGGCACCACTCATCGCGCACGTGGGCTTCACGGCCGCCGTGTTGTAGAAATGCACGACCTGCTCGAGGCTCTTGAAGTAGCCGTTGTGCATGTACGCCCGCGGGAACTTCTTGTTGCGGCGCATGTCCACGTTGCGCAGCGTCGGCGTGCGGAAGTCGGCGTCGTGGCCCGCCACACCCGTGAACTCGGCCAGGCCGAGATCCGGGTCCGTCGCGCTCCAGTTCGCCGCGTCGGGGTTGGGCGGCAAGTTGATGTTGTGGAAGCTGTTGTCGGCGTAGATCTGCTCGGGCTCTTCACCGCGCGCGTCGGGGTTCTGGCCAAACGTGCCGTCCGGGTTGGGAACGAGGAAGGGCACGCCGCTGTTGTGACAGCTGGCACAAGCCGCGCCGCCATTGGCCACGGTGTTGTAGAACAGGTCGTGGCCCAGGTTCTGCTCGGCGCTGAAGTCGTCGAGCGGGAACTTGCCGTCCGCGTCGTTGGCCAGCGCGATGTCGCGCACCGAGCTGAACGAGTTCATCTCGGTGGAGTGCTCGAAGGCGCTGATGGCGACCGCGATGCGCTTGAACTCGAGGTCGGGCTCGTTGTTGCAGTCGGGCTTCGCGCCCCAGGCCAGCTCGAAGAGCGGGGCGTACTGCGCCTTCTTGACGTGTTTGCACACGAACTCGGCGCCGGGCAGCTCGGTGTCGCCATCGGGGACGTTCTGCTCGACGTCGTTGGCGAACGGGCCCAGCGCCTGATCCGCGAGCGGTCCGAGGAACCCCTCGTAAGCGCTCGTCAGGGCGGCGTCACCGCCGAACACCTCGTCGCCGATCGCCTCGCCGGTGGCGCGGCCATCCCAGAAAACACCACCGATGCAGAAGAGGCCGAAGGGCGCGTCCGCACACTCCGGGCCGAAGAAGCCGCCCGACAGGTTGGGGCTGGAGGCGGCGTACTGCGCCGACGGCGGCTTGCGGTTGCCGATGCGGTGCGGCTTGGCGCCGGGCACCGCCACGCTGCCCAGGTTGACGGCAGCTGAACCGGCAGTGAAACCATTCTCTGGCACGTGACAGCTCGAGCACGACTGGCGCGCTGGAACCGAGATGTTGTCGAAGAAGACTTGTTTGCCGAGCGCTTCGAGCGCCTCGACGTTAGGCGCCGCGCCCGCGCTCGCCGCCGAAAACCCCACAGCACCCAGCATCGCCAGAACGGAAATGTTTTTCATGCGTCCTTTCTTGGAACTCCCTCACCCCCGAGGGCCCGCCCCCGGGCCCCACGAAGAGCGGCTCGCCCCGCCAACGATTGAGCACACGCGCGGCGAAATGCATCGCACCCTCTGAAGTATGTTGCACCGTGAATCGAAGACGTACCTCGACAGGGCGAACCGGCGCGCAACGGGCCGGCAGCACCCTGGTTTATGAGAGTGCGCCAGCGCGAACGTCCGGGATCCTCGGGACAGCGCCTCGGGCGCGTCGCCGCTCTCAGCGGCCCTGGCCGGCGATGTATGCGCGCAGGTGCTCGGCCAGGTGATCGTACATCAGACGTGCGCGCCGACTCTGTGCGAGGTCGCGGTGCATGGCGACCCACACGTCCAGATTGAAGCGAACGCTGCCCTCGAGGACGCGCACGAGGCCATCTCGACGAGCCAGACCGAGCTGGCACAGGCCGAGCCCGAAGCCCGCGCGCAGCGCGGCATATTGCGCGAGATCGCTGTCGCACCGGAACGCGAACAGCTCGCGCGAAAGGGGGAAACCGAGCTTGTCCAGGCGGCGCACGGAGGGCTGCTTGTCGAAGCCGATCAGCGGGTGACGATCGAGCTCGGCCACGGTGCGCGGCAGGCCGTGTTTCTCGACGTAGCGGGGATGGGCGTGCAAGCCGAGCCGCACCACGCCGATCTTGCGCGCCAGCAGCGCGCCCTGTGTGGGGCGGACCATGCGGACGGCGATGTCGACGTCGCGCCGCAGCAGATCCTCGGCCCGGTTCGACACGACGAGCTCCACGACGAGACCCGGGTGCGCCTCGCGAAACGCCGCGAGGCACTCCGGCAGCACCTCGTTCGCCACCATTTCGCTGGCCGTGATGCGCACGACGCCACGCTCGTCGTCGGCCTCGCCCGAGGCCACGCGCTCGAGCGCGCCCGCGGCGCTGGCCATGGCCTGGGCGTGCGGCAAGAGCGCGCTCGCGGCCTCCGTGGGGCGCAGCCCGCCCGGCGAGCGCGTGAACAGAGCGACGCCGAGCGCCTGCTCCAGCGCGGCGATGTGGCGGCCGATGGTGGGCTGCGTCAACGACAGCGTACGCGCCGCGCCCGACAGGCTCCGCTCCTGCACCACGGCCAGAAACGAGCGGTAGAAGTCCCAGCTGGGCGCGCTCTGCATCATACGAAAATGTATATCCAGTGAACCCATTTCAACAATTCCTTTTACCCTGACGCCGCACCAAGCTGCCTGTGAATCGAGCCACGGCTCGAGAGGCGATACCCCCCAAGGAGACTTTCCCATGCAGCGTCTAGCCCTCGTGATCGGAGCCGCCGGCGGTATCGGCGGCGCAACCGCGGCCGCCCTGCTGGAGCACGGCTGGAACGTACGAGCCATGAGCCGGGATCCCCAGAGCGCGCGGCGCCGGCAGCCCGAGCTCGCGGCTCTCGAGTGGGTGCGCGGCGACGCCCTGGTGCCCGCGGACGTGCAGAGCGCCGCTGCCGGCGCCGAGCTGATCGTGCACGGCGCGAACCCGCCCGGCTACCGGAACTGGGGCGGCCTGCAGCTCCCCATGCTCGAGAGCACGATCGCGGCGGCGCGGGCCAACGACGCGAGCATCGTCCTGCCCGGCACGGTCTACAACTATGGCCCGGACGCTTTTCCGCAGCTCCGTGAGCGCTCACCCCAGCACCCCCGAACCCGCAAGGGCGCCATCCGAGTGCAGATGGAGCGGCGGCTCGAGCGCGCGGCGCGGGACGGGACCCCGGTGTTGATCGTGCGCGCGGGCGACTTCTTCGGCGCGCGGGCGGGCAATAGCTGGTTCAGTCAGGGGCTCGTCAAGCCGGGACGGCCCGTGCGCTCGGTGATGTACCCGGGCAAGCCGGAGGTGGGCCACGCCTGGGCGTACTTGCCCGACGTCGGCGCGACCATCGCGCGGCTCGTCGAGCGGCGAGCCGAGCTCGGCGCGTTCGAGGTCTTTCATTTCGGCGGCCACTGGCTCGAACGCGGCATCGAGATGGCGGAGGCGACGCTGCGGATCGCGGGCGCACGCGGCGCGCGCATCCGCAGGTTCCCCTGGCTCGCGCTGTATGCGCTCGCGCCCTTCGTCGAGACCTTCCGCGAGATGCTGGAGATGCGCTACCTGTGGACAGAGCCCGTCCGCCTCGACAATCAAAAGCTCGTCGCGTTCCTGGGCGCGGAGCCCCACACGCCGCTCGACCAGGCGTTGCACGCCACGCTCGGCGGGCTCGGCTGCCTGAGCTGAGCCTCTGGGGGCGCGAGGGCCGCGCAGCCAAACCACCGCTCTCGCTGGGTCCCGGGTTAATGTACGAAACCTTTCGTTGACACGTACGAATCCGTTCGTACACTGAGCGGGTCATGTCCAAGGCCCCCATGCCCACCCCTGCCGAGCTCGCCATCCTGGGCGTGTTGTGGCAGCGCGGCCCTTCCACCGTGCGCGACGTGCACGAGGCGCTCGAGCCCGAGCAGGGCACCGGCTACACGACGGTGCTCAAGCTCATGCAGCTGATGGCGCAGAAGGGGTTGCTCGCGCGCGACGAGTCGCAGCGCAGCCACATCTATCGCCCGGCGGCGTCCGCAGCCCACACGCAGCGCCGGCTCTTGGGAGAGCTCATGGACAAGGCGTTCGGCGGCTCCGCCGCCCAGCTGGTGATGCGCGCGCTGTCCGTCAAGCGCGCCTCGCCCGAGGAGCTCGACCAGATCCGCAGTTTGCTCGACCAGCTCTCTGACTCGGAGGAAAGATGATGCACGCCCTGTCCGGTTCGCCGCTCGCCCAGGCGCTGGTGCTCGCGCTATTACACTTCGTGTGGCAGGGCGTGCTGATCGCCGCGTTGCTCGGCGCGGCGCTCGTGCTGCTGCCGCGCTCGCGCGCCGTCGAGCGCTACGCTGCCTGTAGCGTCGCGCTCGGCGCCATGCTGCTGGCCCCGCTCGCCACCGCGGCGCTCCAGCTGCTCGAGCCCGGGGCACGTGTGGCCGCCGTCGCGGCGCCGCCGCGGCTGCTGTCGCTGTCGCCGGTCCTGCTCTGTGTCTGGGCCGTCGGCTGCCTCTTCATGAGCGCGCGGCTGCTGGTCGGGCTCGGCCGCCTCGAACGGCTGGTGCAACGCGCGCAGCCCGCAGCGGAGATCTGGCAGCAGCGGCTCGCGGCGCTCGGGGATCGCCTCGGGCTCGGCCGCGCAGTGCGGCTGCTGGCGAGCGACGAGGTCGATTCGCCGATCCTGGTCGGCTGGTGGCGTCCCGTCGTGCTCCTGCCGGTGTCTGCGTTGTCGGCTTTGCCCGTGAGCTACCTGGAGGCGTTGCTGGCGCATGAGCTCGCGCACGTCCGAAGGTTCGATTTCCTGGTCAACCTGCTCCAGTCTGGCGTCGAAGCGCTGCTCTTCTATCACCCCGCGGTGCACTGGGTGTCAGCGTGCATGCGGCACGAACGCGAGTTCTGTTGCGACGATCTGGCCGTCGCCATCACGGGCGACCGCACGGGCCTCGCCCAGGCGCTGGCGAGCATGGAGCGGCTGCGCGCGCGCTTGCCCGAGCCGGCGCTCGCGTCGCGCGGCGGGGCGCTGCTCGCGCGCATCGAGCGCATCGTCAGGGTGCGTGCGCCTCGCCACGAGCCAGGTCGCTCCCCGCTCGCCCTCGCTGCGTTGCTCTGCCTGTGCGCCGGGGTCGCCGCCGCTTGCTCGCAGGTGAGCCGAGCCGACGAGAGCGCGCTCGGGATCGAGTGGCTCCCGTCTGCGGTCGAGCGCTGGGAGCCGCAGATCCTCGACGCCGCCGAGCGACACCAGGTCAGCCCGGAGCTGATCGCGATCGTCACGCTCGCGGAGTCGCTGGGCGACCCCGCGGCGCTCAGCCCGGTGGGCGCCGTCGGCCTGATGCAGGTGATGCCGGCGACGGCGCAGCGCATCGCCGACGAGCGCAAGATCGAGGGGCACAGCGACCAGCGCCTGCGGGACCCCGCTTACAACATCGATCTCGGCACCTGGTATCTCGGGCGCGAGCTGGCCGCGGCGGGTGCGGTCGGGGCGGACACGAGCGAGCGGGCCATCGAGCTCGCCGCCGTCGGGTACATCGGCGGCGATCGCTTCATGCGCGCCTATCGCGACGAGGCCGCGCCCCTACCGGAGCCGATCCGCGTCTACCGCGACCTGATCGTCGGCATGTGGAACGAGCGCGCGCTGCCCGAGTCGGCCACGTACGGCGCGTGGCGCGCCGGGCTCGGGCGCTGAGCGGCGCTCCGTCGGGAGCGCCTCTCTCTCACACGAGCGAAATCTGACGGGGGCGGCCCCCCTCCGAGCCGCCCTCTATCAGAACTCGAACTTGCCGAACGAGTTCAGATCCTTGAACGCATCGACCAGACGAGCCGTCATCGACTTCTCGCCCAGGCTGAGCCAGGCGCGCGGGTCGATGTGCTTCTTGTTCGGCGCGTCCGGGCCCTCGGGGTTGCCGAGCTGGCCCTGCAGGTACGCGGACTTGTCGTCCATGTACTTCTTGATCGGCTTGGTGAACGACCACTGCGTGTCGGTGTCGATGTTCATCTTCACGACGCCGTAGGAGACCGCCTCGCGGATCTCGGCCTGGCTCGAGCCCGAGCCGCCGTGGAACACGAAGTTGACCGGCTTCTTCGAGGGCGTCTTGCGATCGGCCGCGATCTTGTCCTGCGAGTTCTTCAGGATGACGGGCGTGAGCTTCACGTTGCCCGGCGAGTACACGCCGTGCGTGTTGCCGAACGAGGCCGCGACGGTGAAGGAGCCGACCGATTTCAGGGCATCGTAGGACTCGAGCACCTCGGAGGGCTGCGTGTAGAGCTTGGAGTTCTCCACGCCCGAGTTGTCCACGCCGTCTTCCTCGCCGCCGGTCACGCCGAGCTCGATCTCGAGCGTCATGCCGAGCTTGCTCATGCGGCTCAAGTACTTGCGGCTGATCTCGAGGTTCTCGTGCAGAGACTCCTCGGACAGGTCGAGCATGTGCGAGCTGAAGAGCGGCGAGCCCGTCTGCGCGAACAGCTTCTCGCCCGCGTCGAGCAGGCCGTCGATCCAGGGCAGCAGCTTCTTGGCAGCGTGATCGGTGTGCAGCACGACGGGGACGCCGTAGACCTCGGCCAGCGTGCGCACGTGGTACGCGCCAGCGATACCACCCGCGATGGACGCCTGGTGCTGCTTGTTATCGAGCTGCTTACCGGCGTTGAACTGCGCGCCGCCGTGCGAGAACTGGATGATGACGGGGGCCTTGGCCTGGCGCGCAGCTTCCAGGGCCGCGTTGGCAGTGCTCGAGCCGATGACGTTGACGGCAGGCAGAGCGCACTCGGCCTCCTTGCAGTAGGCGAAGAGCTCGTCGAGCGCTGTCCCGGTGACAATTCCTGGTTTGAGCTTGAGTGAAGCCATAATTCTTCTTCTTTCTGGCAGTCGTTGGGGTCGGGCTCTGGCGGGCCGGGAACCCGGGCCCGAACATTTCCCGGGTTTGGGCGTCGTGCAAAGCTCGAGGGCACGCGAGCCAAGCGGCCGCTGCTTTTTTTTGCCGTTTTTCGGCATCCGCCGCCGCGTGTCCAGTGTTTCAATCCGGTAACACGGAATTTTGAAGCACGGCGACGCCCCGGGCCGTGCCCCGCCGAAACGCCAGAGGAAGCGACCCGACGCCAACGACTCCGCCGAGGCGCCGGGCTGCTGTCGGGGGACGCTGCCCCGGGAGCCCGCGCGGGACATAGGCCGGGGATGGCGCCGAGGCGGCAGGGACGCCGACAATACGCGGGCATGGCAGGGATGAGACAGAGAACGGGACACCTCTGGGCATCCTCGAGAACGCCGCGCCGCGCCGCTCGATCACCCCCGCGCGCTCGCTCTTCCATCGACGCGGCGCCGCGGGTTAGCCTGTCACCCAGTCCTCGGGGACACATTAGCTCGCTTGGCAATCTCGTTCGTCCGTCGCTCCCTGCTCGCCCTCGCTTGCGCGCTCTCGTGCGGGCTGGCTAGCGCCACCCGCGCGGAAGACGGCGCCAAGAGCGAGCCCGTGCAGAGCCCGCGCTCGAGCAAGGCCGAGGCGCTGCTGGTCGGCTCCTCGTCCATCAACCACTCCCTCGGGCGCATCATCGAGCGCGAGCTCGCGCACCTCGGATACCGCGTCACGCGCAAAGGCGTGCCAGCGGCCGGCCTCGCGCGGCCGGACTACCGCGACATGAACGAGATCCTCGAGACGCTGCCCATCAGCAAGCGCACGGCGGCCGTCTTCGTCTACGTCGGTATGAACGACGCCCAGGCCCTCTGGCTCCGCCCACACGAACGCCCGGACCCGAGCCACACTTTCGTATCCTGGAACGATGAACGCTGGGACGAGCTCTACTCCCAGCGCGCCCGCGAGTTCTTCGAACGCATCTGCCAGCGCGGCGCCCAGCGCGCACTCGTGCTGTTGCCGGTCGACGTGCAGCGCGAACGCCTCCAGACCCGCCTCTCCCGCATCCGCGCCCTCCAGGCAGAAGCCGCCTCCGACTCCAGCTGTGCCGTGGCGCTTTCGACGACGGGCGACGTTGGACGCTTCGAAGTCCGCGGCGTCGCCATGCGCCGCCCGGATGGCTTTCACATGAGCCCCAAGGGCGCGGAGGTCGTGTGGGAGCGCATCCAGGACGCGGCCCTCAAGCTCGTGCGCATCCGCGCGCCCCGCGAAGAGCACGGGCTGTGGTGCGGGGCGCCGCGGTGTGGGTGAGGGGTCAGGCGAGCGTCCAGGCCTCGTTTCGGGCGTCGCCCGCGCCCGAGCGGCTCAGGGATCGTCGTCTCGCGACAGGTGCTGCCAGTAGCGCTCGGGGTGCTCGAGGATCCCCTTGGTGATGTGGTAGTGCGACGTGTCCTCGAGGCGAGCCGGTTCGATCCGCCCGTCCTCGAACTGCAAGATCGTCGCCCCGGGAAATGTCATCAGGATCGGTGAGTGCGTTGCGATCACGAACTGAACCCCACCGCGACGGACCAGCCTGGACATCTGAGCGAGAAGCGTCAGCTGCCGCTGCGGCGACAGCGCGGCCTCGGGCTCGTCCATGACGAGCAGCCCCGGCGTCATCCATGACGAGAACATCGAGAGGAACGCCTCGCCATGTGAACGAGTGTGGAGCGATTGCCCTCCGTAGCGCGCATAGGGGTCGCCCCAGAAGTCGGGGTCTGCATCTCGTTGCTCGAGCAGGCTGGCAAAGTGAGCCTGAAACTCCGCTCGGAAGAAGTACCCGTCTCGCGGACGTTTTCGAAACGCCGCGCGGAGAAAAGGAGCCAGCTCGCTCTTGCCGTGGGGAGCGTGCGAGTCCGCGAGCTCATTGCGGCCGCCTCCCCGCACCGGCAATCCGCAGAGCTCCGCGATCGCCTCCGTCACCGTAGACTTTCCCGAACCATTCTCCCCGACGAAGAACGTCACGGCGTGCGTGAACCGAAGCTCGAGGTCGCGCACGAACGGCAGCGTGCCGGGAAACTCGTCATCGCGGAGCTTCGCGTCCGGCCGCACGAAGACCCGATCCAAGAACACAGGTGTCACGGCTGAGAGACCGTGACCAAGATAACAGGCATTCAGCAGCGAGAGCACCCGGCCGATTCGGCACACATCGGCCCGCCCAACGCAGGGCCGGTTCGACGCGGGCACGACGTGTTGGGCCGAATCGACCAACAGAGCTCGCGCACACGAGAGTGACCCCCATTCCTCGCAGCGCTCGACCGCCAGTCGTCCAGCCACAACCTCGAGCGCTGCTTTCCTTCCAGGCGCTCACGACAGAGTCACCACTTAGGCAGGTTTACTCGTTCTACGCGCTGTGAGGCGAGGCCTCGCGAGCATGGGCTTTGTGTGGGGCTCCGCGCTGTGGGTGAGGGATTAGGTGGGCTCTGGGGGGACGAGGGCCGGTCAGTCTTCGAGTAGCCGTTCCACGCTTTGGTGAAGCTGCCGGGAGCTCTTCTCAATCCGGAGAGCGGCCTCGTGGGCACGCTCCGTCGCCATCTTGTCCTTCGTTTTTTTGAGGACCACCGCATCCAGCTCATCGTTCAGCGAATGGAT
>Ga0315910_10005823_pt1 | contig 10062 bp, 9 predicted proteins | sample EdamamesoilMG_FD_204470 | JGI IMG/M metagenome (GOLD analysis project Ga0315910, IMG submission 204470) | Garden soil microbial communities collected in Santa Monica, California, United States - Edamame soil | ecosystem: Environmental > Terrestrial > Soil > Garden | place: USA: California... | reverse complement strand
CTTCATTACCGGCGCGATCGCCGCGGCGCGCTTCGGCGGCGGCTGGCTGGTGGACCGGTTTTCCGTGCCGCATGTCGCCGCGTTTGCGCACCTGTGGTCGTTCACCGGCGCGGCGGCGCTCACGCTCTGGCCCGGTCCGCTGGTCGCGGTCCCGGCCCTGGCGATGATCGGCATGGGCTACGGCTTCGTCTCGGGCCTCACGGCCGCCGCGATCGCGCGCTACTGGAACCGCGCGCAGTTCGGCACCGTTTCCGCGCAGCTCTACATCGCCTGGTGCATTGCCGCGGTCAGCCTGCCGGTGCTCGCGGGCTGGCTGTTCGACCGGACCCAAGGCTACGGCGCCGCGGTGATGATCGCGGCGGGCGTGAACATCGCCGGCATGCTGATTTCCCTGCGCCTGCCCGCGCTGCGCGCCGGCGCTTGAGTCGGCCGCGTCAGCGAGCGACGGTGGGTTTCCAGACAGCGACTCGCGATCCATCAGAGAATCAGCATCTTGCGCGATTTCTGCCGCCTATCTTGGCGGAGCCGAGCACCAGATGTGTGGCACGGCATTGAGTTCGCGTCGGATTTTATTGGCCGCCTTGGAATCGAGTCTAAGATAGGCCGCGATACTTCTTATGATTGATCGTCGGACGTCATGATTCGAGGCGGAGGCCTAGAGTAAAGGGCGCGCGAGACACCAACAACCAATGCCAGTCCTATCGCGAGGTAATCTGAGGATTGACTATGTCGAGCAGGGACAGGGGGAAACTGTCGTATTGATCCACTGCTCTGTCAGCGGTAACCGTCAATGGCGGTCGCTGATTGAGGTCCTGAAAGACCGATATCATGTCTTGGCACCCAATCTATTCGGCTATGGTGAGACGACGCCGTGGTCCGGCAATGCGCCTCAGACGCTGGCTGATCAGGCCAAGCTTGTACAAACCATCTGCGAGGCGAATCGGGGTCCGATCCACATCGTTGGACACTCATTTGGTGCCTCAGTAGCGTTGAAGGCGGCAGCACTTCTAGACGACCGGCTCGGGCGGCTGATACTCATCGAACCGAATCCGACCTATCTCCTGAAGCAGCACGGCCGGGAAGAGGCGTTCCTAGAATCGCGAGCCCTGCGCGACCACGTAAAACAATACGGCTCCGCCGGAGATTGGGCATCGGTAGCGGCTAGGTTTGCAGACTACTTTAACGGTGACGGTACCTGGGCATCCATGCCAGAGAAAAGGCGTCAGGCGTTCGCCGCCCTTATTCCTCCAAACTTCCACGAGTGGGACGCCGTGATGAACGAGCGAACGGCCATTGATGACTGGGAGCGCCTGCGTGCTACTACCCTAGTTGTTAATGCAGCGGATACGCGCAGGCCGATCTTGGAGATCGTAGATTTATTCAGAAAAGAATGCCCGTACTGGTCTTTCGCGGAGATTCCGGAAGGTGGTCATATGGCACCAACGACGCGTCCGGAACAGGTGAATCCGATTGTCAGGCGATTCCTTGATCTTCACGCTGCATGAGATTCGCGAAAATACCGCCCAACCAGACGCCGCACACGGACGTGTGTGCGATGAAACCGGCACACGCTGGTGGGCTCGTTAGGCGACAAAGAGCAGGCGCTAACCTGACCTCGTGTGCATGAAAGAGGGCAAGATCGTGACCGTATCTCGCAAGGAACAAAATCAGATCCACAGCATGGACGGCAACCACATTGCTGGCGTCGCCACTCCGGGAAGTGGAGCGCAACAGGTGGAAATGTGGCACGGTCGCATGGACGCCAATTCGGCAACTCCGCCGCATTGCCACGACACTGAAGAAGTGGTCCTGTTTCTCATGGGTAGCGGACGGGCAACGGTAGGGGACCGCGAAGTACGCTACCGGGCAGGCGACACACTGATTCTTCCGCCGGGCCACGAGCACCAACTCTTCGCAGAGACGGACACTGAGTTTGTTTCCGCAATGCCCATCGGCGGCACTGTAAGGCTCCCGGACGGTGCTGTGCTGGAGCTGCCATGGCGCAAGTAAGATTGTCGCCTTGAGCGGCCGGGGAGATAGGTAACAAAAACGTCGGGGGACATGGGTAACAGAATTCCATGTCCTGCGGTTCGCGATCGAACTGCTGCGAAAAACGATCTGAGAAAGCCCGCTGCGCCATGCCGTCCAGCCAGGCCGGATCAGCGCGCAACGTCAGGCTGCGAGCGCGCGAGCGCCGCCTCCAGCTCCGCGCGAGAGGTGAGCACGCGGTCGCCGTGCTGCGTCAGGGCGATCGAGGCGAGCGCCACGCCGCGCGCGAGGCCGGCGCGCAGGTCGCCATCGAGAAAGCCGTCGATCGCGCCGGCGGCGAAGGCGTCGCCGCTGCCGATTCGGTCGACAATCTGCGCCGCAACGGCGGGTTGGCGGACGAAATCGCCCCCCTGCAGCAGCGCCGCGCCCTGCGCGCCGTAGGTGCCGAAGATTGCCTGCGCGCGTGTCAGCGTCTGCAGTGCAGTGAGCTGTTCGCGCGGCTCGCCGGTGCAGCCGAACAGCGCGGCCGCGTCGGCGCCTTTGCAAAAGAGCAGGTCGGCTTCGGCGATCAGCGGCCGCAGCTTTTCCCCGGCCGCCGCTGCGCTCCACAGCTTCGCGCGGTAGTTGACGTCGAAGCTCACGGTCACGCCCGCGGCCCGTGCGCGTCGCATGGCCTCCGCCACCATGGCGTAGCAACTGTCGCTGAGGGCAGCGGTGATGCCGGACACGTGCAGGACTCGCGCGGCGAGCAGAATGTCCCAGTCCACGTCGTCCGCTGTCATGCGCGCCGCAGCCGAATCGGCGCGGTCGTAGATCACCTGGATGGCGCGCGGCGCGCCCGCGTATTCGATGTAGTAGGCGCCGATGCGCTCGCCCGGCGCCCGCTTGACTGCCGACACGTCCACGCCGTCGGCGCGCACGGCGCGCAGCACGGCATTTCCCAGGGCATGGTCCGGCAGCCGTCCTATCCAGGCTGCGCGCCGGCCCAGGCGCGCGAGCGCCACGCAGGCGTTGCACTCAGCGCCGCCGTATTCGACCTCCAGCCTGCGCGCGTCGTCGAGGCGTTCGCCCGCCGGCACCGAGAGCCGGAGCATGACTTCGCCCAGGCCGGCGACATCGAAGCGGGTTGCCCTGGCCACGACCGTCTCAGCGCCGGTCGATGGGCACGTAGGCGCGCGGCTCGGCGCCGTTGTACAGGGTGAGCGGCCGGATCAGGATATTGTTTTCCAGCTGCTCCAGCACCGAGACGGCCCAGCCCGGCACGCGGCCCGCGGCGAAGATCGGCACGAACAGGTCGGCCGGGATGCCGTTCAGGTAGTAGACGACCCCGGCGTAGAAGTCCACGTTCACGTTTACGCCGTGGCGCGCGTAGGGCTTCATCGCCTCCACCAGCGCTTCGAGGATCTGGTACCACTGCGGCTGGCCCATTTCGCGCGACAGTTTCTCGACGCCGGCGCGCATATGGCGCGCGCGCGGGTCCTCGGCGCGGTAGACGCGGTGGCCGAAACCCATGACGGGTTCCTTGTTGGCTCTTTTCCGTTTTACGTACTCGGCTGCCTTCGAGGCTTCGCCGACTTCCTTCGCCATGTGCATGACGTTTTCCGCCGCGCCGCCGTGCGCCGGCCCCGAGAGCGCGGCGATGCCGGCGGTGACTGCGGCGTGCAGGTTCGCCTCGGTGCCGGCGACCACGCGCGCGGCGAACGACGAGGCGTTCGAGCCGTGCTCGGCATGCAGGATCATGTCGGTGTCCATCAAGCGCGCCGCATCCGCGCTCGGCCTGGTCCCTTTCATCATCCAGAGGAAATTCGCGGCGTGGCCCAGCGCTGCGTCCGGCGCGAGCGGCGCGCGGCCGTTGCGGATCTGCTCGTGCGCGGCCACGATCATCGGCACCTGGGCGGTCAGCCGCACGCCCTTGCGCAGCGTCGCGGCGGCGGAGTTGTCGGCGACTTCCGGGTCGAAGGCGGCCAGCGCCGAGACCGCGGTGCGCAGCACGTCCATCGGATGGGCTTTTTGTACTGTTTTTATGATTTCGAGGATTTCTTTCGGCAAACTCCTGGCGCTTTTTAGTTCTGAAGTAAAAGCCTCAAGCTGCGCCTTCGAGGGAAGCTCCCCGTGCAGCAGCAGGTAGCAGGTCTCCTCGAACGTGGAGTTCGGCGCGAGGTCGTGGATCGAGTAGCCGCGGTAGCGCAGTTCGCCCGCGCGGCCGTCGATGAAGCAGACTTTCGAGCGGTCAAAGTAGACATCCTTCAGGCCGCGGCGGATGTCGACTTTTGCTGCGTCCTCGGTCATGGCGCCTCCTTTACTGCGTCACGGGTGCGCCCCGGTCGAACTTCTCGTCCGGGAAATATTTCGCCAGCCGGTCGTCGGCGGTGCGAGCGTGCGCTTCCATGCCTTCCAGCCGCGAGATGCGCGCCGTCACCTGCGCGACGTCGCGGTTCGCAGCGCGCGTCATGCGCTGCCAGGTCACGGTCTTGATGAACTTGTGCACCGACAGGCCGCCGGAATAGCGCGCCGCGCCCTTGGTCGGCAGGATGTGGTTCGTCCCGGAGGCCTTGTCGCCGAAGGCCACCGTGGTCTCCTCGCCGAGGAACAGCGACCCGTAACAGGTCAGCTTGGCGAGCCACCAGTCGAGGTCTTTGGCGTGCACTTCCAGGTGCTCGGCGGCATAGCGGTCGGACGCACGGGCGGCTTCTTCCCTGTCTTCACAATAAAGCACTTCACCATAGTCGCGCCATGCCGCCGCTGCCGCGTCACGAGCAGTTGGGGGGAGTTTTGCGATCAGATCTGGAATTCTTCCCATGACGTCAAGGCCAAGATCTCTCGAAGTCGTAATAAGCCAGGCCGGCGATTCGTGGCCGTGCTCGGCCTGGCCCACGAGGTCGCTGGCGACGATGGCCGGGTCGGCGGAATCATCGGCGATGACCGCGATTTCGGTGGGGCCGGCGAATACGTCGATGCCCACCTTGCCGAACAGCGTGCGCTTGGCCTCCGCGACGAACTTGTTGCCGGGCCCGACTACGATGTCGGCGGGCTTGCCGGAAAACAGGCCGAAGGCAAGCGAGGCGATGGCCTGCACGCCGCCCAGCGTGAGGATCACGTCGGCGCCGGAGACCTTCATGGCGTAGAGGATCTGCGGATGGATACCTTCGCCACGAAACGGGGTGGATGCCGCGACCACGGTGGGCACGCCGGCCGCCTTGGCCGTGGCGATCGCCATGTAGGCCGAGGCGATGTGTGCGTAGCGGCCGGCCGGGATGTAGCAGCCGGCGACGTTGACGGGAATCAGCCGCTGCCCGGCGACCAGGCCGGGATGGATCTCGCGCGTGAATTCGTGCATGGATTCGCGCTGCGCGATGGCGAAATTGCGCACCTGCGCGGTGGCGAACTCGATGTCGCGCTTGACCGAGGCGGGCAGGGCGGCCGTGCGGCGCTCCACGTCGGCGGGCGTGACGATGATCTCGCCCGTCCACTTGTCGAGCTTCTGTGCGTATTCGCGTACCGCCTGCTCGCCGCGCGCCTCGATGGCCGCGAGCATTTCGTCCACGACCTTGCGCGCGCTGCCGGACTCGGAGTCGGGGTTCTTTGCGGCTTTCTTCAGGTACTCGGTGGTCATGGTCATTTTCCGTAAATGAGGCCGGGCAGCCAGAGGACAATCTGCGGGAATGCGATGATCAGCGCCAGTCCCAGCAGCTGAAGGCCCATGAACTGCATCATGCCCTTGTAGATGTCGCCCAGTTCCCATTCCGGCACCACGCCCTTCAGGAAGTAGGCCGACATCGCGACCGGAGGCGACAGCCACGCGGTCTGCAGGTTCACGGCAACCAGGATGCCGAACCACGCCATGTCGAAGCCGAGTTTGGCAACGAGCGGCAGCAGGAACGGCACTACGATCAGCACGATCGGCACCCATTCGAGCGGCCAGCCGAGCAGGAAAATGAGCCCCATGATGATGGCGAGGATCACGTACCGGTTCAGGTCCAGCGACAGCAGGGTTTCGGTGAGCATGGTCGGCGTGCCCAGGCGCGCGAACACCGCGCCGAAAAAATTGGAGGCGGCCACCAGGAACAGGATCAGCACCGAGATCTCGAGGGTCTTGATCAGCGAATCCTTCAGGTTCGTCCAGGTCAGCCGGCGGTACGCGATCGTGAGCGCGAGCGCGCCCACCGCGCCGCAGGCCGCGCCCTCGGTGGGCGTGGCGAAGCCGAAGACGATGCTGCCCAGCGCCGAGAGCACCAGCGCCGCGGGCGGCACCAGCCCCTTGAAGAACTGCCCCCAGACTTCCGCCATGTCCTTGGGGTGCTCCTCGAGAGGCAGCGCCGGCCCCAGCGCCGGATTGATGAGGCAGCGCAGCATGGCGTAGCCGGTGAACAGCAGCGCGAGCATCAGGCCCGGGACGATGGCCGCGGCGAACAGCGTGGTGACCGGCACTTCCAGCACCGGTCCCATTACCACCAGCATGATCGAGGGCGGAATCAGGATGCCGAGCGTGCCGCCGGCGGCGATCAGGCCCGACGACAGCTTGACGTCGTAGCCCGAGCGGATCATCGATTTGCCGGCCATGATGCCGAGAATGGTGACCGACGCGCCGACGATGCCGGTGGCTGCGGCAAAGATGGTGGCCACGAACATCACCGCCAGGTAAAGCGAGCCGCGCACGCGTGCGAGGATCTTCTGCACCGCGTCGAACAGGCGCTCCATGAGGTTCGCCTGCTCCATCATGATGCCCATGAAGACGAACAGCGGTACAGCGGCGAGCGTCTGCTCCATCATCGAGGAGTAGAACTGCAGGGTCATCAGGTAGAACACCAGCTGGCCGAAGCCGAAGTAGCCGAACACCAGGCCGAGGAAGATCAGCGTGAAGGAAATCGGGAAGCCGACGAAGATGCCGAACAGCATTGCAACGATCATCGCCAAGCCGAGCATCTCCGGGCTCATTCGGGCCACCGTCCCTTGCTGGCCGCGTAGACGCTTTTGAGCAATTCCGACACGCCCTGGATGACGAGGAACACGATGCCGAACGGCAGGCAACTCTTGATCGGGCCGAGCATGGGCATCCACGCGGTGTCCATGCCGCGCTCGCCGCGGTCCACCGCGGTCCACGCCCATTGCGATGCGACCCAGAGGAAAATCAGCATCGCCGGGAAATAGCAGACGATGTACAGCGCGGCGTCGACCCGCCCCTGGGTGCGCACCGACCATTTGCGGTACAGGAAGTCCGACCGGATGTGCACGCCCTTGGACAGGGCGTAACCCGCCCCGAGGATGAACATGCTGCCGTACAGCATGCGGCTGATGTCGTAGGCCCAGCTGGTCGGCGCGGTGAACGCGTAGCGCACGGTGACCTCGTAGACCATGCCCAGCATCAGCGGCAGGGTCAGCCAGCTCGCCAGGCGGCCGATCCAGTCGCTGAAGGTGTCGATGCCGACGATGGTGCGCGCCATCCAGCGCGGCATGTCGTCGGGCATGCGGCCGATGCCCGACCGGCGGCCGGCGATGATCTCGTCAGCGACGGGCGTTGATTGCGCCATGCTGCCTTCTCCCTGGCGTGGAATGCGCGCGGTCAAAAAAGAAGCGGGCCTAGGCCCGCTTCGCTGGTGCCCTGCGGCGGGCTACTTCTTGCGCTTCTTGATTTCTTCCGCATACGCCCCGGTGAGGCCGGCGTTGGACTTCTGCGCGTCCGCCCAGAACGGGATCGCCACGTCGGCGAAGGCCTTCTGGCTGTCCCAGACCTTCTTGAAGAACGGATTCTGCTTGGCGTTCGCCTCGAAGTTCTTCATCGCCGCGGCGGAATACTCCCTGAAATACTCGGCGGGCGTATCGTGCAGGATCACGCCGTGCTTCTCGACGAGTTCCTTGAGCGCCTTGCCGTTTTCGTGGATGCGGTAGGCCACGGTCTTGGTTAGGGAGGCGTTGGCGGCGACCTCGATGGCTTTCTGCTGGAGCGGCGAGAGCTTCCTCCAGACGTCGCCGTTGATGTACATGTCGGCGTTGACGACGACCTGGTGCAGGCCTTGCTGGTAGTAGTGCTTGAGCACCTTGTGGAAGCCGAAGGTCATGTCCGGCTTCGGGCAGCACCACTCGGCGGCGTCGATGGTGCCTTTTTCCAGCGCGGGCAGGATGTCGCCGCCGCCCATGGCCACTGCGGCGATCCCGATGTCCTTGTAGATCTGGCCCGGGATTCCGGGCGGGGTGCGGAAGCGCAGCTTGCGGAAATCGGCCATCGAGTTGATCGGGGTCTTGAACCAGCCCAGCGCCTCGGGACCCACCGGTTGCAGGATGAAGCCCTTGACGTTGACCTTCATCTCCTTCCAGAGCTCGTCATAGAGCTCCTTGCCGCCGCCATAGAGGAACCAGGAAAGCCACGCGGTGTTGTCCAGGCCGACCCCGGAACCGGCGGCGGGCGAGCCGAACAGCGTTGCCGCCGGGTGCTTGCCGGACCAGTAATGCGTCCATGCGAAGCCGCCTTCGATCAGCCCCTTGTCGACCGCGTCGAGGGTCTCGTTGACGCCAACCACGGCGCCGGCCGGCAGCACTTCGAAGGTCACCGTCTTCGCGGTGAGGTCCTCGACATCCTTGGCGAACTCCTTGAGCATGGTCACCTCGTCCGCCGACAGCGGAATCACCGACTGCACGCGGATCTTGACCGGCTTGCCCTGTGCGAGCGCCTGGCCCTGCGCGATGCCGAACGCAAGCGCGAGTGCCGCCAAACCTTTCAAAAACCAAAAACTGTGGGCCATGGTGTGTCCCTCCCCGGACTGGTGGATGAAATCGCTTTCAGAAAGTAGTTAAGGGCCGCATGGCAGTCAAGCTGCGGTGCAACAGAAAATAGTTGGAAGCGTTTTCATCAAGCTACTAAAGTGTTGGCCGATGGCCCGACCTACGAGCCCGAAGTTGAGCGATGTTGCGCGCGCCGCGAGTGTTTCGCTCGCCACCGCGTCGCGCGCGCTTGCCGATCCCGGTCTTGTGCGCGATGAAACGCGCGCCCGCGTGCGCGATGCGGCCGCCATGCTCGGCTATGTGCCGCACGGCGCAGCGCGTGCGCTCGCCTCGCGGCGGTCGCGCACCATCGGCGCGGTATTCCCGCCGGTGGACAACCCGATCTTCGCCGCGGCCACCCAGTCGCTCGGCCACGCGCTGGCGGGCGCCGGGTACACGCTGCTGCTCGCCACCCACGAATACGATCCCGCGGCGGAACTGGCGGTCACGCGCACGCTCATTGAGCGCGGCGTTGATGGCCTGGTGCTGGTCGGCCTGGACCACGACCCCATGCTGTTCCAACTGCTGCGGCGGGCCGGCGTGCCGTACGAAATCACCTGGTCGGTTGATCCGGCCGGCTTCCACCACTGCGTGGGCGTCGCGCACCGGATCGCCTCGGTCCGCGCCACCCAGCACCTGCTCGAACTCGGCCATCGCGAGTTCGCGGTGCTCTCCGGCCACACCGCGCACAACGACCGCACGCGCGAGCGGCTCGCCGGGGTGCGCGAAGCGCTTGCGGCGCGCGCCATCGAATTACGCGCCGACCGCGTCATGGAGGCCGAGTTCACCCTGCCGCAGGCGCGCGCCGCGTTCGCGCTGCTGCAAGCGCGCGCCCCGGGCTTCACGGCGCTGGTGTGCGGCAACGACGTGCTCGCGATCGGCGCCCTGTGCGAATGCGCGGCGCGCGGGATACGCGTGCCGCAGTCGCTCTCGGTGGTGGGATTCGACGACATCGACATGGCTTCCGGGGCTTTCCCGCCGCTCACCACGGTCCACGTGCCCGCCGCGGAGATCGGGCGCCGCGCGGCCGCGCGCATGCTCGCCAGGCTGGCCGGCGAGGTGGTCCCGCATATCGAAGAACTGCCGGCCGGGATGGTGATGCGGGAAAGTACCGGGCCGGCGCCGCGATGAGCGACGCGGATTACATCATCGTCGGCGCAGGCTCGGCCGGTTGCGTACTCGCCAACCGGTTGTCGGCGGACGGCAGGCACCGGGTGCTGCTGCTGGAAGCGGGTCCGCGCGACCGCTCCATCTGGATCCACCTGCCGATCGGCTACGGCAAGACCATGTTCCACCCGGTTTACAACTGGGGCTTCC
>Ga0315910_10005822_pt1 | contig 10063 bp, 7 predicted proteins | sample EdamamesoilMG_FD_204470 | JGI IMG/M metagenome (GOLD analysis project Ga0315910, IMG submission 204470) | Garden soil microbial communities collected in Santa Monica, California, United States - Edamame soil | ecosystem: Environmental > Terrestrial > Soil > Garden | place: USA: California... | reverse complement strand
CGTCTCGAATCCGTCTCGAGCGATCGCCTGCGCGTACGCCAGGTAGTACACGGCGTCGTACACGTTGGGCAGCGCCTGCAGCCCACGGCCAGCCGCCTCTGGGAAGGCGGCATCGAAACGCGCAGCGAGCTGGGCAGCGAGAGCTGCGTCGGGCGCGGGGTTGACTCCGAAAACCAGCGCTCGGGCGCGGAAGCCATTGCTGGTTGCCGCCAGCTGCTGCAGGGTGCTGTCCCCCTGCGCGCGAGGGCTGAACAGGTACAGCGGGCGCCAGACCGCGGCATCGGGCAACTGGGACTCGATGACAGGGATGGCCCCGAGACGCGGCTCTGCCGGTGGGTCTGCAAATTCACCGCCGAGGAAGCTCAGGATCACATCGGGTGCGGCGCTCGCCAGGTCCGCGAGCACTGCATCCCGCGCGGCGCGGTCAGCGTCCGGCAAACTAAAACGCCTGAAGCGGTCCTCGCGGAATAGGTAGTCCGCGTCCCTTCCGTTCAGATCGATGCGCTCGGCAACAGCCGCCGCCAACGCGCTATCCTCGAGCGCCTCCCCGATCAGGCTGGCGATGCGGAGCCGGCGGCCAGACGTCTGCGCCACGTTGGCCTCGGCTTGCCGCAGCAAGCGCGAGTATCCGTCGACGGCATCAGCGTATCTGCCACCCAGATGCCACAACAGAAGCTCGTTGTCTCCCGCCGGCGCGTTCAGCGCCGCGTTCGGGCTCAAGAGCAGGAGCTGGCTCCCGAGCTCCGGGTGTTGGCGCAACGTCTGCAGCGCCCGATCCTCGACGGATGCGATCGCGGCCCTGGCCCGGAGCGCAGTGACCAGGTGTCGCGCGCTACCGCCAATCGCCGCCTCGTCTCCGTGGCAGAGGACGACGACCGTCGGCGGAAGGGCGCTCGCCCCCGTGCTCCGCGCCGCCTCGAGCTCACCTGCGGCCAGCTCCAGTGTCAGCCACGTCGCGGACTCGAGCGTTGGTGCAAACGCGCCGAGTATGGTCATGTCCTCGCCGCGCCAGGCGCCCATCGTCGCATCATCGTATGTCGAGCTGGCGAAGCAGCCGTCCTCCGTGCTCGCCAAGCGGGTGCAGGCCTGCCCGAGCGCAGGGCAGATCGGGGTGCGTGGGTCGACCGTCGCGCAATGGTGATTGTCTTCACAACCAGCGACACATCGATCATTTTCACATCGTTGCAGCGAACCGCCGAGCACGTCGCAGTCCGCGGTCGACTCGCACTGATGAAACGAGAAGTCGCTGACGAGGGTGCAGGAGGCGCCCGTCAGCAACCAAAGGTAAACAGCGAAGGACCGCCACGCCATGCGTATTTGCCCGAGCCGGGTCACTCGGCGCCAGCGTCGCCGGAGGCCGCGCAGAGTGAAATGGACGACAAGCTCGGATCGATCACGCTTTGAGCCGTGCTCGCCACGTGCGCCGCCACCAGGGCGCGATCCGCCTCGTCGAGCAAAAGCGCCGAGGCGAACTCCGCCACGTACGCCTCGCCGAGCACTCGAGCATCCTCGGCGCTCAACGCGGGACGAGCAAGGCCGACGGCCGGCGTGTTCGCCGGCCCAAACGCGAGGATCCCCCCAGGTGGCGGCCGAACCGCGTTCACGCAACCGACCATGACGCTCGTGTACTCGTAGACATACGTTCGGAAGTTGCCGAGCTCGGCCGAGCTCAGCGCTTCGGTCAAACGCGGACACAGGCGGCGCTGCGCCTCGAGGTAGGCGTCGGTGATGGTGGCGACCGCGCGCATGGGGTCCATGGCGCCGCCCGCGTCCGGGTTCGAACACCAGTCGTCGAGGAGCGCTTCATCGGCGGGCGGCGGGTCCAGGCTGGACGTCGCTGTGCCTGCATCCGCGATCTCGGGGACGAGATATTCATCGAACGACCTCGCGTCGACGCCGCAGCTGCAGACGCTCGCCACCGACATGAGCCAGCACGGCAGGACACCTCTCGCCCACCACCTCGGGGCCTCCGGACCCCGACGCTGCCCCGCCGCTGGTCGTATCATCCACATTTCCACTTCGTGCCAGCCGCGTTCTTCTTGAGACTGTGCTCCGTCGGCGGAGTCCTGTCCATTCGACAACAGGTCTGACCCACGCGCCAGTGCCGGTTGCTGTTGTCTATCGTCACCTCCTGCGCGTTCATCTCTCGGCAGCCGTCGCCAGGACCACCGCCGCCAACACCCCCATCCGCCACATCGGGGCTCGGAGGCTGAGCCACGGGGTAGGCGCCCTGGTTGACGGTGACGACCTGGGAAGGGGGGCACGGCCCCGGATACTGCAGCGTGATACAAGAGATGGCCAGCACCGCGCAGCCGAGCAGGAGCCCGCCGAGGAGCGTCGCGCGCCGTGCGGAGGGCGCCCCCTGCCGCTCGGCGTCGGACGATCGTGACGAGGTGCTCGCGCTGGACCTGGTGGACGGAGATTCATGCATTGATTGTTGCCCTATCGATTGAGAGTCAAAGGTCGACGTCGAGAGTCTTTTTCTCGGGCGCGGGGGCGCATTGATGTGAGAGCGCCGCCTGAGGCGCTTGGGTGGTGCCCAGCAGCACAGGGGACGACGCTGGCGGCAGCGTCACAGACACCGTCTCTGCGCGAGACAGGCCGTTCTCCGAGGTGGCGCGAAACGCAAGCGTCGTCGCTGGAGCAGCGCCCGCGGAGACGTCAAACGTCCAGACGGCGCTCCGGCTACTGCCTTCGACGATCGTGCCGAGCGTGAGCCCGCGCTGCTCCCTGAACTCGGTCGACAAACCGTCCTCGCGGTGTGTCGACAGGGAGCGCAGCTGGACGCCCACCGGCAGCGCCGGCATGTCGAGGCCGACATGAACGTCTGCAAGTACCCAGCTGTCGCTTCGCACACTGGTCGTAATCGCGAACGAGCCGGGCGCTCCCGTGATCGGCGCCGCGGTCGCCGTGAAATTCATTTTTGGCGCCGTCGCCCCGAGCACGGTGACGGCCGTGGCGGCAACCACGACTCCTTCGGGGGGCGCGTCGACGTTGGCCATCGTGATCGTGTGCTTACCGGGCGGCGGACGATCGACGATCACATACTCGACGTTGTCCACGCTCGACTGGGATGCCCAGTCTCCGCACCAGGTCCCCGGCTCCGGCACGCAGGGGGCGTGCGTGATCCAGAGATCGATGTCGTACATGACGGCGACATCGGCACCGGCGCTGGCAGGTGGCTCGTCCCACGACATCACCACGATCAGCCGCTGGGCACCTTGTGGCACGTCGACGTCGAAAGATGCCGATTGCTCGGACGTGACGGTGGCCCATGCCGGCAACGTCACCCAGCCGCTCGCGTTCTCGCGATCCCAGTGGGCTGGATACGGCGAAACTTGGCCGAGACCGAAGGTGCTGCGACGTTCTGCGCTCTCTTCGGCGCTGTTGTCCGGCGGCAATTCGAGCCCGTCGCGGAGTAAAGCCGTGGCCATCAGGTGTGCGCGCACGAGCTGCGGCACCTCGCGCCACGCGGGATAGTGCTCGAGCAGCGCGCTCACGAGGCCCGAGACATGCGGAGTGGCCATGCTGCACCCCGACCGCTCCTCGTAACCGTTGGCGGTTCCGGCGCGCGCCGAGCAGACGGAGTCGCCCGGCGCCACCACGTTCGGCTTCAGGCGCCCGTCGAGCGTCGGCCCGCGACTGCTCGAGCGGGTGACCTCGCCGACGGTGCCGGTTCCATAGTCCCTGACGTTGCCGACGGTGAGCACGTTCTTGGCGGCGCCAGGGGTCCAGATGCTTCCGTCGGTCGGCCCGGAGTTGCCCGCACACACCACCCATGTCTGCTGCGCCAGCCACACGTTCAGGTCCGCTTCACGGGAGTGCTCGTCCGTGCCGGCCCAGGCCCCCTTCGTCCCCCCGCTGAGGTTGACCACGTGGGGCAGCGCGCCCTTGCAACGGTCCGTCGCGCGCATGAACCTGTAGCCATCGATCGTGCCCGCGTTCGTGGCCTGACCCAGCGCATTCCAGATCTTGGAGGCTCGAACCGGGGCGCTGTCGCTGCTCCCCACATCGGGCGCGACACCTCGAAAGACCGGGTTGACGGCCCCGGTACCGATCGCTGTCGCCAGAACGTGTGTGCCGTGCCCGTTGAGGTCGTTCCAGGTGTCGCCCGCGTCTGCAGTGAAGTCGATTCCGCAACCGTATTTTCTGAGGTCGCCATGCGCGGCAGGACCGGAGCCCAGCATGAAGCCCGTATCCAGGATGCCGAGCACCGTCGACGCGCCCGAGTAGCGGTCGCCCGCGCCGCCCGAGCGCACATAGTCCACCGCCAAGACGGACATGCTCTGGTCGTGCCCTGGCCCATCGGAGACGGCCAGCTCGACCCACAAGACCGTGTCTTGGCGCGCCAAGGCATCGATCTGAGCTGGAGTGACCACGGCGGAGACCGAGATCAGCTCCTCATTGCGCTTGCCGACGCTCGCCTTTGACTCGATCAGCCATTGTTCGACCTCGCGTAGCGCGGCCGCATCGAATGCGTTGATGGTGACCGGCAAACCGGGGAGCTCGGCGTCGAGCGCGGCTTGGACGCTGCGCTCGACCTTCTGCTTCGGGTGTGCATAGGTGATCGCGTCGACGAACGGCAGCTTGGCGATCGCTTCCAAGCGAGCTGGGTCAACGGGCACGCGCGCCTTGGTGGCCGCACCGTGACGGCCGAGAACCACCACGCCGGCCGCAGCGAGCCGCTCGTCGTTTGACGGTGAGGGCAGCTCGTTCAGCAGCAGAAAGGCGTACGTGTAGCCGCGCTTCACGGCCGGTGCCTTGGGGACCAGAAAATCAGGGTTCAGCCCGGGCCTCACCGGTTGGACGTTGCCAGCAAAGCCGAGTGTCAACCCGGTCGGTGGCGGAGCGGGCGGCGTGCCTTGGCTTGGAACGCCCTTCTTCTCGCCGCGTTTGACGCCGCTTCGAGGAGAGCTGTGCAGCGTCACGCCGACGGCCGGCAGCGGCGGATGCGGCCGTGCGCCAGCTGGCGGAGTACCGCGAACGGGCTCCGCGGGGGGTAGCACCCCTGCCGGAGCCGTGGCCTGCTGCAGGGGGCTCGGTTTCACGGGATGCTCGATGGCATCCACCTCGCGTGTCAGCTGCTCCCGTGTGGCGTTCGCGCCGACGAGCGGAGGCGACGGCTGCTCGGCAGGAGGTTTGCTGGAACACGCGTAGCCGACGAGCGAGATCGCCGCGAGGCGCGTCAACCGGAAAGTCAAGAACAGTCGCAAAGAGTAAATGACGAGTCGAGATGGCATCAAACAGCTCGGTGTGGCCGCAACCCAAGCACCGCCCGTCTAAATGGACGTGCCGAGTAGCAACCGTCGCATGCGCGAGTCTTCACGGCTCCGACGCCGCCAAGCGCGCGACGTTCGCGCGTTGCATCCGTTTGGGTGGAGCCGCGTCAGCGTGTTGCGTGTCGCATCACGGCTGAATGCGGCATGCAACACACCGGCAATCGTCGATGCGACTGCCGCGCCTCTGCTCGTGCTGCCGGCGCAGCACGCGCGCCGGTGTCGCACTCGTGAATGCAGTGCCTCGGGCGAAGCACCTCGAAGGCACCCTGTTCGCGCACGCCAGCGAGCAACGGGCCGCGCCCTCGGGGGATGACCAGCGAGCTGTAAGACGCGGCAGAGCAACTCACCCGAGTGACCCCGCGGGCGAGCAGCGCGCCGCGCTCACTGGTGCCAGGCGTCGCCGGGGAGCGCTCGCTCCACGCGTCCCGCGGGCCGGGACCCCGAAGAAAAAGTGAGCGCCTCATGAACGCCCCACCCCTCGGCGGGCACAGAAGGCCAGCACGGAAAATCGTTCGGCGGACATGTCCACTTCGGATGGGCTGATTCGTCTCGTCTGGAAGCGGCCTGGCACGCCTCCGGCCCGCTGTTGGGCCGCCGGTTTGGACATCGCCAATACCTGACAGGACGCTGACATCACCCCAGCGCATCCTCCGGCCGCCCTTTGACTTTGCGGGAGACCACGCATGTATCACCTTCTCGAGCTCCTCCTGATCGCTCCGCTGCTGCTGGCGAGCTTCACGATGTTCCACTCGAGGCGCGGGCCGTGCTGCGGGCAGCCGCAGGCCGACGCTGGCGCGGCCGCGCAGCGGCTCGGGCCGTACACGCTGGGCAACAAGCTCGGCGAAGGTGCCATGGGTGAGGTGTATCGCGCGTGGAACTCCGCCGTCGGGGCGTGGCACGCGGTGAAGCTGTTGCCCCGGCACGCCTCGGCGAGCGATCGCCGACGCTTCGAGAAAGAGGCGCGGCTCGGGGCGCTGGTGCGGCACCCGAACAGCGTGTCGATCATCGAGCAGGCCGAGGAGCGGCACGGCACGTGTTACTACGCGATGGAGCTGCTGGAGGGCACCAGCCTGCAGGCGCTGGTCGAGCGCGAGGGGCCGCAGCCCGCGGCGCGTGTCGCACGCATCCTCGGGCAGCTGGCGGCCGCGCTCGCGGAGCTGCACGCGCAAGGGCTCGTGCACCGCGACGTCAAGCCCGACAACGTGCTGCTCTCCAGCTCGGGCAACGAGCTCTGCAAGCTGATCGACTTCGGTCTGATCGAGCACGTCGGCGCGCTCGCCGAGGGCCAGCCCGAGGGCACGCTGATCGGCACCCCGCTCTACATGTCACCCGAAGCCATCCTGGCGCCGCAGACGGTCGGGCCACAGAGCGACCTGTACGCGCTCGGCGCCGTCGGCTACTTCCTGCTGCGCGGCGAGCCAATGTTTCGAGCCAGCAGCTTGATCGAGGTGTGCTGCCACCACCTGCACTCGACGCCGGAGCCGCTCGAGCTCGAGCCCGGCGACGACTGCGCAGCCGAGCTGGAGCGCGTCGTGCTCGACTGCCTCGCGAAGCGCCCGGGCGATCGCCCGGCGACCTCGGCAGAGATCGCGCGCCGCCTCGCGCGCTGGAGCGTGGCGACCCCGCCGGGCTTGCGCGCCGTCCGCGGCCGCCGCCCCTCCACGGCGGCCTGCCCCCCCTCGCGGCCGTGCCCGATCGCAGCCTGAATCAGCCTCGCCGATTCACGGCCGCAAGATGTCACTGCGCAGCGACGCTGCGTTTCGGCAGCTTCCAGCCCGGCCGCGGGAAGTGGCAGGTGTAGCCGTTCGGATAACGCACGAGGTAGTCCTGGTGCTCGGGCTCGGCCTCCCAGAAGTCGCTGACGGCCGTGACCTCCGTCACCACCTTGCCAGGCCAGAGCCCCGAGGCGTCGACGTCCGCGATGGTGTCCTCGGCCACCCGCTTCTGCGCCTCGCTCGTGTAGAAGATCGCCGAGCGATAGCTGCTGCCGATGTCGTTGCCCTGCCGGTTCTTCGTCGTCGGGTCGTGGATCTGAAAGAAGAGCTCGAGCAGCGCGCGGAAGCTCGTCTTCGCAGGATCGAAGATCACCTCCAGCGCCTCGGCGTGGCTGCCGTGATTGCGATAGGTGGCGTTGCGCACCTCGCCGCCGCTGTAGCCCACGCGCGTCGACAGGACACCGGGCAAACGGCGAACCAAATCCTGCACACCCCAGAAGCAGCCGCCCGCCAAGACCGCACGTTCCGTCGCCATCAGATCTTCTCCCGTTGGATTTGCCTGCCCATCAGGCCGATCTAGCATCGTCACTGTGGCGGCAGATGCAAGGTCGACGGGGCTGGCCGGGACCGCCGCCCGCTCGCTCGGGGGTCACTCCCCCGAGAACGCCGGCAAATACCGCACGACGCCGGAGGCCTGCTGCAGAGCCCCCGGCACGAGCTCCAGCGCCAAGAACACCTCGTCCGGGACGGGGTGCTCGAATTGCAGACCGAAGCGCGAGGCCGGCTTGAAGCCGAAGCGCGGATAATACTCGGGGTGACCCAGCACCACGACGTACGCATGGCCGAGCGCTCGCGCGCGGCGCAGCGCGGCCTCGATCAAGCGCGAGCCCACGCCCCGGCGCTGGTACGCGGGCAGGACGGCGATCGGCCCCAGCCCGAGGCCCCGCGGCTCGCTGCTGCCGTCGAGCGTGACGGGGCTGAGCAGCACGTGGCCGATGATTGGCCCGGGCTCGTAGCGGCGCTGATCGCTGGCGAGCTGGGCGGCGAGCGACACCGTCGCGGCGCCCGCGGCGCGCACGGCATCCACGATGGCCGCTTCATCGGAGCGCTCGAACGCCTGACGATGCACCTCTGCGACCTCGGCGACGTGCTCGGGCCAATCGTCCCAGACGCGGCATGCGCCGCCGGGCAGCGGCACGGCGCGCGAGTCCTCGAGCGACACGTCGTTCTGGATCGACAGCATCAGGCGCGGGTGCCCCTTGAGCTCCTGGTACAGGCCCGCGACCGCGCCGTCGCTCTGCAGCCAGGCCTGGCCGAGATACATGCCGTCGCGCGGCGCCCGCGCGTAGTTCACGCACCAGCAGTCGCGCCTGAGCGAGATCCCGTAGAGCAGGTCGACCAGGAACGCGGGATCGGTCGAGACCAGCCGCAGGTTGAGCTGGGAATGCGCCACGTGCTCGCCGAGGCCACCCCAGCGCGCCATGAATCTGCCGTTCGACGCCGGCGTGAAGCGCGCGTCCTTCAGCGTGCGCGGATCGACCGCGTGCATCGGCCCGGAGTCGGGCCCAAATCGGCTCACCTGGCGGCTGCGCAGCAGGCTCTCGACGCTGGCCAGCCAGGCCCGCGCGTCCGCGTCGGTGGCGCCGGTGGAGAGCTCGAGCTGAAAGTAGCGGTACAAGCTGGCGACGAAGTTTTCGTCGCTGCCATGCTCGCGCAGAAAGCGCAGGCTATCGGCGCGCGTCCCCAGCACATCGTGCGGGTGGGACGAGTCCGAGAAGGCGCGCAGGAGGTCGTCGTCCGTCTTGCCGTCGCGGAACTCATTCTGATGAAAGAATGCGTCGAAGAGCTGGGCGAGGTAGGGGTAGGGGTGGGCGACGGACACGGCCAGCAGTGGACCATAATGTCGGGCCGGCAGCCATAGCGGCTCGCTTTCCGCGCGCTCGAGCGCCCGCTGCGTCGAGCCCGAGGAGAAGGTTGCAAACGCGGCGGCCGTCGCGCCCCGTCGCGATCGCGACCCAAAGCGCCCGAAACGAGGGGCTCGCCGAGTGAAGCTGAGGTTTCAGATGCCCACCCCCGGCGCGCAGCGCGCCGCCCCTCCCCGGCGTCGTCCTCGCACGCCGCGGCGGCGAATGCCCATGCGCCACGGTGCGCCCCTACCCCGCCACGGCGCGCTGCGGGCGCCGCGGGAGGGGCCCAGAGGCGCCCGCGCCGGCGCGGGTAAACCAGTCGGGCGCGCGCCTCTCACGGGCGCTTCGCGGTCACGACCAGCGCCGGGCAGGCGAGCTCGAGCGCACCATCGGCCCCGATCGCGCCGGCCAGGGCCCGTCGCGCGTGCTCGTGCAAGCGCTCGAGCTGAGCCTCGTCGAGCAAGCCCGCCAGCGTTTCGGTCCGCAGCAGCGCAGCCAGGGACGGGAAGCGAACGCTGCCATGGTAGGCGTCGACCCGCGCGTCGCGGATGCCCGCTCGGGCACACGCGGCCAGCAAAAACGGGACATCGCCCAGCGCGAAAGGAGCGCGAAACGCGCGCCCCACGCTCGGCTCGAACAACTCGTCGAGCACGCGCGCGAGGGCAGCGTAACCCGGCGCGCGCTCGATCCGGTCCCAGACCGCGACGGCGAGGTGCCCGGACGGGCGCAGCACCCGCCACATCTCCGCGAGCGCCCGAGGACGATCGTCGAAGAACATCAGCCCGAACTGGCTGACGACGGCGTCGAAGCTCGCGTCCGGGAACGGCAGCGCTTCGGCGCGGCCTTTCACCCATTCGATGTGCTGGCCCCGGGCGCGAGCCAGCGCCAGCATGTCCGCGCTGGCGTCGAGCCCGACCACACGACCCCAGGTGCCCACCCGGTCCGGCAACCAAAACGTCGCCGCTCCGGTTCCGCACGCGATGTCGAGCACATGGGTGCCCGGGCGCGCCCGGGCGAGCTCCGCCATCAGCGGTCCCCAGCTGCGAGACAGGGGTGGCATGGACGGCGCGTCATCGGCCCGCGCCGGCGCGGGCCGCCGGCGCGCCACCCGAATCGGGATCACGCTGGGCCCGCCGCTGCCGGGACGCCCCGCGCGCCCCCG
>Ga0315910_10005820_pt1 | contig 10065 bp, 4 predicted proteins | sample EdamamesoilMG_FD_204470 | JGI IMG/M metagenome (GOLD analysis project Ga0315910, IMG submission 204470) | Garden soil microbial communities collected in Santa Monica, California, United States - Edamame soil | ecosystem: Environmental > Terrestrial > Soil > Garden | place: USA: California... | reverse complement strand
CGACGGACAAAGTGTGTTCTCGGGAGAAACCTCCGTTGGCCAGATCAAACGTGGCTTCGAAGAACTGGCCGGGTTTTTATTTCGTTGCCAGGTCTTCCCGTACGGTGCCGTGTTGCTGACGGGGACAGGTGTCGTGCCGCCAGATACGTTCACGCTTCAGGAAAAGGATGAGGTGGTGATTACAATCAGCGGCGTTGGCACGCTTTACAACCCGGTGGCTATCGTTTGATCCTGAACATCCGGCGGGCCCGCTGCGGGACAACGTTTCGCTCGGGCCGTCATCCTCACTCGTATCCAGCTGCCTGATTCCAACGTTTTTCTTTCCCGCGCGCTAGCTTTCTGTGGCCGTTCGCGCATGATGGCGACATGTCCGACGTCACCCAGTTGCTCGCGGCCATTGATGCAGGCGACCCCAAAGCTGCTGATCAACTTCTCCCACTGGTCTATGAAGAACTGCGCAAACTCGCCGTGGCCCGGATGGCCAATGAAAAGCCCGGACAAACCCTGCAAGCCACAGCGCTCGTGCATGAAGCCTGGCTGAAGATTGCCGGAGATGGCAACGAGCACTTTGCCAATCGTCGGCATTTCTTCAAAGCCGCCGCCGGCGCGATGCAACAGATTCTCATTGATATCGCCCGGCGCAAACAGCGGCTCAAACACGGCGCCAACCAGGTCGGCGACGAACTGCACGAATCCCGCATCGCCATGTCCGTGCCGTCCGAGGAATTGCTGGCCGTCAACGATGCCCTGACGGCTCTGGCACTCGAAGATCCCCAGGCCGCGGAAGTGGTGCAGATGCGCTACTTCGTCGGCATGACCGTGCCGGAGATTGCCGCCGCGCTCGACCTTGCGCCCCGCACCGTGGATCGGCATTGGGCGTTCGCCCGGGCCTGGTTGAAGCGCACGATTCGGACGTCGCATTCCGGCCCGACGGGGACGACCTGAAAAAAGTTTTGATTCAGTGGCGTGATTTGGCCGGGAATCTCGCCTGTCAGAATTGGCGGTTTGAGCCCGCCCGATTGGAACCAATTGAATCATGACGGAACGCGAAATTTTTCTTGAAGCCCTGGAGATGGCCACGCCGGACGCACGCGCGGCGTATCTTCAGGGGGCATGCGGCCGGGACGCCACTCTGCGCCGCAAGGTGGACGAGTTGCTGAAGGAACATTTTTCCAGCGACAGCCTGTTGGACGGATCTGCCTTGGAGGCAGAGCGGGCCGCAGTCGCCGAATTCCCGGTCGGAGAATCCCCGGCCCAGATGATTGGCCGCTATAAGTTGCTCGAGAAAATCGGCGAAGGCGGCTTCGGCGAAGTCTGGATGGCCGAGCAGCGCGAGCCGGTCAAACGCCGCGTCGCCCTCAAGATCATCAAGCTGGGAATGGACAGCCGGCAGATCGTCGCCCGGTTCGAGGCGGAACGGCAGGCGCTCGCGATGATGGATCACGCGAACATCGCGAAGATTTTCGATGCGGGAACGACGGAGAACCCTCACCCGGCCGCTGGCCATCCTCTCCCATCCGATGGGAGAGGGGCTGGGGGTGAGGGTGTCCGCAGGGCGGGCGAGGGGGAATCCGGACTCGCCACTCGCCACTCGCCACTCGCCACTCACTATGGCCGTCCCTACTTCGTCATGGAACTGGTGCGCGGGATCAAGATCACGGAGTATTGCGACCAAAACCAGCTCCCCACCCAGGAACGGTTGCGAATGTTCATCCTCGTCTGCCAGGCCATTCAGCACGCGCATCAGAAGGGAATCATCCACCGCGACATCAAGCCCTCGAACATCCTCGTGACGCTGCACGACGGGGTGCCGGTGCCGAAAGTGATCGACTTCGGCATCGCCAAAGCCACGCAGGGCGAGTTGACGGACAAGACGGTGTTCACGCAGTTTCAACAGTTCATCGGCACGCCGGCCTACATCAGTCCCGAGCAGGCGGAGATGAGCGGGCTGGACATTGATACGCGAGCGGACATCTACAGTCTCGGCGTGTTGCTCTATGAATTGTTGGTGGGCCAGACGCCGTTTGATGCGAAGGAGATGATGCGGGGCGGCCTCGATGCGCTGCGGCAAATCATCCGGGAGAAGGAACCGTTGCGGCCGAGCACACGGTTGGCGACGCTGCCGGGCGACGAACTGACGACCACGGCCAAACACCGGTCCGCTGACACCACGAAGCTCGTCCACCAACTTCAAGGCGATCTCGATTGGATTGTGATGAAGTGCCTGGAGAAGGACCGGACGCGTCGATACGAAACAGCCAACGGGCTCGCAGCGGACATCCAGCGGCACATAAACAACGAGCCAGTCATCGCGCGCCCACCCAGTGCGGCCTACCGCTTTCAGAAAGCCTTTCGGCGAAACAAGCTGCTCTTCACGGCGGGCACCGCCATCGTGGTGACGTTGATTCTGGGTGTGATTGGCACCACGATCGGACTGCTTCGCGCCGAGAAACAGCGCCAAGCGGCGGAACAAAAGCAAACCGAGGCGGAAGCCCAGCGACAACGGGCCGAGAGCGAACAGCAACGCGCTGATGTGCAGAAGCAGAAGGCTTCCGAGAGCGATCAGCGATCGCGGCGGTTGCTTTACGCCGCCGACATGAATCTCGCCCAGCAATCGCTCAAGCTGAACAATCTCGGCCGAGCGCGCCGGTTGCTGGAACGCCACCGGCCGCAGCCCGGCGAGGAAGACCTCCGCGGATGGGAGTGGCGTTATCTCTGGCAACTGACCCGCGGCAGCGCACTCGCCACGCTCACCAACCGGCCGATGATGCAAGGATTCTCCGTCGGCTTTTCACCGGACGGTAAGAGCCTTGCTGTGGGTTGGTGGGACGGACGCGTGGACTTGTGGGATGTCCCGGGCCGCCGATGGGTTCGGGCTTTGACGGATGGCGAGCGTCCTCACAGCGGACGCGTGGCCTTTTCGCCCGTGCGGAATCTTCTAGCGGCCACCTCCGAACACATGATGGTCACTCTGTATGACCTCGACTCCGGTCGAGAATCAATCCTCTGGCGGGCGCCCGACCAAGGCGCATGGGACGTCCGTGACCTGGCGTTTACGCAGGATGGTTCCAGGGTGGTCATTTACGCCGGATCAAACCCCGAATGCGGCGATGAAGTCTGGGTTATGAATGTGTCCTCCTCCCAGGTCGAAAGACGCTATCCAGCCGGCTGCACTCATAACGCCTATACGCATATGGGAGCTGCCCGGCTTTCCCCTGACAACCGGCGACTGTATCTGCCGCGCTCTGACTATTCGAACGGCCGCTACAGCATCCAATGCATCGACCTCAGCACGGGCCGGGAACTCTGGCAGACCGAATCGCAACAAAACTCCGGGCTCACCGCGTTGGACATTTCGCCGGACGGGCGGGTGCTGGCTTCTGCTTCGGGATTTGCGGATGCGAAAATCCGCCTCTGGGATGCTGCAACTGGCGAACTTCTCAAGGCGCTCGAAGGACACACCACCTGGGTTAGCGATCTGGCGTTTACCCGGGACGGACGACGGTTGATCTCCGCCGCGGGCGATCAAACCATCCGCTTCTGGGACACGAGCACCTGGACCGAAACCGAGGTGCTGCTCGGCCACACCGACGAGGTTTGGTCCATTGCGAACTCGGATCCGGCACAACTCATCGCCAGTGTGAGCAAGGACGGACACCTCAAGTTGTGGACAAAGGATGGGAAGCGTGCCGCTGGTGGATACCGGCGTCTCTCAGAGAGTTGGGACGATGACGTCCTGCCGCTGGACCACTCGCGCATGTTGTTGCTGCCCTCGGGCCGGCCGCCGGAGTTGGTTGACCTCAAGAGCGACTCTGCCCCGGTGCTGCTGCCCGAAGTCGGAGCGTCCGACAATGTCCTGGGCTGCTTTGACAAGAAGTTTCTTTGCCTCTGGAACGTCATCGCGGACCCGCTCGGCACCAACCTGCTCAGCAACGGCGCATTCAGCAACGGCTTGACCGGTTGGGTTGCCGAGCAACATAACGACGCCCACGCCTCTTTCATGAGGACCTTCGACTTCACCAACAAGCAACCGTCAGTCAAAGTTTCGGTCACCAACGCTGACACCACCGGCTGGTCCATCCAGCTCAATTTTCCCAACCTCAAACTGGCTTCGAATCTGGCATACACCATCTCGTTCGCCGCCAAAGCCACTCCCGCCACCAACGCCGACGTCGCCGTCACACAGGCGCACCCGGACTGGCTTGACCTTGGCTACTACCGTTCCTTGAGCCTCGCCACCAATTGGCAATGGTTCACCTACACTTTCCAACCTTCAGCCGGCGATACCAACGCGCGCGTTAATTTCGGTTCGATGGGCGACAAACTCTCAACCTTTTGGTTCGCCGATGTGCGCCTGCAGGCCGGAACCATCCAGACCAACCAGATCCTCGTCGGCGAGTTGCACGGTGCGGAGTTCGTTCAACGCGGAGCCATTACGCTGAATTCCGGCATGCGCCCGACCGGGTTGGCCTACAACCCCGCGCGCCAGCTCCTGGCGTGGAGCGATAGAACTTCCTCAAGGTCGCTTTACATGGCCAGCCTCGCGTCGGCCGGCCGTCGGATCGAACTGAGGAGCGATGTTCCGGGGCTGGTTCCCTTCCGCTTCAGCGAGGATGGAAATTACCTGGCCGCCATCAGGGGGCGGAGCGCAAGTCTGCGCAGAGCCTTTCCTTCTGCGGACGAGCCGTCTGACACCCTGCGAGTCTGGAACGTCGAAACCGGGCAGATCGTGGCGTCTATCAACGAGAAATTCTGTGATGCCTGCTTTGGGGCAAACGGGCGTGTGCTGGTCGTGGCCATCCGCCACAGAATCCGCAATGAAATCGCATTTTACGATTTGGCCCGCCCCGACCGAGTGCCCCAGCGTGTTCCCGGAGGATTTTTTTACAATGCACTGGCGGTTGCGCCCGATGGCGGGCTGGTGAGTGCGTCCACGGGAGACGCTCAGGTTCTGCTGTTGGATCCCGCCATGGGAAAGTTGATTGACACCCTCCACGGACAACTCAACACCGCCTCAGCCAGCGCTTTCTCCCCGGATGGACGCCGACTGTTTTCTACCTATGGCCGGCAGGAGGCCGTCAGGCTCTGGGATGTCGGCACGCGACAGGAACTGCTGATCCTTCCTGGCACCGACTTTGGAGGCGAGGCCCGATGGAGCGCCGATGGCAACGTGATCCTCGCCGGCCCGCCGTGGCAGGCCTGGCGTGCGCCGTCCTGGGAGGAAATCGCCGCGGCCGAGGCGAAGGAGAAAAATGAGATCAGGCAGCCATAGGCCGCTCGTGCTGTGGACTGCGGTGGCAAAGCGCAGCGACGACACCGCTTTCGCAACGCACCGGACCTCCTCTCGTCTCCGAAAGCGCCGTCGCGTCCGACTTGCCGGCGCACTCCAAAACCTGACGGACTTGCCAGCAGCACCGATGATCGCAAAGGCATCTTGGAGTATCCACCCTCAGCAGTATTGCTACGAAGGACGGGCGATAGCCCTCTCCCGCATTTCCCCAAGAGCGCGATTGCCCCCTTCTCAAAAGAAGCATTCCTGCCAAGTAATTCATTCCCCTGACTTTGATTCCCCTGACGATTGCACCAAGCCGTTTTGCACGGGAATCGTCAAGGGAATGGACGTCCGGGGAATAAAGAGCTAGAGCCCTCAAAAAATATTTCCAAAACTCGTGGCGTGATTGGCCGGCAGAAAACGCCTTGGACTGGTGACACGACAAAACAGGCGCTTGTCGCCTGTAAAATCGAAACTCAATGAGAGAAAGGTCACATTGTGAAACATCAACTCCTTTGTATGGCTCCCATCGTGAATAGCGGTAGTCGAGATGACGAGACTATGATCGGCAGCACGCGCCGAGCGAACCTCGAGGCCCATGGGCTCAACTGCAACAGAATAGAAGGGAAGCCCGGCTTCACGTTGATAGAATTACTGGTCGTCATCGCGATTATTGGTGTGCTGGCCTCGCTTCTGTTGCCCGCGCTGGCCGGCGCAAAAGAGCAGGCAAAGCTGACCAAGTGCATCAGCAATCAGAAACAAATCGGCATTGCTTTCAAGCTCTATGGTGATGATAACGATTCGAGGTTTCCACTGCTCGCCCCTTTCCAGGTCTATGGGGACCGGTCATTCGAGTTTGGTGGTGGTGATCCAGATCCCAATTACCCGCAAGGACGGACGATGTTGGCGGCGACAAACCGTCCGCTATGGCGTTATTCCACGAGCAAGAATCTGTTTGAATGCCCATCCGATCGTGGATTTGACGTTCGCGCAATCTTCCCAGACTTGCCGCCCAGCAAGAGCCTCTTTGGAAGTTGGGGGTCCAGTTATAAATACAATTCCAATCCGTGGACAAAGACGCGATACGAGTTCGCAGACGAAATTGGACTGGCGGGGAAACGAGAAAACTGGATCTTAAAACCTTCCCAGCATATTCTGATTCAGGATGTGCCGGCTCTACCGTGGCAGGATCAAAGTGACGTTTCCTGGTTTAATTCATGGCACTATCCCAGTGGGTCCGTCACAACTCGTGGCCTAAAAGACTTTTCCAAAAAGGCCGTTGCCCCGGTTCTGTTCGTTGATGGTCACGTAAAACACTTCAACCTGGCGAAACACTTTCGGGACCATTTGAACTATCCGGCCGAACCCACCGCTGACCGGATCTGGTATAAAGCGAAAGAGTGAAAAGAAAAACGGAGAGCAAGCAGCCGTAAGCCGCTCGTGCTGTGGACTGCGGTGGCAAAGCGCAGCGACGACACCGCTTTCGCAACGGACATCCTCTCGTCTCCGAAAGCGCCGTCGCGTCCGATTTGCCGTCGCAGTCCAAAAACCTGATGGACTCATCAGCACCTTGGTAACTCGCGAAGCGTCTTGAACTGTCCACCCTACGCAGTATTGCTACGGAGGACGGGCGATAGCCTCTCCTCCTTTTCCCCCAACGCGCGTTTTCAAAACGCCGGTCCTCCCTCCAGAAAAATATTTCAAAACTCGTGGCGTGACTGGGTGGCGGAAAACGCCTTGAACCGGTGACACGACAAATCAGGCGCTCGTCGCCTGAAAAACCAAAACCAATATGAAAACAAACACGTTTCTAGTATTCGCTGCGGCTTTTGCCGCTGCGATCCATTCCACCAACGCTCAACTCATCATCAACGGAGGTTTTGAGACCCCGGATACGCCCACCTATATGTATATCTATCCCAGCCAGAACGCCCTTGCGCCCTGGGTTGTCGGCTCTCCCTACGTGGAGGTGGGCGACGCCGTCGGCAACGGCTTCATCACCGGCCCGGCATTCGAGGGCGTCCAGGTGCTCGACCTCCATGGGCGACTCACTCAAGCCTTCGCCACCACTCCCGGCTCGCTCTACACAGTCACCTTTGCCTACACCGACAACCCCGCCGAGCCCGCTGCGCCGGGGCCGGCATTGGGGAGAGTTCGCCTCTATGACGGTTTGGGAAATCGCCTAAACCAGACATTCACTCACACCGGCGCTGTCTCCAACGACTTCAAATGGACTGTCTTCAATGGGCAGTTTACCGCGGTTACGAACACCACCAGTTTGGAGTTTACTCCATTGACCACGGTCCGCCCTGGCGTCCCCGGCGGCCTCCTGCTCGATGCGATCCAGGTCACTTTGGCGCTGCGGGCGACGCTGGTTTTGGAGGGTTCCGGCGCCATCTTGAACTGGACGGCAGGCGTGCCGCCTTACCGCGTGCAACGCGCGACCGATTTGACCTTGGGAGATTGGACGGACGTTTTGACCAATGCCGTTCCACCGGTGACTCTGACCCTGGAACGCCAGGCTGAGTTCTATCGCATCGTCGGACAATGACGACCCGACAAGCTTTCTTCTTGCTTGAGAATATTTCAAAACCCGTGGCGTGATTGGGCGGTGGAAAACGCCTTGGACCGGTGACACGACACATCAGGTGCTCGGCACGGACAAAGAAAGTAACAAACCAAATGAAAACACGAACCTTCATCGCCGCCAGCCTCCCGGTCCACGCTCGAACCATCGCCACCACACGGCAGCTTATCTTCCGCCGCGCCTGGCTTTGGACCGGCTTCCTCGCGTTCGCTGCGATTGCGTTCGGGCCTCAGCCAGCCCAGGCCGCCGTAACCGAAGCCTGGGTGCAACGCTACGGGTCTGAGGCCGGATCCCAAGACGGTGCCTCCAAAGTCGTGACCGATGCCGCCGGTAACGTCATTGCGGCCGGCCACACGGGCAATCAAGCCGGCATGGGAGACATGCTGGTCATCAAGTATTCGGGCGCGGGCGTGCCGCTGTGGACCAACCGCTACAACGGAACGGGCAACGGTGATGCCGGAACCACCGCCGTGGCGGTGGACGGTAACGGCAACGTGTTTGTGACGGGGTCTTCGGCTGGCAGCGGAGGCAGTGATTACGCGACGATCGCGTATTCGGGCGCGGGTGTGCCGCTGTGGACCAACCGCTACAACGGAACGGGGAACGGCCCTGACAAAGCCAGCGCCGTGGCGGTGGACGCCAGCGGCAACGTGTTTGTAACGGGGTCTTCATATGGCATGGCAGGCGACTACGCGACGATCGCGTATTCGGGCGCGGGCGTGCCGCTGTGGACCAACCGCTACAATGGACCGGCCAACGGCTATGACGGTGCCAGTGCGGTGGCGGTGGACGGCAGCGGCAACCTGTTTGTCACGGGCGAATCGGCTGGCAACGGAAGCGAATTTGATTACGCGACGATTGCGTATTCGGGCACGGGCGTGCCGCTGTGGACCAACCGCTACAACGGACCTGGCAACCGTTCTGACAAAGCCAGCGCCCTGGCGGTGGACGGCAGCGACAACGTGTTTGTGACGGGGTGGTCAGTTGGGAGCGGAGGCAATGAGGATTACGCGACGATTGCGTATTCGGGCGCAGGCGTCTCGCTCTGGGCCAAACGCTACGGCGGACGGGGAGACACCGGGGACATCGCTAACGCCGTGGCGGTGGACGCCAGCGGCAACGTGTTTGTAACGGGGTATTCAGTTGACTTAGGAGGCAATTATGATTCCGCGACGATTGCGTATTCTGGCGCGGGCGTGCCGCTGTGGACCAACCGCTACGGACCAGGCAACGGCTATGCCAAGGCCGTGGCGGTGGACGGCAACGGCAACGTGTTTGTGACGGGGGGTTCAGGTGGCAGCGGAGGCAATTATGATTACGCGACGATCGCGTATTCGGGCGCGGGTGTACCGCTGTGGACCAACCGCTACAATGGAACGGAGAACAGCTATTATGACTTCGCTAACGCCGTGGCGGTGGACGGCAGCGGCAACGTGTTTGTGACGGGGTCTTCAGTTGGGAGCGAAGGCGATTCTGATTCCGCGACGATCGCGTATTCGGGCGCCGGCGTAGCGCTGTGGACCAACCGCTACGGCGGACGGGGAGGCGCCTCGGACATCGCGAACGCCGTGGCGGTGGATGCCAGCGGCAACGTGTTTGTAACGGGGTATTCATATAACATCCCAGGCAATGAGGATTACGCGACGATTGCGTATTCGGGCGCGGGCGTACCGCTGTGGACCAACCGCTACAACGGACCAGGTAACAGCTCTGACCAAGCCATCGCTGTGGCGGTGGACGGCAGCGGCAACGTGTTTGTGACCGGGGATTCGTATGGCAGCGGAGGCGATTCTGATTACGCAACGATCGCGTATTCGGGCACGGGCGTGCCGCTATGGACCAACCGCTACAACGGACCAGGCAACAGCTCTGACCAGGTCACCGCCGTGGCGGTGGACGGCAGTGGCAACGTGTTTGTGACGGGGATTTCAGTTGGCAGCCTGGGTGATAATGATTACGCGACGATTGCGTATTCGGGCGCGGGCGTGCCGCTGTGGACCAACCGCTACAATGGACCGGACAACGGCTCCGACAAAGCCACCGCCGTGGCGGTGGGCGCCAGCGGCAACGTGTTTGTGACGGGGATTTCAGGGTATGGCTTCGGATACTTCCATGATTACGCGACGATCGCGTATTCGGGCGCGGGCGTGCCGCTGTGGACCAACCGCTACAGTAGATCGGCCTACAGCTATGACGAAGCCAATGC
>Ga0315910_10005819_pt1 | contig 10065 bp, 12 predicted proteins | sample EdamamesoilMG_FD_204470 | JGI IMG/M metagenome (GOLD analysis project Ga0315910, IMG submission 204470) | Garden soil microbial communities collected in Santa Monica, California, United States - Edamame soil | ecosystem: Environmental > Terrestrial > Soil > Garden | place: USA: California... | reverse complement strand
GCCGCGCTGTCGGGGGCGCGCAAACTGGCCGCCTGGCGTGCAATACTGAAGGTGGAGGATTCGTCATGACGACAGCCGCGAATATCATGATCGGCCTGGTGGCGCTTCTGCACGCCTACTTCCTGGTGCTGGAAATGTTCCTCTGGGACACGCCGTTCGGCCGCCGCGTGTTCAGATCGACGCCGGAATACGCCGCCGCATCGAAAGCGCTGGCGGCCAACCAGGGCCTGTACAACGGTTTTCTCGCCGCAGGCCTGGTCTGGGGACTTGCGCTGGGCGACGCCGGCCTGCAGATCAAGGTCTTCTTCCTTGCCTGCGTCATCGTCGCGGGCGTGTTCGGGGCCGCCACCGCGAGCCGCACCATCCTCTTCGTCCAGGCGATTCCAGGCATCCTGGCGCTCGCGCTGCTGCTGGGCTGACATGGGCAACCGCCTGTCGAAGATCGCGACGCGCACCGGGGACGGCGGCGAGACCGGGCTGGGCGACGGCACGCGCGTGGCGAAGGATTCCGCCCGCATCCAGGCGCTGGGCGACATCGACGAACTGAATTCCTGCATCGGCCTGTTGCTCGCCGAGAAAATTCCCGCGGCGGTGCGCAAGGCGCTGCTGCAGATCCAGCACGACCTGTTCGACCTGGGCGGCGAAGTCTGCATCCCCGGCCACAGCATGGTCGCGCAGGCCCACGTCCAGCGCCTGGATGCGCTGCTTGCGGCGTTCAACGGCAAGCTGTCCGCCCTCAAGGAATTCATCCTGCCCGGGGGCACGCGTCCGGCCGCCATCGCGCATCTTGCGCGCACCGTGTGCCGGCGCGCCGAGCGCAGCCTGGTGGCGCTGGGCCGCGCCGAGCCGGTCGGTGCCCGCGCCCGCGAGTACCTGAACCGGCTGTCAGACCTGTTGTTCGTGCTCGGACGCACGCTCAATCGCGCGGCCGGCCGCGGCGACGTGCTGTGGCGCCATGAGCGAAAGAAAAGGAAATGAACATGCACCAGCTGCTGGTCGCGCTTCTCCTCGTCCCGCTTGCCGCCCAGGCGCAGGCGCCCGAGAGCCTTTTCAACCTGGTGACGCTGAACGCGCAGGCGGAACGGGAAGTGCCGAACGACCTGCTCAGCGCGACGCTGGCCGCCGAGGCCGAAGGCGCCGACCCGGCGCAGCTGTCCGCGGAGGTGAACCGGACGATGCAGGCGGCACTGGCCGTGGCAAAGGGCTACGGCGCCGTGCGCACGCGCTCCGGCAATTACCAGACGTTTCCGGTCTACGACAAGAACCGGGTCTCGCGCTGGCGCGTGCGGCAGGAACTGCGGCTGGAGTCCAGCGAATTTGCCGCGGCCACCGAGCTCATCGGCAAGCTGCAGTCGAGCCTCGTCGTCGCCGGCATGGCGCTGTCGGTATCGCCGGAATCGCGCCGACAGGCGGAGAATGCCCTCATACCGGAAGCGCTCGCCGCATTCGAGCAGCGCGCGCGCCTGGTGCGCGAGGCCATGAAGGCGAAAGGGCACCGCATGCGCGAACTGCAGATTTCGGGCGGCGGCTCGGTGTATCCGGTGCCGTTCGCGGCCGCGCGAAGCCTTTCCGCGTCCGCAGGCGCGCCCTCGCCCGCGATCGAGGCCGGCATCACGCGAATCCTCATCACGGTGTCCGGAACCATCCAGCTGCAGTAAATGCCGGTGCTGCAATCGCCGGCGCGCGGCTAGAATCCCCTCCCATGACCGCCCAGCCCCGCCGCATCCGCGCCCTCGTATTCGACGTGTTCGGCACGGTCGTGGACTGGCGCGGCTCGATCCTGCGCGAATGCCGGGCGCTCGGACGCCGCAGGAAGATTGCCGCGGACTGGGAGGCCTTCACCGACGCCTGGCGCGCGGGCTACCGGCCGGCGATGGCGCGCGTGCGCTCGGGCGAGTTGCCGTGGATGAACATCGACCAGCTGCATCGCATGATCCTGGACGAACTGCTCGCCAAGTTCGGCATCGACGCGCTGACCGAAGATGAAATCGACCACCTCAACCGCGTCTGGCACCGGCTCGATCCCTGGCCGGACGCGCGCCAGGGGCTTGCGCTGCTCAAGCGGCGCCACGTGATCGCCACGCTGTCCAACGGCAATGTGGCATTGCTGGTCAACATGGCCAAGCATGGCCGCCTGCCCTGGGACACCGTGCTTTCGGCGGAAGTGTTCCGCCACTACAAGCCGGATCCGCAAGCCTACCTGGGCGCGGCCGCGATGCTTGGCGTCGAGCCCTCCGAGCTCATGATGGTGGCGGCGCACAAGGACGATCTGCGCGCGGCGCAGGCCTGCGGCCTGGCCACGGCGTTCGTGCGCCGGCCGCGCGAGAAGGGGCCAAATGTGAAGGTGGACGTCAAGCCCGAAGCGGATTTCGACATCAACGCGAAGGATTTCGTGGACCTCGCGCGCAGGATGCCGCGCAGTTTGCCCGCATGAACCAGGCAAATTCCAAGGTCACGCGCCACCGCGTGCTGATCGTCGACGACGAGGAGTCGATGCGCCTGCTGATCGCGCGCATCCTGGTCAGCGGACTGAAGGCCGAAGTGACCCTCGCGGGCACCTGCGAGCAGGCATTGCGCCTCGCGGGAAACTACGCCTACGACGCGATCCTGCTGGACCTGCTGATGCCGGGCATCGGCGGCTTCGAGGTGCTGCGCGCGCTCCGGCGCGCCTCGCCCAATGTCGCCACGCCGGTGGTCATCGTGTCGGTGCTGTCGGACCAGGCCACCAAGGATCGCTGCATGCGCGCGGGCGCAAGCGCCTACCTGGTCAAACCAGTCGAGCGCAACGGGCTGGTCGCCACGGTGCGCGCCCAGATTGCCGCTCGCGGCATGCCCAAACCCCGGGGGAAGTGACCATGGCAGACATCAAGATCGAGAATGTCGACGCGCTCGGCAAGCCCCTGGGCCAGTATTCCCACTTGGCGCGCGTCAAGGGCGCGGCGCAGACGCTCTATATCGCCGGCATGCTCGCCCCGGGCGACGATTTCGATGCCCAGTGCAGCGGGGTCTTCAGGCAGATCGAAACCGCGCTCAGGTCCGCGGGCGCCGGCTGGGGCGCCGTGGCGCAGTTCACCACCTACCTCGTGCACTCGCAGGACATCCCGAAGTTCATGGCCTGGCGCCTGCGGGAATTTCCGAGCATGTTCCCGGACGGCAAGTACCCCCCAAATACGCTGCTGATCGTCGATCGCCTGGTCCAGGAGCAGTTCCTGGTCGAAGTACAGACGATCGCGGTGCTCTAGTCCGCCTTGGCGCCCGAGCGCTTCACCAGTTCGGTATAGGTTTTCAGTTCCGCAGCGACGAACGCCGCGAACTGGTCCGGCGTGCGAATAGCCGGCGTTTCCGAGCCCATGCCGCGCAGCCGTTCCTTCATGTCCGGCGCATCCATCGCCTTGAGGATTTCGGCGGACAGGCGCTCGACGACCGGCTGCGGCGTCCTGGCCGCCGCCGACACGCCCCACCAGGTGGTCATGTCGAATCCCTTGAGGCCCGATTCCTCCAGCGTCGGAAGTTGCGGCAGGAAACCCGAGCGCGTCCGCGTCGTGACCGCCAGTGCGCGCACTTTCTCCGATTTGACGCTCGGCAGCGCGCTCGCCAGGTTGTCGAACATCAGCTGAATCCGTCCCGCCATCAGGTCCGCAAGCGCCGGCGCCGAACCCTTGTAGGGGATGTGCACCATGTAGGTGCCGGTCATCATCTTGAACATCTCCCCGGCCAGGTGGCCGGTCGAGCCGGTCGAACCCGAGCCGAAGTCGAGCTTGCCGGGGCGCGCGCGCGCAAGCGCGATCAACTCCTTCACGCTCATCGCCGGCACATCGTTGGCGACGATGAGGACATTGGGCACCTGCACGAGCAGCGTGATGTGCCTGAGGTCCTTGAGCGGATCGTAGGGCAGGCTCGGGTAGAGGCTGGGATTGATCGCCAGCGTGGCGATGGCGCTCATGACGAGCGCGTATCCGTCGGCGGGACCCTTGGCGATCAGGTCGACGCCGATATTGCCGCCGGCGCCCGGGCGGTTTTCCACGACGACCGGCTGCCCGAGCGGCTCCTGCAGCTTCGCCGCCAGCAGGCGGGCTGAAATGTCGACGGGACCGCCCGCGGCATAGGGGACAACCAGGCGAAGCGGCTTGGAGGGCCAGGCCTGCGGCCAGGCCACGCCCGCCAGGGCGGCGAGAACGGCGAAGACCAGTAGACGCCGCAAGATGCCTAGGTCTCTTCCACGAAAACTTCTTCGCGCTTCTTGCGCAGCGCAGGCAGCGCGATGATCACGAGCAGGGTCACCGCGGCGATGAGAAAGCCCATGCTGATCGGCTTGGATGGGCTGATGAACACCCACGGGTCGCCGCGCGACAGCAGCATGGCGCGCCGCAGGTTCTCCTCCATCAGCGGCCCGAGGATGAAACCGAGGATCATCGGCGCCGGCTCGCAGCCGAGCTTGACGCAGACGTAACCCAGCAGGCCGAAGCAGGCCATCAGGAAGCAGTCGAAGGGCTGGTTGGAGATGCTGAACACGCCGATCGCCATGAACAGCAGGATCGACGGATAGAGGTAGCGGTACGGCACCGTCAGCAGCTTGATCCACATGCCGATGAGCGGCAGGTTGAGGATCACCAGCATCAGGTTGCCGACCCACATCGAGGCGATCATTCCCCAGAACAGCTGCGGCCTCTCGGTCATCACCTGCGGCCCCGGCGCGATGCCCTGGATCATCATCGCGCCGATCATCAGCGCCATCACCGCGTTGGACGGGATGCCGAGCGTGAGCAGCGGAATGAACGAAGTCTGCGCGCCGGCGTTGTTGGCCGATTCGGGCGCCGCCACGCCCTCGATCGCGCCCTTGCCGAATTCGTGCGCGTTCTTCGAGACCTTCTTTTCCAGCGTATAGGCGCCGAAGGAGGCGAGCAGCGCGCCGCCGCCGGGCAGGATGCCGAGGCACGACCCGAGCACCGTGCCGCGCAGGATCGGCGCGACCATGCGCTTGAAATCTTCCTTGCTCGGCATCAGGCTGCCGACCTTGCTCGTGAACACCTCGCGCTTCTCCTTCTGCTCGAGGTTGGCGATGATCTCGCAGATGCCGAACATGCCCATCGCCACGGTGACGAAGCCGATGCCGTCGGCCATCTCCGAGATGCCGAAGGCAAAGCGCAGCACGCCCGAATTGACGTCCGTGCCGACCAGGCCCAGCAGCAGGCCCAGGACCACCATCGCGATCGCCTTGATGAGCGAGCCGTGCGCGAGTACCACCGCCGCGACCAGGCCCAGCACCATCAGCGAGAAGTACTCCGCCGGACCGAATTTCAGGGCCACCTCGGCGAGCGGCGGGGCGAACATCGCCACCACCATCGTCGCCACGCAGCCGGCGAAGAACGAGCCGATCGCCGCAGTGGCGAGCGCGGGGCCGGCACGTCCGCGGCGCGCCATCTGGTAGCCGTCCAGGCAGGTGACCACCGAGGACGATTCGCCCGGCAGATTCACCAGGATCGCCGTAGTCGAGCCGCCGTACTGCGCGCCGTAGTAGATGCCGGCGAGCATGATCAGCGCGGCGATGGGCGCGAGGTTGAATGTGACAGGCAGCAGCATGGCGATGGTCGCCACCGGGCCGATCCCGGGCAGCACGCCGATCAGCGTGCCGAGGATCACGCCGATCAGGCACATGAGGATGTTGAACGGCAGCGTCATGGTCATGCCGGCGATGGTGATCGCCTGCAGCTTGAACACCTCGGTGAAGCCGATCGCGAGGTTGCCGAATATGCCTTCCATGGTGGGCCCCGTTTCTTCCGGCTACCGGATCGGACAGACGTCGATGATGGCGGGGCAGACCGGAAAGGGCAGCGACAACCCTTTCACGAACACCAGCACCGAGAAGATCACCAGCACCACTGACATGATCGCGACTTCCTTGACTTTGAATTCATGCCCGCCATAGGCGCTGATGAACACCAGGATGATGGAGGCAAGCGCCAGGCCGAGCGGCTTGAGCAGGTAGGCGAACGCAAGGCTGGAAATGGCGATGAAGATCAGCGGGCGGAAATGGAACTTCGCCACTTTCGGCCCCTCTTCGACGATCGAATCGAACAGCACCAGCAGGCCGAGCACCGCGAGCATGCCGCCCAGCACGACCGGGAAGTACGCCGGCCCCATGCGCACCGAGCTGCCCATCTGGTAACCCGGGATCAGCTTGTTGCCGCCGAACATCTTGTTGATGAATTCGGGCGTGCCCATCGCCACGACGACGAAGAACAGGCCGAAGGCGATGAACATCCATCCGGCCCACCAGTCCTGCTGGCTCTTGATTTTGATCGCCATGCGCCTCCTCCGGTCCCTGATTCCGCCCCGGCATTGCGCCGATCGGGGCGACTTTCTCCTCGCGGGCGAGTGTAGCATGGGACTTATGGAGTCGCGCCCGCCGAACCTCGCGCGCCCGCCCCAACTCGGGGCGCTTTTTGCGATGCTGCTTGTCGCCGCAATGTCGCTTGCGTCAGGCTGCAGTCAGCAAGTGAAATTGCCGCCGCTCGCGACCGACGCAGTCGTGCTCGCCTTCGGCGACAGCCTGACCTACGGCACCGGGGCGAACGAAAGCGAAAGCTATCCGGCGCAGCTGGAGAAACTGGCTGCCCGGCGCGTGGTGCGCGAAGGCGTGCCGGGCGAGGTAAGCGAAACCGGACTCGCGCGGCTGCCGGCCGCGCTGGATGAGCATCGCCCGCGCCTGCTGGTGCTGTGCCATGGCGGCAACGACTTCCTGCACCAACTGCCGAAGGCGAAAGCGGCCGACAACCTGCGGGCGATGATCCGACTGGCCAAAGCGCGCGGCATCGACGTACTGCTGATCGGCACGCCGGAACCGGGACTCACATTGAGCACCGCCGCCTTCTACGCCGACATCGCGAAGGAATTCCGCATCCCCTACGAAGGCGATGTGCTCAGCAAGATTCTCCGGGACCCCAGCCTCAAGGCCGACCAGGTGCATCCGAACGCGAAGGGCTACCGGCTGATGGCCGAGCGCGTTTACGCACTTTTGCAGAAGACCGGCGCGCTCCAGTAAGCAAGCCGGACCGGTGCAGGCGCGCCACGTCCTCGGGGCGGTCGACGTCCCACACGGTGCGCAATTCCCGCCAGCGCCACCCCAGGCGCCGCAGCCGCGTGCGCGTCTGATCCAGCACTTTCGGACCGCCCCAGGCAACCCCGCCGAAGACGCTGCGCGCGGCCCGGCGTAAGCCGATGAGCGCGTAGCCGCCGTCCTCGGCGGGTGACAGCACGGCGTCGGCGCCCGCGCGCAGCGCACGTGCGGCAGCGCGCAAGTCGGCAGGGCGCAGCGCCGGACAATCGCTGCCGATCAGGACCGCCCCGGGATGGCGGCGCAGCGCGCGGTACATCCGCTCGCCGAGGCCGCCGCGTCCCTGGGACCGAAGGCGCACGCCGAAGCGTTCCTGCATGTCCTGGAAATACGGACTATTGATTCCGGCCGCACAATAAAGCTCCACGCGGCCGACCCTGGCCGCAAACGCCGTCCGCAGCGCCCGCGCCAGCATCCGCGCGTACAACCGGGCGGCGCCCTGCTCGCCCAGCAGCGGCGCAAGGCGCGTCTTCACGCGCCCGGGCACGGGGGCCCGCGCGAAGACGATGACAACCCGGTCAGGTCCGGCCGGTGTAGCGCCGCGCGAGTTCATCGGGAGAGGCGCCGAGGAAATAGGCAAGGCGCAGGCGCCACATCAGCAGCACGGTACGCAGCACCCCGCCGCGCTCCCAGCGCCGGCCGGAGGTGGTCGCGCGCGCGCGCAGGCAGGCCGGCGTCGAGCGCCGCTTCATGGCCTTGCTGAAGGCGACGTCTTCCATCAGCGCAATCTCGGGGAATCCCGCGAACGCGCCACGGCGCACGAAGATCGCCTGGTCGCCGGTGGCGATGCCGCTCAGGCGGGAACGCAGATTGATGAAAAAAGCGATTGCCGGGAGCATCGCCGAGCGTCCCTCGATCGCCACATCGAATCGTCCCCAGAGGCTTTTCTCCAGCGCATGAAAAACAATCCGGTCGGCATCGGCGGGCAGGCGCGTGTCTGCGTGCAGGAACAGCAGCGCATCGCCCGTCGAGGCGGCAGCGCCGGCGTTCATCTGGCGCGCCCGGCCGCGCGCGGCCACCAGTACCCGGTCCACGAACGGCACGGCGATCTCGCGCGTGCCATCCTCGCTGCCGCCGTCAGCGAGGATCACTTCGTGCCCGCGCGCACGCAGCGGCGCGAGCACCTCCAAAGTGCGCGCGATGCCGGCAGCCTCGTTCAGCGCCGGGACGATGATCGAAAGCCGATCAGCGCCCATCTCACCCGCGCCGCCAGGCATGGAAGCGCGCCGCCAGCCCGAGCGCCCACTGCGGCGCGTGCGCCTTCTTCCAGACGCCTGCGGCGTACTTGTTGGCCTCGGCGAGCGTCGGGTAGATGTGGATGGTGCCAAGGATCTTGTTCATGCCGAAACCGTGGCGCATCGCCGCGACGTATTCGGCGATCAGGTCGCCCGCGTGTTCGCCGACGATGGTGGCGCCGAGGATCCGGTCGCTGCCCGGCGCGGTCAGCACCTTCACCATGCCGTGCGCGGCCTCATCGGCGATCGCGCGGTCCAGCTCGTCGATGCCATAGACCGAGGCCTCGTACGGGATGGCGCGCTCCTTTGCCTCGGTCTCGGACAGGCCGACGCGCGCGACCTCGGGATCGGTAAACGTGGCCCAGGGAATCACCGAGTAGTCGGCGCGGAATTTCTTCAGGCCGCCGAGCAGCGCGTTCACCGACGCGTACCAGGCCTGGTGCGACGCGGTATGCGTGAACTGGTACGGCCCGGCGACGTCGCCGCAGGCGTAGATGTTCGGATAGACGGTGCGCAGGAATTCGTCGGTCTCGACGGTGCGGGCCTGCGTCACCGGGATGCCGAGTTCCTCGAGCCCGTAGCCCGCGGTATTCGCGACGCGCCCGACCGCGCACAGCAGCGCGTCGAATTCGACGCGCACGTCGCGTCCTACGTGCTCGCACACGAGCGTCTTGCGGCCGTTTTCGAGCAGGAACTGCTTCGCCTTGTGCCCGGCGAGGACCGCGATACCCTCCTCCGCGAACCGCGCGCGCAGCATTTCGGAAACCTCGGGGTCCTCGCGCGGCAGGAGGCGCGGCAGCATCTCCACCTGGGTGACCTGCGATCCCAGGCGCGCGAAGGCCTGCGCCAGCTCCGAGCCGATCGGACCGCCGCCCAGCACCAGCAGCCGCCCGGGCCGCTCGCGAAGCCCCCAGACGTTGTCGGAGGTGAGGCAGTCCATCTGCTCGATGCCCGGAATCGGCGGCACGAACGGCCGCGCGCCGGCAGCGATTACGATGGACCGCGTGCTGAGGCGCATTTTCTTGTTTTGCGGGGTTTCAATTTCAACTTCCCAGGGCGTGACGATCTTTGCCTCGCCCTGGATGCACTCGACGCCGAGCTCCGTGTAGCGGGCGACCGAATCATGCGGCTCGATGGTGCGGATCACGCGCTGCACACGCTCCATGACTTCGGCAAAATCGAACTCGACATCGGCATGCTTGATTCCGTACTTCCCCGAATTTTTCATCTGAGAAACAAGCTTGGCCGTCCTCAGCAGCGCCTTCGAAGGCACGCACCCCGTGTTCAGGCAATCGCCGCCCATGCGGTGCTTCTCGACCAGTGTCACTTTCGCCTTGATCGCCGCCGCGATATAGGCCGATACCAGGCCCGCGGAACCCGCGCCGATCACCACCAGGTTGCGGTCGAAGCGCGTCGGCCGGGTCCACTTCGCGTAGACGCGGCGCGCCTTGATCGCGTCCATGGCGCGCTTGGCAAGCAGCGGGAAGAAGCCGAGCAGCGCGAGGGCGAACAACAGCCCACCCGATATCCGGAACTCGCCCAGCTGCGTGCCCGCGTAAACGTAAACGACGGTGCCGGCAAGCATGCCCACCTGGCTGACCCAGAAGTAGGTGGCAGTGCGCATCGGCGTCAGCCCCATCAGCAGGTTGACGGCGAAAAACGGAAACGCCGGCACCAGCCGCAGCGCGAACAGGTAGAGCGCGCCTTCGCGCTCGA
>Ga0315910_10005818_pt1 | contig 10067 bp, 5 predicted proteins | sample EdamamesoilMG_FD_204470 | JGI IMG/M metagenome (GOLD analysis project Ga0315910, IMG submission 204470) | Garden soil microbial communities collected in Santa Monica, California, United States - Edamame soil | ecosystem: Environmental > Terrestrial > Soil > Garden | place: USA: California... | reverse complement strand
GCGACTGTAGCGTGTCGGGATGGCGGGGCACGCGCACGGGAGCGCTGGTCCTCGACTCGACGGCGACGAGCACGGCGTCTTCCGTGACGTAGCCATGCAGGGAGCGGCCGAAGTGCGCGAGCGACTGCCGCAGCGCCGCGGCGAAGCCCAGCCCGGTGCTGTCGATCACGGCGCCCACGTCGCTCGGCTCGAGGCCGGGCTGGTAGCTCGAGTCCGGCGCCGTGCTGGAGGCGCGGCCCGCGATGAAATCCGTGACGCGCGTCGCCGGCGCGCGCAGCGCGCCGCCACCGGCCTCGAACGTCGCGCGCTCGATGCGGCGCTGTAGCTCCACGCCCGCGAGCGGCCCCACGAGCCCGATCGCGGCGAGCGCCTCGGGCTCGACGCCCACGACCATCCCGCTGTTGGCGTAGCGGGAGTTGCGGCGCGAGGGGCTCATGCCGTTGACCACGACCTGGCCGGGCTCGGTCGCGGCGGGCACGATGAAACCTCCGGGGCACATGCAGAACGAGAACACGGGGCTCGCGCCGCGACTGTCGACGAGCTTGTAGGCCGCGCTCGGCAGCGCCGGATGCGCCGCCAGAGCCCCGTACTGAATGCGGTTGATCAGCCCCTGCGGGTGCTCGATGCGCAGGCCCAGCGCGAACGCTTTCGGCTCCAGCGTGTGGCCCGCCTCGTGCAGCATCTGATAGATGTCGCGCGCCGAGTGCCCCGTAGCGAGCACCACGCAGCTCGCCTCGAGCACCTCGCCCCCGAGCAGCTCGACGGCGTTCACCCGGCCGGACGCGTCGCGCCGAACCTGTGTGACCCGGGCACCGAAGCGGAACACGACCCCGACCGCCTCGAGGCGCTCGCGCAACGCCGTGACGACCTCGGGCAGCCGGTTGCTGCCGATGTGCGGGCGAGCTTCCACGAGGATCTCCTCGGGCGCGCCGCAAGAGGCCAGGATCTCGAGCACATCCCGCACGTCGCCCCGCTTGTGCGAACGCGTGTAGAGCTTGCCGTCGCTGTAGGTCCCGGCTCCGCCTTCGCCGAAGCAGTAGTTGCTGTCCGCGTCGACACTGCCGCGACGCGTGAGCCCCTTGAGGTCGCGCCGCCGCGGCTGGACAGGTTTGCCCCGATCGACCACGACACTCGCCACCCCCGCGCGAGCCAGCTCGTAGGCGCAGAACAGGCCGCACGGGCCGTCGCCCACGATGACGACCGGGGGAGCCCCGCGGACCTCGACGGGATGCGGCGCGGCGAGCCGCGCCCGGTCGGCGATGCCGAGACCGAAGCCGTCCTCGCGCACCACCGGACCGACCTCGAACAGCAAGTGGTGACGAACTCGGCCGCGCCGGCAATCGAGCGAGCGCTTGCGGAGCACGACACCCGGCAGGGCCTCGAGCTCGATGCGGAGCTGGCGCGCGATGCGGCCCCGCAGCGCCTCCGGATCCTGTGGCTCGTCGAGCCCGAGCTCCAGCGTCACCTCCTCGGGTAGGCGCTGGGGGCCCGTCGCGCTGCGCTGGAGACGATCGCCGCGCGGGGACCGATCGCCCCGCACGTTCATTGCCCAGGCCTCGCTTGGTAGACCACCGAGCTGTACGGCGGCAGCGCGATGACGTCACCCGGGTAACGCATGCTGCCCGGGGGCTCGCGCCCAGAGGTGTCGAGCTCGACGCGCCACGGACCTGCCACGGCCCGCGGCAACACGAAAGCCACTTCGCCCGCGTCCGCGTTGAACAGGAACAGACAGCGCGGCTGCTCGTGCTCGAGCGCGGCGGCCGGAACGTCGTGGCTCGCGACGTGCACGCACAGGGCGCGGCGCGACGCGCGATCCCAGTCGAGCATCCCGAACTCGACACCGTCGATTCCGAACCAGGTCACGTCGCGCTCGCCGCCTTCCACGAGCGAACGCCCGTCGAGCCAGCGCCCGACGGGGCGCAGCCCGGGCGAGGACCGCACGAAGTGAACGAGGCGCCGCGTGAACTCGAGCAGGCCCGAGTCGGCGCCCTCCCAGTTTACCCACGTGAGCGGGCTGTCGTGACAGTACGCGTTATTATTGCCTTGCTGCGTACGCCCGAGCTCGTCGCCCGCCGTCAGCATCGGCACTCCCTGCGACGTGAGCAGAGTGAGCAGCAAGTTGCGCTGCTGGCGCGAGCGCAGAGCGTCCACCTCGGGGTCGGTGCTCGGCCCCTCGGCGCCGCAGTTCCAGCCGCGGTTGTGGCTCTCGCCGTCGCGATTACCCTCGCGGTTCGCCTCGTTGTGCTTCTTCTCGTAGCTCAGCAGATCGAGCAGCGTGAAACCGTCGTGGCAGGTGACGAAGTTGATGCTCGCGCGGGGCGTGCGCCCCGCGCCGCGATACACGTCGGCGCTGCCTGTGAAGCGGCGCGCGAACTCGCCGACGCCGGCGGGCCCTCGCATCCAGAACTCCCGCATCGAGTCGCGGTACTTGCCGTTCCACTCGCTGAACAAGGCCGGGAACTTCCCGAGCTGATAGCCCCCCGAGCCGAGATCCCACGGCTCGGCGATCAGCTTCACGCGGGACAGCAGCGGATCCTGCTGCAAGGCCCCGAGGAAAGCGCTGAACGGATCCACCCACTGTGCGGTGCGGATCAACGCCGGCGCCAGGTCGAACCGAAAGCCGTCGACATGCATCTCCGCCACCCAGTAGCGCAGCGAATCCATGATGAGCTGCAGCACCTGAGGGTGCCGGGTCTGCAGCGTATTACCGCAGCCCGTGTGATCCATGTAGCGCCCCGGTGCTTCGGGCGCGTGCTTGTAATAGGCGTAGTTGTCGAAGCCCCGGAAGGACAGCGTGGTGCCGTGCTCGTTGCTCTCGGCCGTGTGGTTGTAGACCACGTCGAGGATGACCTCGATGCCCGCGCGGTGCAGCGCCTGCACCATGCGCTTGAACTCCGCGACCTGCTCGCCGCCGTGCCCGGCGCTCGAGTAGCCGTTGTGCGGAGCGAAGTAGCCGATGGTGGCGTAGCCCCAGAAGTTCGTCAGGCCGCGCGAGTGAAGCGAGGCGTCGTCCTCGAACTGGTGCACGGGCAGCAGCTCGACCGCGGTCACGCCGAGGTCCTTCAGGTAGCCGATGACGTTCGGGTGAGCGAGCCCCGCGTACGTGCCCCGCAGCGGCTCCGGCACGCCGGGATGCTGCGCGGTGAAGCCTTTGACGTGCAGCTCGTAGACGATCGTGTCTTGCCAGCTATGATTTGGTGACTCGTCGCCAGCCCAATCGAACGCGCCGTCGACCACCACCGAACGCGGCACGTACGGCGCGCTGTCCAGAGGGCTCGGCGGCCCGAAGGCGTCTGCCCCGGCGTGACCGAACACCGCGTCGTCCCAGCGCAAGCGGCCGTCGATGGCGCGCGCGTACGGATCGATCAGCAGCTTGCGACAGTTGCAGCGATGACCCGCAGCGGGCTCGAACGGCCCGTGCACGCGATACCCGTAGCGTTGCCCCGGCCCCGCGCCCTCGACGTAGCCGTGCCAATATGGGCCCTCGCGTCCGGGTAAATCGAGCCGACGCTCGTTACCCTCCGCGTCGAACAGGCACAGCTCGATGCGCTCTGCGGCGTCCGAGAACACGCAGAAATTCGTGCCTCGCCCGTCGAAGCTCGCGCCGAGGGGCCGAACCGCACCGGAACGAATCTCGCTCACTCTCGCCGCAACCTACCGCGCCACAATCGCCGCCGCTCGCACGACAATGCGCGGCGGCCCATGCTGCACATCAAAGCCCAGACTCGGCCAGGAGTCACCAATTTTTGGGCAGGCTCGGGCGCCGCCCCCGACCGCCCGTCGCGCGACGCGGCTCCAGGTCCGCAGCCTCGAGTCCGTGGTGGCCCTCGGCTCCGCGGGCTTCATTCCGAAGCCCCTGTTACCCGCGGCCCTGTTACCCGCGGCCCTGTTACCCGCGGCCCATTACCCGCGGCCCATGGTCGCCAGGCGGGGCTGACCCAGGCGGCTGCGATCTCGGAGCCCAACCTCGGAGCCCAGTCGAGGAGCTCAGCCCGCGCGTCCCCCGCCGTGGCGCAGCACATCACCCCGCCGGGTGCGAGCATGTGAAGCGCATCGATGGCGGGCTCGTCGCCCGCAGGCCAGCCCGGTCGCGTTGCACCCCTTCCGAGGCTCACCCCGTCCGCGCGTCCGCCCCCGACGCCATCACCCGACGCCCGGACCCGCTCGGGTTATAGTGCCTTCCGTGCCTGAGAATTTCGAGGTTTCGGTCGAATCCGCGAGAGGACGAGCGTGGGACGTGGTCGTCGTCGGCGCGGGCCACAATGGGCTGGTCGCGGCGCTCGTCTGCGCACGCGCGGGGCTCGACGTGCTGCTGGTCGAGGCGCGCTCGGTGCTCGGGGGCGCGACGCGGACCGAGCGGCCCTTCGCGCGCGCGCCCCTCCTGCCCACGTCCACGGGCGCCTATCTCGTCGGCTTGGTGCAGCCCGAGCTGCTGGCACGCCTCGGTGTTTCGCTGCCCCTGATCCGTCGCGATCCCTGGTATTTCCTGCCGACGACGGGCTCGCGACACCTGCTCTTCGGCTCGGACGAGGCGAGCCTCGAGGCTCAGTTTCTGCGCTTCTTCTCCGCGCGGGATTACCGGGCGCAGCAGGCGCTGGCGCGCGAGCTCGAGGCCCTGCGCGAGGATATCGCTCCCACCTGGCTCGAGCCGCCCCTCTCGATCGAGGACACGGCCGAGCGCTTCGTTCGGCCCGATCTCCAGAGCCACTTCGTGGAGCTGTGTCGCGGCTCGGTCGGGCGCTACCTCGATCGCTTCGGGTTCCAGAGCCCGCTGCTGCGCGCCATGTACGCCGTCACCGACGGCTTCGCCGGCTCGTGCGGCAGCTGGAACACTCCCGGAACGGGGATGAACTTTCTCGTTCACAACATGTGCCGGCTGCCGAGCGCCGGCGGGACCTGGATGCTCCCCCGCGGCGGCATGGGTAGCGTCAGCGAGGCCTTTGCGTCGGCGGCGTTCGCTGCGGGCGCGCGCCTGCTGCGCGACCAACCCGTGGACGCCGTCGAGGTGGAGTCCGGCGCCGCCCGTGCGGTCGTCACTCGCTCCGGCGAGACGATCCGTGCGCGCGTGGTGATCGCCGGGTGCGACCCGTTTCGCTTGCGCGAGCTGTGTGGACGGCAGCGCTTCGCCGAGTCCTTCAACACCTGGCTCGACGAGCGCCGCCGGCCTGGCATGTCGTTCAAGCTCAACCTCGCGCTCGCTGCACTGCCCCGCTTCTCGTGCCTGCCGGAAGACCGCGGGCAGTTCGGTCCCACCATCCACCTCCTGCCGGACGAGGACCGCGTGCTCGAGGAGCTCGACGCAGCCTACGCCGCAGCCACGAGCGGCCGCCTGCCGGAGTTCCCCAGCATCGAGTGGTACGTGCATACCCCGCTCGATCCCAGCATGAGCGACCCGAGCGGCCACATCAGCTCGGCGCTGTTCGTGCAGTGGGTCCCGTACGCGCTCGCCGACACGGACTGGGAGACCGAGGCGGACGCTTTTTCCGATCACCTGCTGTCGATCTGCGATCGCTTCGCGCCCGGCACTTCCGCGCTGGTGGTCGATCGGATGGCGCTGCATCCCCAGCGCATCGAACGCCATTTCGGCATGACGATGGGCCACATCCACCACATCGACAACAGCTTCGGCTTCGACGATCGTTTTCCTCACCGCACGCCCCTCGCCGGGCTGTACTCGTGCAGCGCCGGCACACACCCGGCCGGCTCGGTCATCGGCAGCGCAGGGTTCATCGCCGCGCGTCTGGCGCTCGAGGACCTCGGCCTCACCCTGGCAGACCGGGCCTGAGCCGGCTCACGCGACGGGCACGTGCGGATCGACCAGATCGAGCACCTTGTCGATCGCGGGTGGCTCCCCCAGCACCCACAGCACGTCCGAGCGCTCGAGCCGGAAGTCCCCCCCCGGGCTCGCGTGCACGACCCCGGCGCGCTGCACCGCGAGCACCGTCGCCCCGGTCGTGCGCCGCAGCTCGAGCTCCAGCAGCGAGCGCCCGATCGCGGACGAGCCGTCGCGCACCTCCAGCCGCTCGAGCCCCAGGTTGTCGAGGCCAGGGAACTTGCTCGGCAGCGGGCGGGCGGACGGCGATGGACCGCGCAACATGTCGTACATGCCGCCGCGCACGGCCGCCACGGCGTCCAGGATGACGTTCTTCGGCACGTCGAAGCGGTGCAGCACGCGAGCAAAGATCTCGATCGAGGTCTCGAACTCTTCCGGGATCACCTCGTTGGCGCCGAGGCGACGCAGCTGCTCGACCTCGGCGACGAAGCGCGTGCGCACCAGGATCTCGAGCTGTGGCGCCAGGCTGCGGGCCAGGCTCGTCGTCTGCCGCGTGGACGCAGCGTCGGAGATGGCCACGACGTACATGCGCGCGCGCGGGATGCCGAGCGACTCGAGCACGGCCACGCGGGTGCAGTCGCCGTAGTGGATCGGCTCGCCGCGTTCGCGTGAGGCGCGCACCGTCTCCGGGTTCATCTCGATGATCACGTACGGGATGCCGCTCGACGACAGGGCGCGCGCCAGGTTCTGCCCGTTGACGCCGTAACCCGCGATCACGACGTGATCGCTCGCCGACATGGGTACGCTCTCTGCAACGCCTGGCGAGCGGCGCGCTATCGCCTCGTGCGGCAGCCGCTCGGCGAGCGCCCGCCCACCGGCGATGAGCAGCGGCGTGAGCAGCATGCTCAGCACGGACGCCGCCAGAAAGATCTGGTTCTCGCGTGCGTCGACCAGGCCGAGATCGAGCCCCGCGCGCGACAGAACGAACGCAAATTCGCCCACCTGGGCCAGCACCAGGCCCGCGTTCAACGCCAGGTGCAGCTGGAACCCGAGCAGCAGCGCCGGCAGCGCCGCGGTGGCCGTCTTGATCACGATCAGAGCGACGAGCACCGCCAGCACGAGCAGCGGCTCGCGCAGCACGAAGCGCACGTCCATCAGCATGCCGATCGAGACGAAGAACAGGCTGCCAAACGCGTCGCGAAATGGGATGGCTTCTGCGAGGGCCTGATGGCTGTATTCACTCTCGCTCACCGCGAGGCCCGCCAGGAACGCCCCGAGCGCGAGCGACAGCCCCGCGAGGGACGTGAGATATGCGGTGCCGAGACAGAGCACGAGCAAGAACGTGAGGAACAGCTCGCGGCTGCGGCTGCGGACCACCCCGGCGAGCAGCGGCGGCACCAGGCGCCGGGCGAAGACCAGGACCGCGATCACGACCACCACGGCCCGCGCCAGCGTCACCAGCAGGCTCGTCGCGCCGCCGCCGCGGCCGGACAGGAGCGGAGTCACCAGCATCAGGGGCACGATGCAAAGGTCCTGAAACAGCAGCACGCCGAGCACGACACGCCCGAGCGGCGAGCTCAGCTGGGCGCGCTCCGCGAGCGAACGCAGCACGATGGCGGTGCTCGACATGGCGGCCAGGAACCCGAAGAACACGGGCTTCGACGGCCACCCCTCGAACGAGGCCGTGACCAGCGCGACGACCACGATACAGGCCAGCACCTGACCGCCGCCGCCGAACACGAGCAAACGCCACATGCCGAGCAGCTGCCCGAGCGAAAACTCGAGCCCGACGGTGAACAGCAGCAGGACGACCCCCACCTCGGCGAGGACCTCGACGCGGTGCGCGTCCTCGACCCAGCTGAAGCCGTGCGGGCCGAGCGCGGCGCCCGCTATCAACAGCCCGACGATCGGCGGGAGCTTGATGCTGCGCAGCGCGTAGACCACCGCGCCCCCGAGCGCGAAGACGATCAGCAGGTCCTTGAGAAAGCTCGATTCCAAGACGTCTTTCGTGGCGGCGGCGCCAGCGCCGACAGTTACGGACGAACCCGGGACCGGACAACGAAAAAGTCCGCGTCGGCCTCACCGAGGCGGCGACGCGCAACGCCCGAACGCTCGCCCCGCGCGCCTAATCCAGAGCAGGCGCAGCGCCGAGCGGTTCCAGCACATAGACGCGAGGCTCGCTGCAATGGGTAACGGACGCGCGCGGCATCGCCTCGGTCGTGAACGGCGTCACGATGCGCCCACGTAGGTCGACGGCCACGCAGCCCCCTCGACCTCCCAGCCCCACGACCAGCGCCAACGCCTCGCGGGTTGCGACATCGAGATCATCCCCGCCCCAGCGCAGCCTGGCGTGCACCTCGTGCGCGAAGGCGGCGCGCACGAAGTACTCCCCCGAGCCCGTCGCCGACACGGCCGCCGTCGTGTTGCACGCCCATGTCCCCGCGCCGATGATCGGGCTGTCTCCGACCCGCCCCGGACGGGCGTTCGTCATGCCGCCCGTGGATGTGGCGGCAGCGACGTGGCCGTGGACGTCGAGCGCGACGGCACCGACCGTCTGCCCCTCCTCCGTACCTGTGCCGCCGGCGTCGCCAGGAGCGCTCGCCGCTGGTGGACCCGGCGGTGGCAACGTCGCTGGCGCCGAGCTCGCGCCGGGCTCGTCGTGGTCGAGCGCGACCGCGCCGCGCGCCGTCAACCGGTCGAGCTGCTCGCGTCGATAATCCGTGACGAAGTAGTCGGGGGTCGCGAGCTCGAGCCCGCCGTCCTTCGCCAGCTGATCCGCGTCGTCGCCGGCGACCAGCACCTCGCGGCCCTGGTCGAGCACGTATCGAGCGAGCCGGATCGGATTCTTGGCCACGCGCACCAGACACACCGCGCCCGCGCGCCGCCCCGCTCCGCTCATCACGCTGGCGTCGAGACGCGCGCTGCCGTCGCTGCGCAGCACGGCGCCGCGCCCGGCATTGAACACACGGGAGTCCTCCAGCACCAGCGTGGCCGCAACCACGGCGTCGAGGGCGCTGCCCCCGCGAGCGAGGACCTCGCGCCCTCGCTCGAGCGCGAGGGCGAGATCCCGGCGCATCTCGTCGATGCGCTCGGCAGGCACACGACTCGCGGGCAGCGCGCCGGCGCCGCCGTGCAGAGCAAGCGCGAACGGCACGATCGGCTCAGCTCGCCGCGCCGCCGTCGGTGCGGTAGTCCTGCGCCCGGTAGAACTTCCCGCTCGGCGCCCCGTCTTCGAGCAGCAGCGGCACGAGCACACCAGGACGGCAGGTCTCGACCGAGTTCGGGGCCTTGTCGCCGCCGAGGTCCGTGCGCAACCAGCCCGGATCGAGCAAGCTCATGATCACCCCAGTCCCCTCCAGCGAGGGGCTCACGTCGCGCACGTAGCGATCGACGGCGGCTTTGGACATGCTGTAGGGCAGGAGCTCGCGGATGTTCTCGATGCCCGAGGTGACGTTCACGATGCGCCCCCAGCGCCGGGTCAGCATGGGCGGCAGCAGCCGGTCGCACAAGCGCGTGAGCGCGAGCACGTTGACCTCGAACGAAATGCGATAGTCCTCGGCGGGCGTGGTGTGCGCCTCTCGCCAGGGGCTCATGATGGCGGCGTTGTTGTACAGGATGTCGACGCCACCCAGGTCAGCGAGCACGCGGTCGATGAGCCCGTCCACGGCCTTGGAGTCCGACAGCTCGGCAGCCAGCACCTTGACCTCGGTGCCTCGCTCGCCGAGCTGCCGCGCCAGGCCCTCGAGGTGCGATGCCTCCCGTCCGTGCAGGACGAGACGGCAATCGTGCTCTGCCAGCGCCAGAGCGATCTGCCGCCCGACGCCGCGGCTCGCGCCCGTGATCAAGGCCCATTTTCCGGAAAGTTTGCTCATGGGCGGGGTTTTACCCCTCGTAGCGCTGGCCGCGATAAAAATACGTCGTCTTCCTGCCGCTGAACGGGTCGTGCGGCTGCGAGTCGGGGGGCGCGGGCTCGCTGACGGGGCCGGGCTCGACCTGCACGCTGATGGCCGCGAGCTCGGTGTCGAGCCAGCGGGCGACGAAGCTGGTCGCCATCTTCAAGGCCTGGCGGTTGACGCTCGGCGGCACGAACACGCACAAGCTGCCTGCGTCAAACTTTCGGATGAAGACCTGGTGCGAGGAAAATTCGAGCAGCACGTATTCCGGCGCGTCGTCGTCCGGGAACGCGCCCCACAGGCGCGCGATGCGCGGACCAGCTTCGCGCAACGCCGAGTTGTCGATGACGGCGGGCAGATCGCGCAGCGTGAGGCCACCGAGCGCGTCGACCACGAAGCTG
>Ga0315910_10005817_pt1 | contig 10069 bp, 7 predicted proteins | sample EdamamesoilMG_FD_204470 | JGI IMG/M metagenome (GOLD analysis project Ga0315910, IMG submission 204470) | Garden soil microbial communities collected in Santa Monica, California, United States - Edamame soil | ecosystem: Environmental > Terrestrial > Soil > Garden | place: USA: California... | reverse complement strand
GCGCGCTAGGCCCGGCCAGTCGAGCAGGCCAAGAATGATGGTGATGCCGAAATAGATCAGCTCCGGGCTCCAGTTGACCGGCAGCGCCGCCGACAACGCCATCCACAGCGGCAGTTCGGGAAATGAGCGCACCATTTCGATGAAGCGCTGGATCACGTTGTCGATCCAGCCGCCGTAGTAGCCCGAGATGCCGCCCAGCGTGATGCCGATGATGAAGCTCACCGCGATGCCGAGCAGCCCCACCGTCAGCGAGATGCGCGTGCCGTAAATGATGCGCGACAGCACGTCGCGCCCGAGCCGGTCGGTGCCAAAGAGGAAAAAGGTCCCCCCTTCGGCCGGACAGACGAGGTGGAAATTGCCCTCCACCATCCCCCAGAACTCGTAGTCGTCCCCGCGGCAGAAGAAACGCAGCGCCTGCACCTTGGACGTATCCGGGGTGAAGACGCGCCGCATGGTCTGCTGGTCGAGTTCCATCCGGTAGCCGTAGACGAAGGGCCCGACGAAACTGCCGTCGTGGAACAGGCGCAGCTCCTGCGGCGGCGCGTAGATGTGTCCCGAGTCGCGCGTATGCAGGTTGTAGGGCGCGAGAATCTCGCTCACCAGGATCGAGGCGTAGACCGCGAACAGGATCAGCGCGCAGCCCACCGCGATGCGGTGGCGGCGGAACTTCCACCACATGATGCGCCACTGCGACGCGCGGTAGAAGCGCTCCTGCTCGGGCGTCAGCTTCTCGGTGGCGAGCGGTTCGAACGGCTCGCTCGAGACGTAATGTTCGAGCCGGGTACTCAAGCGCCCACCCCTGCGCCGGTCATTTGGCGATGCCCCCGGTCAGCCGGATGCGCGGATCGAGCGCCGCCAGCAGCAGATCGGAAATGAACATGCCGATCACCGTCAGCAGCGCGAGGAACATCAGGAACGAGCCCGCGAGGTACTGGTCCTGGCTTTGCAGCGCTTCCAGCAGCATCGGGCCGGAGGTTTGCAGCGACAGCACCACCGCAACCACGGCCGAGCCCGAGATAACCGAGGGCAGCAGGTTGCCGATGTCGGAGATGAACGGGTTAAGCGACATGCGCAGCGGGTACTTCACCAGCAGGCGGAAGTTCGGCATCCCCTTGGCGCGCGCCGTCACCACGTACTGCTTCTGCAGTTCATCGAGCAGGTTCGCCCGCAGCCGCCGGATCATCGCAGCGGTGCCCGAGGTGCCGATGACGATCACCGGAATCCACAAATGCGTCAGCACCGAACCTGCCTTCGCCAGGCTCCAGGGCTTGTCGAGGTATTCCGGGTCCATGATGCCGCCGATCGCCAGGCCGAACTGGACGTTGGCGAAATACATCAGCACCAGCGCGAACAGGAAATTGGGCGTTGCCAGGCCGACGTAGCCGAGCAGCGTGAGGCCGTGATCGCCCCAGCTGTACTGGTGCGTGGCTGCATAGACGCCGATCGGAAACGAGACCACCCAGGTGAACAGCACCACGGTCAAATTCAATATCAATGAGAGCAGCATCCGGTCGCCGATGACCTCGTTGACCGGCAGGTCGTGCTCGAACGACCAGCCCCAGTCGCCCTGCAGCAGCCCGGAAAAACCGCGCTCCGCGGGCCAAATGCCGACCCAGACCGCGTATTGCTCGATAAAGGGCTTATCCAGCCCGTACTGCTTGCGCAGAAACACGACGCGCTCGAGCGCCGCCTTGTCGCCCTGGCTGCGCAGCTCGGCGATCTTGTTGGAGAGAAAATCCCCCGGCGGCAGCTTGATGATGCTGAACGTGACCAGGCTGATCACGAGCAGCGTCGGGATCATGATCAGCAGGCGCCGGAGGGTATAGGTCAGCATGTGCTCGCAAAACGCGGTGCCGGAGCGCCGGTCATTTCTGCTCGGCGAACCAGAACGTGTCCGGGCGGTAGATGCCGAAGAAGGCCCCCGGGTCCCAGTTGTACAGCCCCTTCTCAGGGACGTTCTTCAACGTGTTGCGCACCACCACCGGCTGCGACACGCCGTTGATCACGCCGATCGTGAACAACTGCTCGGAGTGGATCTGCAGCATGCGGTGCCAGATTTTCGCGCGCTCTTCGCGGTTGGTGGCGGCGCGCCAGGCGCCGTTCAGCTTGAGCAGCTCGGCGACTTCGGCGATGTCGGGCGCTTCGCCCGACTTGCCGGAGGTCTCGAAGAACTGGCCGAACTTCGGCCACTGCAGTTGCTGCTGGTTGGTTGGCGCCAGCTCTTCCGGGTTCACGTTCGGGCCGGCGATGCCGTTTTCGATGCCGGACCACACGGACATCAGCGCTTCGCCCGAGAACACGCGGTTGCGCAATACTTCGCGCTGCGACGGCTTCGGGAAGAGCTTGATGCCGACCTCGCGCCAGGTCTCGCGGATCATCTCGAGAATGTCGGTCTGCTCGGTCGATTCGCCCGCGGTCTCGATGATGATCTCCATGGGCCGGCCGTCGGGCAACCGGCGCACGCCGTCGGCGCCGCGCTTCAGGCCCATCTCGTCCAGCAGCCGGTCCGCCGCCTTCTTGTCGTATTTTACCCAGCGCGTCTGGTATTCCTTTTTATACAGCGGGCTCTCCGGCACCACGGTGTCGTTGCTTTCGGCGGCGAGGCCGAAATACAGCACCTGGTTCACCTGCGCGCGGTCGATCGCCTGCGACAGCGCGCGCCGGAAGCGCGGGTCGCGCACGATCGGTTTCCACACCGGGTCGTTGACGTTCAGGTTCGGGAACAGCGCAAAATGGGCGCCGCGCACCGTTTTCCACAGCCGCGTGGTGTAGTTGTTCGTCTTCTCTCCCTTCTTGAGGAAGGTGTAGTTGTTGAACTGGATGTCGCGCGCCTGCAGGTCGGATTCGCCGGAGCCGGTCTTGGCCGGGATCAGCTTGCCTTCGGCCACCGACAGGATCACGCGGTCGATGTAGGGCAGCTGGCGGCCGTTCGCGTCAACGCGGTGGAAATACGGGTTGCGCGCGGCAACGAAACGGTCCGCGGGCGGCTTGGAGGTGTTCACCCAGGGCTGCACGGTGGGCAGCGCCGGATTGTCGAACTGGTACATGTTGTCTTCGCGATTATGCAGCGCCGACCAACTGCGCTTCGACGTCCCGCTCTTGTCGGCTTCCGCGACCTTCTTGCTGTACTTGGCGTGGAACTGCTTGAGATAATGCGACGGCCGGAAAATGAACAGCGGCGACGCACCCGCCATGCGCGGCAGGAAATCGGGGTTCGCCTTCGACCAGCTGTAGCGCACCGTCTGCTTGTCGGGAAATTCCACTTTGGGCGCCTCGCCGTCCACCAGCAGGTCGGAGGGCGGCCCCGTCGGGCTGAGTTCCTTGTTGTTGGCGACGTCGTCCCAGAAATAGCGGAAATCCTCGATGCCGAACGGCTGGCCGTCCGACCAGCGGTGGCCCTTGCGCAGCTTCATGGTGAAGATGCGGTCGTCCTTGACGTCGATGCTCTCGAGGATGTCCGGCAGGATGTTGAAATTCTGGTCGTAGCCGACCAGGCGCGCGTAGCCGTAGACCACCAGCATGCGCACGTCGCGGCTGCGGCCGATCAGCATGTTCAGGCTGCCGCCATACTGCCCGGGCTGCGCGCCCGCGGGCAGGTTCAGCACCAGCGGATTTTCCGGCAGGCGTTTTGCCACAGGCGGCAGCTTGCCCGCCTTGACGTCGGCCTCGAAAGCCGGAGGTTCGATGTATTTCGCCTGCGCGCCCGCGAGGGACGCCGCGCCGGCGAGCAATGCGGCAGCGATGGACCGAAACAGATTCCTAGTCATGAACGTAACTCCGAGATGTCTGCGTTTTCGTGGGCGCGCACCAGGTGATCGGACCCGATCTGCAGCATCGCTGCGCGCTCGCGGCCATCGAGCCGGAACGGCGCGGGCCAGGCGTTGGGATCGGATGCCTTGCCTTCCATGAGCGCGGCAAAATCGAGCCTGTGTTCCAGATCCGGTTCCGGCACCGCTGCGAGCAGCGCCTTGGTGTAGGGATGCACCGGATTGCGGAAAAGTTCCTCGAAGGACGCCATCTCCACCAGCCGGCCTGCGCACATGACCGCGATCCGGTCCGCCAGGTAGTGCACCACCGCGAGGTTGTGCGAAATGAAGATATAGGTGAGGTTGAGCGCCTTTTTCAGGTCCAGCAGCAGGTTGAGCACCTGTGCCTGGACCGAGACGTCGAGCGCTGATACCGGCTCGTCGCAAATGAGGAGCTGCGGGCCCAGGGCGAGCGCGCGGGCGATGCCGATGCGCTGGCGCTGCCCACCCGAGAAGCTGTGCGGATAGCGCCGCAGGTAGCGCACGTCCAGTCCGACCAGCGTCATCAACTCCTTGACCCGGACAAAACGCTCCTCCTCGTCGCCGATGCCGTGGATCACCAGCGGCTCGGAAAGGATTTCGTTCACGGTCATGCGCGGATTGAGCGAGCTGAACGGATCCTGGAACACGAACTGCACCTTGCGCCGGTAGGAAAACAGCTCTTCTCCCTGCAGCGCCAGCACGTCGCGCCGGGTGCCGAAGTCGTTGAATATGACTTCGCCGCTGTCGGGCGTGAGCGAGCGCAGCAGCATCTTCGCGGTGGTGGTTTTGCCGCAGCCGGACTCCCCGACCAGGCCGAGGCATTCTCCGGTGTCGACATGGAAGCTCACGTCGTCCACCGCGCGCACCTCGCCCGCCAGCTTGCGCCCCAGCAGCGAGGTCTTGCGCGTGGCAAAGCGTTTGACCAGGTTGCGCACTTCGAGCAGCGGTCCGCCGCCCGCGGATACCTGCTCGGGCATGCGGCCGCGCCCGGACAGCAGGTGGTCGGTCGAGGCGTGGACTTCGCGGATCGGCGTCAGGCGCTCGCCGGGCGCCATGTTGAAGCGCGGCACCGCGCGCATCAGCGCCTTCAGGTACGGATAGCGCGGATCGCGGAAGATGTCTTCGACGGCACCCGACTCGACCACCTTGCCGTGGTACATGACCACGACCTCGTCGGCCATGTTGGCGACGATGCCCAGATCGTGCGTAATCAGCAGCATCGCCATCTTCAGTTCGCTCTGCAGCGACTGCACCAGCTGCAGGATCTGCGCCTGGATGGTGACGTCGAGCGCGGTCGTTGGCTCGTCGGCGACCAGCAGCGCCGGCCGGCAGACGAGCGCCATCGCGATCATCGCGCGCTGCCGCAGGCCTCCCGACAGCTCGAAGGGATAGGTGTGCTCGGCCTTGACCGGGTCCGCGAACCCCACCAGCCGCAGCATTTCGAGCACCGCGTCGCGCCGCTCCGTCAAGCCCAGGCTCGAGCGGTGCAGCATCAATGCTTCGCCGATCTGGTTGCCGACGGTGTGCAAGGGCGACAGGGCCGTCATCGGCTCCTGGAAGATGATCGAGATGCGGCCGCCGCGAATCGCGCGCACGCGCTCGCCCGCCGGATCGAGGCGCGCGATGTCGATCACGCTGCCGGGAACTTTCGGGTCGTGAAACAGGATCTCGCCCGACTCGTAGCGCGCCACGCGCGGCAGGATGCTCATCACCGCCTGCGCGACCATGGACTTGCCGGAGCCCGATTCGCCGACCAGTGCCACAGTGCGCCCCTCGGGAATCCGGAACGACACGCCATCGACCGCCTTCACGGTACCGGCGTCCACCTCCAAATAGACGCGCAGGTCGCGGATCTGCAGGACGTCAGCCATCAACCCAGGCCCCTCGTTGCGTCGCGGCTGGAGTGCGGGCGCACATCCGCAAGCGCGTGCATATTCGCAAGCGTGGCGACATCGAGCGCGAGATCGCGCCGCGCGGCTGCGCGCGCTGCCGCATCGACAATTTCGGCGAAACCGTCCAGACCCGAGTCGATCCGGATCGTGTGCCGCGCGTCGCCCAGCCTCAACTGCATCCATCCCCCCTCGCCGTCGCGCCGCGTCGAGTAGTAATCGAGACGCAGCAAACACAATTCCGCCCACCGGATCGCGGCGTTCAGCGGTCCCACGATCGGGCCCTTGACGCGGATTCCGGCCTCATCCAATTCGATGTGGGTCAACTGGCGGCAGACCGTGCGGGCAAAGTATACGAGGAATAGCAGCGCCGCCGCAGACACAAGCCACGCAATCGGCGCGGCCAGTGGTACATATCCGACCAGCCCAAGGGACAAGGCGATGCCCGCACCGCTGCCCGCGTAGTCGGGCAGCAAGGATCGAAGCGAATAACGGAATCCGGCGCGGATTTCCATCGTCAAGGACTGTGAAATAGTTCGCCCGCACCCATCCAGCGCAGCCCCGGTACTGCGCGCAGCGTTTCGAACAGGCGTTCGAGGAACGCCCAGGCCGCCTCATCGTGCACGGCATGATGGCTCAACCAGCCGGTCGGCTCGCCCGCGTCCGCCCGGCCCTCGCGCTTGGCGGCCAGATGGCCGACCGCCGCTGCCAGCGCGGCATCCTCGCCGACAAATCCGCGCCCTGCATGCCAGGCGATCAGGTCTACGTGCGTGTTGACCTGCCGGATGCCTGGCGCGGGTTGCGCGGACGCGCGCGCACCGAAACGGCTCAGGCCGCGGAAACCCGACTGCGCAAGCTGCGTCACCAGGGACCCGGGCAAGCGGTTCCACGGCGGCGCGAGTACCGGAACGAAGCGGTCCTGCGCCCAGGCCGCCAGGCGCTCCCGGGCAGCCGTCAGGCGCGCGGCCACGGCCCGAGGCGATTCGCTTGCCGGAAATTCCGTCTTCTTCTCGCCTGCGCCGGCTCGGTTGGCATGGTCGGTGCCGTGCTGAATGATCGAGACGCGGGATCCGATGCCTTCGAAGGCTTGTTCTTCGGCTTGCATCGGGACGACCGCGAGCGCAAGCGGCGTACCTGTACGCTGCGCCAACGCAAGCAGCCTGGTCAGGGCAGGATCGGGCCGCGCCGCATCGTCGTCGCGCCACCAGAATTCAGCCGCGCGCCCGCCGTCACGCCAGCGCGCCAATTCGTCCGCGAGCTCGCGCCAGGATGCGCTCATGCGCCGCGCTGCGCAGCCCAGCGCGCAATCAGCGCCGCGCTCGTGCGCGCCCCGTCGAGATTGATTCCGCCTCGGGCCGGCGGCGGGCGCTGCACCGCGCGGTCCACCGCGGCCGCCAGCGACAGCGGCGTCAACGCCGCTTCCTCCACCACCTCCAGCAAGCCGCGATCGGCGAAGCAGCGCGCGCGCAGCGCCTGCTCGGTTTCGGCGCCGCCCGCAAACGGAACCGCGACCGCCCGGGCACCCGCCTGGATCGTCTCCAGCAGCGTGTTGTAGCCCGCCTGGCTGATCGACAGCGCGCAGTTCGCGAGCAGCGCGGTGAAATCGGACCGGGATTTTTCCAGCACGACACCTCCGGCGCGCTGCGCCAGCTGCGCCAGGCGCTCGTACACCGGTTGCGCAAGATTGCCGCCGGCGAGCACGCGCCAGGTGCGGTCGCGCATGGCCGTCAGCGGTTTCGCGGCGATCGCCGCTTCGAGCAATGCTGCGCCGACCGCGCCGCCGCCCGCAGAGACCAGGACCTCGCCTTGATCGTCGCGGCTCGCATTCGCAACCGGCTCGTCGACCACGTAGCCGGTGTAGTACAGCTTGTCGGCAATGTCTCCGGCAAGCGCAAACGTGCGCTCGAAACCGACCACCGAGGGATCGCCGTGCACCAGCACGCCGTCAAAGTAGCGCCGCACCAGGCCGACCGCCTCTTGCTGGCGCCCGGTGCTCTTGCCCCCGCCAAGAATGTCGCGCACAGAGCAAACAATGGCGGGCCGCGGCCGCGCCGTCGCGGCGAGCTCGAGCAAGGGCAGCAGCTCGAAGCGCATCTGGCGGCGGCCGAAGGGAAACAATTCGAGCACCAGCACGTCGTGGTCGGCCGCGCGCCACGCGTCGAGCAACGCCGCCGTGCGCCGGCTGCGCCAGCCATCATCGACGGCGCGCCCATTCTCATCCAGCAATTCGCGGAAACGCATGTCCGCCGCGCTCGCCGGCGGCAACTGCATGAATTTCACCTTGTCCACGGTCATGCCGGGAACCACAGCCCCGCCGCTGGCGAGCGTGACCTGCATTCCTTCTGCGGCCAGCGCGCGCGCCAGCGTCGCCGCCCGCTTCAGGTGGCCGATCCCGAGCAGGTGTTGAACATAGACGAAGACCCGCGGGGAGCTCACCGCACACCTGCCAGCGCGGGAATTCCGGCGATAAATCCGTTCAGGCTTGATGCCGTCCCGGTGAGGCTGCGCTCGCTGGCGACGAAAGCTGCCGCCGCCTCGCCCATGCGGGCGCGCCTGCCGGGGTCGAGCAGCAGTTCCCGCAACAGTCCGGCGAAGGCCGCCTCGTCGGCGCCAGGCGCAAGCAGTCCGGTGCGGCCATGCTCGACCACGTCCGGCACGCCGCGCGTGGCGCAGGAAACCACGGGCAGCCCGGCCGCTTGCGCCTCGAGCATCGCCATGCCATAGGCCTCGTTCACCGCCGGCCAGGCGCAGAGGTCCGCTGCGCCATTCAATTCGGCAACGCCGGCCTGCTCGAGCGCACCCAGGTATGCGGTACGGCCTGGAATCGACGCCTCCAGCGCGCCTTGGACCGTCGCCCGCGCGCTGCCGTCGCCGGCCACCAGCAGGCGCCAGGGCAGATCCCGCAGCCGGCCAAGTGCGCCGGCCAGCATGCGGTAGGACGCGAGCTTGTCGCCTTCGCGCATCATCGCCACCACCGCGATCCACGGCACGGCGGGATCCAGCCCGTGCGCGCGCGCGAGCAGCGCGCGTTGCGCCGCGCGCGCTTTCGCGCCTTCGCGATACGGCGCAGGGTCGAGGAACGGCGGCAGCCACGCCACGCGCTCCGGCGCCGCCGCAACCGCGCGCAGCGCCTGCATGTCGTCGCGCGTCGGGCACAGCAGCAGGTCGGCGCGCCGGATCGCCGCCAGTGCGCCGCGATGACCGATGTCCCAGGGTCCGCCGGCGCGCTTGGCCGCATGCGAGGCCTCGGCGATCACGTAGGGGATGTCCAGCATCGCGCAAGCCTCGGGCCCGAGCCAGTCCGGTGCCTTGTAGTAGGCGTGGTAGGTGAACCAGAGATCGGGCCGCGCAGCGGCCGGGCCGCCAAGCCACTGCGCGGCAAGCGCGCGCCCGATCTCGGCGCCCTGCGTGCGCAGCTGCGCCTGGCGCTGGGGATCGCCATCGGCGTCATAGCTGCGGAACGCCGACACCAATTCAACGCGATGCCCGGCGCCCTCGAGCGCATTCATCAGCAGGCGCGCGACGCGCCGGTCGCCCGAGGGCGTGGAATGCGTCGGCGGCTTCAATGGCGCGTAAAACGCGATGCGCATGGGCAGGTTCCAGGCTCAGGCGATTCTAGTCGCCTGCGCCGAGGCCGAACTTGCGCGCCAGACGCGCGATGTTCGGGTCGAGCGCGAAAGTCGCCGTCACGCGCTGCCGGCCAGCCTCCCCGAGCGCCCGGCGCCGTTCGGGATCCTTGATCAGCGCGGCGAGCGCTTGCGCAAGCTCCGCAGGCGCTTCCGGGGCGACCAGCACGCCAGTGCGCCCATCGTCGATCAATTCGGGGATGCCGGACACGCGCGTGGCGACACAGGCCAGGCCCTGGCTTTGCGCCTCGACGAGCACGTTCGGCAGGCCGTCGCGATCGCCGTCGCGCGCCACGCGCGAGGCGAGCGCGAACAGATCCGCGGCGCGGTATTCGGCCAGCAGTTCGACCTGGGTGCGCGCGCCGCGCCATTGCACGCGTGCGTCGATGCCGAGCCGGCGCGCGCGCCGCAGGAGTCTTTCCTTGAGCGGTCCGCCGCCGACGTGCACGAGCCGCCACGACAGCTCCGCGGGCAGCCGGGCGAGCGCCTCCAGCAGCACGTCGGTGCCTTTCTTTTCCACCAGCCGGCCCACCGACAGGATAACGACCGGCTTTGCGTCCTGGCCGGCCGCGCTTTTTTCACCGGAAGGAAAGCGGGAAAAATCCAGCCCGTGATAGACCAGCTCCACCCGTGCCGGCGGCGCGAGCGCCGCCAGGTGGGCGTGGCCGGCCGCGGTGCAGGTGACCAGCCATTGGCAATCGGCGAGCTTGTCGCGCTTCTCCCACTCCGGGGTGGTCCAGATGTCCTTGGCGTGCGCCGAGCCGGT
>Ga0315910_10005816_pt1 | contig 10069 bp, 12 predicted proteins | sample EdamamesoilMG_FD_204470 | JGI IMG/M metagenome (GOLD analysis project Ga0315910, IMG submission 204470) | Garden soil microbial communities collected in Santa Monica, California, United States - Edamame soil | ecosystem: Environmental > Terrestrial > Soil > Garden | place: USA: California... | reverse complement strand
GGGACGAACGAAGGCTCAGTGAAACTGGGCGGGCTCCTGCTCGTTCCGACGTGAGGCGCGGAACTCGCGCGGAGTCATGCCGGCATGCTGGCGGAACGCCGCGTTGAACGTGGACTTCGAGTTGAAGTCCACGTCCAGCGCGATGTCGAGCACGGACTTCTCCGGCTCGGCGACGAGTGCATGCATCGCATCTTCGACGCGATGTTTCTTGATCAGATCGTAGAAATTGGTCTCGAGGTCCTGGTTGATGACCTGCGACACGTAGTGCGGATTTTCCTTCAGCGATTCGCAGAGCGCGCGCAGCGTCACGCTGCTGTCGCGGTGGAGGCGCCCCGTGCTCATGGCTTCCGTCAGCTTGCGCCGGATACGCGAGCGGGCCGGCACGTCGAGCGCCGAGCGCGCGTACTTGGTCGAGACGGCCAGCTCCTGCGCAAGCGCGCGATCTTCGATGCTGAAAGTCGTCGTCCGGCGCATCAAAGCGAACACGACTGCGGCGGTCACGCCGACCTCCAGCGTGCAGAACACGATACCGATGCCGTTATCGGCGCCCAGCGTCAGACAATACAACGCGCGCAGCAGGCCGACGAGCCAGTTCGTGCAGACGATGAAGATCAGCAGCCGCAGCGTCTTCACCGAGCTCGGCTCGACGACGGAGAACATCTCCTTGGAAAGCGCAACGTGGTTGCCGAGCAGGCGCAGGCAGGCGGTCAGGTAGTAAGGCACCTGGCAGAGGAAGAGGAAGATGGCCGCGAGCATCGTCGAGTGGATAAACAGGCTGTGCAGAGGAGTCGCGACGTCGTTCGGGTCCTCGTAAGTGGTCCCGAGGTGCGCGCGCAGCAGCAGCGGCATCGTCAGCAGCGCACCCGCCAGGATCACGGCGAGGTGCGGGCCACGCAGGTTTCGCAACGAGGGCGTCCGGTCTTCGGCGATCTCGCGCGCGAACATCCACAGCGCCGGCGCGACCAGGAACGACGATATAAAGAGGAGTCCCAGCCACAAGGACTTGGCGGGCGCCGCGGGCTGGATCATCAGCCACTGGAAGGCGTACCGCAGCGATTCCAGCACCAGGTACACCACGAGATATTTGAAGTGCCGCGGCGCGCGGTTGCTGCCGACCACGAACGCGCAGAGCAGGCAGCTGATGATGGCGGCCGCGTAAAACGAGCTTTGGAGTGTGGTCATTCGAAGCCGAGCGTATCGGGTTGGTGGAGGTGTTTCCACGGGTCCGGCACCGTCCGAAAGTATCAGCCGAACGGTTCGGACGACCGATTCGCGCGAATCGATAGATTCGGGCGTCATGACGAACGTTTTACGCCCGCTTCTCCTCGCTGCTTCGTTGCTTGCGAGCGTTGCCACTGCCGCCGGCGTCGGGACAGCCGCCGAGGCGCGAGACGTTGCGCGCGAACATCGCGCCACGCTGGACGCATATCGGGCAGAGATCATCGACGCGTACTTGAGCGGCAAGCCGGAGGGGGCCATCCGGCCGGTGGCCGAATCGGTGCGTCTGATGCCGGCGTACCAGAAGACCATTCTCGGAAAGGCTGATGCCGCGACCTACTACCGGGCGTTCCTGAATCGTTTCGTCGTCCGCGCGTACCAGCGATCGCCGATCGAGGTCGCGGACCTCGGACAGCGCGTGATGGAGATCGGCCGATTCAAGATGACCGTGGCCGTTCGCGGGTCGACCGAGACCCACGCGCTGTCGGGTAAATACATGGACCTCTGGGAAAAACTGCGTGGTGGCACATCGACCAGCGGCACGCTGACGTTGCACACCGCCGCCTGGAACCACGACGAGCTGCCGAAGATCGCAGAGCAATTGCGCTTCGCCGAAGTTCCGTCCGTGCACCTGGCGCTGCAGGTGCGGTTGCCCGTGACGGCGGGCCTCAGGCTCGAGCTTGCCGGCCTGCAGAAGCTGGAGGAGTCAGCGATTGCGCAGCACGACGGAAAAACGTGGGCGCTGTTTTACGCCGACGACGGCATCGTGCTCTCCAATCACGGCACCGTCGTCTCCGGACGGCAAGCGCTCGATGAATACTTCGAGCGGCACGCCAAGGCGCTGCCCGTATTCGAGAAGCTGGATCTGCGCACGCATCAGATCGACTACCTCGGTGACTACGCCGTCGAGTACGCGAGCGGTGTCGCCACCTGGAGGATGAACGAGTGGTCGGGCGTGAGCCTGGGCAAGGGAATTCTGATCTGGCGCACAGACGGCGGCACGCCGCGGATCTGGCGCGCGATCAGCATGTACGACTGAGGAGCTGACTCATGATTGCGAAGTACGCCTTTCCATTGGCCGCGGGTTCTCTAGTCGTGGGTTTGCTGGTCGCGTGGTCGGCGGCTGCTCGCGATTCCACACCACCGCGTCTCACCATCGTGGACGAACCGTTCGTCTCTTCCGTCTTGCGCGACAACCGCATCGGCCTCGATCCGGCGCGCGCGATCAAGGTGCTGCTGCCACCAGGCTATGCGAAGTCGAAGCAGCGTTACCCCGTCGTGTATTTCCTGCACAACGCGTGGTACGGGCCGAAGCAGATGATCGAAGATGGCCGCGCTCAGCGCTTGATCGAACGTGCATTCGCGGAGGGCGCCGTGCAGGAGTTCATCTTCGTCGTCGCCGATTACTCCGGACCCACCACTGGCAGCCTCTACGAAAATTCACCCGTCAGCGGGCGCTGGATCGACTACACCATCGACGAAGTCGTTCCCTTGATCGACGCGAAGTACCGGACATTGGCGCGACGCGAGAGCCGCGCCGTCGTCGGCGATTTCTTCGGCGGGCGCGGCGTGCTGAAGCTCGCGATGGCGAAGGCGGAGGTGTTCAGCGTTGCGTATGCGATGCATCCCGTAGCCACGGGCACGGGCGATATTCCGTGGTCGTCGCTGGAGATCGACTGGCCGCGCATTCATGCGGCGAAGACCTACGCCGAGCTAGGCGGGCTCGGGCGCACGCAGATTTTCTGGGCTATCCACCAGGCGTTCGCACCAAATGTCGCGGCGCCACCCTGCTTCTGCGATTTCTACACCGAAATGAAAGACGGCAAGGCCGCGTACAACGGGGACCGCGCGGTGGCAATGCAGAAATCGTTCTTGTTAGACGAGATGCTGGAGGAGTCGGCGGCGGCGTTGCGTTCACTACGTGGTCTGGCGCTGGACTGGGGAAGGTTCGATACGACGCAGGCGCATGTGATCTCGAACCGGCAGTTCAGCAGGAAGCTGGAGGACCTGGGTATCGAGCACGAGGCGGAGGAATATCGCGGGGATCCGTGGAACCGGACGTGGACGGAGGACGGGAGGTTTGCGAAACGTGTGCTGCCGTTTCTTCGGAAGCACCTCGTGACCGCGGACTGACAGGCGCGGGACCGGTCAGGCCTTCGCACGCACCCGGGTGCTGTGGAAAAACTGGATGCGCCAGGTGCCCGCTTCCTTGAGCAGCACGGCCGACTCGAGCCAGCTCACGTCTTGCTTGCCCGCGGCATCCTGCACAGAACCACGATTGAGATAGGTGATCCAGGCCACGGCGCCTTCGATGCGTACCGTGGGCTCCGGCACCGTCCACACGAAAGTCTTGCCGGCCGCGTGCAGGCCCTTGATGAGCGCCATGAACTCATCGCCCGTAAACCTCTGGCCTCCATCGAAAGTATAGAAGTCGGAAGTGGTGACCGCTTTCAGCTGGGCGGTGTCCTCATTGGTCAAGGCGACGTACATCAGGCGAAGCGCCTGCGCCACGGCCTCTTCGTCGGCGGGCGTCGGCGAAGCCCGGGCCGAACCCATGAAGCCGAACGCGATGGCTAACATCCAGGCTGGAAACATTTTGTTTTTCATGGCGGCAAACTTACAAGCTTCGGCCCGTCGCGCTCAAGTGGCATCAGGCATACTGAATTCACATGCCGTTACCGGGAACTCGCCCATGAAACTCTGCTCCTCGCTGCTGCTGGCGCTGCTGCCCGCGGCATTGTTAGCCGCCGAACCGCCGCCCAACCCCGGCACCGCGTTCATCACCGGCTCCGACCGCGGCATCGGCTTCGCGCTGGTGCAGGAGTTCGAGAGCCGCGGCTGGCAGGTCATCGCCACGGCCAGGGATCCCGCGAAGGCCACCGAACTCGACGCGTTTGCGAAAGACCATCCGCGGGTCACCGTCGAGAAGCTCGATGTGACTGACACGGCGGCCATCGATGCGCTTGCAGTGAAACTCAAGGATCGCCCGATCGATGCGCTGGTGAACAACGCGGGCATCGCCGGCACCGCCGAAGGCCAGCGACTCGACAAGCTCGACCAGGATGAATTCGTGCGCGTGCTGCGTGTGAACAGCTACGGACCGCTACGGATTTCGGCTGCATTCCTCGACCACGTTGCGGCCAGCAAGCAGCGAAAGATCATCGGCGTCAGCAGCGGTTATGGCTCCATTGCCTCGGTGGAATCGATCGCGAGCGCCGGATATCCCAATTCGTATTTCTACGCGATGAGCAAGGCCGCGCTGAACATGGGCCTGCGGGAATTCGCACTGGACCCGGGCGTGAAGCGCGGTGTGACCACGGTGCTGTTCTCACCCGGCGCCGTGGACACCGACATGCAGCGCAGTATCCGCGCGGACATGGCGCAGGCGGGCAAGCCGATTACCGTGCCGACTCGCACGCCCGCAGAGGTTGCACACGCGATGGTGCTGGCGATCGAGCAGCTCACGCCTGAGCAGAACGGGAAGTTCTATTCGATAACGGGGAAGGAAGTGCCGTGGTGAGCCGTCGGGTTCACGATCGTCGGCTCGCTGGCACGTTCGCTACGCCCCGCTGAGAATGGCCTTGGCACGCTTTGCGAATTCCCGCCGCGGAAGTCTATCTACTGATGACTGATCGGCTCGACCTGCGCCGAACAGCACGTGCTAACCTCGAAGCTTCTTCAACTCCGCTTCGAGCTCCGCGATGCGCGCGTCCCGCGCCGCGAGTGCTTTCGCGACATCTTCCGCGTCGATCTTCTGCGGGATGTGTTGCGGACAGTTCACATCCCACGCCGTCACCTTGATCAACATCACACGCTCCACGCGCGCCTTGTAGCCTTCAGGCTTCAATCGCGCATTCAGTGCGGCATCACCTTCCACCGCGGAGAGCGTGCCCCAGATCTTGATGCGGCGCCGATGCGCATAGTCCATGAGGAACACGTGCGCCTTGATGTTCTCCTTGATGTTGCCCAGCGTGATGTACTGCTTGTTCCCGGCGAAGTCCGCAAACCCGATCGTCTGTTCATCGAGCACCCGCAGGAAACCCGGCGGACCGCCGCGATGCTGGATGTAGGGCTGCCCCGCTGCATTCGCCGTGGCCAGGTACATGCTGTCGCGAGCCGCGATGAATTCTTCGAGCTCGGGGGTGATGCGCGTTTGCCATCCCGAGGCTTGCTCCATGTGCGCATAGGCACGCCGCGAACCCATGCGGGTTTGCTGAGCCTTGACCGAGTCCGTGAAGGCGATGTCGCTGGGATATAGAAGAGGTGTGTCCATGGGTGGAGAGTAGCGGACCTGGTGATTCAGCGGACTGCTCCCCGCCCCTGTGGCCGCCCGAAATGAGCTCGTCCTCGATAAACTCTTGGTGGCATGATCAAACAACTCCCGCCCCCGCACTCCTGGTCCTCCGCTCTCATCGCCACCGTCGTCGGCTTCGGCGGCACCATCGCCCTGGTTGTCCAGGCAATGCGCGCACTCGGCGCCTCCGTCGAACAAACCGGCTCCTCCGTTACCGCGCTGTGCCTGGGCTTCGCTGTCGGTGGCATCGCGCTCTCGCTGAAGACGCGCATCCCCGTCGTGCTCGCCTGGTCCACGCCGGGTGCCGCGTTGCTGGCCGCGACACCGCCCGGCATCACCTGGCCCACGGCCGTCGCGGTTTTTCTCGTGGCGGCCGCCTTGATGATCATCCTCGGGCTCGTTCCCGCGCTTGGACGCCTCGCAGCGCGCATCCCCGCTTCGATCGCCTCGGCGATGCTCGCTGGCGTATTGCTGCCCTTCTGCCTCACGGCGTTCCGGCTCGGAACAGACGACTGGGTGTTGCTTGCGTTGTGCGTCGGCGTCTTCGTGATTGCGCGACGTCGCGTGCCGCTCTACGCGCTGCTGCTGGTGCTGTTCGCGGCGATCGGACTCGCGCTGATCCGCGGTGATGTCTCGAATACACCGCCGGGCGCGTTGTTCGGTCAGCTGATCCCGACCTTGCCTTCGGGCGGCATCCGCACCATCGTCGGGCTCGCGGTCCCGCTGTTCCTGGTCACGCTGGTGGCACAGAACCTTCCGGGACTCGTCGTCTTGCGCGCCGCGGGCTACGAGCCGCGTCCGCGACTGCTCATCACGAGCGTGGGCGCGCTGTCTTTCTTGTTAGCGCCGTTCGGAGCGCATGCGGTGAACCTCGCCGCTATTACCGCGGCACTCTGCACCAGCGACGACGCGCATCCCGACAAGAGCAAGCGCTGGACTGTCGCCGTGATCTACGCCAGCTACTACGGGCTGCTCGCGCTCTTTTCTCCTGCGCTGGTGCGCCTCTTCCTGGCGCTGCCCCACGCCGTGATCGCGACGATCACCGGCCTGGCGCTCATTCCCGCATTGATGAGTTCAATGGAAAACATGCTCTCCGCAAAGGACGAACGAGACGCGGCCATACTCACGTTTCTCGCGACGGGCTCGGGCCTGGTGTTGTTTGGCCTCGGGTCGGCTTTCTGGGGACTGGTGATTGGGTTCCTTGCGCTCGCTGCGAAGCGGGCGTTGAGAGACAAAGCGGTCTAAGTAACGACCGTCTTGCACTGCGACATCATTTACTCGACGCACGCAGCCCGAGTCGCAGTACGCCTCGAAACGGCGCGGTAGTTTGGCCGCCGCACAGCGTCGGGGCACGCCGGAAATGCTGCACTTGCACCGCGGTGCGCGCCTTTACTCGCGTAAAACCCTGTGTTGAACTCCGGACGTCCGCGATGCGGATTTCCCGAGAGAGGCAGGAGCGCATGCCTACCTATACGTTCAAAGTCGGCAATTCCGGCGGCCCCTACCAGGTGGACGCCGATCTCGACAACATGCACATGTCTGTCGAGAAGATTCCGACGCTCACATTCGGTGAGATCGCCACTCGAGTGAACGCATTGCCGAAGATCGAATTCGGCGAGGTGACTTCCAACGTACACATCAAGGAACTGCCGCGGCTCGACGTCAACGTCGCGTTGACGCAGATTCCCGATGTGCGCGCGCATCTCCCCGCGCACTACAAGCTTGGCATCGCCTTGTTCGGAGTCGAAATCCTGAGTTTCTCGCTGTGCGGCGAATCCCAGGTCATCACCGAAAAGTACGTGCCCCGGCGCATGGAAGTCTGCGGGTAGGTGAGCGCCATCGGAACCACGACCGAAATGCCCGGATTGAAGTTGCTCGCCAAGGGGCAAGGCCCGGTGTTGATTTCGGGCGCACCGGGGCGCCTGCACGGAAGCGTTGCCTTCCAGAATGGCACGGAAGACCGCGTGACCCTGAAATCGATGTCGATCCAGGCGCCCAAACTACGCGATCTCGCCCTTACGCCACTCGACGCGGTGCCGATTCTGGGTCGGCTCGCGCCGAATGCGTCCGCGAACGTGGAGTTCGAATTTGCAATCGATCCGGCGACGCCGCCCGGCGAATATTCCGCCACGATCAACATCGGTGGCGAGCAGCACAATGCACGAATCAAGGTCGACGACCACGTAGAGCTCGAGTTGCAACCCGACACGATTACACTGTTTGCCGCCGACAAGACGGAGTTCGAATGCGAGGTTCAGCTCGCCAATGTCGGCAACGTGGCCCTGCCGCTGAGCGGAAACTGGGACGCGGTGCTGGTGCCGTCGGAGGGTGCGGAAGGAATGCTGCTACGGGCGTTCGCCGGCCTGGTTGACGGCAAGAAAGAAGACAAGGCGCGCGCTTCGCTCGATGAAATTCTGTTCGCCTGCTCGCGACAGTGCCCTGGCCTCGCGCGGATCCGCTGGGACGACGACAGGCTCGGGGCGGGCGAGGTTCGGAGGGTGACTGCCAAGGTCAAACTACCCGACGATCTGCCGCGCGACCGCCACTTCGTTGCCAGGCTCAATCTGTATTCGGCCGAACTTCGGATCGACATCTATACGCACGGCTGATGCTGCCAGTGCGAAGGAGCGACGCCATGCGTGCGTGCGATACACCTGTGAATCTGCCGGGGGCGATTGCGGATTGGTACCGTTCGGCCTTCGAATCCTATTTTCGCCTGTGGAGTGCGGCGCTCCCGGCCGCCTCGAGTCAGTGCGGGCCATGCGAAATCCCCGAAACCTCCTGTCCGCCGCGTTGCGAATGCACCCTCGAATGGGAAACCTGCGAGGACAAGGCCGTCTCGGGCACGCTGGCCGTCCACAACACCGGGCGCACCCCGGTCAAATTCCACCTCGCCGGCACGGTGTTCCGGTCTGCGTGTTCCGCGACCGATGTCGTCCCGCAACTGACACCCGCGAGCTTCGATCTCGCTCCAGGCGAGCATCAATCCGTGAAGGTGACGGTGGCGCCCAACGCGACTTTCGAGCCCGACAGCGACTATGCATCGACCGTGACCGTGACCGGCCGTTACGCCGAGAAAGTGCACTTGCGGCTGCGCGTACACGCGGCGGATTCTCCGTGTTGCGCGATCGATCACGGCGAAATTCCACGACGCATTCGCGCCCACCACTGGTTCGATCATTTTCAGTGTGAGCAGTTGTGTTTCGAACCCGTTGGGCAGACTCGTCAGCCGGCGCCAAAACGATGAACCGTGCTGCCGCGACACCCTATGAGCTCCCGCTGCGGTATGCGCAGTTCGTCCAGGGCGCCGGCGTCGAATACTCGCGCCAGGTGCTGCAGTTCACGGCGGAGTACTACTCGCGCCTCCTCCGCGCGACATTCGACTATGGCCAGCAGGTGGCGGAGGCGTTCGCCAATCCGTCGCCCGTATCGGTGAAGGCATTGCCAGCCGAAGCGCCAGGCCTTTCGCGCACACAAACGGAGCTGCACTTCGCCCATCGCACCGAAGGCGTGCTACCCCAGGAATTTGTCATCGCCAATAAACAGGGCTGCGAGATCCCGGTGCGATTCGAAGTATCGGAGTTCGTATCGGGGGACAGCAAGACACGCACACATGCCGCCGTGGAATTCGAGCCTCATGAGTTCGTGCTTCAGCCGGGCGACGAGCAGGTAGTCCAATGCCGCATCGCGGCAGGACCGGAACTCGCATCGGATGAGGTGCAGGTGGCGCTGGCCAGGGTAGTTGGATTCCCCGACATGATGCTGCGACTGGTGCTGGCTCCCGCGCTCGCAGCGTCACTTCCTGTGGCATGATCGGCCTGTCCGAGCCGCAACACCGAGGAAATCCCCATGTCCGATACGTTCAAGGAATTCACGGAATCCGGCACTAACTACTACCGCACATTGGCGGGGCGCCAACTCCCGGCGGTCAAGGCCTACGGCAATGCACTTCAGGACTTTGCCGACCGGAAGATCGACGAGGTGGAATTCGGCAAGAGCGTCATCAATCTCGGGATGCACGAGTACCTGCGCAGCGCCGAAGACCTGGTGAAACTGTCGTTCGAGTTCTACTCGAAGTTGTTGTCGACCACCGGCGTCAAGGTCAGCGAAGTGCTGGGCGGCACGGCCACCAGCTCCGGGAAAAGCGGCGCGAAGCGTTGACGCGCCGGCATGGGCGCCGTCGAATCGGCCGCGATCGTCGTTGAGAAGGGCCTCGAGCCCGGTCATCGGCTTCAGCGGGCACTCAAGCAGGGCGGTCTGTTTCGCGCCTTGAGTGCGGCACGGCGCCGGGCCTCGGTTGCAGCCGCATCACTTCGAATCCTGATCAAGCCCGATCTCACGGGTTTTGGTGGCGAGCCTGCGGCAGCCACGGATCCGCGCCTCGTCGAACTACTCATCGATCAACTTAACGACGCCGGCTATTCGTCGGTATCGGTGGCGAGCGCTGCGGACAGCTCGGCCGTCTGGGCCGAAAACCGTGGTGTCCTGGCGCTGGCCGATCTCTCCGGTTACCGCTTCGTCACCGCGAAGGGCCGCGCCTACGACGTCCTGGACCTG
>Ga0315910_10005815_pt1 | contig 10070 bp, 4 predicted proteins | sample EdamamesoilMG_FD_204470 | JGI IMG/M metagenome (GOLD analysis project Ga0315910, IMG submission 204470) | Garden soil microbial communities collected in Santa Monica, California, United States - Edamame soil | ecosystem: Environmental > Terrestrial > Soil > Garden | place: USA: California... | reverse complement strand
CGGCGAGTCGGGGGTGGTGGGTGGCGAGCGGGGAGAGGTGCTGGAGGGCGCGGTCGAGGTCGGCCTCGGCGAGGGCCGCGCGAAGGGCGGCGGCGAGGTCCGCCGGGATCTCGGAAACCGCGACCGCGGGCCCGGCCGGCGCGGGGACGGCGGGCCGGGGGTCGCGGGACTCGAGGCGCACGCCGAGGAGGTGGCCGAGCAGGTCGAGCAGCCGGTCCGGGTCGAAGGGCTTGCCGAGGAAGGCGTCGGCCCCGGAGGCGAGCGTGTGCTCGCGGTGCTCCTCGTAGACGCTGGCGGAGAGGCTGATGATCCTCACCGCCCGACCGGTGTCCGTGGCGCGGATACGGCGGATCGCCTCGTTGCCGTCCATGACGGGCATGCGCATGTCCATGAGGATGGCCTGGGGCTTCTCGGCGAGGTGCATCTCCACGGCCATGACTCCATGCACCGCCTCGCAGGTGTGGAAGCCCGCCTCGTGCAGGACCTCGCGCAGCAGGCGGCGGTTGTCCTCGATGTCGTCGACGATGAGCACGCGCTGGGGCGGCTGGCCCGGGACGAGGTGCGTGATGCGCCGGCGGGTCTTCGGCGCGGAGGCGATCAGCTGCTCGTCGGACGAGCCGATCGGCACGTCCACCGCGAAGGTGCTGCCCCGGCCCGGCTCGCTCTGCACGGTGATCGTGCCGCCCATGATCCCGGCGAGTTCGCGGCTGATCGCCAGGCCCAGGCCGGTGCCGGAGGCCGCCGCGCGCCCGGCCGCGGCCTGCTCGAAGGGACGAAAGAGCTGCGCGAGATCGGCCGGGGAGATGCCGGGCCCGGTGTCGCTCACCTCGCCGTGCAGACGGAGGCCGCCGGAGGTGTCGTGCGTGCGCAGACGCAGGCCGACATGGCCGTGCTCGGTGAACTTCACGGCGTTGGCGAGCAGGTTGACGAAGATCTGCCGCAGGCGGCCCTCGTCGCCGATGAGGTGGTCGACCGACGAGGTGTCGAGGTCGAGCTCCAGGGTGAGGCCGCGGGCCTGGGCGCGCTCGGAAAACAGCGAGACCAGGTCGCGCGCGAAACGCGAAAGGCTGAAATGCACCTCGACGAGCACGATGCGGTGGGCCTCGATCTTGGCGAGGTCGAGGATGTCGTTGATGAGCGCGAGCAGGTGCGCGCCGTTGCGGTCGATGATGGCGAGGTGCTCGCGGTGTGCGGCGGAGATCGACGCGTCGCGCTGCATGAGCTGCGTGAAACCGAGAATCGCATTCATCGGCGTGCGGATCTCGTGCGACATGTTCGCGAGGAACGCGCTCTTGGCCTTGTTGGCCGCGTCGGCCTGGGCCTTGGCCTCGGTGAGGGCGGCGACGGTGTTTTGCAGCTCGAGCGTGCGATCGGCCACGCGGCGCTCGAGCACGGCGTTGAGCGAACGCGCGGCCTCCTCCTTCTCCTGCTGCAGGCGCAGGCGGCTCGAGACGATGCGGCCGACGCCGATGGTCATCGCGGCGGTCGAAACGAAGGCCAGACTGATGAACAGCAGGTGCCAGCGGCGGCGTGCGTCGATCTCGCGCTCGCGCGCGTCGAGGATCGCGTCGAGCGAGTGGTGAGTCGCGTCCCACAATGCGCCGGCGGCGAGCGCCGTTTCCGTGATCGCGGTATGGGCCGCCACGGTCCCGGTGAGGCCGGAGTCGTGCGTGCCGATCTCGACGAGGGCGTTGCGCAGGGCAGTGCGCGCGGTGGTGAACTGATCGCGCGCTGCGTCGAGTGCGCGGTGCTGCTGCGCGTGCGGCGCGTCGGGCATGGCGTCGGCGTCGAAGGCGAGGGCGAGCGCCTCGGCGATGCGCGGCAGGTCGATCTGGTCGAGTTGCGCGAGCGCGACGTCGAGGGCGCGGCGCGTTTCCTCGGGCGCGGCGTCGACGTCGGACAACCGGTGGGTGACGGCCACGAGGCGCTCGAGATGATCGGGCAGGAGATTGATCAGGACGACGGCGTGGAAGTAGGAGTGCGTCTCGGGATCGAGGATCAGATTCGATTCGGCGCCGATCCGGCGCACGGCGCGCGTCAGGCTGGAGGCGAGCGCGCGGTGTCGCGCGAGCAGGGCGCCCGTGGGCTCGTGGATCGTGCGCGCGGCGTCCGACGATTCGCGCAGCTGGGCGAGCGTGGTTTCCCAGTGCGTGAGGTCGCTGCGCTGCAGACCGGCGAGGATCGTCGGCAGGTCCGCGAGCAGGCGGTCGACGCGGGCGTGCTCGAGGGCGCAGGCCTCCTCGGCCGCGGCATCCCCGGCCCGGGCCGCGAGCGTGGCGCGCAGGTGCGGTGGGAGCGTGCGCAGGATCGACACGAGCGGCACGAGGGCGCGCAGCCCGGTGCGCTCCTCCCGCACGAAGCGCCGCTCACGCTCGGCGTATTCAGTATAGTAGAACGATGCGATCGCGAGCAACGGAAGGGCCGCCACGATGCCGAGCAGCGTGATGCGCAGACTGAGAAAGGGCCGGGCGGTGCGGGGGTGTGGCACGGGTCAGGTGGATTCGGAATAGGTGGGCGCGTGCGCGAGCTGCGCAAGGGCACGGTCGTAGTCGAACGACGCGATGTGCTTGCGCAGGCTGCGGGCGAGGTCGGCATCGTGCGTGGCCACGAGGTCGATGAGCTCGAGGGCGTGGTCGAGGTCGGCGGCGTCGAGCGTCTGGCGCAGCGCGGTGACGAGGTGCGTGGGCAGCGGATGCTTCTCCGCGCCGGGAGTCGGCCCGGGTGCGCTGCCCGCCCCGGCGATCGTGATCGGCGTGGACTCGAAGGTCACGTCGAGGAGTCGTCCGAGCCGTTCGAGCAGCACCTCGTCGCTGAACGGCTTCGCCAGGAAGTCGTCGGCGCCGGCGGCGAGCATCTGCTCGCGGTTTTCCGAGAACGCGCTGGCGGACAGGCTCATGATCCTCACCGCGCGGCCGCGCGGCAGGGCGCGGATGCGCATCGTGGCCTCGTTGCCATCCATCACCGGCATGCGCAGGTCCATCAGGATCGCGTGCGGCTGCCAGTCCTGAAACACCTCGACGGCCTGCGCGCCGTCGCATGCGTCGCGCACCTCGAAGCCGACGCTCGCGAGCAACTCGTCGAGCAACCGGCGGTTGTCCTCGATGTCGTCCACCACGAGCACGCGCGGGACGGGCTGGCCGGGCGCGAGGCGCCGCGTCATCCCGCCCGGCGTCGAGCGCTGCAGCGCCACCGGGCCCTCGGCATACCCCAGCGGCACCTCGAGGATGAAGGTGCTGCCCTGCCCGGGCCGGCTCGTCACCGTGATGTCGCCTTCCATCAGCCGCGCGAGCTCGCGGCTGATCGCCAGACCGAGCCCGGTGCCGCCGGCGGCGCGTCCGGCCGCGGCCTGCTCGAACTGCCGGAACAACCGCGGCAGGTCCGCGGCGGGGATCCCTGGGCCTGTATCCTCGATCTGGGCACGCAGGCGCCAGCCGGAGGGCGTGGCGGCCGGGAGCTCGAGGCGCACGTGCACGTGCCCGCGGGCCGTGAACTTCACGGCGTTGGCCACGAGGTTGACGAGGATCTGGCGCAGGCGCGACTCGTCGCCGGTCACCGCCTCGGGCAGGTGGGCCGGCACGCTCACCGCGAAGGCCAGGCCCCGGGCGCGGGCGCGGTCGGTGAACATCAGCTCGAGGTCGCGCGCGAGCAGGCGCAGGTCAAACGCCACCGGCTGGAGCACGATGCGATGCGCCTCGATCTTGGACATCTCGAGGATGTCGTTGATGAGCGCGAGCAGGTGCGCGCCGTTGCGTTCGATGATCGCGAGGTGTTCGCGCTGGCCCGCCGTGGTGTGCCGGTCGCGCAGCATCAGCTGGGCGAAGCCGAGGATCGCGTTCATCGGCGTGCGGATCTCGTGCGACATCGTGGCGAGGAACGTCGACTTGGCGCGGCTCGCCGCCTCGGCCTCGGCCTTGGCCTGGCGCAGCTCGATCGCCTGCTTGCGCTCGGTGATGTCGATGCACGATCCCTCGATGTATTGCCGGCCGGCCGACGGGTCGGTCACGACATGGGCGCTCATCAGCACCCACATCAGGCTGCCGTCGCGGCGGCGGACCTGCAGCTCGACGTTGTCCACGCGGCCGCGGGCGGCGAGTTCGGCGCGGACGGTGACCCGCTGCGCGGGATCGGCGTAGATCTGCGAGCCGAGGTCGTGGACCTCGCCGAGCATCGCCTCCGGCGAGGCGTAGCCGTACATCTGCGCGAGCGCGCCGTTGATGCTGAAGATCTCTTCGTCCGGCGCGATGCTGAACAGGCCGACGACGGCATTCTCGAACATGCCGCGATATTTCGCCTCGCTCTGGGCGAGCGCGAGCGAGGCCTGGATGCGTTCGGTCTGGTCGCGGGCGAAGCCGAGCAGGCGCACGACATCGGCCTCCGCGACGCCCGTGACCGGCACGAGCAGTGTGGAAAAGATCCGCAGCCCGCGCGGCGTCGGCACCGTCTGCTCCACCTGCAGGGGCGCGCGCGATTCGAGGCAGCGCCGATAGGCATCGGAGAAGATCGCGGCGGCCTCGGCCCCGAAGATATCCTCGGGAGTCCTCGTGCCGGCGTTGAAGTCGTCCGGGTTCAACCCGATAGTGCGGCAGGCGGCGTTGATGCGTTCGTAAATGAACCGGCCGTCCGGCTCGACCCGCACCACGAAGATGATTTCGGTCGTGTGCTCGAAGATCTCGCGGAGTTGCTCGATGCTCTCGCGCGAGCGCGCCTCGATGCGCGCCTGCTCGATGTGGAGCGCCTCGATGCGCTTGCGCTCACGCAGGTCGAGAACCATCGAGACGATCCCGTCCTCGGGACGGGATTGATCGAGGTGGGTGACCTTCAGAAGCACGTCGATGGGAGCGCCGCTCTTGTGCGCGAGGATGAGTTCGCCCTCCCAGTATCCGTCACGATTGAGCCCGGCGTAGATCGCGGCGCTCGTCTTCTCATACTCCTCGCGCGACCGGTAGAATTTCTCCGCCGTGCCGCCGACGACCTCCTCGCGGGAGTAGCCAAAGAGGCGCACCATCTCGTCGTTGGTCTCGATGAAGCGGCGATCCCGGGCGAGGTTGGCGGCGACCGGCGCGGCCCGGAAGACGGCCCGCATCTGCTCGGCGCTCTGGCGCGCGGCGCGGGCCGCCTCCGCCTCGGCCCCCAGTCGCTCGACCTCGGCCTGCGCGCGCAGCTGCTGCTCGTGGGCGAGCGTGGCCGCATCGACCTGCTGCCTGCGGACGTGGTCGAGCAGCGCGCGCTTGAGGAAGTAGGACACGGCGGAGGATGCGGCGCAGCCCGACATCGTCGCGACGATCGCCCCGGTCCAGCGTATGGGATCGTCGGGTACGTTGCGAAAACCGATCAGGACGTCGGACACCGGCAGCACGCCCCGTTCCCAACCGATGGCGGCCAGCACGAGCACGATCGCCGTTCCCGCGAGCGTGCCGAGCAGCGCGCGGGCGCCGACCAGCACCCCGGCGTGCGCGGCGATGAACGTCAGCCAGACCGCGAGCCCCGGGCCGAATCCGATGTATCCGAGGCCGACCAGGCCCGTCAGGGTGACCGAGCCGGCGGTCAGGAAACCCAGCATGTGGGGCGGTAACCGCCGCACAATTACGGCGACCGGGAGCAGGAGCACCGAGGCGAGCACGAGAGCGATCGGCCATTCGGCCAGGACCGCCCGGCCGCCGTGCCGCACCATCAGGCTCAGGATGAGCAGAAGCCCGGCCGATACGACCAGGGCGCAGACGCGCGCGAGCGGTCGGGCCACCTCGGGGGGCAGGGCATGGCGTGGGCTCCTCGATGCGTCGGGCAGTTCGGGCATGGGCGGGGGGCAGGTTGGGGGCGCCGTACCCCCAGCTTGGTCAATCCCGCCAAGCCGACGACAGCAAAACGGCTCGCGCACTGCTGTACGCGAGCCGTCGAACCACTATACCCCTCTGTCTGAGAGCTGACTAAAAATCGAGCGACGACGTCGCGGCGGCGTGGGCGCGGCCGTTGTGCGCGGCCGTCGTGCGGGCTTTGGTCGCGGCGGGCGCGCGATGGCCGGCCGCGTGGGCGGGACGGTTTGCCGCGGACGGACGCTCGGCGGAAACGACGGGCGAGACCACCGGCGGCTGGGTGGCGGCGCGGGCCGCGCTGCCCTCGACGAGGCCGACCAGTTCGTTGACCGCGCTCTTGAGCGAGATCGAGTGGGCGTTGAGCTCCTGGGCGGCGCCCGCGGTCTCCTCGGCGCTCGCGGCGTTGGACTGCGTCACGCGGTCCATCTGGCTCACGGCGATGTTCACCTGGGCGATGCCGTCGGCCTGCTCCTTCGACGCGGTCGCGATCGAGCCGACCGACGTGGATACGCGGCCGGAGATCTCGGTGTTGCGCTGGAGTGCGGCCATCACGCCGGAGTTGAGTTCGCTCGCCTCGATGATGCGGGCGTTGGACGTCTCGATCATCTCGGCCGTCTCGCGCGCGGCCTTGGCGCTGCGCTGGGCGAGACTGCGTACTTCCTCGGCCACGACGGCGAAGCCGGCGCCGGCCTCGCCGGCGCGGGCGGCCTCGACCGCGGCGTTGAGCGCGAGGATGTTCGTCTGGAAGGCGATCTCATCGATCGTCTTGATGATCTTGGCGGTCTCCTTCGACGCGGCGACGGAGGCGGAGATGGCGGCGTTCATCTGCTCGGTGCGCGTCGACATGTCCTGGAAGTTGGTCGAGGCCTCGGCCGTCATGATGCGGTTCGTCTCGGCGGCGTCCTCGGCGTTGCGCTTGGTCATGCTCGACATCTCCTCGAGCGAGGCGCTGGTCTCCTCGAGCGAGGCGGCCTGCTCGCTGGAGCCGGCGGCGAGCGTCTGGCTCGCGGCCGAGACCTGCGCGGCGGCGGCGTCGAGATGTTCGGATTGGGTGCGCAGGCCCTCGGCGATCCGGCGGATCGGCGTGGCGATGCCGCGGGCGAGCCACCAGACCACGGTGAGCACCACTGCGACGGCGATGGCGGAGACACCGAGCAGGCGGTTGCGCGTGGCGCGCGCCGGGGCGAGCATGGCGTCCTCGCGCAGGGTCAGGACGGCCGACCAGGAGGTGCCGGTGTGGCCGATCGCGATCGGGCTGACCGCGCGGTAGGTGTTGGTGCCGAGCGTGCGCGAATACGACTCGGTGAGGAAACTCCGACCCGCGGCGATCGAGTCGAGAAACGGCGCGGCCCACGCGTCGGACTCGACCAGCGGCTTGCCGAGGCGCTCGGTCTTCGGATGTACGACGTAGTTGGCCGCATTGGACACCACGCCGAGGTAGCCCGGCAGGTCGGCCTGGAGCTCGAGCACGTGCTTTGAGAGCGTCTCGAGCGCGAGGTCGGCGCCGATCACGCCGAGGAAACGACCGTCGCGCATCACGGGCACGACGAGGCTGGTCATGAGCACCTGCTGGCCGTTGACCGGATAGAAATAGGGCTCGATCACGGTCTCGCGCTTGCGCTCGCGCGGGATCACGTAGAAGTCGCCCTTGCCCGGCACCTCGTAGTCCATGTTGGGTTCGACGACGATCTCGGCGCCGGCGCGGTGCCAGTAGGAGTTGACCCGTCCGGCCGCATCGAGGCCTTCCTTGCCGGCGAACTCCTTGTCGCGGCCGTCGAAGGCGTCGGGCTCGAAGATCGCCCACGCGCCGAGGAGCGCGGCGTTTGTCTCGAGCGTGTGGCGCAGCACGCTGTCGAGCAGGGCGCGGTCGGCGTGACCGGCGACGACCATCGCCTCGGCGGAGCGGGCGAGCGTGCGCACGATGCCGAGCACGTCGTTGAGGTTTTCGCCGGCTTCACCGGCCGTGCGCTCAGAAAGCATGCGGGCATCATTGCGGGCGTTTTCGCGGCCCTCGTGGTAGGCCGTGAGCGTGGCCCAGCCTCCGACGATGCTGAGACTGAGGAAGACAAGGGTTCCGATCGTGACGACGAGACGCGTGCGGAGGCCGCGACGGGCGAACAGGCTGGAGGTGATCATGGCGGGCTGGGGGTCTTGGGTTATCGGGTCAGGGAATTTCAGGCGGAGAGATCGGGGCGCTGCAGGGCGGCGCGGGCCGCGTCGCGGTTTTTCAGCGCGAGCTCGAGGGCGGCGCCGAGTTCGTCGGCAGTGAAGGGCTTGAGCAGCACGAGCGGCGCGCCGAGGTTGGAGGCGAAGCGCAGGCACAGGGCGGCGTCCACGCGGCTGCCGCCCGACATCGCGATCACCGGCGTGATCGGATCGAGCGCGCGGATCTCGCGCAGCGTCTCGATGCCGTCCTTTTCCGGCATGAGCATGTCGAGCAGGATCACGTCGGGCTCGAACGCGCTCAGCTGGGTGATGCACTCGTTGCCGTTGGCCGCTTCGGCGACCGTGTGTCCGTGGAACTGCACGAGCGTGCGCAGGACGCGACAGACCAGCGGATCGTCATCGACGATGAGCACGCGAATGGCCTTGGAGCCCTGGGATGCAGCGGTGGTGTTGCCCGCGGATGATTGCATGGCAGGAGCATCGGCTGCGCGTCCGACCGGCAGAAGTCCGCAGACCCCTCGTCACTGCCCGAAGACACCCAGTCCCGTGTCAGGCAAACACCCGACACGCGCCGACCTGTCGCCGGCCAGCCGGTCCGCGGCTCAGCGCTTCACCAGGCCGAGCCGCACCGCGTGGTGCGCGAGCTCGACCTTGGAGGTGCACTTGAGTTTGCGCGCGAGGCGGGCGCGATAGGTCTCGACCGACTTCACGCTCAGGTCGAGCCGGGTCGCGATCTCCTTGTAGGTGATGCCCTCGCCGATGCCGCGCAGCACCTCGAGCTCGCGCTCCGACAGGCCGTGAGGCGCCGACGTCCCGGCGCCGCCCGCCGCGGCCGGCTCGCGCAGGGCCTGGGTCACGGCCGCGGCCGCACCCGGCGAGAGGTAGGTCTTGCCCGAGGTCACCGCCCGGATCGCGCGCGGCAGCTCCTCGATCGCATCCTCCTTGCGCACGAATCCCTCGGCCCCGGCCCGCGCGACCTCGCGCGCCGCGCCCGGGTCGGTCGTGCCGGTGACGACGATCACCCGCGTGCCCGGCCACGACGCGCGGATGCGCGTGATCGCGTCGATCCCGCTCTCGCCCGGCAGGTTCAGGTCGAGGATGACCGCATCGGGTCGCGTGGATTCAATCAGTCGATACGCCTCGTGCAGCGAGCCCGCGTCGCCGACCACCTCGAGGTCGGGCTCGACGCGCAACCGCAGCCGCAGGCCGTCGCGCAGCAGTTGATGATCATCCACCAGGAACAGACGCAGGGGCATCTTGCGCGCAGTGTGCCGCCGGGTGCGTGGGGCATCAATCCAACAAAAGATCGTCGAGCGCGTGGTGCCCGAGGCCGGCCCAGGACTTGAGGCGGTTGATCGCCCCGGCGGCGCGGACCCGCGCGTCGGCCCCGGCGTCGTGGTCGCGGCGCACGCCGGCGAGCAGGAGGTTGCGCGGCGTGTGTTCCGACGCGACGAACTCGATCACCTTCGTCGCGTATCCGGCCCGCTCGAGATGGAGCGCGCGCAGGCCGTCGGTCAGCCACTCGCTGAATCGCTCGGCCATGATGCCGTGCGCGAGGATCGGCGCGACCGGCTCGGGCCGGCCGAGCTGCGGGCGCAGCTCCTGGTGGCAGCAGGGCGAGAGCAGGATGAGCCGCGCCCCGGCCTGCACGCCCCGGCGCAGCGCGTCGTCGGTCGCCGTGTCGCAGGCATGCAGCGCGATGAGCACATCGACCGCCGGCAGGGCGGTATCGGCGATCGTGCCGGTCGAGAAAGTCAACCCCGCCGCCCCGACCGCGCGCGCCACCGCGGAGGTTTTCTCCACAAGGTCGCCGCGCGCCTCCACGCCGAGCACGCTGGCGCGCAGGCCCAGGTGTCGCGTCAACAGGTGCCACACGCCGAAGGTCAGGTAGCCCTTGCCGCAACCCATGTCAGCCACGGTCACGGCGTCGCCCGGCCGCCACCCGCAGTCGGCCGCGAGGTGCGCGACGATCTCGAGGTAGCGCTCGAGCTGGCGGAACTTGTCGGCCATCGAGGCGCGGACCGCGCCGTCGGGCGTGCAGACGCCGAGCTGCACGAGCCACGGCCGCGCCGCGTCGTCGAGATGGCGGCTCTT
>Ga0315910_10005814_pt1 | contig 10071 bp, 15 predicted proteins | sample EdamamesoilMG_FD_204470 | JGI IMG/M metagenome (GOLD analysis project Ga0315910, IMG submission 204470) | Garden soil microbial communities collected in Santa Monica, California, United States - Edamame soil | ecosystem: Environmental > Terrestrial > Soil > Garden | place: USA: California... | reverse complement strand
GTAACCGAGCCCGAGTACGAACTCGTTGCACCAGAAATTGTTCGTGGAAAGAAACCATCGTATGGCAGCAAAGGTTCGTGAGTATCTGAAAGGCAACGGGTCGAGCCTGGTGATCGTCGGCAGCGGCCACCTCGTCGGCGACGAAGGCGTGGTCGCCCTCATCGCGAGCGACCACGCGATCGAACAACTCTAGCGCAGCCATGGCCGAACTTGCAGGTATCCTGCTTCATCCAGTAAAGGCGCTCGACGCTGTCCCTGTCAGCGAAGCTCGCGTGCTGCCTTCCGGCGCCCTCGAGCACGATCGGCGCTGGGCGCTGATCGACGGCGCCGGTCGCTTCGTCAACGGCAAGAACCGCGCTCAGGTGCACGAAATCCGCACCGAGGTCGACCTGGCGCGCTTGGAAATCAGCCTCGACGGGCGCGTGTATTCGCTCGTTGAACAGGCAAGCGAGCTCAGCGCGACGTTCAGCGATCGTTTCGGCGAACCGATCCGGTTTTGCGAAAACACCGACGTGGGTTTCCCCGACGACCTCGACTCGCCTGGACCCACCTGTGTCTCGCAGGCATCACTGGGCGAGGTCGCAGCATGGTTCGGGTTTTCCCTCGGCGAAGCGCGCGCCCGCTTCCGCACGAATCTAGAGATCGGAAGTGTCGACCCGTTCTGGGAGGATCAGCTGTACGGCGCCACGTTCGCAGCCGGTGATGTCGAGATTCAGGCCATCAACCCCTGCCAGCGCTGTGTCGTGCCGTCGCGGCACCCGCAGAGCGGAGCCGTCACTGCTGGCTTCCAGAAAAGCTTCGTCGCTCGACGCCGAGAGAGCTTCCCGCCGGCGGCTTCCGCAGGGCTGTTCAATCACTACTACCGCTTCGCGGTGAACACGAAGATCTCCGCGACCGAGGCCGGAAAGATCCTGCGCGTGGGCGACGCAATTCGCTTCCCGTTCGGCGGTTAGCGCAAAGGTTTTTCGCGTGCCCAGGGATCGACGATGAGGGCGGCGGCAGGCGCAGACGCTGGAACGCGCGCGGGTGCCCACGGGTCGACAACGAGCCGTATCGGTTTCACCCATGCGCCAGGTGCGGAAACGCCCGTGGGCGGTTTCTGAGCGCTTGGCAGCGTGGCCTTCGTGGGCGCGTCGGGTGCGCTGCTTGCCCACGGATCGGTAGGCTCGGTACCGCGCGCGTCGGCCGCCTCATCGCCGCGTGGGTAAGATGACGGCTCCGTCGCAGGGGTTGACCACGGATCGACTACCCAGTCGGACTGAGCGACCGCAACGCCGGCACCCGCCAGAACAGCCGCACCGATGAAGAGCCCCACGCGCATCTCGGAAAGCCTAGCCCAGAATCTCGACGCGAGCACCCGCCGAAGCGTCGTTTCCACTCGCGTGGATCTGATAGGCTTTCCGCCCTACGCCCTCGACGACCATGCTGCTCGCTCCTGTCGCGCCACCCGGCCGCGGCGCCCTCGTGTGGGTGACCGGCGCGCTGATCTCCGCCGGCGCGATTGCCCACATTCTGTACACGGCCTCCGAGGAGCCGTTCTTTTTCATGAGCACGTGGACTCTGGTCACACTCGAGGGACTGGGTCTCATCTGCTTAGTTCTCCTGGGCATTTGGGCCAAGGCTGCGGTTCTTGCTGCACGGCGCTTCGCCGTGTCCCAGCTCCGCGTTCCACTGAGCGTCGCGGCGATGGTGTGGACCTTGCTATGCGCCTTCTACCTCGTGACTTCGATGCTGGGCTGCTTGGAAGACTACCGGCGTTTCCGAGCCGTGCAGCCGGGGACACTGGGCAGCGTCAACACCGCACCCAGCAGAGTGCCTTGACCATGAGCGACCGCGAACGACTCCTCAGTCGGCCCCGCTGCTCGCTCAGCGCGCGCTTGCCGATGACCTCGGCCGGCGCTTCGTCGCGTGGCGCGATACGGGCTACCAAGCCGTCGACGGCTTGGTGTTCGATGTAGGTATTCAGACCACCCAAGCGCTGGCCGCGCTTCGAATCGGCGTCCCTGCGCTCCGCGCCGGTCCCACAGGAGAACGACAGAACGGAACGGCTCGTTGATGCGAGTGCTGCCGCTGGCGTCGTGGCACAGCGGCAATGACGAAGAGCCCGGCGGTACGGGATCGGGGTACGCGGTCGACTGTCTGCACTCCGCACGCCTGGCGCTGCTCGAGCCGACCTATGAGCGAGTAGTGAAACGCGCCGTCTCGCTTGGCAACGACACTGACACTACGGCGGCGGTGGCAGGCGGCATCGCAGGCATACGCCATGGCCTCGCAGGCATTCCCGACCGTTGGCTCGACGCGCTGAGCGGCCGCGATCTCGTGGACCCCTTGGCGGAGCTGCTCGTCGCGTCGAGAAGCTGAGACGCAGACTTCGCGTCAGCGAGCGACCACGTCGTAGTAGTACGAGTAGCGCTCGTCGAACACTTCGGACAGACTCTTCGGATTGCTCTGGCCGTCCTCGGAATCCGAGATCGTGACGCGGTGCGGCCCGGGCGTGAGCTCGAAGGTACCGCTAGTGCCCGGCGGAACCCACCCGAAGAGCTCATCGTCCACGAACACGTACTGGTTCTCGGTGTACGTGTTCCTGATGCCCAACCACGCGACTCCTTCGGGAGCCTCGCGCTCGAGCGTGTGGGTCTGCACGAGATCGGGAGCTTGCGACGGCATCTCGGCGAGGCTTGCAGCCGGGGGCGGGTCTACGGCAACTGGGTACGGAATGGGCGCCGTGTCGGATTTTGGACCAGAGGTCTGAGACTCCGTGGCACCGGAGGGGTTGGGGTGAGAGACACGGCTGCAGCTAGGCGTGGTCGCCATCATCATCAGCAGCAGCACCCCGCTTCTCACCCCAAGAAGACTAGAAAACGCGGTCCAAGCTGGCAAGTGAACGCTGCGCGAACGTTTGGAACCTCCTCGGACGAGCGATGTCGGAACCTGATGATGGCCACGCTCACCGAGCTCAGAGTCCACGTGGTGGTGCTGTGGCAAGGCGACGTCATCCACACGGCGCTGCTCGCACCTGGGCAAACGTTCGTGCTGGGGGACGCTCAGGGCGCCTGGCCGTGCCCTGCCAGCGCCCTCGGCGGCGCGCGTTCCCACGTCCTGCTGCGAGTCGAGCCGCACGGGGCGCACTTCCTGCCGCCGACGGGAGCGGCTTCGTGGCTAGCGTGCGGCGAGCACGCTTCGATCAAGCTCGAGCACTTCAGCGTGCTGGCCTCCGCGGGGGTCGTCGACGGACAGGTCCGGCGCTTCCGCACCACGCGCTGGGACGCACGCCTGGTCGCCGCCCTCGGCCTCACCGCGCTCGCCCACGTCGCGCTGCTCGCCGTCTGCGCGTTTTCGCTGCCGCCGCTCGACGCTACGGCTCTCTCGCTACCCGCGCCCGAGCTGACGCACTCGGTTTCGGTCGCCATTGGGTCTTTCGCCGAACCCGAGCTCGACGAGCGCGAACCCGACATCGTCCCGGAACCGTCGGAGTGGATCTACACGATCGACGGCTGGGCGCGCTGCGGCAACGAGTTCGAGATGGGCACACCGGCGCTCTTCGTCGATGGGCGCTTCGGCACCGCTGGCCCCAAAGACAACCCCGATCCGCATCTGCCTTCCGAAATCGGCCCCGCTCGACCCGCGCTGGAGGCACTCGCCGACCTGGCACCCGCAAAGCCAGATGCTTCCGTGCCCGAGAAACACCGCAGTCCCAAGACCCTCACCGCTCCGTGGGGTCGTGAGACCGCGCTCGGCACCGATCCGGAGTCGGCGCGAGCGCCGATGTTCGGCGAAAAGCTCGCCGAGTCTTGGGGCGAGGACGTCGACGGCAAGCGCCGCGCCCTGGGCGGCACGGCGAAGTTGCTGGAAGTAGCCGAAGCCGCACCGAGCGCACCACGCCTGCCGCCGCGCGTCGTGCACACCGGGCTCCGTGTCGACGGCGCCCTCGAGCAACGGCGAGTCTCCGACACCATGCTGAGCCAGCTCAGCGCGTTCAGGGCCTGCTACGCCGCCAGCGTCAGCGACGCCTCGGAACGAAGTCACCTCGAACTCGTTTTCGACATTGGCGCGGACGGCTCGGTGACGAGCGGCTCCGCCGCCCACGCGGAATCGGTAGATCCGAGCGTGGTCAACTGCATGCTCCAGGCGGCGCTGATACTCCGCTTCGACGTCGCCGCTGGCGACACCAAAGTCCGCTACCCGCTCCTGTTGATCCCGCCTGCACCCCTCACTTGAGCGAGCGCTTTGCAGCACGCGGACGCTTGCGTCGCTTCGCCACCGCACGCCGCGGACGCCGTGGCTTGGGTTCGACAGCGGTCGTCGGCACCGAAGCCTCCCGCTGGTCGAGTGGCTTCGGACAGATCGAACGCAGCTGACACGCGCCGCATTCGCGCCCGCTCCAGATGCGATCGAAGCGCGACTGCACCGTATCCAGGAGCACGTCGTCCTCTACCACCACTCCCATCTCGAAGTTGCGGCGGCCCTCGCCTTTGGCGCCCAGCCCGGCTCCGGTGAAGTTGGCGCTCCCGAGGTAGACGCTCGCGCCATCGACCACGACGAGCTTCAAGTGCACCCGCGGGCACTGTCTGAGCTCGAAATGGGGCGCACGGAGCTCGCGCGCTGCCGCGAGCGAAGCGCGGAAGCGCCGCGACGGCGCTGCGCCGTGCAGCATCCGGATCTCGACGCCAGCTCGCACCAGCGACACGAACTGCTCGAGCAGCGACACGTAGCGGCCACGAGCGCGCGCCGCCGTACCCACGGGCGCCTCGATGTGCACGTCCTTCATGTTGGCCGTGGCGATCCAGATCGAAACCCGCGCGCGGCACAGCGACGTGAGCACGAGGTCGTCGTAGTGTTCACGGTCCGAGAGCAGCGACAACGCGGTGACGCGCCGCACGTCAGTTCGCATCCTCTCGCGGGCCGAGCGTGAGCGCCACCTGCGCCATCGCCGAAGACACCAGATTGCCCTTGAGCAGCATCGCCTGCGTCAGCGCGTCGAGTCGCTCGGATCGGTCGAGCGACGTGTGACCGAGCGCGAGCAACAAGCGAGTCTTCGTGTCCTGGTCCGGAGCGCGGCCGAGACCATTGCGAAACGCCGACAGCGCGGCCTCCCGCTCCTTCGTCGCATCGAGCGAGCGACCCAGTTCGAGATACAGCGCAGGCAAGTCCGGGTAACGTTCGAGCGCGCGCGTGGCGATCGCGCGTTTGCGCGGGGGCGCCCCTGACGCTTGCTCGAGCTCTCGCAGCACGAGAAATGCTCCATGATCGAGGTGGCCTTCGGAAATCTGCTGCGCGAGCCAGCGATCGGCGCGGCACACGTACCAACCCCCAGCGCGCGTCTCGCAAGCATCGTAGCTCTCGAGCGCCTCCTGGTGACGCTCGAGGTAGCCCAGCGTCAGCCCCTCGAGAAACCTGCATTGCGGATCGTACACGTCCGAGCGCGCCGCCGCGCGAAACAGCTGCAGCGCGCGATCGTACTCCCCTTCGGATCCAAGCTTTTCGGCGCGACGTGTCAGCTCTGCCGCGGGCCGCAACGTGATGCGGTTGCGTTCGAACTCGAACGAGATGGTCCCCGAGGTCGGCCCCAAATCATCCGGCAATTCGTCGAGCTCGTAGCGCTGCCCGCCCACGCGCACGACGACGCGGTTCTCGGGTTCGCCCGTTGGGGCCCAGCGACCTTGTTTGCGATACCAGCCAGCTTCGCTCTCGCTCCCGTGCTTCGCGAGCGCCTCAGCCAACCCCTCCGCCGCCACAGCCGCCGACGCCGCATCACCGAGATAGCGATGGATCTCATAGAGATTCCGGCAATAGGCAACCACCCCCTCCAAATCTGCCTGGCTCTCACACAGTGCGAGGGCCTCCCGCGTCGGAGCGAGCGCTGCCTCGGTTTCGCCTTGGTGGAAGTGGCACTCCCCGAGGCGACCGAGCGTGACCGGAAGATACTTGGCGACCGCCGTACCGCTGAGACCGCGCGCGCGTTCGACCAAGTCTTCGAGCTCTATGCGCGCGCGGGTGTACTCGAGTTCCTCCATCCACTCCGCCGCTTTCGCGAGCCTCTCGTGCCAATCGGCAACCGGGTTCCCACCCGGCGGCGCCACCAGCCGATCGAGCGGCCCTCGCTCACCCAGCTCTTCCGCGAAGAACCGCGCCACGCCAACGAGCCCAGCCACATAGCGCTGCACCGCCGCTGGATCCGACCTGATCGCCGCTGGCACCACCGCCCAGCTCGGAAACTCCGCCAGGATCGCAGGCGCCTGCTCGCGACACAAGCTGCCGAACGCCGCATCGCCCCCCGCAAGCGTTGCGAACAACCGCTCCCGCAGCACCGCACCTGCCAGGGGCGCCGTAACATCACCCGCTGTGTTCGACGGCGCCTCGCGTCCAAACAGCTTCGCGAACCATGACCGCAGCCACTGCACCGAGCGCAGCGTAGCTCACTCGCGTTGCTCCGGGTAACCGATTTCGGCGATGTCGTCCGCCAAAGCCTCGAGGTCCACCTCGGGATTCAGCCGGCCCACGAGCGAAGCGTCGAGCGGCTCGTGACGGTACACGGCCGTCACGTCGTCGAGCGCGAGCTCACGCCTCGTGGGCAAGCCCATGCAGCGCCACGCCCTCACGACAGAACAGCGCAAACCAGTAGTCCCCGGACCCGTTCCGCATCGAAGCCAGCATCTCGCCAGCGCCCCACGCCGCGTTGAACGAGTAGTAGCGGAACTCCCAGTCCGGCGACAAAATCGCATCCAGCATCGCCAGCGATCGCGTCAAGCGCCGCAGCGCCGCGATACTCGGCACCTCGCTCAGGTCCTGCGTCGAAATCGTCACCCGCCCAGCCTAACACTCGCGGGCGAAGATGCTTGCCGTTGGCTTGGGCGACCAGACGTCTACTACGCCGCGCTTAACCAGCTGATGCCCTCGCCGTGGATCCTGATCGTGCCCGCACTTCTCCTTCACGTACTCATTCGACTTTATCGGTGGATGTACCCCCGCGCGAATCACTGAAAGGCTCGTGACCAATGACGCAGGTCCTATCGGGTGCGCCCGACGCGGAAAGCAAAGCGCAGCACTGCAACGCTGGCGGCAAAAGCGACTGCAGACAGCAGCAACACGTCGAGACCTTTACCGTCACGCACCGCTACCTCGCGAACGATGAAGATTGCGAGCACGAGTCCGCTGATGGGCGCAAACACCATTCCTAGCGCCAAACATATCGCCCCAAGCACGCCGCGTGATGTCGTGACGGGCGGCTGAACCGGCGTGACACTAGGGCCATGCTTCGGAAATAGCTGCTGTCGCAGTGCCAGCGCTCCCGGCCCTCCAACGATGATGAACGCGGGGACCGTATACCCAGGAAATCCACCGACTTTCAGCACCAACGCTCCCGCGAATACCCCGACGACGAGGATGATGTCGATCGCGTCGAAACGCCGTCCTACCTCAAACACGTTGCAACCTTTCACGCTCCACGCCCGACGCTCCTCCTGAGTAGCCGCTCTCCACCTTTGGTCCGGTCAACAGCGTATCAGGTTTTGCTCCACGGCCCCGAGCGAGTGGTCGTCGTAGCCGGGAGCTGGAGTCAAAGCGAACCCAACCCCCGGCACCAAGCCTCGGACCAGCACAGGATGGCGAGGATAGCGTTGACGAACGTCCAGAGCGTGACTTGAGCTTGGCGGCGCGCACTGACGATGTGATGCACCGTTGACAATGCCAACACGATTCCGACGCCGGCCATGCCAAGTGCGAAAACGACGAAATCGTCCGCTAGGTCGAGCAAGAACTCGATGCGCTTTAGCTCGGGGGGGCCGTAGGCGCCTCCCATACAATCTCTGGGGAGGTACTCCCAGTCGTGCTGGGGAACATAGGCAGCGAGATGGTTGTAGAGAGGATTGCGCGGGCGCACGAGGCGATGCGGGAAGGTGACGAGACCGACGAGGGGCACCAGCGCGGTCAGCCACGCATCAATTGCCGTCGTTCGAACTTGCACGCGCAGACTTCGCACAGCGGTTCGACCGCGCTCGCCCGTGCCAGCTTGGGTAGCGCCAGGTCACTGGCGAGCGAGCCCCCGCGTGCTAAGCAGGCACGTAGGTCAACCTGAGCACATTGTCGTCGACGCGATCGTGGGTCACGAGGCGGAGCCGCGGGCGGGGTCCGGCGAAGTAGGGCGTGCCGCGACCCAGCACGACGGGGTGCAGGTAGATTCGATACTCGTCGATGAGACCCAGTTCGGTGAGGCTGTGCGCCAGCTTCGGACCAGCAACTTCGATCTCGCCATCGCGCTCGGCTTTCAGCTTGCGGATTGCGCCATCGAGGTCACCTTCGACAAGCGTGGCGTTGGGGCCGACCGACTTCAGCGAGCGCGAGACGACCCATTTCTGCTGCTTGCGCCACGCCGCCGCGAAGGCTTGTTCCGGCGCGTCCCATCCGGGCTGGTCTGCGTCCCAGTAACGCATGATCTCATACATCTCGCGGCCGTACACACTGCCCGCCTGCCCCTTCGCCTCTTCGATGAAGTGGCGGAAGAGCGTGGGGCCAGGCGCGAAGGCCATATGGTCCACGTAGCCGTCCAGAGACTGGTTCATTCCGAACACAAGCTTCGCCATATCCAGTTCCTTTCGCTTCCTCGTTTCCCTACTGCTGTCCGGAGCTCACGCCGCGACGAGCAGGAGGTCGTCCAGTTGATCGAACGTTTCGTCGACGCAGCTCTTCGCTCCGGAGGCCAATTCGGCGTCGAGAGCTTCCTTCGAGGGATAGAGCTCCTGCATGACGAGTAGCGTCTTGCCGCCCTTTTCTTCGAAGCTCACCGTGGTGACGGGACCCGCGTCTTCAGCTTCGTCGTTGGTCCAGACGATGCGCGCCTGCGGGATCACTTCGATGTACCGACCGAAAAACGCCATCGGCTCCGAGTCACCGCAGCGGAAGACGAGCCGATACTGACCCCCAGTGCGAACATCCGCTTCGCAGGAAACCAGGGTTAGCCCCACGGACTTCGGTACCCACCACTGCGCGAAGAGCTCGGGCTTGGCCCAGGCCTCGAACACGAGACGCACCGGGCCATTCACGGTTCGCGTGATGACGAGCTCGCGCTCGGACTTCCGTTCCACCGTCGTGCGGCTCTTCGTGGGCGTAGGCTGACTCTCACTTCTTGCGTCCATTATTTTTCTCCTTGCGTTTGAGTTCGTCGACAACCTTGTCGAGTTCATCGAAGCGTGATTCCCAGAGCTGGCGGTGCTGCTCGAGCCACGCGGTCTCTTCGTCCAATCGGCGCGTGCCGAGCTTGCACGTCCGTACCCGACCGACCTTCTCGGTCGTGACGAGCCCGGCCTGCTCCAAGATGCCGACGTGCTTCATCATGCCCGCGAGGGTCATTTGGAATTTGTCGGCAAGATCGGTGATCGAAGCGTCCGAGCGCCCAAGCTGCTCCAAAACACCACGCCGGGTGGCGTCCGAAAGGGCAGTGAACGAGGCATCGAGGCCGGCCGTCGAACACTTTACCATCTGGTAAAGTGTGTAACATGCGGTTCGCCGCCCTGCAAGGGCCTGGGCGCACAATGTCGCCGGAGGGCCGCTCGCGGGTCAATTCGCGCGCTTACGAGCGCTTCGAGCTCGGCCAGTGCATCGATAGCCGTCGTTGCGCGGACAAGCAGCGAGGAACGACGCGAGCGCAGTCGAGGCGAACTCGGAAACTCTACCTACAGCTGCCGCCACTCAGCAGACACGCCAGTGTCAGTCGGTGACTTCCGGGACTGGAACCTCAAGACCTCGGGACGAGCGTCGCGAACGCTGTAGGTGATCTGATAATCGAAGTCTTGGGTGCGAAGCTGACCCCAAATGAGGAAATAGCGGTTGAGCAGTCTTGCAATGTAAAGGGGCTTCCCACCGCAGTCGGTGAGGTCGTAGGCATCGTCGAGCAATGGTCCGCGCTCGTCACCCCAGGAGACGGACCACTGATTCCCGTCGAGCGCACAGAAGCAGAGTTGGTTGCCAATGACGATTGGCGTCCACGGTCGTACCTCGAGAAACTCGTGGGGAGCCGAAACCCATCCGTTCCAAGACCAACGCCACCCCATGTCGTCCTCCAGCTGGACAGGTTCG
>Ga0315910_10005812_pt1 | contig 10072 bp, 10 predicted proteins | sample EdamamesoilMG_FD_204470 | JGI IMG/M metagenome (GOLD analysis project Ga0315910, IMG submission 204470) | Garden soil microbial communities collected in Santa Monica, California, United States - Edamame soil | ecosystem: Environmental > Terrestrial > Soil > Garden | place: USA: California... | reverse complement strand
AGTATTGACGCCGATCAAGCGACCCGCGCTGTCGAGCAATGGACCGCCGGAATTGCCCGGATTGATCGCCGCATCGGTCTGAATCACCCCTTCAATCGTCCGGTTCGACATCGACTTGATCGTCCTGCCGAGCGCACTCACCACACCGGTCGTGAGCGTATGGTCGAGCCCGAAGGGATTGCCGATGGCCAAGACTTTTTGTCCGACCCGCAAATCATGGGACGCACCGATGGCCAGCGGCTCCAGCACGTGTTCAGACGCCTGGATCTGCAAAACCGCCAGATCCCGATCCGGATCAGCACCGACCAATTTGGCTGGATGTTCGCTCCGGTCGGCCAGCGTCACTTTGATCGAGCTGGCTCCGTAGATCACATGGAAATTGGTCACAATGTGGCCCTGCTTGTTCCACACGAAGCCGGACCCGGAGCCCTGTGGAACCTCCATGGTGTCCATCGACCAGAAGTCGCGCTGAATCGCCGTGTTGGCAATGAACACGACCGATCTGGTCGCCCGCTCGAACACCGCAATTGTCGCCCGCTCATCAGGTCCTAATTCAACCGGAGCCGGAGCGATGGGACGCGGCTTTCCCTCAATGCCCTCGTACGAACCGCCCAATGGACTGCCCCATTCGGCTGCCCCGGCCACAGAGAAAGAAAGAACCAGTCCGAAACCGATCGCTGCGACTCCGATCACGGACGTTCGTGGCCGATCCATCACCCGCTACTCCCCCATAATTTGAAGAATGCACTCGCGCCGGCGGGCCCGCGTATCGAAATCGACCACAACAATCTGCTGCCAGGTTCCCAACAGCAGCACGCGCTCCGAGAAGGGAACCGTCACCGACGGTCCCTGCAGCTGGCCCCGCAGGTGACTATGGCCGTTGTCTTCTCCAGGATTTCTCCGGTTATGTTGCCAGTCAGGGTCCGCCGGTACGACACGTTCCCAAAAGGCTTTTGTGTCGGCGCGGATACCAGGCTCGTCTTCGATGATCATGACCGACGCCGTCGTATGCTTTACAAACACCGTGACGGTTCCAGCAATCAGCCCGGCATCGGCCACAGCGGACGAGACGCGTTTCGTGATGTTTTCGATATGCGTGTCGCCCGCCATCTCAACCTGAAATGGAATAGTCTTCACAGCCATCACGTACCTCCTGAGACCAACCCGCGCAAATACTGCCGTTCTGTCTTGCTCAACGGACAGCCTCGCGCCTCTTCGAGAATGGAATCGAACGTGCCCTCGCCGGCCAACCTGCGCAATGCCTGCACAACGTCATCGCTCAGGATCCCTTCTCCTGACAGTGCGCCGAGATAGGCAAAGGCTTCTGCCAGCGTTTCCTTGTCCCGGACATAATAATCGCGCCCGCGCTGCCGATTGCTGTAGGCTTCGAACTGTTCGCAGGCGACGAGGATCTCTGCCAGCTGCTTGACCCAGGGCTCGGCAGACGTCAATCGCTCAGGATAATAGTAATAGAGCATCACGAGCTGCATCCAGGGAGCCCACGCAATTCCCCATTCGTTCATCGCGGGACGAACAGTTCGCAGACGCCGCGCCAGACGTCGCGCATATCCCAGACGCATTTCCACCTGTTCAGCCGCCCAGCGGTCCATCGTGATCCCGGCTGTCTCCAGTTCGCGGCGATACAACGAGAGGAACGCCTCCGTCTCCCGGCCATACTTCGTGCTCGGATGCAGGGCCCGCCATTCACGCGGCCTCGTAGGAATGTGATGCTGCTTGGCCCAAGACCAAATCTTCCCGAAGAGCCGGCGGTCCAATCCAGCTCGCCCCAGGTCATGCAACAGGCACGCGATCTGATAGGAGCGAACCCGTTCAGCGGGATGTCCCAGCGAAGCGGCAACCGCCGCGCACATACGCGCCGTCCGCACGGCATGAGGCCGATCGTACCCACGAATGACCACCCCGGGCTTGAGCGGGTGGGGATAATCATAGAGACGCATCAGCCTGCTGGCCAGGGGACGAGGGATCACGAGAGGCGCCGACAGAGAACGGGTTGGCATAGTTGGGAGCAAACCGGAATACCCATGAAGCTCAGGGATTGGAAAACAGAATATCGTCGGGCCAAAGAGAGTGTCAAGGCGCCACGCGATCGCTCGCGCTTGCCTTGGAACTTTGCTATGCTGCGGCGGCCTGCGCGATACGGCGCACCACCTACGTTGCCGAGGCCCTTGTGGCAAAACCGAGTTTCATCCCCCTCGCACTGTTCAGCGCTCTCCTCGCAACCGAACCGACGCCGGGATCGGCCGGAACGTTCGACCATCTCGCTGAATTCACCGGAAAAACGAACGTCATCGTCACGCTGAAAGGCCATGATACCTTCACCAGCGAATACCGGTACGACATCAGCGTCCGAAATCTTTCACCCGATTCGATCATCGCCGACTCCCTGGTCGTCGTCCTCGACAAGATCACCAACCTTGCCGGCCAAGACCGGGAAGGATTGACGGGAGAACTCTTCCTCAAACGGTTTGATATCCTGGATCAAGACGGCCAGACCGACGACGGAAAACCGTACTTCCGCATTCCCGTCGGAACGTCGCCTGATCTCGCCCCACAAACCGAAAGTCTTCCGGTCACCGTTCGAATCAGAAACCGGGATTACGTGGCAGTCTTCACCCCCTCGTTCCGGGTACTGGGAGAGAAACGTCCGCCACCGGAGCCAAAACGCGCGGAATCGCCGGCCACTCCTGCTCAGGCGCAAGCCCAGGCGCCGGCTCAACCCGGCCAGCTTCCCCAGGCTCCCATAGATAAGCTGCTCCAGCTGTTGATCAAAAAGGGAGTGCTCACAGAAGAGGAGTGGCGCAAAGCCAACCGCCCATGACCGATCCTTCCTGCAAGGCCTGCGCAAAGACCTGGCCCAACGCCGATCATGTCATCGCGGATCTCGGCATTACGACAGCCTACCTCCATGACGATCAATACTTTACCGGCTGGACCGTCCTCGTCCTCCAACGTCACGCAACGGAGCTCTTTCACCTGACGCCGGCGGAACGGATGCAACTGATAGAAGACGTGAACCAGGTCGCCAAGGCCCTCGCCCAGGCCTATGGGGCCAAGAAAATCAATTACGAACTCCTCGGCAACCAACTGCCGCACATCCACTGGCACATCATCCCCCGCCTCGCCACCGACCCCTCTCCGCTCGAACCGGTCTGGCGGGTAGCCCATGAGGCAGTCGCTCTCCACGACTCCCAGCTCCGGAATCACATCCAGCGCATTCGGGAAATCATTGAAGCTTCGCGCTGAGCGAGAAGACCGCTCCCATCAACGTAGTCCGCCGATCCATCCGGACTCGAATCGGTGCTATAATTTAATCCGTCCAACTGACCAGATCCGGAGAGGCGCGGATTTCCGATGCGTCATCAATTGGTGCTCGCCACCCTCCGGATGTTTCCTCTCCTTGGACTCTTCTCCGCTTGCTCATTGTTCGCACAACCGCCGGAAGACACTCCGCCTTCGATTATCGAATCCCCCCCGCCGATGTCTGAGACAGTGCCTCCGCAAGAACAACGTAACCGACAACACAATCTTGAACTCGTGCCGCCTGTGCGTGAGGATGCGATCACAACACTACAGACGCTGCGTGACGCCGTCCGCCTGGCGCCGAGGCGCGCGGAAACCAGGCTGAAACTGGCGCAGGGACTCTATCGCATCGGCGACTTCGATGCCGCACTCGACGAGTGCCGCGCAGCGCTCCTGCTGGAGCCGGACAATGCCAACGCCCATCTGCAACTTGGGATCGTGCTGACGGCCAAACAGGATTGGCGCACGGCAGCCTCCGCGTTGAAAGACGCGATCCGGCTGAACCCGGACCTGGCTCACGCCCATTACACGCTCGGCAGCGTGCTCTATGCCTTGGGCCACGTGAAGGGAGCGATCCAGTCCTATCGCCGGACGCTCGAACTGCGACCAGGCTTTCCCGATGCGCGTTACCGGCTCGCGTTGCTCTTAAAGTTGTCGAACCGCGAACAAGAGGCGACACAGCTCATGGAAGACGCTGCGCGTGACGGCGTCCTACCGGCACAGTTTTTTCTCGGCAATGCCTATAAGAGCGGACAGGGCGTCGAGAAGAACCTTAGTCTGGCAGTCTTCTGGTGGGCGCAAGCCTCGGCGCTCAACTACCCACCGGCGATCGACACCCTCGCCAAACTTCGCCGACAAGCCTTGTCCATTACCGTGCCGGAGCGCAAGCGGAAGGAAGCCCTCGACGCGTTTCAGACGTATCGCCAGTCACTATGGAAAGATATGCCGGGTGACCACCGTTCAGACGACGAAACCTTGGGAACCAGCCTGCTCAAGGAGAACCGTACGGACGAAGCCGTCGCCACACTCATTGCAGAAACCTATGCCCTGAGTGACGCGGCGCAGGACGCACTCTCGAAATTGTATGAAACAGGCGGGGAGCCACATCTAGCGCGATATGATCAATCCATCCTCGCCTGCTTGGAGACCGTGGCACGTGACGGGTTTCTCTCCGCCAAATACACGGTCGCCCGCATCTACGCCAAAGGACTCGGCGTGACACCCGACATGCCCAAAGCCAAAACCCTGCTCAAACATCTTCCCAAACAGGAAGCGGCAACACTGCTCCGTGAGTGGAGTCTTCACTAACCATGGGACTAGAGCGGGAAACTGTCTGGCGGCTGTTCCTTACCTCAACCACGCTGCAAGCGCTCACGATGGGATTGCTTGCCACGTTCCCGGCCATAGCCTTGTGGGCCGTAGCTCCCGCTACACTGACGGCGCTCGATTGGGCGCTCTACGACGCGTGGCTCTACCATCGCGCCCCTATTGCAGTCAGCCGAGAACTCACAATTGTGGCGCGTGATCCAGCCGTCGACCAACGATTTGGACCAATGGTGGAGCGATCTGCTTTGGCGCAATTGATCACCGCCGTCCACGAGGCCGACGCAGCGGCAATCGGCCTTGACCACCGCCTCGATCACGCAAGCCCGGCATCACTCGGTGGAGCCACCGGCGACGCCTTACTGGCAGAAGCCATCCAGACAGCCGGGCCGATTGTGTTCGTCCACGACCCCGATCACGCAATTGAATCCGACGCAGCCATCCTCGCACATCTCGATGGTTCTGCAGATCCGGATCATGTCACGCGAACCGTCCCGATGTCGGCCGCGATCGAGGCCCAAGCTGTGCCCGCATTCGGCTCCGCCCTATACGACCTGTATCGGCAGAGACGGATGCCGGGAACACAGCCGGTCGCCACAGAGGACGGGGCGGTGGCGCTGATCAACCTTGTTGGAAACGGGTCACTGTCGTCGTTACCAACCGTTCCACTCTCCGCAGTATGGGACGCCATTCACCGTCACGACGAACGAATACTCCACGAATGGTTCAAGAACAAGGTGGTTGTGATCCTTTCCGATCCGACGACTCAGAGCCGCTGGCTCCTGGCGACAGGACAAACGGTGACGGGTATGACGGCGCACATCCATCTGCTCAATAGCCTGCTCACCGGCAATCGAGTCTGTCAGGTCGGTTCACCCTGGCGCTTCGCTCTCACTGTTCTGTTTGCGTCACTCATAGCCTGGTGCCTGCTCCGGTTTCATGGATCGATCGGCCTCCTCGTCGCAGCCGTCGCTGTGGTCCTCTCCGGCGCCATGACCTTCGCCTCGCTGCCGGTGTTTCACCTTGTCCTGCCCGTAGCCCTGCCGCTGGTCGCCTCGCTGGTCGTGCTGGTCGGCACAACCGCCTGGATCCATCTCACCACGAACCAGCGCATGATTCTTCTCGAGCGGGAAATGCTCCATGTGCAGCAGGATGCCGCCGCAGTCCGCGATGCGCTCACACTCCGCGAGAATCGCGTGGAGGCTCTTCAGGAAGATTTGGAAGCCGCCAAATCCGCCGCCGCACAATACGCAAGCCGGCAGGATGATCGGACTGAAAGCACCGAGTCGTTGCGGTCACAACTCGCCGAGGCGCAGTCCCAGGAACATCTTGCCCGGCAGCAACTGGAACAGCTGGAACGGCAGCTGCACGATCTTCGCGCCGCCGGCACAAACTCCCCTTCAATCGGCGATGCCGAACTCGATCAATTGCGCAGTGAGTGCCGTCAGCTTGGGATCATCACCCAAGACCCGGCGCTTTTGCGCATGTTCCGAGACGTCAGACGAGGCGCCAGGTCCCCGCTGACGGTGTTACTCCTGGGGGAGCCCGGTACCGGAAAGGAACTGTTCGCCCGGGCGGTGCATCGGCTCAGCCCCAGAGCCGGCAAGACCTTCATCGCCGTCAACATGGCCGCCATCTCGCCGGAACTCTTCGAGAGTGAATTATTCGGACATATCAAAGGCAGCTTCACCGGCGCATCGGCGGACCGGCGGGGCTATTTCGAGCTGGCCCACCATGGCACGATCTTTCTGGATGAAATCGGCGACCTCCGTCTCGATCACCAGAGCAAGCTACTACGCGTGTTGCAAGAGAAGACTTTTTATCGCGTCGGAGCCACCACGCCCACCACCGTCGATGTGCGCATCGTGGCAGCAACCAACCGTGACCTGCAGCGCGGGGTATCCGAGGGCTGGTTCCGCGAAGATTTGTATTTCCGGTTGAAAGGCCTTGTCTTCCTGCTGCCGCCGCTGCGCGAACGCACCGGCGACATTCCGGCCATCGCAGACCAGTGCTTGGCCGACATCGCCCAGCAGATGGGCAGGGCGGTTCCCAAACTTTCCAATGATGCGCTCCGCGCTTTGACCGGCCATGATTGGCGCGGCAACGTCCGGGAGCTGCGCCATGCGCTCGAACGAGCCGTCGCACTGAGCGATGGCCCGGTGCTGACGAAGCTCTCGTTTGATTTAGAGGGAGCTGCGACGGAGGACGCGACGCCGCCGTCTCAATCCACCACGCTGCCGGACTCAGCCGGGGACGCCGCCGTGCTGAATTGCCTGCGGCAACAGGGTTTCGATATGCAGGATGCGGCGAAGATGTTGGGCTGGGACCGCAGCACGGTCACGCAACGGCTCAAGGGCCTCTGCTTCCAAGCGCTGGTCGACTCCAACGGCGACCAGGCCAAAGCCGCCCTGGCGATCGCCGGCGATCCAAGCCATCTCCGCATGGTCGAGCTCAAACTGATGGATTACTACAGCCATCTGCTGTCTGTGATTGAGCCGTTCACCACCGCCGACGCAGCCCTCGCCGAATGCAAACGGCGCTTCAAGAATCTTCCCGAAAGACACTTCGCCGCGGTCGAGCGATTGGTGCGCGAGCGATTTCCCGAAGCTCAGCCGTCCCGCACGAAAAGAGCCGGAGCTTGATTCCTTGAACATTGCCCCTGGGCTAAGTTCTGGACCAGCGTCGCAGTCTCTCAACCTATTGGGCACGCTGTATGCCGGAGCAGTCAAATGAGAATTGGAGAAAACGGCACACCTGATTTGCTTACCGCCAGGTTTGAGGCACGGAGTTCAGGCTGGCTTGCCGTTCAAGTTTGCTCAGGAGCTTTTCCGTTTCTCTCACTTGCCTGAGAGCAAAGTCTCTTATCTCGCCGTCAAGCGAGTGCGTTTCCCATGCGTCGCGCAGTGCATGGAGCTCCTTGAACTGGCTCCGCCACCACCGCTCATTGCGACCGCCCGGAGCGTTGGAGTCCGGCGGTACTTCCTCAAAAATCACAACCTGTTTGACAGAATCGATCTTGAACGAATACTTGGACATGAACACCATTCCAATGAGCCCTTCGAAAGACCCAGAGACCGAATCCGTAATCGTCGCCGGGATGAACGTATCTTTGGCGCCTCCAACCTGCACCGCATCAATAAACGTCCTCATCGCAGGGACAGTACCACCGATTCCACCTGCGGCGGTCAGCACCATTCCCTCATCGTTCCCGAACAAACCGAGCTTCTTGGCGACCTTTGGAGAAATGATCAGTCCGGGGGCGCCAGTGTCAATGGCCATGGGGACCGTCACGGAGCCGTTGAACGTTACGGAGACAATCACCCGTTGCGCATCACCTTCATAGGCCTCGAACGGAACTGCAAACTCATTGAGCTTCGGCTTTGCACGACCAGGCGTAGCTACCTCTTGAGACCCAGCGCTTGGACTCACTTGCTGGCTCACTGCGGATTTTTTCGGACTTTCCGAATTGAATTTCTCCGGTTTCACCCTGGCTTGATATTGCTTTGGGGCAGATTCCAAAGACCTGGCGAAATGGGTCACTCCTGAATCATCGACCCATTGGAGAAGGTCTCCGGCAAGCGCCGAGGAACCCATCGAGAATACGGTCATGACCACTACCCATACAAAGGCTGGGGACATACCTACCCTCTCTCCCTTCCCATAGAGCCCCATGCGCCATGGACGGACTAGCAGGCTAACCAGCTATTACAGCGCACCAGAATAGGACTCTAGCAAAGTGCGGCTTCCTGACAAGGAATATCATCAAACCTTCTCATGAGAACGTCCTGAAGAACAGGCTGTGTTGCCGCCAGGCAATGGAATCGGGCCAACTCACTGGCCTGTACCGAACAGAATATGTCCCCGTTCTTTGCTCTTGCAGAAACTACATCCACACAAGCGCGCTAGACTTGCATCATGGTACCGTCTCACACGGTCGCAGGATCGATCTCCTGGCGGTTGACTTACAGCCTGATCGTTGTGTCCCTACTCCTCAGCCCTGCCGATGCCGCTGAACCAGAACGGGTCTCGATCCAGAAATTATTGTCGCCACAAGCCAGCTCCTATCAGCAATACCTGGTAACGATAGAGGGTGTGGTACATGCATTCAAAGCAGAGCCCCCATTTCCCGGTAGATGTCTCCTTTACGGACGAGCCACCTTCGTGTTGGAAAGTGAGACTGGCTCGTTGCCCGTAGAGATCTTGGGAAGTTGTAACCCAGGTGCGGTTGAGGCTTTGCCGAAGGAGCAGGATCGGGTGCGAATAACCGGGCTCGTGCACGTACGGAAAACTGAACCTCCACGTGACGTCAGAATCCTGTCCACGCAAATTCAGATCCTTGAATCACACTGATTCAGCGGCACTCGCAGGAAGGCCTGATCTAAAGAAGCACGATCCAACGCCCTTTTGTCCCCGGCGTTAGTGCTTGGGCTTCCACAAGGCGGCGTCGAGGATGGACCAGAGGTGAATGATCCAACCCAGGAGGAAGAACCAGAGGATACCGGCCAGGACGAATTGGATAATGGCCATAAACAGGCGCCCTTGAAGCAGCTGCCCTAAGCCGGGAATGAAGAAGCTACAGAGCGCTGCTATGACGTTCCCCGCAGACCCCTGTCCTGCCATGTAGCCTCCACTAATAACGAGTGATCAATGGTTCCTGGAATCTTTGTCTGCTCTCAGAGATAAAACTCGTGAACGTGGAGTTACAGACGAAACGATGAAGAGCCGCAGATGCGCACTGATCGGCTGGCATGCACAGAACAAGACGCGACCCCAATACTTAGTCGCATGCACTCGGGAGAACGTCCATCAATTGATCTCGGACAAATGCTTGAGGGCGGCCTCAAGATGTTCGATTCCCACGTCAGCGTGACCAGCTTTACCATGTGCGATGGCTTCTTTAAGGTGATGAATCCCTTCTCTCACCTCCACGCCCTTACCACCCATCTCCGCAAAATCAAGCGCCGTCTCCGCATGCTTCACAAGCTCGTCAACATGCCCCTCTTTACCATGGGCCACTGCTTGCTTCGCGTGATCGATGGCTTGGCTCACGTTACCCGCTGGGGTCGGATAGGCATTCACCATGGGCACACTCACGAACGCTCCGAGCGCAAACACCATGAGGACGGCACGGTAGTATCTACTGATCATCGTTTCTTCCCCTCGTGATTAGAATGTACGGCCTAAAAAGGCTGTAGAACAAACCAAACTCTACACAGCGTTTTCGCAACCTGTCAAGAATGCTATGGCTCACTCCCTGTCGGGTGAACCTACAGAAACCCCATAAAATGCCCCTTGCAGAGGGCACATTCCCGGATACGATAACAAAGGAGACGGAGCAAAGCGGGGCCGCGCTTGTCTCCGCTTGGGACCGAGCAGTAGGTTCCCGCGTCGCTCATGCTCTAGGTAGACCTTAGTAACTGGTGATTAA
>Ga0315910_10005811_pt1 | contig 10073 bp, 7 predicted proteins | sample EdamamesoilMG_FD_204470 | JGI IMG/M metagenome (GOLD analysis project Ga0315910, IMG submission 204470) | Garden soil microbial communities collected in Santa Monica, California, United States - Edamame soil | ecosystem: Environmental > Terrestrial > Soil > Garden | place: USA: California... | reverse complement strand
CCCGTGGGCGTTGGCGTTCCTGCCGAACGGACACATGCTGATCACCGAAAAGCCCGGGAAGATGCGCGTGCTGACCACGAAGGGTGAAGTGGGTCCGCCCATCGCCAACGTCCCGGCCGTGCTCTACAAGAGTGACGGCGGCCTGCTCGACCTCGTGATCGATCCGCAGTTCGCGAAGAATCGCCAGGTCTATTTCGCTTATGCCGAGCCGCGCGAAGGCGGCCAGGGACTTACGCTTGGGGGCGCGAAGCTGAGCGCCGACGAGACCGCGCTCGAAGACGTGCGGGTGCTGCTGCGCATCGAGCCCACGCATCCGAGCGTGTCGCATTTCGGCTGCCGGCTGCTGTTCGACCAGCAGGGCAAGTTGTTCATGACGTCTGGCGAACGCATGGATCCCGTGCTTCGCGCGCAGGCCCAGGACCTTGACTCGCGCATGGGCAAACTACTGCGCCTGAACACCGACGGCAGCGCGGCGCCAGGCAATCCGTTCGAGAAGACTCCAGGTGCACTGCCCGACATCTGGACGTACGGCCACCGCAATTCACAGGGACTCGCCTATCACCCCGTGACGCATGAGCTCTGGTCGATCGAACATGGTCAGGCTGGCGGAGATGAGCTGAACGTCATCCTGCCCGGCCGGAATTACGGCTGGCCGTTGATGGCGTACGGAGCCGAGAACGATCACAGCCCCATCAATGGCGGTCTCACGCAGTCTCCCGGCATGGAGCAGCCGAAGTATTTCTGGGATCCGGCGATCGGCCCGACGAGCATGGCGTTCTACACGGGCAAGCTCGTGCCCGAATGGCGCGACAACCTGTTCGTCGCCGGGCACCTGAGTCAGCACGTCGCGCGACTGGTGCTCAAAGGCCAACGCGTGGTCGGTGAAGAGCGGCTGTTACTCGATCAGCACCAGATGATGCGTTGGGTTGGCCAGGGACCGGACGGCGCGCTGTGGGTGCTGACCGATAATGCGGATGGCCGGCTGATCAGGCTCGCCGCGAAACGCAAGTGAACTGCCCGGTCGCCGCCGCCTGCTGCAACCAGGCCGCCGTGCGCAGAAATCCGCCAAACGAATAGAGGTGGATGCCGTCCAGGACAGTGGGCTCGCGATGCATCTCCCGGCCCAATTCCTCCACCAGGAAATCGGGACTTCGATCGGAAAACAGCTTGAGCATGGCGCCGGATCTCGCGGTCAGGGCGCGCATCGAGGGACCCACTCCGCAGTGCTTCGCCAGCCCTAGCAACTTCCCGATGCTTGCCGGCCCGGCGATCCCCGCGACGATACGCGCGCTGACACCCGTCCGACGGAGATCGCGCGCCCAATCGAGGAATGGCGCGGCTTCGAAGAAAAACTGGGTCACGAGCGTGACTCGCATTCCCGCTGCGGCGCCCCAGGCGGATTTAGCAACCTGCGCCCGGCGTATCTCATCCGAAGGCACGGCCGGGTGGCCTTCCGGATGGCCCGCCACTGAAACCCGCGTGAATCCGCAAGCCTGCAGCTTGCCGGTATGCATGACGTCCAGAACCTGGGAGTACGGTCCGAGTGGCGTTGCGTAGTCGCCCGAGATGAGCAGTAGTTCGGCGGCGCCCGCATCGCGCAGCGCGCCCAGGATCTCGTCCAGCGCCTGTTCACTCGCAATCAGCCTGATGGGGACGTGCGGCACGGGGTCGAATCCCGCAGCCGCGACCCGGGCGCAGGTGTCGCGGGTCTGCGCCCACGTCTGCCTGGGCAGATGACTCACGTACACCTTCTGGCCTGGCGGGAGAAAATCGCGCCCTGCGTGAATCTCCGCGGCCTCGATGCAGCTCACCTCGATGGAAGCCTCACGGGCGAGTTGCGCCGCGGACAGCGCAACACCTCCCTCCGCCCCCGTCATCGCTGTGCGTTCCGCCAGCCCGAGTGATAGGAATCGCGCGCGTCGCGGGAATACGGCACAGGCGCGACCTTGACCCGAACTTCACACTGGCGATGCCGCTCGACCGTGGGTTTCGCGGTTCCGCCGTTTTCCTCTCCCCAGACCAGAGAGAGTTCGGTGCCGACCTCGACATCCGCATCGACGACACCCAGCGACAGACCGCAACGTTCATTGTGACTGTAGCCCGTGAACATCGAGAAGCCGACCACGCGATCGCCGAGCTTCACCATGTCGTACGAAGACGACGCGTAGTTGGCGATCGGCAGATCGAAGAATTTGCAGGGCAGGCCCGGTGCGTTCAATGAAGCGAGAATCCTGCCGAGGTCTTCGCCATTCCACTCGAAGGTCACTTTCCGCCGATGCGGCTTTGCTTCCAGTACCCGCTTCTCGAGCGCCTGCCGGCCGACGAACTCGTGGTCGAACTTCAGGAAGGGACCGTAGCCGAGTTCGAGCGGTGTCAGGTAGTAATCCTCGATGTTCGTCGAGACGAAGCTGCCACCCAGCGAGCCGGTGCCTTCATATCCATTGGCAGGCAACCACTCGCGATAGGCGCGCATCCGCTCGCCCGTGTAAACCGCCGGCAGTGGCGAGGGGATCCATCCCGACTCGAGTGTATTGCTGGCGTAGGTGCGCGACCCCACTGCGACGATGCCAAAGTCCTTGCCGGCCTCGAGGATCGCGGCGCGGATTTCATCGCGCTCTTCGTACGGCCCGAAGACTTCCAGGCCAGGCTCACCGGCCATTCCGTGCCGCAGCGCGCGTACCCGGCGCCCCGCGATCGTGATCCACTGGAAGTTGAAGAAACGGATGTCCGGAAGCGGGCCTCCGTTCAGTTTCTCGAGGACCTGCGTCGCCCGTGGCCCCTGCACCTGGTAACGGAAATGGCGCCGCGTCACGGCACGACCGTTGGGCTGCGATGGAGAACGATCGTCGCGGATCACCTTCACGTCGAATCCGCCGGTCTCGGCGTGAAACTGCAGCCAGTTCACCGTGGGCGCACGCCCGACGAAGAGAAGCTCGTCTTTTTCGAGGTAGAACAGGATCCCGTCGCCGATCACGAATCCGTCGTGACTGACCGGGATCATCTGCTTCGCCTTTCCGGGTGCGAAGTTGGCGAAGCTGTTGATCGTCGCCTGCGAGCAGAGGCGCAAGGCGTCCGGTCCCTGGATCGTGATCTCGGCCATGTGGTGAGACTGGTCGAACAACACGGCGCCGTTGCGCCAGGCCAGCTGCTCGTCGCGCCAGTTGCTGAATTCGGTCGGCACCACGGGATAGACGTAGGCGCCGATCGGCGAATTGCGCAGCATGCGCACCGGGTCACCGGCCGTCCGTAACAGGTCCTCGAGGCTTCGTTGCTTCATGATGAATCTCCTAGCGAAATACGACGGTCCGATGACCATTCAGCAGGATCCGGTGCTCCGCGTGCCACTTCACGGCGCGCGCCAGCACTGCACATTCCACGTCCCTGCCGGTGCTGACGCAGTCCTCGAGGCTCATCGAATGATCGACGCGCGCGACGTCCTGCTCGATGATCGGTCCCTCGTCGAGGTCCGACGTGACGTAGTGCGCCGTCGCTCCCATGAGCTTGACGCCCCGATCATGGGCTTGTTGATAGGGTCGCGCCCCCTGGAAGCTGGGCAGGAACGAGTGGTGGATATTGATCGCGCGTCCCTCGAGCCGCGCACACAACCCGGGCGACAGGATCTGCATGTAGCGCGCGAGGATCAGCATGTCGCATCTCTCTTCCTCGAAGAGGTCGAGGAGCTGACGCTCCCTCCGCGGCTTGTCGTCGGCAGTCACGGGCAGATGATGGAATGCGATGTCGTGGGCCGCAGCGAGCCGGTACGCGTCTCGGTGGTTGGAAACGATGGCCGGGATTTCGATGGGCAGCGATCCGCTCCGCCACCGGTACAGGAGATCGTTGAGGCAATGCCCGAAGCGCGACACCATGATCAGCGCTCGAGGCTTCACCGCCATGTCGTGGATCTCCCACTGCATGTCGAACTGCGTGGCGACTTCCGCGAAGTCGCGCCGCATGGCCGACAGGTCGGCATCGCCGGAATGGAAGCTCACGCGCATGAAGAAGCGGCGCGAATTCGGATCGCCGCACTGGGCGCTCTCCACGATGTTGCAGGCATGTCCGAGCAGGAATGCGCCGACTCCCGCCACGATCCCCATCCGGTCCGGACAGGAAAGCCGCAGGACACCGTGCGTGGCGATGCCATTCCCCCTCATCACGCCATCATCGGAGCGGATGCGGGCATCTCGCAACGCGATATGATCAATTCACTGTATTGGATTTATGGATAACCCATGGACCAGCTCGATCTGAACCTGTTGCGCGTCCTCGTGGCCATCCACGAGAAGCGGAGCGTGAGCGCCGCGGCAATCCAGCTCGATCGCAGCCAGCCGTCGGTGAGTTCGGCACTCGGCAAGCTGCGCACATTTTTCGCGGACCCCTTGTTCGTACGCAGCGGCAACACGATGCAACCCACGCCGCGCGCGCTCGAAATCATGGGTCCGGTACGCGAGGTCCTGTCCCGCATAGGCATGGAAATCGTCGCCGCACCCAGCTTCGACCCCGCCAGCAGCCAGCGCCCCATCGTGCTCGCGCTTTCGGACGTCGGCGAAGTGGTCTTCCTTCCGGCCATCCTGCAGGAGCTGCGGCGCGTCGCACCGGCGACCTGTCTGCGATCCGTGAGTCTTCCGGCGGAGGATGTGGCCAGCGGTCTCGAAGCCGGCACGATCGATCTCGCGCTGGGCTATTTCCCGAACCTCAGGCAGCACAACTTCTTCCTGCAGACGTTGTTTTCGGACAGCTTCACCTGCCTCATCCGCGCGGACCATCCCGTCCGGTCTCCGCGGTTGTCCCAGAAGCAATTCCTGCAGCTCGACCACGCGGTGGTGCGGGCCGAGAGCCGGACCGAAGAAGTCATCGAGCGCTTCCTGGCGCGAAAGCGCATCCAGCGCCGCATCACGCTCACCACGCCTCACTTTGCGAGTGTGCCGCCCATCGTCGAGCAATCCGATCTCGTGGTCACGGTTCCGGTCCCGCTGGCCCGCTATTTTTCGACCGTCTCAGCGCGGCTGAGAGTGGTTCGCCCGCCGTTCGATCCGCCGCGCATCGATCTCAAGCAGATCTGGCACCGCAAGTTTCATCACGATGCGCGCAACCGCTGGCTCAGGAACCTGATGTGCGGTCTGTTTCAGAAGCCGTCGACCGGAAGCTGAGCGCGAACACTGCCGCCGCGGAGACCGCCGCCACGGGCACCATGTACTGCACGACACCGGCGGCGCTGGTACCGCCGCCGATCAGCACGCCCGCCAGCAGCGGGCCCACGATCGATCCGACACGCCCGACTGCAATGCTGGCGCCCGAACCCGTGCCGCGAATTGCGAGTGGATAGTAGACAGGCGCGACGCCGTACAACGCGTAGTTGGCGCCCAGCAGGCAGAATCCCACGGCCGCGCTCAGGGCGATCAGCGCCGCGTGTCCGTTCGATGCACTCATCAACAACAGCATCGCGATCAGCAGCAGGTACGCGAGCGTCAACGGCCAGCGAAACCGGAACCGGTCCACGAGCCAGCCGCAGATCAGCGCGCCGGCCACGCTGCCGAAGTTGAACGCGAGCGAGGCCTGCGGCGCCACGGCGCGTTCGAGCCCCTTCGCGATCACGAGTGTCGGCAGCCAGTTCAGGAACAGGTAGAGGATCAGCAGCGTGGGAAAGAAGGCGATCCACAGCAGCAGCGTCGGTGTGGCGCGCCCTTCCCCGAACAGTGCGTGGAGAACGCTCCCCCGTTGCCGGGCAGCCCCGCGCGTCAGCGTCTCCGGCATCCATCGAAGCAGCGCCGGAATCAGCAGTATGGGAAGCGACCCGCCGATCACGAACAGCGTGCGCCAGTCGAAATCGGGGGGGAGAATCTGCGTGGTGAGCGCCGACAGGCCGCCGCCGACGGGCATCCCGCAGAACATCGCCGCCGCCGTGGATGCCGCCTTTTCCGGCCGGCCGATCTCGGCGGCGATGGCCATCATGTTGGGCAGCGCCGCGCCGAATCCGAGGCCCGCGCAGAATCTCATGGCGAGCAGCACCTGATAGTTGCCGGCGAATGCGGTCGCGAGCGTGAAGCATCCGAACAGGGCTACGGCACCTAACAACACCGGCTTGCGACCGGTCTGGTCCGCCAGCCAGCCGCCGAGGCTGGCACCGATGACCAGCCCGATGTTGCTGATGCTGAACACCCAGCCCATCTGGCGCGGATCGAGGCCGAATTGCGGAGCCAGCTTCGGCGCGGCGACGCCCATCGCCTGGATGTCGAAGCCCTCGAGCACCGCCACGAGGAAACAGAGGCCGACCCCAACCACGACGTTCCGACGAGTGCTCATGTATTTCCCCCGATTTCGATGACCACGACGTGCGCTGGATGCGCCTTCGAATATAGATCGGACACCAGGTTCGCGTGATGCCGCAAGACCGCGCGCTGATTGATGGAACCCTTGTCGGTGATCTCGCCGCGATCGAGCGAAGGCGCCACCGGCAGCACGCAGGCCCTGCGAACGCCGCGGGTCACGGCGGGATTGGCGCGTGCATGCCTGGCCAATCGTTCCTGGATCCAGGCTAACAATGTCGGGTGCGTCGCCAGCTCAGGGCGGCCGACCGGGCCCGGGCGCGCGAGCAGCCTGGCGCATGCGTCGACGTCTGGAATGACGAGCACCGCGACGAAATCGGCATCCAGCCCGGCGATCACGACGTCCTGCGCGATCGGCGCGAGGGCTCCGATGAGTTCGGCACGCAGCGGACCGACACTGACCCACGTGCCGTTGGCGAGCTTGAAGTCCTCGCCGATGCGTCCATCGAATTTCAACCCATGGGTCGGGCAATCCGGATCGATGAGCCGCACGGCGTCGCCAAGTCGATAGAATCCTTCCGAATCGAAGGCCTGCGCAGTCAGTTCAGGTTGACGCCAGTAGCCCGTCGTCACCGAAGGACTGCGTACCCGGATCTCGAGCTTCTCCTCGACAGGCGCCAGCTTGACGAGCGTTCCTGCAGCCGGCAGTCCGATGACGCCGCTGCGACCGGTCGCCGGCGTCGTGAAAGTCACTGAAGGACCGGTCTCCGTCGCACCGAGGCCGGACAACATCGGCACCTTGTAGCCAAGCTCCAGCGTTGCCGCCGCGTCCAGTTCATCCCACGTGTGTTGCGCCAGCGATGCGCCCGCAAAGAAGTACGCGTGCAGTCGCCGATAGAAGTTCTTTCGAAGCTGCGCGTCCTTGCCGAGATGCGGGGCGAGCATCTCGAAGCCTTTCGGCACGTTGAAATACACCGTCGGCGAGATTTCGCGCAGGTTGCGCAGCGTCTCGGCCATGCCGGCCGCCGTGGGCCTGCCGTCGTCGATGTAGAGGGATCCGCCATTGCACAACACCATTCCGACGTTGTGGCTCCCGCCGAATGTGTGATTCCACGGCAACCAGTCGAGCAGGACCGGCGGCTCGCCTCCGAGGAAAGGCATGGATTGCCGAAGCATCGCGGCGTTACTGCAGCACATGCGATTGGTCGTGATGACCGCCTTGGGCTGGCCGGTGGAGCCGGACGTCAGCAGGAACCTCACGATGGAGTCCGCGTTCGTGGCGAGATACGCCGCTTCCACTTCGGGCCCGCCAGGACGTTCGAGCGATTCGAGCGTAGTGATCGATCGCCCGACCAACACATCGCCGAGAATTTCCACCTCGGGCGGCACCAGGGAAAGCGCGCGGTCGAAACGCGGCGTGTCGAAGGCGGCCACCAGTCCCGGCGTCAGCAAGTCCAGCACGTAGCGGAATTTCGCGAGGTCGCCGGCCACCTGCGAGTAGGCAGGCGACACCGGGCAGTACGGAATTCCGACCCACATCGCCGCGAGTGCGAGCGTCATGTGCTCGATGCTGTTGCCCGAGAGGATCGCAATGGGCCGTTCGGCCGACAGGTTCCGTGTCAGGAGGCCGGCAGCGACGCGTCGTATGCGATCGAACATCTGCGCGTAGCTGACCGACTGCCACGCGCCCGTGGCGTCGCGTCGCGCGACCAGGACACGGTCCGGAGACTCGCGCGCCCAGTACTCGAGCGAGCTCGCGAGTCTTTCTGGATAACGTGCGATCTCTCCGAGTGGCCGCAGGATCAACGTGCCGTCGTCGCGGCGTTCGAATTGCGTCGCGAACGGATCCGGTATCCAGTTCGCCGCGCCCGAAGTCATTTCAGGCCCGGTCGAGCCCGAGAGCGCGAATCGCGTTCTGCTTGAGGATGAGATCGTGCACTTCGGGCTTGAAAGCGGCTTCACGGAAATCCTTGATCCACCGGTCTGGAGTGATCAGTGGATAGTCCGAACCGAACAACATGCGCGTCTTGAGCTGCGTGTTCGCGTATTGCACGAGCTGCGGTGGAAAATATTTCGGCGACCACCCGGACAGGTCGATGTAGACGTTGGGCTTGTGCAGGCACACCGACAACGCCTCGTCCTGCCACGGCCACGACGGGTGCGCGATGATGATCGTCATGTCGGGAAAATCCGCGGCGACGTCATCGAGATGGATGGGGTTGGAATATTTGAGACGCAGGCCACCGCCGCCCGGCATGCCGGTACCCATGCCGGAGTGCCCGCTGTGGAATATCGCGGGAAGCTTGTGTTCCGCGATCACTTCGTAGAGTGGATAGGCGATACGGTCGTTCGGGAAGAATCCCTGCAGCGTGGGATGGAACTTGAAACCGCGGATCACGCCGTCCTTGATCAGGCGCCGCGCTTCGCGCACGCCCATCTTGCCCTTGTGCGGGTCGATGCTCGCGAACGCCATCATGATGTCGGAATTCTCGCGCGCCGCGTCCGCCACCTCTTCATTCGGAATGCGCCGCGCGCCGATCTCGAACTCCGAGTCGACCGTGAACATCACGAGCCCGATCTTGCGTTCGCGGTAATACGCGATGGTCTCGGGGATGGTCGGCCGCTTTCCGGCCTTGAAGTATTTCGCGGAGGCGTCCTCGAATTTTTTCCATTCCTCGTCCGGCTCGTGCCGGCACGACACTTCCGCGTGCGTGTGCACGTCGATGGCGATCAGATCCTGGTAGTTCATGGTCTCGCCTGCTTACGGGTTTCCCAATCGGCGATGGTGAGCTTCTTCGTGACGAGTTCGACGAGCAGAGGCGCCGGCTCCCAGTGCATCGGTCCGAAGATGTCGCGGTATCGATGCATGCCGTTCAACAGCGTCTCGAGCCCGATCGTCTCGGCGTAGAACATCGGGCCGCCGCGATAGCGCGGAAATCCGTAACCCGAGGTCCACACTACATCGATGTCGGCCGCGCGCAGGACGATGCCCTCGCCCAGGATCCGGAAGCCTTCGTTCAGCAGCGGGAACAGGCAACGCTCCTGGATTTCCTGGCTGCTGTGCGCCCGCGGCGCTATCTGCAGGTCTACCGACTTGCGATTCAGGATGGCGATAGCCTCGGGGTCGTCGATGCGCGCCCGCTTGCCGGCTTCGTAGCGGTAGTAGCCCTTGCCGTTTTTCTGACCCATTCGGCCCGCGTCGTATAACGCGACGTCAGCCTGGTAGTACGACGGATCGGGCGGATACTGCGAAGCATTCGCCCGGTGGACGTTCACGCCCACGTCGACGCCCGCCATGTCGAACACCGCGAGGATGCCCATGGCCATGCCCCAGTCTTCGAGCGCACTATCTACCTGGCGTGGCGTCGCGCCCTCGAGCACGATGCGCTGCGCTTCGCGAGCGTAACCTTCCATCATGCGGTTGCCGACGAAGCCATAACAAACCTTCGCGAGCACCGGCGTCTTGCGCAGCGGCTTCGCGAGTTCCATGACGGTCTTGATCGCCACCGGCGTCGTGCGCGTGGTGCGCACCACCTCGAGCAGGGGCATCACGTTCGCGGGCGAGAAGAAGTGCATGCCGATCACGTCTCCCGGCCGCGAGGTGGCCTCGGCGATGGCCTCGATATCCAGCGTCGACGTGTTGGTCGCCAGCACCGCTCCGGGTTTGGCAACGGCATCGAGCTTCGCGAAGACGGTTCGCTTGAGGTCCATGCTCTCGAACACCGCCTCGACGATGACGTCCGCGTCCTTCAGGTCGCCGTAGTCGAGCGACGTGCGAATGAGCCCCCGCCGCTGCTCCGACTCGGTCGC
>Ga0315910_10005810_pt1 | contig 10074 bp, 8 predicted proteins | sample EdamamesoilMG_FD_204470 | JGI IMG/M metagenome (GOLD analysis project Ga0315910, IMG submission 204470) | Garden soil microbial communities collected in Santa Monica, California, United States - Edamame soil | ecosystem: Environmental > Terrestrial > Soil > Garden | place: USA: California... | reverse complement strand
GGACGTGACGGGGAGCTGCGAGCTGCCGGCGGGCGTCGAGATGGTGATGCCGGGCGACAACGTGCAGATGACGATGGAGCTGATCACGCCGATCGCGGCCGACGAGGGCCTGCGGTTCGCGATCCGCGAGGGCGGCCGCACCGTCGGCGCCGGCGTCATCACCAAGATCCTGGCGTAAAAAGGCTATCCGCTGTCCGCTATCCGACGATCGGATAACGGATAGCGGATGACAGCAGGCTTGAAGGAGTAAGGACTATGCCGCGCGAAAAGGTCATCATGGAGTGTTCCGAGTGCAAGAACCGGAACTACTTCACCACGAAGAACCGGCGCAAGCACCCGGAGCGCGTGGAATGGAAGAAGTACTGCCCCCGGTGCGACAAGCATCAGGGTCACAAGGAGTCGAAGTAACGTGAACGCCGTCGAGACGACGGTGGCTCACGACGGGAACGCGCTGGCGCGGGCGATCCGCGGGACGCGGGAGTTCGTCCTGGAGTCGTACGCCGAGCTGCACAAGATGACCTGGCCGACGGTGCCGGAGCTGAAGCGTGCGACGATCGCGATCGTGATCCTCGCCGTGATCCTCGGCCTCGCGATCGGCTGGCTCGACAAGCTCCTGTCGCTGCTGCTGGTGGACGGCGTCGCGCGGCTGACCCGCTGAGCGCCCCCATGGACACTCGCTGGTACGCGATCCAGACCACCGCGGGGCACGAGAACAAGGTGCGCGGCCTGATCCAGCAGCGGATCGCCGAGGACCCCCGTCCCGGCGACCAGAAGCTGATCCGGCAGGCGCTCGTGCCGACGCAGGACGTGGTCGAGATCAAGAACGGCAAGAAGGTGACCGTCGAGCGGAAGCTCTATCCCGGGTATGTCCTGGTGGACATGCAGATGGGACAGGAGGCCCTCCACGTCATCAACTCGATCCAGGGCGTGATCAAGTTCGTGGCGCAGGGGAAGTATCCCTCGCCGCTCCGGCAGGAAGAAGTGAACCGTCTCCTCGGCGTGGTCGAGGAAGCGGTGTCGGCGGAGTCGAAGGAGGAGATCCCCTTCCTCGTCGGCCAGGCGGTGGAGATCACCGAGGGCCCGTTCGCCGACTTCTCCGGGACCGTCGAGGAGATCCTCGCGGACAAGGGGAAGGTGAAGGTGAAGGTGTCGCTGTTCGGGCGTCCCACGACGGTCGAGCTCGACTACCTGCAGCTCCGCGGGCATTAACGGCCCGCGATCTACCGCGGGCCTCGGCCCGCCCCGCGACCGCGCGGGTCATCGCGGCAGATACCGTTGCCGCGCCGTTCACGGTGCCGTGACGATCGAATAGGGAGTACTTATGGCGAAGAAGGTCCAAGCAATGGTGAAGTTGCAGTGCCCGGCGGGAGCGGCCAATCCGGCGCCTCCGGTGGGTACGGCGCTTGGTCCGCACGGCGTGAACATCATGGAGTTCTGCAAGCAGTTCAACGCCCGGACCCAGAGCCAGTCGGGGATGGTGATCCCGGTGGTCGTGACGATCTATGCGGATCGCACGTTCACCTTCATCACCAAGACCCCGCCGGCCGCGAACCTCCTGATCAAGGAGGCCGGCATCGAGAAGGGGAGCGGCCAGCCGAACCGGAACAAGGTCGGCAAGGTCACTCGGGCCCAGCTCAAGAAGATCGCTGAGCTCAAGATGCAGGACCTGAATGCCGCCGACCTCGCGGGCGCGATCAACATGATCGCCGGCACCGCGCGGTCGATGGGGCTGGAGGTCGCCGACTGATGAAGACCCAGGGGAAGCGGTTCCGTACCGCGGCCGCGAAGGTCGACCAGGCGCGTGAGTATCCCGTGTCGGAAGCGGCGAAGCTGTTGAAGGATGCGGCGTTCGCGAAGTTCAACGAGACCGTCGATGTCGTGGTCCGTCTCGGGGTCGATCCCCGGCACGCCGACCAGGTCGTCCGCGGCACCGTGGCCCTCCCGCACGGCACCGGCAAGACGGTGCGGGTGCTGGTGGTGACGCAGGGCGAGAAGGTGAAGGATGCCGAGCTCGCCGGGGCGGACTTCGTGGGTGTCGAGTACATCCAGAAGATGAAGGACGGGTGGCTCGAGTTCGACGTGATGGTCGCGACGCCGGACGTGATGGGCCAGCTCGGGCAGCTCGGCCGGATCCTCGGTCCGCGCGGCCTGATGCCGAATCCGAAGGCCGGCACGGTCACGATGGACGTGGCCAAGGCGGTCAAGGAGATCAAGGCCGGTAAGATCGAGTACCGGGTCGACAAGACCGGCAACGTGCACGCCCCGGTGGGCAAGGTCCAGTTCTCGGCCGACCAGATCGCCGCGAACGTGACCGCGTTCCTCGAGGCGATCGCCCGGGCCAAGCCGTCGTCGGCCAAGGGGACGTATCTCAAGGGCGCCACGGTCTCGAGCACCATGGGCCCCGGCATCAAGCTCGACCTGGCGGGGTACCGATGAGCAAGACCGAACGTCAGGCGACGGTGGAGAGCCTCGCCGCCCAGATCAAGGGCTCTCCGAACGTGTTCGTGACCGACTTCCAGGGCCTCAACGTGGCGAAGATGACGGACCTCCGTCGTCGCCTCCGCGCCACCGGCTCCAAGTACGTCGTCGTCAAGAACACGCTCGCCCAGCGGGCGCTCGAGGCGAACGGCCTCCCCACCCTTGATGAGTCGTTCAAGGGGCAGGTGGGCCTGGTCCTCGCGGGGAATGACCCGCTCCCGGCGGCGAAGGTCGTCGGCGAGTTCGCCAAGGAGTTCGAAAAGCCGTCCGTGAAGGTGGGCCTGGTCGACGGGAAGACCGTCCAGCCGGCCTACGTGAAGCGGCTCGGAGAGATCCCGTCCCGTGAGGTCCTGCTCGGCATGTTCGCCGGCGCCCTCAACAGCGTTCTTTACCAGGTCGTCGGCGCTCTCGAGGCGCTCAAGGCCCAGCGCGACCAGCAGGCCGCGTCCTGATCACCGTAGGAGCATAGGAACATGTCGACCAAGACCCTCAGCAACGAAGAGATCCTCGAGGCCATCGGCGGCAAGACCGTCGTGGAGCTCGCCGACCTGATCGAGGCCTTCAAGGCCAAGTTCAACGTCACCGTGATGGCCGCCGCGGCCGGACCGGCGGCGGGTGGTGCCGCGGCCCCGGCCGCCGAGGAGAAGTCGGAGTTCACCGTCGCCCTCAAGGACGGTGGCGCCAAGAAGATCCAGGTCATCAAGGTCGTCCGTGAGCTCACCAGCCTCGGCCTCAAGGAGGCCAAGGACCTGGTGGACAACGGCGGGAACATCAAGGAAGGTGTCTCGAAGGCCGAGGCCGACGAGATGAAGAAGAAGCTCGAAGAGCAGGGCGCGACGGTCGAACTGAAGTAAGGCTTCCGCCGTATCCCGAGCCGCTCCCGGGCCCTCCGGGCCCGGGCGGCGAAGGATCTGGACTGCGGACCCTTACTTCAGCGAGACCCGATGCGCTTGACGACGAGCTTCTGAACCACCTGACGTTGACGCCCCGCGCAGGCCCTTTCATCCGAGAAAGGGCCTCCGCGCCGGGGCCTTTCGCATTGCACGTGGGTGCCGAACATGGCTGAGATGCTGCCGGTCATTTCATTCTCGAAGCGCGAGGGGGCGATGGCGATGCCTCACCTCCTCGACATCCAGACCGAGGCCTTCAAGTCGCTGCTGGTGCCGGACGACGTGGCGGGCCACCGCCAGGACGTCTCGCTCGAGCGCGTCTTCCGCGATCTGTTCCCGATCGCGGACGTCAACAACAAGTACAGCCTCGAGTACGTCGCCTACTCCCTCGGCGAGCCGAAGTACGCCGTGGAGGAGTGCATCGAGCGTGACATGACGTACGCCGCCTCCCTCAAGGCCAAGCTCCGCCTGATCATCACGGAGGAGGTCGAGGGGATCCGCCGGATGAAGGACGCGATCGAGAAGGAGGTCTACCTCGGGGAACTCCCGATCATGACCCCCCTCGGCACGTTCGTCATCAACGGCGCCGAGCGCGTCGTCGTCAGCCAGCTGCACCGGTCCCCCGGTGTGGTGTTCGAGGAGGACACCCACCCGAACGGCCAGCGCCTCTTCTCGGCGCGGATCATCCCGTTCCGCGGGTCGTGGGTCGAGTTCACGATCGACATCCACGACGTGATCTACGTCCACATCGACAAGAAGAAGAAGTTCCCGGCCACGGCCCTCCTCCGCGCCTTCGGGCACTCGGGGAACGCCGACATCCTGCGCCTCTTCTACGCCGAGAAGGAGCTGGACCTCACGGCGAAGGGCGGGGAAGGGCGGCAGGAGCGGCGCGAGCTCTCCGGCACCCTCCTGGCGGCCGACGTGCCGAACCCCGAGGACAAGCAGGGCGCCCCGCTCGGCAAGACCGGCGAGGAGCTCACCCCGGAGCGGCTGGCCGCGATGCGGCACGTGGGCGTGAAGAAGGTGAAGGTCTTCGCGGGGTACACCCGCATCGACCTGCGCGACGAGGAGCAGCCCACCACCACGCGCGACCGCGCCCGCCACGTCCTGGCCTTCCCGGCCGCGGACGCCGATGGCGAGGTGATCGCGGACGCGGGGGATGAGCTGACCGAGACGCTCCGCAACAAGCTGCTCAAGCAGGGGGTCACCGCGGTGGAGGTGTTCCTCCCCTCGGGCCGCGGCGAGTCGCCGCTGATCAAGAACACGCTGCTCAAGGACCCGACCAAGACCGAGGCCGAGGCACTGGCGCAGATCTACAGCCTGCTCCGGCCCGGCGAGGCGCCGGACCTGGAGACCGCGCGGCAGGCGCTCGACCGCCTGTTCTTCAACCCGAAGCGGTACGACCTGGGCCGGGTGGGGCGCTACAAGATCAACCAGCGCCTCAAGCTCAAGACCTCGCTGGACCACACGGTCCTGACCGAGGAGGATTTCGTCGCGATCGTCCGCTACCTGATCGAGCTCCACGACGGGCGCGGCCAGACCGACGACATCGACCACCTGGGCAACCGCCGCATCCGCTCGGTGGGCGAGCTCATCGCCAACCAGTTCTCCGTCGGCCTGTCGCGCATGGCGCGCCTGGTCAAGGAGCGGATGAGCATCAACAGCGACCCCGACAAGATCTCGCTCGACGATCTGGTCAACGCCCGCACCGTGTCGGCCGTCATCCAGGCCTTCTTCGGCTCGAGCCAGCTGTCGCAGTTCATGGACCAGACCAACCCGCTCGCGGAGCTGACCAACAAGCGCCGCCTCTCCGCGCTCGGGCCGGGCGGCCTGACGCGCGAGCGCGCCGGGTTCGAGGTCCGTGACGTGCACTACTCGCAGTACGGCCGGATGTGCCCGATCGAGACGCCGGAAGGCCCGAACATCGGCCTGATCACGTCGCTCGCCACCTACGCGCGGATCAACGAGCTCGGCTTCATCGAGACCCCGTACCGCCTGGTGAAGGACGGCCGCATCACCGACGAGATCCGCTGGCTCTCCGCCTCCGAGGAGGAGAACGTCGCGGTCGCGCAGGCCACGGCCAAGACCGACGAGAAGGGGAAGTTCCTCGAGGAGCTGGTGCTCTGCCGGCGCGGTGACGACTACCCGCTGGTGGCCCCGGACCGGATCGACTTCGCCGACGTGGCGCCGGAGCAGCTGGTCTCCATCGCCGCGGCGCTGATCCCGTTCCTCGAGCACGACGACGCCAACCGCGCGCTGATGGGCAGCAACATGCAGCGCCAGTCGGTGCCGCTGCTCTTCCCGCAGGCCCCGCTGGTCGGGACCGGCCTCGAGCACAAGCTCGCGGTGGACTCGGGCGCGGTGATCATCGCGCGCCGGGCCGGCACCATCATCCGTGTCACCGCCGACGAGATCATCGTCGACGCCGGCATCCCGGTGGCCTCCAAGGCCGACCAGCCGCTCGCGCGCCTGGGGCAGTATGACCGGTACCGGGTGAAGAAGTTCTGGCGCACCAACCAGGACACCGCCATCAACCAGCGGCCCCTGGTGCAGCTCGGGCAGAAGGTCGCCAAGGGCGAGGTCATCGCCGACGGCGCGGCCACCGAGCAGGGTGAGCTCGCCCTCGGCAGCAACGTGCTGGTGGCGTTCATGCCCTGGTACGGCCACAACTTCGAGGACGCGATCGTCCTCTCCGAGCGGCTGGTGAAGGACGACGTCTACTCGTCGATCCACATCCAGGAGCTCGAACTCCACGTCCGCGACACCAAGCGCGGCCAGGAGGAGATCACCCGCGAGATCCCGAACGTCTCGGACGAGTCCCTGGTGGACCTCGACGAGCGCGGCATCGTGCGGATCGGCGCCCACGTGAAGCCGGGCGACATCCTGGTCGGCAAGATCACCCCGAAGGGGGAGACCGAGCTGAGCCCGGAAGAGAAGCTGCTCACGGCGATCTTCGGCGAGAAGGCCAAGGACGTGAAGGACTCCTCGCTCAAGGTCCCGCCCGGGATGAAGGGCGTGGTCATCGACGTGAAGATCTTCAGCCGCGTCGAGGACTCGGTCGTCGAGAAGGACCGCGGCGAGCGGATCGGCGAGGTGCGCCGCATCGAGGCCGACGAGAAGGCCCGCATCAACACCGTCCTCTGGGAAGAGCTCGGGCACCTGCTCGAGGGCCAGGAGGTCGCGCTGATGCTCAAGAACGGCACGGTGGAGGAGTACCGGCCGCAGGGCTTCAAGTTCACCAAGGCCTCCGTGGCCGAGGTCGACTTCCAGGACGTGGACCTCAAGACCCTCCGCGTGGCCGGCAAGGGCGTGCAGGAGCGGATCCGCCTGGCGGTCGACGCCGCCGCGCGCGAGAAGGCCAAGGTCGAGGAGAAGGCCGAGGACCAGATCGACAAGATCCTCCAGCCCGATGAGCTCCCCCCGGGGGTCATCCAGCTGGTGAAGGTGTACATCGCCGAGAAGCGGAAGGTCTCCGTCGGCGACAAGATGGCCGGCCGCCACGGCAACAAGGGCATCGTCGCCCGCATCGTGCCGGAGGAGGACATGCCGTTCCTCCCGGACGGCAGCCCGGTGGACATCGTGCTCAACCCGCTCGGCGTGCCGTCGCGCATGAACGTCGGGCAGATCCTCGAGACCCACCTCGGGCTCGCGGCGCGGATCCTGGGCTTCAAGGCCAAGACCCCCGTGTTCCGCGGCGCCGACGAGGACGAGATCGGCGTGCTCCTCAAGCTCTCGGGCCTGGTGACCGCGGCGCGGACCCTCCGCCTCGCCCACCCGGCGCCGGAGCCGGACGCGGCCGGGGTGGTGGCCCTCTCGGGCGACCTCAAGGAAGCGCACGGCGAGAGGCACGTGCTCCTCAACCAGGCGAGCCTCGCCACGCTCGGCGGCAAGGGCGTGAGCGCCAGCACCAAGGAGCTCTACACCGGGCTCCAGAAGTTCCTCGCCGAGGCGGCGAAGGAGCTCGCGGCCCGGATGCGCGACCAGCGCCGCCTGGAAGTCGCGTACCACCAGGTGAAGGGCGAGTCCATGGGCAAGGCCGCCAAGGCCGCGCTCAAGGAGCTCGAGAAGTCGGTCGAGCTCTCGGCCGCCGAGACCCTCGAGGCCGCCGGCCAGCCGGCGCTCGCGGCGATGGCCGCCGGCAAGGTGGACGGGGATGGGGTCGACGCGGCGGCGCAGGAACTGCTGCGCGCCGCCGGGCTCACCCCGGCCGGCAAGGTGCGGCTCCGCGACGGGCGGAGCGGCGTGGAGTTCGCGGGCGACGTCACCGTCGGCGCGATCTACATGCTGAAGCTCAGCCACCTGGTCGACGACAAGATCCACGCGCGCAGCATCGGGCCGTACAGCCTGGTGACGCAGCAGCCGCTCGCCGGCAAGGCGCAGTTCGGCGGCCAGCGCTTCGGTGAAATGGAAGTGTGGGCGCTCGAGGCGTACGGCGCGGCGCACACGCTCCAGGAGATGTTGACGGTCAAGTCCGACGACGTCGCGGGCCGCAGCCGGGTCTACGAGGCGATCGTGAAGGGGCAGAACCTGCCGGAGCCGGGCATTCCCGAGTCGTTCAACGTGCTCGTGAAGGAGCTCCAGGCGCTCGGTCTCAAGGTCACTCTCGGCACGTCCGCCGAGGGCGACGAGTAAGGGGGAACGATGATCGACTTCCGCAGCGGGCGCGAGCCGAAGAGCTCGAGCTTCGACTTCATCAGCATCCGTATCGCCGCCCCCGAGGAGATCCGGGGCCCGCGCGATCCCAAGGAACGCGAGCGCCTGGAGCTCCAGGGGCAGCGGTCGTGGTGGTCCTGGGGCGAGGTGACCAAGCCCGAGACCATCAACTACCGCTCGTTCAAGCCCGAGAAGGACGGCCTCTTCTGCGAGCGCATCTTCGGTCCGGTCAAGGACTGGGAGTGCCATTGCGGGAAGTACAAGCGCATCCGCTATCGCGGCGTGATCTGCGACCGCTGCGGCGTCGAGGTGACGCTCAGCAAGGTGCGGCGCGAGCGCATGGGCCACATCGAGCTCAGCGTCCCGGTGGCGCACATCTGGTTCTTCAAGACGCTGCCCAGCCCCATGGGCAACCTCCTGGACCTGACGCTGCGCGACCTGGAGCGGGTCATCTACTACTCCTCGTACGTGGTCATCGAGCCCGGCGAGCAGGAAGTGGAGATGAACCAGCTGCTGGACGAGGACGAGTTCCTCGAGCTCAAGCAGAAGGCCCGGGCCGACGGCGACCACAAGTTCGAGGCCGACATCGGCGCGCCGGCGGTGCGCAAGCTCCTCCAGAAGATCGAGATCAAGCCGCTGGCCGAGGCGCTCCGCGCTCGGGTCTCCGGTGAGACCAGCCAGCACCGCAAGAAGCAGCTCCTCAAGCGGCTCAAGATCGTCGACGCCTTCCTCACCTCGGGGGACGCCGGCGACCTGCCGAACCGCCCGGAGTGGATGATCCTGGACGTCATCCCGGTCATCCCGCCGGACCTCCGGCCGCTGGTGCCGCTCGACGGCGGGCGCTTCGCCACGTCCGACCTGAACGACCTGTACCGCCGGGTGATCAACCGCAACAACCGGCTCCAGAAGCTCATCCAGCACCGCGCCCCGGAGGTCATCCTCCGGAACGAGAAGCGGATGCTGCAGGAGGCGGTCGACGCGCTGTTCGACAACGGCCGCCGTTCCAAGGCGATCCGCGGCCGCGGCAAGCGCCCGCTCAAGTCCCTGAGCGACATGCTCAAGGGGAAGCAGGGCCGCTTCCGGCAGAACCTGCTGGGCAAGCGCGTGGACTACTCGGGCCGCTCGGTCATCGTCGTGGGCCCGGAGCTCCGCCTGCACCAGTGCGGCCTGCCCAAGACCATGGCGGTCGAGCTCTTCAAGCCCTTCATCATCCACAAGCTGGTGGAGAAGGGGATCGCCGAGACGGTGAAGCGCGCCAAGAAGATCGTCGAGCGTGAGAGCGCCGAGGTCTTCGAGATCCTGGAGGAGATCATCCAGGACCATCCGGTGCTGCTCAACCGCGCGCCGACGCTCCACCGCCTGGGCATCCAGGCGTTCGAGCCGGTGCTGGTCGAGGGGAAGGCCATCCGCATCCATCCGCTCGTCTGCGCGGCGTTCAACGCCGACTTCGACGGCGACCAGATGGCGGTGCACGTGCCGCTCTCGTTCGAGGCGCAGCTCGAGGCCCGCGTGCTGATGATCTCGAGCAACAACATCCTGAAGCCCTCGGACGGCCGCCCGGTGGCGGAGCCGAGCCAGGACATGGTGCTCGGCAGCTACTTCCTCACCAAGCACCCGCGCGGGTTCGAGGAAGCGATCCGGAAGGCCGGCAAGGACCAGAAGAAGGTCCTCGAGCTCTGGAAGGGCGCGCGCTGGTACGGCTCGCTCGCCGAGATCGAGATGGCGCTGGCGCACGGGGTCATCAAGCACCAGGACGCCATCCACTTCTGGTACGTGCCGCCGAAGGAAGCGGTGAAGCCGGAGCCGCGCTGGATCGCCACCACGGCGGGCCGCGTGCTCTTCAACAGCATCCTGCCGCGGAAGCTCGTGGCGGAGCTGGGCTTCCGCGACGTGCTGATGAAGAAGAAGGAGCTCTCCGGGCTGGTGCTCGAGGGGTACCGCCGCGCCGGGCTCGGCGACACGGTGGTCTTCCTCGACCGGCTCAAGGAGTTCGGCTTCCGCTACGCGACCGGCGGCGGTATCTCGATCGGCATCGAGGACCTGGAGATCCCGG
>Ga0315910_10005809_pt1 | contig 10075 bp, 7 predicted proteins | sample EdamamesoilMG_FD_204470 | JGI IMG/M metagenome (GOLD analysis project Ga0315910, IMG submission 204470) | Garden soil microbial communities collected in Santa Monica, California, United States - Edamame soil | ecosystem: Environmental > Terrestrial > Soil > Garden | place: USA: California... | reverse complement strand
CTTGAACCAGAGGAATCCCTCCGGCTTGGAGGCCATCCGCTCCACCAGCCGCTGGTCCTTGTACTGTTCGTTCCCGTCGATCACCACCTGGCTCAGCGCGACGCGGTTCCCTTCCTCGACGTCGAAGACGAGGCGGACCTGCCCGTCGGGCTGCGGAAGCTCGAGGGCGCTGATGCGGGCGCGGTAATACCCCCGCTCGCGGTAGAGCGAGTCCATCGACGAGATCCCGCGCGCCACCGCCGCGCGGTCGACGGGGCGGCCGTTCACCAGTTCCACCCGGTCCTTCACCGCGCGCTCGCCGACCTTCTCGACCCCGCGGATGGTCCAGCGCTGCAGCAGCGGCCGCTCCTGGACCACCAGGGCGATGATCAGTTCCCCCGCCGGCCCCTCGCGCTGCTCGACGGTGACATCGTCGAACTGGCCGGTGCGGAACAGGGTGATGATCGCCCGCTGCACGTCGCGATAGGTGATCGTCTGCCCGACGACGAGCCCCGCCGTGCCGAGCACCTGCGCGGCGGAGAGGCGCTTGTTCCCCTCGACCACGATGGAGTCGACGGGCGGCACGGCCTGCTCGGGGTCGGTCTGCTGGGCGTGCAGGAGCGCCGGCCCCAGGAGGAGCAGGGCGGCGAGGGACACGAGGCGGAGCGGTCGCGCGATCATGCGGCCGTGGGGTGGGCGGGCCCCCGCCCGCGCAAGGCGGGCGGGAGCGGTGAGGCCCGTCAGGCCTTCGAGCCCGTCAGGGCACGGAACACGAGGCGATCGCCCTCCGGGGCGACATCGACCTCGATCTCCTCACCACGACCGAACTCGCCGGCCAGGATCCGCTCGGAGAGCGGGTCCTCGACATAGCGCTGGATGGCCCGCTTCAGGGGGCGGGCGCCGTATTGGGCATCGAACCCGTGGTCGGCCAGGAAGGAGACGGCGCCCTGCGTCAGGCGCACCTCGTCCCCCAGGCGGCGCTGCACCTCGCGCAGCAGGATCGTGACGATCTGCGCGATGTGGCCCTTGTCCAACGGGTGGAACACGATGACATCGTCGAGCCGGTTCAGGAACTCCGGGTTGAAGACCTTCTGGATCTCGTCCTTCACGGTGCGGGACATGTCCTCGTATGACGCCTTCGCGGACTGCTCGTGGAAGCCGAGGCTCTTCCCCCCGCCCATGATGTCGCGCGCGCCGACGTTCGAGGTCATGATGACGACGGTGTTCTTGAAGTCGATCTGCCGGCCGTAGTTGTCGGTGAGGTGACCCTCATCGAGCACCTGCAGCAGGAGGTTGAAGACGTCGGGGTGCGCCTTCTCGATCTCGTCGAGGAGGATCACCGAGTACGGCTTCCGCCGGATCGCCTTGGTGAGGGCGCCGGAATCCTCGTACCCCACGTACCCCGGGGGCGCGCCGATGAGCCGCGACACGGAGAACTTCTCCATGTACTCCGACATGTCGACGCGGATGAGCGCCGACGGGTCGGCGAAGAGGAACTTGGCGAGCGCCCGGGCGAGCTCGGTCTTCCCGACCCCGGTGGGGCCGCTGAAGATGAAGGAGCCGATCGGACGGCTGGGATCCTTGAGACCCGCCCGCGAGCGCCGGATGGCACGCGCCACGGCCCGGATCGCCTCGTCCTGGCCCACCACCGCGGAGTGGAGCTCCTCCTCCATCCGCAGCAGCCGCGCCGCCTCGGCCTCCTGGATGCGGGTCACCGGGATCCCGGTCCACCGCGAGACGATGAACGAGACCGCCTCCTCGTCGATGACCGGGCGGCGGGTCTGCCGTTCCTTCTCCCAGTCCTCCTGGCGGGCGCGGATCTGCTGCTGCAACTCGCGCTCGCGGTCACGGAGGGAGGCCGCCTTCTCGAAGTTCTGGTCGCGGACGGCGTTCTCCTTCTCGACATTGACCTGCTCGAGCTGGGCCTTGAGCTCCGCCACCTCGGCGGGGGGCACCTGGGCCGCCAGCCGGGCGCGGGCGCCCGCCTCGTCGATCACGTCGATCGCCTTATCCGGAAGGAACCGGTCGGTGATGTAGCGCTCGGAGAGCTGGGCGGCCGCCTTGAGGGTCTCATCGGGGATGCTCACCCGGTGGTGATCCTCGTACTTCTTGCGGAGCCCCTTGAGGATCTCCACCGTCTCGTCGATGGAGGGCGGCTCCACCATCACCGTCTGGAAGCGGCGCTCGAGGGCGCCGTCCTTCTCGATGTACTTGCGGTACTCGTTGAGGGTCGAGGCGCCCACGCACTGCAGCTCCCCGCGCGCGAGCGCGGGCTTCAGCATGTTGGAGGCGTCGATCGCCCCTTCGGCCGCGCCGGCCCCGACCAGGGTGTGCAGTTCGTCGATAAAGAGGATGATCGCCTTGTTGGAGGCGATCTCGTTCATCACCGCCTTGAGGCGTTCCTCGAACTGGCCGCGGTACTTGGTCCCGGCGATCACCGCCGCCATGTCGAGCGCGAGCACCCGGTGGTCGCGCAGCACGTCGGGGCAGGTGCCATTGGCGATCATCAGGGCGAGGCCCTCGACGATCGCGGTCTTCCCCACCCCGGGCTCGCCGATGAGCACCGGATTGTTCTTCTTCCGGCGGGCGAGGATCTCCATCACCCGCTCGATCTCCTTGGCCCGCCCGATGGTCGGGTCGAGCTGCCCTTCGGTCGCGAGCTGGGTCAGGTCGCGGCAGAAGTGGTCGAGCGCCGGGGTCTTGGACTTCTTCTCGGACTTGGGACTCGGCGCGGCGGCCGGCGGCGGATTGGTCCCCGGCGTCCCCTGCGCCGGAGGGAGCTCGCTGCCGAGGAGCCGGAGCGTCTCCGCCCGGGAGGCCTCGAGGCTCACGCCGGCGTCGGTCAGGACCTGGGCCGCGATCCCCTTCTCCTCGCGGAGGAGGCCCAGCAGCAGGTGCTCGGTGCCGACGTAACTGTGGTTCAGCTCCCGCGCCTCGGCCATCGCCAGCTCGAGCACCTTCTTGGCGCGCGAGGTGTACGGGAGGTCGGGACCGGTGGCGGCCGCCGCCTTCCCCTTCTTCACCGTCTCCTCGATCCGCTGCGAGATCTCCTCGAGGTCGACGTTGAGGTTCTGGAGGACGGCCGCGGCCACGCCCTCACCCTCGCGGATGAGGCCGAGCAGGATATGCTCCGTGCCGACGTACTCGTGGTGCAGGCGCGCCGCCTCTTCACGGGCCATCTGCAGCACCTTCCGCACGCGGTCGGTGAAATTGTAGCCGTTCATCGGTGATCTCCCGCCGAAGTCCCGCCGCGTCGCGCGGCGTCCTCGTCCAGCAGATGTCTCACGTACCGGGCCCGTCGCACCGCCAAGGCCGGATCGTCGACCGGGATCCCCTCCGCCGCCGCCAGGTGGGCCGGTTGCGTGTGGATCAGCAGCTTGTTGAGCGTGTACATCCCCACCCCACCCACCAGCCCCGCCCCGACGCCGAGTCGCACGCCCGAGAGGAGGTTCATCGTCTCTTCGAAGGAGAGGGTGCGGGCATACCGGAGCAACCCGTACGCACGCCACACCTTGTCCTCGATGATCGCGGGGGCCTCGCGCAGGAGGACCTCCCGCGCCTGCTCTTCGTGGGTGATGACCTCGCGGACCATCGACCCCAGGTGGAGCAGCAAGTCCCGTTCCGACTGCCCCAGCGTGGTCTGGTTCGACAACTGGAAGAAGTTGCCGACGACCTCGCTCCCCTCCCCGTACAACCCGCGGAACGTCAGCCCGACCTGGCCGAGCCCCTGGAGGACCCGCCCGATCTCCTTCGTCAGCACCAGTCCCGGCAGGTGGATCAGGACCGAGGCCCGGAGGCCCGTGCCGACGTTGGTCGGACAACTCGTAAGATAACCGAAGTCCGAATGGAAGGCGAACGGAAGTCGTTGTCCCAGTTCACCGTCCACGCGGTCCAGCTGCGCGTAGGCGGCCTCCAGATCGAAGCCGGAACGGAGCACCTGGAGCCGCAGGTGGTCCTCCTCGTTCACCATCACCCCGACCCCCTCCTGCCAGAGGCAGGCGGCCCCCGCCCGGACCCTTCCTCCCGGTTCCAACCCCGCCAGTTCCTTGCTCACCAGGTGCCGTTCGTGGAGCAGCTGGCGGTCGGCGCGCTCCAGGTGGTCGACCCGGAAGAGGAAGGGGTCCTTGAGGGAGACGGTGCCGGCCGCCGCGGTCCGCACGTCTGCCAGGATCGCCTCCCGCTCGGCCGGCGAATTGCGGGTGGAGAAGAGCCGGCCCGTGAGGTTCCGCGCCAGGCGGACGCGGGTGGAAAGGACCAGGTGCTCCTGCGGCCCGCTGGCGTCGAGCCAGCCGAGTCCGCCGTCGGCGAGGAGGGAGAGGTCCATCACGGCCGCGCCCTCAGCTCGTCCCGGAGCCGCGCGGCCCGCTCGAAATCCTCGGCCGCCACGGCATCCCGCAGCTGTTCGCGGAGCCGCTCCGCCGCCGCCTCGTCCCGCCGCGGCAGGGCTTCGGCCCCCGGGGCGGCGTAGCCCTCCCCCAGGTGCCGGGTGGCGCCCTGCAGGCGGCGGACGATATCGGTCAGCGGCCCCGCGAAGACCTGCCAGCACTCATCGCACCCGAGCCGGCCCACATCCCGGAAATCGGCGAGCCCCGCCCCGCAGCGCGGACAGCGGAGCGACTCGGTCCCCTCCCCCATCGAGCCCGGGGTGGAGAGCTGCGCGACGAATCCCCCGAGCGGGTGCTTGGGCCCGGCGGCCTCCGGCTCGATCCCCTTTTCCGCCGCGCACTTTTCGCACAGGTGCACCTGCGTGAGCTGGTCGGCGGCCACCTGGGTCAGGTGGACGACCGCGTCGCGCTCGTGGCAGGAATCGCAGCGCACGTCAGTCGGCCGGGGGACCGGTGGGCTGGTCGGCCGGGATGAGCAGGCCGTCGACCATCGAGAGGCGGCGATGCGCCCGTCCGGCCAGGTCGGGATTGTGGGTCACCGTCACGACCGCGGTGCCGAACTGGGCGCCGAGGGTCGCGAAGAGCTCGTGCAGCCGCTCGGCGTTGTGCGCGTCGAGGTTCCCCGACGGTTCGTCGGCGAGGATGATCGAGGGCTCGATCACCACCGCGCGGGCCACCGCCACCCGCTGCTGTTCGCCACCGGAGAGCTTCGACGGTCGGTGCGTGAGCCGGGCCCCGAGCCCGAGCGACATCAGCGCCCGCTCGGCCCGCGCCAGCGCCTCCCGCTCGGAGGTGCCGGCGATGAGGAGCGGCATCGCCACGTTCTCGACCGCGCTGAATTCGCGCAGCAGGTGGTGGAACTGGAAGACGAAGCCGATCCGCCGGTTCCGGAGGGCCGACTGCGCCTCGACCGGGAGCTGGTGGATGTCGGTCCCGTCGAGCCGCACGATGCCGCGGGTCGGACGGTCCAGCGCGCCGAGGCAGTGGAGAAGCGTGCTCTTTCCCACCCCGCTCGCGCCGGTGATGGCGACGAACTCCCCGCGCGTCACGGCGAGATCGAGCCCGGAGAGGACTTCGATGTCCCCCCCGTCCTCACCGTGATACACCTTGGCCAGCCCGGTGGCCTCGAGGACGGCGCTCATTCGTGGCGGATCGCGTCGACGGGGGTGAGGGCCGCGGCCTCGCGGGACGGGTAGATGGTCGCGAGGACGGCGAGGCCGAGCCCGGCGAACACCACCACCGCCACGTCGAACGGCTCGATGCGCACCGGGAGGTGGTCGATGAAGTAGACCGCGGGGTTGATCGGGATGATCCGCCACCGGTCGAACGCCGCGGCGACGAGAAGGCCGAGGAGGAGCCCGCCGCCGACGCCGATCCCGCCGATCACCGTCCCCTGCACCAGGAAGATCCGGCCGATCGAGGCGCGCGGGAGTCCCATCGCCTGCAGGATCCCGATCTCCCGGGTCTTGTCGGCGACCACCATCGTGAGGACGCCGACGATGTTGAACGCGGCGACCAGCATGATGAAGAAGATCACGAGCCCCATCCCGAGCTTCTCGAGCTGGAGGGCGCCGAAGAGGTTGGCGTTCTGCGCCTGCCAGTCGAGCGAGCGATAGGGGAAGCCGAGCTCGTCCTCGAGGCGGAGGCCCACCGCCGGCGCGATATCCGCGTCCCGCACCCGTACCTGGATGGCGGAGACGGCGTCGCCCAGTCCGGCGAAGCGCTGCGCGACGCCCAACTCCATCACGACACCCTGGTCGTCGTACTGGTACATCCCGGTATCGAAGATCCCGGTCACCTCAAAGCGCCAGAGCTTCGGCACCGCGACCCCAAGCGCCGGGTTGATCTTGGCGGCGGTGGGGGGAATGAGCATCACGACGCTGCCGATGCGGGCGTTGAGCTTCCCCGCGAGCCTCCGTCCGATGACGACCCCGCCCTCCACCGCGTCCTCGCCGGTGGTGCGGTGCTGGGTCAGGAAGCGGAGGTCGCCGTCGACGATGGAACCGCCGAGGGTGGTGACCGCGGCGGCACCGGTGTCGGGATCGTACCCCACGACGTTCACCGCGACGAAGTAGTCGGCCCCGGTGGTGAGGATGCTCTGCGTCAGCACCTCGGGCGCGGCGGCGACCACATCCGCATCCGCCCGCACGGTGGCGAGGGCGGTGCGCCAGTCGTCGACCCGGAGCCCGTCGCCGTAGGTGAGGATGCGCAGGTGGGGGCTGCCGACCAGGATCCGCGAACGGAGCTCGTCGCGGATCCCGTTCATCACGCCGAGGACGACGATGAGCGCCATCGTCCCGATGGCGACCCCGCCGGTGGCGATGATCGCCTGGAGCGACGCGCCGCGCCGCTGGCGTCCTCCCTGCAGGTACCGCCGAGCGATGCGCCGTTCCAGCGCCGTCGGCCAGAACCGCATCAGGCCCGCCCCTCCTCCGGCCGCATCGCCGGGAAGAGGATCACGTCGCGGATGGAGGGGCGCCCGGTGAGGAGCATCATGAGCCGGTCGATCCCGATCCCGATCCCGCCGGCCGGGGGCATCCCGTACTCCATCGCCCGGAGGTAGTCGGCATCGTAGGGCTGGGTCTCGTCGTTGCCGGCCCGCCCCTCGGCGACCTGCGCCTCGAACCGCGCCCGCTGGTCCTCCGGGTCGTTCAGTTCGCTGAACGCGTTGGCCAGCTCCCGCCCCTGCACGAAGAGCTCGAACCGCTCGACCAGCCGCGGGTCATCCCGGTGTTGCTTCGCCAGCGGCGAGAGGGCGAGCGGATAGTCCACCACGAAGGTGGGCTGGACCAGCGTCGGCTCGAGGAACGCCTTGAACACCTCGTCCAGCAGCTTCCCGCCGGTCCAGTCGGCGCTCTCCTCCGCCCCGACCCCCTTGGCCGTGAGCGCGGCCTTCATCTCCGGCTCGGAGGCGGTGAGGACATCCGGCCCTCCGGCGGCGACGATCCCCTCAACAAAGCGGACGGTCGCGAACTCCTGCCCGAAGCGGAGGGTGACCCCATCGCGCTCGAGGGTCATCCCCTCTCCGGCGACGAGGCGTACCAGTTCCTGGATCAGTTCCTGGCACATCCGGCGGACGTCGTGGTAGTCGGCGTACGCCTGGTACCACTCCAGCATCGTGAACTCGGGGTTGTGGGTGCGGTCCAAGCCCTCGTTCCGGAAATCGTGCCCGATCTCGTAGACCCGCTCGAAGCCGCCGACCAGGAGCCGCTTGAGGTAGAGCTCATCGGCGATCCGGAGGTAGAGCGTCATGTCGAGCGCGTTGTGCTGCGTCACGAACGGACGGGCCGCGGCGCCGCCGTAGAGCGGCTGCAGGACCGGGGTCTCCACCTCGAGGAACTCCCGGCCGTCGAGATAGCGCCGGATCGCCGAGATGACGCGGCTCCGGAGGACGAAGTCCGCGCGGACCTCCGGGTGCACCGCCAGGTCGGCGTAGCGCTGGCGGTAGCGGACCTCGGGATCGCTCAAGCCCCCGTGCTGCTCGCCGTCCGCGGTGGTCTTCGCGAGCGGGAGGGGCCGGAGGCTCTTCGCGAGGAGCGTCGCCGAGCTCACCTTCACCGTCACTTCACCGGTGCGGGTCTTCATCAGCTTGCCGCGCACGCCGACGTGATCCCCCAGGTCGAGCAGCTTCACCATCTCGAAGGCGGGCCCCAGGGCGTCCTGGCGGAAGTAGGCCTGGATCCGGCCGCTCACGTCCTCGAGGTGGCCGAAGGCGGTCTTCCCCTGGCTCCGCCAGGAGACGATCCGACCCGCGATCGCGACCTCGGGCCCGTCCTCCCCCATCTCGTCCCGATAGAGCCCGAGCGCCGCCTCGGCCTTGTGGCTGCGGTCGAACCGGTACGCGAACGCCGGGACGCCGAGCGCCTCGAGCTTGGCGCGGGTCTCGCGGCGGTGGGCCTCTACGAAGGAACGGTCGTCGCTCATGCCGGGGCTCCGCCGAACTGCTTCAGGTAGGCCTGCACAAAGGGGTCGATGTCGCCGTCCATCACCTTCTGCACGTCGGTGAGCTTGAGCTCGGTGCGGTGGTCGTTGACCATGGTGTACGGCTGGAAGACGTAGCTCCGGACCTGGTGCCCGAACGAGTTGTCGGTCTTGGTCGACTCGACCAGCGCCTTGGCGGCGTTCTGCTCATCGAGCTTCTTCTGGTAGATCGCGGCGCGCAGCATCTTCATCGCGGTCGCCTTGTTCTTCCCCTGGCTCCGCTCCTGCTGGCACGACACGACGAGCCCCGTCGGGATGTGCGTGAGCCGCACCGCCGACGAGGTCTTGTTCACGTGCTGGCCACCGGCCCCCGACGCGCGGAACACGTCCATCTTGATGTCCTCGTCGCGGAGGTCCACCTCGATGGTGTCATCGATGTCGGGATAGACGAAGACCGACGCGAACGACGTGTGGCGCCGCGCCTGCGAGTCGTAGGGGGAGATCCGTACCAGCCGGTGGACCCCCTTCTCCGCCTTGAGGAAGCCGTAGGCGTACTGTCCCTTGATCTCGAGCGAGGCGGACTTGATCCCCGCCTCCTGCCCCGGCTCGATGTCGAGGAGGGTGACCGAGAAGTCGTGCCGCTTCCCCCACCGCTCGTACATCCGCATCAGCATCTCGGCCCAGTCCTGCGACTCGGTGCCGCCGGCGCCGGGATGGATGGTGAGCAGGGCGTCGCCCGCGTCATCGGGGCCCTGCAGCATCGCCTTGAGCTCGAACTCCTCCACCGCGGATCCGAGGGTCCCGGCCTCCCGTTCCACCTCGGCCTGGAGCGCCGCATCGGGCTCCGCAGCCAGGAGGTCGAGCATCTCGCGCGTGGCGACGATCCGCCCCTGGATGTCGGTGGCCGGGACCAGCCACCCCTTCAGAAGCTTCACTTCCTGCACCGCGGTCTTCGCCGCATTCTGGTCGTTCCAGAAGGCGGCGTCGGCCTGGCGGGCCTCGAGGTCGTTCAGCCGGCGTTGCTTGGCGTCGAGGTCAAAGGAACCTCCGGAGCTCCGCCATGCGGTGCTCGAGGTCGAGGAGGGATTCGGAGAGGGATGGCATGGCGGAAATGTAGTCGTAAAATGGGTCGGCTCATAGGGTTAGCCAACGAGCGGATGAGCTGACGAGGGGGCTGATGGGCTGATGAGCTGACGAGAGTGCCAACGGGTCGTTGAGCCGTCGAGTGACCCATGAACGAGGGGGCTCATAAGCTCGTAAGCTCATCAGCCCCCTCATCAACTCATCAGCCCGTCGGCTCGTCAGTACACCTTCTGCCCTCCGGCGAGGATCTCGTTCAACGCATCGTTGAAGTACGTCGTCGAGCTCGCGAGTTCCTTCCCCACCTGCAGTTCATACTCTTCGTAGCTCTTCCGCACTTCCTCGGCGAACTCCTCCTTGAGCGTCCCCGCCTTGAGCGACGTGTCGCGCCGAGCGGTGTTGTAGACCACCAGGTCGGAGACGAGGGCCCGAGCGAGCCGGCGCGCCTTGGTGGCCGGGTCGTTGGCGAGGAAGGGGTTGACCGGGCGTCCCGTGGGCGCCGCCGGGGGTGCCGGGGGTCGCGGTGCCGGCGCAGGGGCTGGAGCTGCCACCGGCGGCGGCTGTGGGGCCGGAGCCGGGGCCGGCGGTGGCGCAGGAGGGGCCACCGGGACCGGAGCCGCCACAGGAGCCGCGGCGGGTGCGGGGGCCGCGACCGGTGGGGCCGGGGGCGCGGGGGGCTTCGCCGGAGGGGCTGGCGGGGCCTGTGGGGC
>Ga0315910_10005808_pt1 | contig 10076 bp, 3 predicted proteins | sample EdamamesoilMG_FD_204470 | JGI IMG/M metagenome (GOLD analysis project Ga0315910, IMG submission 204470) | Garden soil microbial communities collected in Santa Monica, California, United States - Edamame soil | ecosystem: Environmental > Terrestrial > Soil > Garden | place: USA: California... | reverse complement strand
CGACATTCGCGGCCGGGCGGGAGCCCGGCCCTCCAGAAATGCGATGGATGCGAGTACTGAACAGGCGGCCATCAGAGGCTCCTCACGTAGGCGATCAGGTCGTCGAGTTCCTGCTTCGTGAATCCGCGGGTGCGGCCGTGCAGGTCGTCGGGGTTGTGTTCGAGAAAGAGCGCGTGCAGGTCGGCCGCGCGTCCGTCGTGCAGGTAGGGCGCCGTGCGGTAGGTGCTTTTCAACGACGGCGTGTCGAAGCGGTGGCGGAAATCGTTCGGCGTGCCGAAGCCGACGTCGTGGAACTTCAGGTCGGTGAAGAACGGCGCCGGGTGGCAGACGTCGCAGCCCGCGACGGCAAAGAGCTTCTTCCCGCGCTCGAGCACGGCCGGGTCGGCGTGGCGGTACGGGCTGGGGGCGCGGTCGGGATGGGAGAGATATTCGGTGATCGGCCCCTGCACGTGCGCCATCGGCACGAATCCCTGGAAGCGCTCACCCGCGCCCACGCCGTCGAAGAGGTCGGCGCGCACGCCGCTCCACATCGCGGGCGGGGAAAAGTGCGCATCCTGGAGCGACTTGTTGTTCTTGGCGTTGCCGAGACCGTCGTTGGCGAGGTCCCAGTTCAGGCCGTCGCTTGACGTGTCCTCCTGGTGGCAACTCGTGCAGCTGATCCAGTTCTGGTAGGTGATGCGGCCGTCGTTGGCCATGAGTTCGCCCTTGCGCCATTCCGACATCTCCTGGGCCTCGCCGAGCTGGATGGTGGCGCGCAGCGCGCCGGTCGCGGCGTCGAGCACGGTCACCGTGTCGCTGAAGTAGTTCGCGACGAGCAGTTCGCCGGTCGCCTCGCACAGCGCGAGCGAGCGCGGGCCCAGTCCACCGGCCGGCAGGCGGCGCGCGATCTTGTCGCGGTGCAGGATCTCGACGTCCTCCTCGAGCAGCTGGATCTCGCGCGGCGTGCGCGCAGTCCCCGCGAGCGCGAGCGCGGCCGGCACGTCGACGATCGCCACTTCGTGGATCCCGGCGAGGCTCACATAGAGGCGCGTGGCGTCGGCCGAGAGCGCGAGGCCGCACGGGTTCGTCGCTCCGGAGAGCAGCTGATCGAGCAGCAACGTCACGCGCCGCCCGGGCTGCGCGAGGTCGAGGACGGAAAAGCCGTTGGAATTGATCCAGCCGCGCTCCATCTGCACGGTCGGCACCTCGTTGTGCGAAACGAGGTTGGTCAGGAAGGCCCAGCGGCCGTCGGGGCTGCAGGTGATCTCGCGCAGCATCGAGGCCCGGCCCATGTCGTAGCGGCCGAGTTCGCGGCCGTCGCGGGCGTCGAGCACCGTGACCCAGGGTGAGAGGCCATTGGAGACGAGCAGGCGCGCGCCGTCGGGCGTGAGGGAGACGAAACGCGGCTGGCTGCCCACCGGCGTCTCGGCGATCGTCGCGCCGGTCGCGACATCGAGCACCGAGACCGTGCTCGAGACGACGTTGGCGACGAAGAGTCGTGTCCCGTCCGCGGATACGGCGAGGCCGCACGGTTCTTGGCCCGCGGTGAGCGAGCGCACCACGCGCCCCGCGGCGACGTCGATCACGTCGATCCTTCCCGCCCAGGTGCAGCTCACGAAGAGCATGCGCCCGTCCGGCGAGAAGCGCGCCTGTGTCGGCCGCTCGCTCACGGCGATCTCGCGCACGACCGCGCGCGTGCGCACGTCGATCTCGGAGACGAGGGCCGCCGTGTAATTCACGACCCAGGCGCGCTCGCCGCCGGGCGCGAGGACGATGTGCTGCGGGGACCGGTAGACCGGCGAGGCCGGGCGTCCGGTCTCGGGCGGAAACGTCGGCACGGGCGCGTCGTGGCGCCCGGCCGGGCCGCGCGGCGCGCGGCGCCACGCGATGTAGCCGGCGATCTTCGCGAGTTGGTCCTCCGCGATGACCGCGCGGTAGGCCGGCATCTGCACGACCTGCGCGTCGATGAAGTGGCGCGCGGCGGGATTGTCGAGCAGCCGGCGCGGATAGCCGTCGAGAATCCACTCGCGCAGCTCCGCATCGTCGCGCACGAGCTCGGCGTATTCAGTGCCGTCCCACGGCGGGATATGCCCCTTGAAGCTGCCGGGATTGGGATGTCCGCCGGTGCCGCCGGGGCCGTGGCAGGCGAAACAGCCGAGTCGCTGTGATTCGACCAGACCTTCGTAGGCGAGCGCGGTGATGGCCGTGTCGAAGGCCGAGACGGCCCGGAAATACTCCATCAGGTCGGCGAGATCGCGCTCCGAGATCCGGCCGCGATAGGCCGGCATCGGCAGCAGCGGCTTGCGCCCGGCGTGGATGTCGACGTCGCGCAGGCGCGCGGGTTTTCCGTCGAGGATCGATTCGACGACCTCGGCCTCGTCGATCGCGAAGGTCGCGACCGTCGGCCCGTCCCAGCCCGGCACGATGCCGCTGCGCGCACCGGGATCGGCCACACCGCCGCGTCCCTCGGGTCCGTGACAGGCAAAGCACCCCTGCTCGAGCGCGATCCGCTCGCCCCGGCGCGCCGGGGTCATCTCGGGGCGGCGCATCCACCAGGTCGCGATGGCGGCTCCGATCGCCACCACGGCGAACGCGGCGAGACCGAGACGCAGGAGGCGCGATGATCGGGGTGTCATCGCGCGCAGCCTTCCGTCGTCGGGCAGGAAAACCCGCCAGGTACAGTGCGTCCCATGGATAAGTCGTGGCTTGGGGCCAGGCTGCGTGCGGGGGGACGCGCAAACCGAAGGCACCGATCTCGACGTGCCAGCCGACAGCGACAACGCGGCAGGGACGATCTGCGCTGGAATCGTGGTGAAGCGCGCGGCGCGCCTGCGTGCATCGCGCGCTCATCTGTTTGAGTGCAAATTCGCTTGGTGGACCGCGGCTGGATCGACGTCCGACGAGGCCGGTTCTGCGCCCCGCCGGGACCGGTTCCGCGGCCTCCGGTTTCCTGCAACTGGCCACATCCGGGCGGCTGATTGTCCCAGTATTGTTTTCTGGTGCGCGGATCTTGGCTTCAGTCGGGGCGTTCGCCGGCCTCGGTTGCACCTTCCCCTTTCCCGACACCACGGGTGCAGGGTTGGCGAATCCCAATAAACCCGCTGATGAACCCGACCGCATCCCCCTCCCGTCTCGCCGGCCCGACCACCGCTGCTGTCACCCTGTTGCTCGCCGCCTGCGCGGCAGCACCCACCCTCCACGCCCAAGGATGTGTCGCCGTCCGCCAGATGGGCGATGTCGCCTGCACGGTCGGTGCCTTCGAGCACGCCCACGCCGCGCGCTGGAGTCTCAACGTCAACTACCAGTACTTCTCCTCGCACCGCCACTTCGTCGGCACCGACGAACAGGAGCACCGGGCGGAGGCGGGCACGGAAGTGGTCAACGACACCCAGCAGGTCAACATGCGGCTCGCCTACGCGTTCTCGTCGCGGTTTTCCCTCGCGATCGACGCGCCCTACTTCAGCGCAGTGCGCTCATCGCTCTACGAGCATGACCGGGTCAACCGCCACACGACCGAAGCGCATGGCATCGGCGATGTGATCCTGACCGGTGAGATGTGGCTGAAGGATCCGAAGTTCGAGCCGAAGGCCAACGTCGCCTTCGGCCTCGGTTTCAAGATGCCGACCGGCCAGACCAACATCAAGGACACCTTCCACACGGCCAACGGCCCGGTGGTGCGCAACGTCGACCAGTCGATCCAGCCGGGCGACGGCGGCTGGGGTTTCTCGATGAGCGCGCAGGGTTACTGGCTCCTCGGCCGGACGACCTCGCTCTACGGCTCGATCTACTACCTGGCGAATCCGCAGTCGACCAACGACACCTACCGCTCGAACGACCCGATCACCGGGCGATTCTCCATCGCCGACCAGTATCAGGTGCGCGCGGGACTCTCGCAGGTGCTCTCCGAGCGCCACGGACTCGCCGGTTCCCTCGGCATGCTCTGGGAAGGCGTGCCGTCCTCCGACCTGATCGGCGACGACCTCGGCTTCCGCCGCCCCGGCTACACGATCTCGGTCGAACCGGGCCTGTCGTGGATGCACGGACGGCACACGTTCGCGGTCTCCGTGCCGATCGCCATCGAGCGCAACCGCGTGCGCAGCTACGCCGACAAGCTCACCGGTCGCCACGGCGACGCCGCCTTCGCTGACTACGCGGTCAACGTCGGTTACGGCTTCCGCTGGTGAACTTCGCCGGCGGTCGTCGACCGCCGGAACACGAGCAGGGGAGCATGATTGCGCGCCACGACGAGGTCGTGGCGCGCATCGCCGTCTCTGGGGATGAGGAGCACGGCCCGGCCGTCGCCCGGTACGACGAGCCCGCTCTCAGCCGGCGGCACGACGATGAAGCCGCCATCCCGCGAGGCGGGATCGCCGCGCAGCAGTTGACTCAGTCCACCGGTGAAGCGGCCGATCGTCGCATCCGGCGCGTGGGAATTGTGCACGAGGTGGAGGTCGCTGCGGCCGTCGCCGTCGAGGTCGCCCGCGACCATCGCCTGGGTCGGCGCGATCTGGGCGATGCGCGGTAGCGGCGTGAAGACGAACGATCCGTCGGCCCGGCTGAAAAACACGCCCGAGCGCAGCTCGGTCACCGCAAAGCGCCGCGCCGCGGCGATCCGGTCCTCGCCGAGGATCTCGTCCAGTGTCGCCGCGGCGAAGGCGTCGTTGGAGGGGTAGCGCTTGAGGATCGCGGGAATCCGGGTCGCGAGTTCCTTGCGTGTGCGCCACGGCACGAGACGATCGGCCTCATGGCGCGCCTCGATGAGCTGCGCGACGTTGCCCGTCGAGAATGCGCCGTGGAAGACGAGCATCGGGCGCTCGGGCGAGGCCTGGTAGCGCGTGTTCAGGCCGAGATTGCCCGCGGCGATGTCGATGTGGCCGTCGCCGTTGAAATCGGCGGCGGCGAGCGACGACCACAGTCCGGTGCCGGCGGCGGCGAAACCCGCGGTCTCACTGCGGTCCTCGAAGCCGCGGCCGTCATTGTTCCGCCAATACCGCACGCCGCCCCATTCGCAGGCGACGATGAGGTCGGTCCAGCCGTCGCCGTCGACGTCGGTCGCCAGCGCCGCGGAGACGAGGCCGACCTCGCGCAGCCCGGGCGCGAGCGCGTCGGTCGCGTCCTCGAAGCGGCCGCCGCGGTTGGCGAGCAGCGCGCTGCGGGGCGCGAGCGGATAGCGGCCCGGGAGGACACGTGCGCCGACGAACACGTCGCTGCGGCCATCGCGATCCCAGTCGAGCACCGCCGTGGCGCCGGCGCTGATCGGTAGCGCCGGGAGGGAGCCGTCCGCCGCCGGCTGGAAGGTGCCGCGTCCGTCGCCGAGCAGAAGCTGCGGCTGATAGGCGGCGTGGCCCGCGGGGCGGCGCGTGCCGCTGCGCGTCACGAGGAGATCGGAGTCGCCGTCGCCGTCGGCATCGAGCACCGCGATCGGCCCGTCGTCGAGGACAGCCGGGCCTGCCGCTGTCGGCAGCGCGCCGGCCGCGGCCTCGGAGAAACGTCCCGCGGCGTCGCCGAACAGCAGCCGCGCGGGGGCGCGGGTCGAGCCACCCACGACGAGGTCGGTGTGGCCGTCGCCGTTGAGGTCGGCGGCGGCGAGCGCGGGCCCGCGGCGATTCAGCGTCCAGGGAAGAAACGCCTGCGCACCCGGCTCGTCGGCGAAGTTTTCCGGCACGATGACCGGCGTGCTGAAGGCGTCCGGCTCCGCGACGAAGAGCGGCGCGGTTTCCGCGGTCGCCCGGAGGGGCGCGGTCGCAGGTGCCGGATCCTGCGACTCGGTGATGACGTAGCGACGGTCGGCCGCGAGATCCTCGAGCACCTGGGTGTGTCCACTGGGCCACGACACGGTGACGCGGCGGATCGACGCGGTCGCACCCAGTCCGAAGTGGAGGACCGGCTCGCTCGAGGACAGATAGCCGCGCGAACTCATCAGGGTGCGCACCTGCGGGCCTGTGTCCGTCTCGAGGCGCACGGTCGCGCCGATGCCGAAGCGATTGCCGCGCGTGCCGCGCAGCGCGAACACCACGCGGTGCCCGGTGTCGTTGTCGTTGCGCAGCACGGTCGGCCCGGCCTCGTGGTTGGCGAAGACGAGATCGAGGTCGCCATCGCCATCGAGATCCCCGAACGCGGCGCCGAAGCTCACGCCGACCTGATCCAGACCCCAGGCGGCGCCGACATCTTCGAAGCGAAGGTCGCCGAGGTTGCGAAAGGCGAAGTTGGCCTCGGCCATGGCGGGCTCGTCGCGCAGGATGCCGCGTTGTCCCTGGAAATTCTCGGAGGCCATGACGCGCTGAAGGATGTCGGCGTTGTGATACTCGCGCCGCATGCCGTTGGTCACGTGCAGGTCGACGCGTCCGTCCTCGTCGAGATCCTCGAAGCGCACGGACCAGGTCCAGTCCGTCGCGGCGAGCCCGGCGAGCCATGCAGCCTCGAGGAACTGCGGCGTGCCGGTGGCCAGGAGCAGCGTGTTGCGCATGTACTGCGGCGCGGCCGGGGCGTCCTCGCGGTTTTCCTTGTTGAGGGAACGGGAGGCGGCCATGCCGCGCTGATCGCGTTCGTGACTCGTGGGCATCATGTCGGCGACGAAGAGATCGGGCCGGCCGTCGCCGTCGACGTCGCCGGCATCGGAACCCATCGCGTAGTAGGCCGTCGCCGGAAAGTGGGCGTCGACGACGTCGGTGAAGGTGCCGTCACCGTTATTGCGATACAGGCGGTTCGGCACGGCGTAGTCGTTGGCCACGTGGATGTCGGGCCAGCCGTCCGCGTCGAAGTCCCACCAGAGGATCGAGTGCCCGCAGGTCTCGCCGGCGATCCCGGCGCGTTCGGTCACATCGGTGAAGGTGCCGTCGCCGTCGTTGCGGTAGAGGCGGTCGGGCTGGCCGGCCGGCGCGCTGGCCGCGCTGAGCATGTTGGTCTGCACGTAGACATCGAGCCAGCCGTCGCGATCGTAGTCGGCGAACGCCGCGGCCGCGCTCGCGTCGCTCAGGGCGAGCCCGCGCGTCGCGGCCTCCTCGCGAAACGTGCCGTCGCCCTGGTTGACGAAGAGCCAGTTCGGCGCGCCGAAGCGCGTGACGTAGAGATCGGGGTCGCCGTCGTTGTCGATGTCGGCGAAGACGGCGCCCTGGCGCCACGGGCGCACCTGGGGGGCCGCGCGGTCGGCCGGCGCATCGACGGTCGCGATGCCGCTGCGTGCGGTCACATCCTCGAAACGCCAGTCGCCGAGGTTGCGAAAGAGGCGGCAATCGTCGGACTTGCTCACGACGAAGACATCGGGCCGCCCGTCGCCGTCGTAGTCCGCGATGGCCACACCGGTGCCGAGTGCGCCGAAGGTGAGCTCCTGGTAGAGCTCGGTCCACATGCGAGGATCGCCGAAGGAGTTTTCCGCGACGATGCCGGTGGTGGCGGAAGGCATCGGCGTGAAGAGGGTCGCGCCGCGCGGACCCGAGCGCGCGACGAGCGGCTCGGAGGTGACGGTGGCCACCTCCGATGCGGTGGCCACGACACCCGCAAGCAGCGCGAGGGCGGAGAGCAGGTGGCGGATCATGGCGCGCGCAGGGTCATCGTGCGCTCCCCGGCGGGGATGTCGTGCCGCGACGTCGTGCCGTCGGGCCAGCGGATCTCGACGGTGCGGGGCGGTGTCGCCGGGGTGTATCCGAAGAAGCATGTCGCGCTGGACTGGCTGGCGTAGCCGGCGCCGGCGGCGACCTCCGCGAGCCGGGTGCTGCCGTCGGCCATCGCCACCGACACGCGCGCGCCGACGGCCGTCGGGTTGCCGGCGGGTCCGCGCAGAGCGATCCTGAGGTGGTGGCGGTCGGCCGCGGGCCGGAGGCGGAAGGCGAGCGTGGTGCTGTTGTTGCGCGAGCAGACCAGGTCGGGTGTGCCGTCGTCGTCGAGATCGTGCACGACGAGGGCCTTCGCGTCGCCGGGCACGATCAGGCCGCTCGCCGCGGGTTCGACGGGCGTGAAGGCCCCGTCCCGCGACGCCGGATCGCCGCGGAGGAGTTGACCGAGTCCACCGCCGAAGCGCCCGATGAACGGGATCGGCGCGAAGGAGTTGTGCACCGCCGCGATGTCCACGTGCCCGTCGCCATCGAAGTCTGCCGCCACCAGGCCCTGAATCGGCGCGACCTGGGCGATGCGCGGCAGGGCGGAAAACGCCCAGGTCCCGTCCGGCCGGCTGAGAAACACACCGTGGCGAAACTCCGTGGCCGCGAAGCGCCGGGCCGCCTCGAGCTGCGCTGCGGAAAAGACCTCGTCGAGCGGGGCGCGGGCGAAGTCGTCGTTGAGCGGGAAACGCTTCTTGAGCGCAGGAATCCGCGCGGCGAGGTCGCGCGCAGTGCGTCGGGGATAGAGGCGTCCGTCCTCCCAGACCGTGTCGATGACCTGCATGGCGTTTCCGCCCGCGAATGCGCCGTAGTACATCACCGCGGGCTGTTCCGGGCTGGCGTGGTAGGGTGTGTTGAGCCCGACATTGCCGGCGACGTAGTCCATGCGGCCGTCGCCGTTGAAGTCGGCGGCGGCGAGCGAGGTCCACCAACCCGTGCCGGCGGCGGCGAAGCCCGCGGACGCAGTGACGTCCTCGAAGGCGGCGCCCTGGCGGTTGAGGAAGAGGCGAACGTGTCCCCATTCCGTGGAGACGAGAAGGTCGAGCCAGCCGTCGCCGTCGGCATCGGACCAGAGGGCCGAGGTGACGAGGCCGACCTCGCGAAGCGGCGCGGCGATGGCTTCGGTGTGGTCGACGAACCGGCCACCTTCGTTGCGCAGGAGCGCGCTGCGGGGCGTGAGGGGGTAGCGCCCGGGCAGGACCCGGGCGCCGAGGAAGAGGTCGAGCCGGCCGTCGCGATCGTAGTCGGCGGCGGCGACCGCACCGGCGCTGATCGGCAGTGGCGGGAGGGCATCGGCGGCGGCGGGCGAGAAGGTGCCACGACCGTCGTTGAGGAGCAGGCGCGGCTGGTAGGGCGCGGCGTTTGCGGCCAGGGCCGTGCCGGCTCGCGTCACGAGGAGGTCGAGGTCGCCATCGCCATCGGCGTCGAAGGCGAGAAGCGGACCGTCGTCGAGCGCGGTGGTGTTCGCGAGCGCGGCGGCGTCGCGCGGCGTGTAGGTGCCGGCGGGTGTCGCGCCGAGGATGCGCGCAGGATCGGCGGTCGTGCCGCCGAGGATGATCTCCTCGCGGGTGTCGCCATCGAGGTCGGCGACGACCAGCGACGGCCCGCGTCGGGCGAAGTTGAACGGTGCGAGCGGCTGCTGGCCGGCCTCGCGCAACGGTTTCTCGCGCGTGGGCTGAGCGAGGTGCGTGGCCTCGGACACGTCGGCGAAGAGCGTCGGTCCCGCCGCGGCCGCTTCTGGCGACATTTCCCCGGGCGGTGGTGTCTCGGGCTCGGTGATCGTGAGGTGCTGGTCGGCGGCGATGCCGGTGAACTCCTGGATGTGTCCACTCGGCCACGACACAGTGAGTCGGCCGACCGTGCTGTCCTCGCCGAGGCCGAAGTGGAGCACGGGCTCGCTCGTCGAGATGTAGCCGCGCGCCAGCACGAGCGTGCGCACCTGGCGCCCGGCGGCCGACTGGAGGCGCACCGTCGCGCCGACGCCGAAGCGGTTGGACCGCGTGCCGCGCAGCGCGATGACGAGGCGGTGGCCGGAGTCGGCGTCGTTGCGCAGCACGGTGGCGGGCGCCTCGTAGTGGGTCTGCACGATGTCGAGGTCGCCGTCGCCATCGAGATCGCCGAGCGCGGCGCCGAAGCTCACGCCCCGGTGGTCGAGTCCCCAGGCCGGACCGACGGGCTCGAAGCGCAGGTCGCCGTGATTGCGAAACGCGAGGTTGGCCTCGGCCAGCACGGGGCTGTCGCGCATGATGCGCAGCCGGTCGGCGGGGTTGATCGCCGCGAAGATGCGCTGGCGCATGTCCGAGTTCTGGTGCTCGCGATTCATGCCGTTGGTGATGTAGAGGTCGAGGCGGCCGTCGTTGTCGAGGTCCTCGAAGCGCACCGTCCAGGTCCAGTCACTGGCATCGAGGCCGGCGAGATGGGCGGCCTCGAGCATGGGGCCGGCGCCCGTGTTGAGAAAAAGGGTGTTGCGCAGGTACTGGGGCGCGATGCCGGGCACGTCCG
>Ga0315910_10005807_pt1 | contig 10079 bp, 9 predicted proteins | sample EdamamesoilMG_FD_204470 | JGI IMG/M metagenome (GOLD analysis project Ga0315910, IMG submission 204470) | Garden soil microbial communities collected in Santa Monica, California, United States - Edamame soil | ecosystem: Environmental > Terrestrial > Soil > Garden | place: USA: California... | reverse complement strand
GGTGGATGACTACAAGAGCCTGGGCCCGGGACGCAGCGCCGATGAGGTGGAAGCGTTCGTGGCCAAGTTCCGCAAGGATTTCCGCGGTACTACCGGCAGCTTCGTCCGCGGCATGTTCGCGCCCGGGGCCGATCCCGAACTCGTCGACCGTGTGGCGAAGGACATGGCCTCTGCGCCGCCGGCGGTGGCGCTCAGCGCCATGTATCACTCCTTTTCCAACGCGGCCCGTGTTCCCGCCGACCTCGCGGCGCTCGAGCTGCCGGTGGTCGCGATCAATTCGGATCGCGATCCCACCGACCACGAGTCGCTGGGGAAGTACGGCGTGAAGGCGTTCGTGTTGCCGGACTCGGGGCATTTCCCGATGCTCGAGGATCCGCCGCGGTTCAACCGTTTGCTCGATTCCATGGTCAAGAGGTTCCAGCAATGAAAAGAGTGACCGGCATCGGCGGCATCTTCATCAAGTCGGCCAACCCGCAGAAGATGCGCGACTGGTACCAGAAACACCTCGGCATCGACATCGAGCCCTGGGGCGGCACTTCGTTCCGCTGGGCGGGCCCGCACAATCCCGACGGCCACGGCTCCACGGTGTGGAACATCTTCGAAGCCACGTCTGGCTACTTCGCGCCGAGTACGGCGCCCTTCATGGTGAACTACCGCGTCGAGAAACTGCAGCCGCTGCTCGAGGCGCTGCGCGCCGAAGGTTGCCAGGTCGACGACAAGGTCGAGGATTCCGAGTACGGGAAATTCGGCTGGGTGGTCGATCCCGACGGCAACAAGATCGAATTGTGGGAACCGCCCGAAGGGCAGTAGCGCCATGCAGGCGGGCAGCGAACTCCGTCCGCAATTCTCCGGCTCCGTTCCGGAGGTCTACGACAAGTACCTCGTGCCGCTGATCTTCGAGCCCTACGCCATCGACCTGGCCGAGCGTGCCGCGGCACTGCCCATCACCAACATCCTCGAGCTGGCCGCCGGCACCGGCGTGCTCACGCGCCGCCTGGCCATGGCGCTGCCGGGCAGTGTGTTCATCATCGCCACCGATCTCAGCCAGCCCATGCTCGACCAGGCTGCGTCGGTGGGCACACGCCGGCCGGTGGAATGGCGCCAGGCCGATGCGCTCGCGTTGCCCTTCGACAAGGCCAGCTTCGATGCCGTGGTGTGCCAGTTCGGCGTCATGTTCTTCCCCGACAAGGCGCGCGCCTTTGCAGAAATCCGCCGCGTCCTGCGGCGCGGCGGCGTGTTGCTGTTCAACACCTGGGATCGCATCGAGGACAACGAATTCGCGCAGGCGGTCAACGATGCCCTGGTAGAAGTGTTCCCCGCGAATCCGCCGCGGTTCCTGGCGCGGCTGCCACATGGCTATCACGACATCGAAACCCTGCGGCGCGATCTTTCCGCGGGGGGCTTTTCGGCAGTCCCGGAAATCCTGACGCTGCCCGCGCGCAGCCGTGCTGCGTCGGCGCATGTCCCGGCCGTCGCCTACTGCCAGGGTACGCCGCTGCGCGGCGAGATCGAGGCGCGCGATCCCGCGAAGCTGCTCACCGCGACGGCGGCGGCCGAGGCGGCACTGGAGCAGCGCTTCGGCACGGCCGCGGTCGACGGCAGGATCCAGGCGCACGTCGTGTCGGTGGAGTGCTAGCTACCCGTGCTGGGGATTCTGCGCGCGCGTGATGCCGAGCTTCTTCATGCGATGGCGCAGCGTGGCCGGCTTGAGCCCGAGCCGCAGCGCAGCGCCGGAATTTCCTTCGATGACCCAGTGGGTCGCGTTCAGCACGCGCAGGATGTGCTCGCGCTGCACGGCGTGCAGTCCGGTGCTCAGTGTGTCGTCGAAGTCGACCGCGCCGGCCAGCGCGGTGCGGATGGTCGTCGATCCCGGGTCCACCGCGGCCGCGGCGATCAGCGCGGCGCGCTCCGCCGGCGTTCCCACGATGAGCTCGGCGGCGATCTTGAGCACGGGTCCGTGCTGCGTGACCATGGCCTGCTCGACCAGTGCGGCGAGCTCGCGCACGTTGCCGGGCCAGGAGTAACGCATCAGCGCCACCATGGAGTCCGGGTCGACGCTGTCGACGCGGCGGCCCAGCCGCCGCGCGTGTTTCTGGATGAAGCGGTGTACCAGCGGCGGAATGTCCTCGGTGCGCGCGCGCAGCGGCGGCAGCTCGAGCATCGTCGCGCTGAGTTCGCGCAGCAGGTCGGCGCGCAACACGCCGTCGCGCACCGCCGTGTGCAGGTCACGGTTGGTCGACGCGATGAGGCGCACGTCCGGCGCGACATGGGCCACGCGTGCGTTGGCGAAGGCAACCAGCGTTTCGGCGAGACGCTCCTGCATGGGCGCGGCGAGTCCGCCCAGTTCGTCGAGGAACAGCGTGCCACCCACGGACAATCCGAGTGTCTGCGGCAGGGCGGCGATTTCCGCCTCGATCAGGAGCTGCGTGCAGTCGATGCGCGTGAAAGGCTTCGACGCGCGCGCGCCCGCGGCGTGGATGGCGCGCGCCACGAGTTCCTTGCCGGTGCCGGGCTCGCCGCTGACCAGCACCGATTCGTCGGACGTTGCGAGCCGCGAGATTTCCTCGAGCAGGTGTTGATGCGAATCGCCGGCGCCGACGATGTCCTGCACGTCATGTGTCGCGGCGATCTCCGCGCGCAATTGCCGCCGCTGGGCGCGCAGCAGCGCGCGTTCGCGCTTGACGTGCACCAGGCGCAGCTCGGCGGCGGCGCGATTCGCCAGCAGGTCGCAGATGGCCCGCTGTTCGGCGCCGAGCTCGATGCGGGTGTCGAACCAGGCACACAGGTGTCCGAGCACCGCGCCATCCTTCGCAGTCAGCGGCAATCCGTAGTAGCCACCGTAGCCCTGGGTGGCGCGCGGAAAAGTGGCGGTGTCGACGGCGATCAGCAGCCGTTCGCCCTGGTACACGCGTTCGCAGGGCATGCCCGCCAGTTCATATTCGAAGTTGGACAACGCGGCGCCCGCGCGCCACGCGGCCAGGGTCCGGACGCGCCCGCCGGACGCGGCTTCGCAGATCGCGGTCTCGCGCGCGCGCAGGGCCGCGCCGAGATGTTCGGCGATCACGGGAAAGAAATCTTCGCCGCGGGCGCGAGCCAGGCTCGCGGCCAGCAGCTGCAGTGGCTCGTCCGGTGGCATCGCTGCAATTCACCGACGCTGTGGTTGCGCCGAGTATAGGCGAGCCGACTATTCGCAGCGTAGTGCGATGACGGGATTGGCCCGGGCCACCAGGTAGCTGTGTGCACTGACCGTGAGCAGGGCCACGACCAGCGCCAGCAGCGACGCAGCGGGCAGCCACCACCATGGCACCGGCACGCGGTAGGCGAAGCCTTCCAGCCAGCGATGCATCAGGTAGTAGCCGGCCGCCCAGGCGATGAGGCTCGCGAACAGCACCGGCCGGCCGGAGGCCCACAGCAACATCGCCATGATGTCGCCGGTCCCCGCGCCCATGACCTTGCGCACGCCGATCTCCTTGGTGCGCCGCTGGGCGGTGTAGATAGAGAGTCCGAACAGGCCGAGCGCCGCCAGGAACACGGCGCAGCCGGCGAACAGCGCCAGCGTGCGCTGCTGCAGGATCACGTCGGCATACAACTTGCGGTAGTAGCCATCGAGCAGCCAGCCCTCCTGCGCGCGCGGCTGGCCGAACTTCTTCCACGCGGCGGCCAGCGCCTGCATGGTTTCGGGAACCCGGTCGCCCGCGACCCGGATGCTCACCATCTGGAATGCCGGGTCGTAGGCGAAGAACACCATGGGCTCGATCGCGCGGCGCACCGAGTCGATGGGAAAGTCCTCGACCACGCCCACCACGGTGATCGGATCGGGCCTGGGCACTTTCGTACCGTTCCAGTCGAACTGCCAGGCGAATGGTTCCAGCGTCTTCCCGACGGCTTGCCGCGCATCGCTGAAGCCCAGCTGGCGCGCGGCGGTGGCATTGATGATGACATTGACGGGGCGCGAGGCTTCGGTGAGCTCGAAGGTGTCCGCGCTGACGGCCGGGCCGAGCGCGCGGCCGGCGAGCAGCGGGACCTGGTAGAAGTCGAAGAAGTTGAAATCCACGGGCATGACGCGCACCCCGATGTCGGTGCCGCCCGGGACGTGCACCAGGTATTGCAGGTCAGCCGTGGTCGGCGCGCTGTAGGAGCGCGTGATGCCGCCGACGCCCGGCAGTGCCGCGGCCGCATGGATGAACGCGGTGCCGGGGCCATGTTTGCTGCCGGGCTCCGTGCCGAGGTTGTAGATGACCACCTGGCTGGTGTTGATGCGCAGCGCGTTGTTGAGCGCGAAGCGCGTCTGCTCGTGGATCACCATCGTCGCGTAGAGCAGCCCGATGAGCATGGCGAACTGCAGCGTGACCAGCGTGTTGCGCAGGCGCGCACCGCCACGGCCCGCCGGCGTGGCCGACTTGAGCACGTTCGCGGGTCGTAGCGAGGCCATCACGAACGCCGGGTAGAGCGACGCCAGCAATCCCACCAGCAATGCGCCGCCGAGCAGCGCGCCGAGCAACACCGGGTCCTGCCAGTAGTCGAAGGTGACCGCGGGCATCGGCGTCTGTCCGTCCGCGGGGTCGAGCAGCGCGCAGAATGCGGGCAGCATCAGCTCCACCAGGCTGAAGGCGAGCAACGTGGCGACGGCCACGTGCATGAGACCTTCACCCAGGAATTGCAGCAGCAGCTCGCGGCGGCGCGCGCCGGCGAGCTTGCGCACGCCGACTTCGACGCGCCGCTGGGCGGCGCGCGCCGTCGCCAGGTTCACGAAGTTGATGACGGCGATGAGCACGATGAGCGCGCCGACCAGCGTGAGCGCCGCCAGCGCGCGCGGATTGCCGCGCGGCCGCCAGGCGGCGCGGGCGTCCGGGCTGAGATGGATGTCCGCGATGTTCAGCACGTCGTAGCGTACGGACTGGGCGAAGTCCTTGCCGTGATGCCTGCGGATGAACTCGGGGATCTGCGCACGCAGGGACTCGATCTTCGCGCCCGGCTGCAGCGCGAAGTAGACGTGCATGATCATCGTGGAGTTGGCTTCCTCGGGGATACGGTCGGCGAAGGACAGTGCGCCGCCGCCGACGCCGGTCAGGACGATCCTGAAATTGAAATGCGAGTTGGGCGGGAGGTCCTCGAAGACGGCGGTGACGCGGCCGAAAGGCTGGCGCTCGATGTAGAACTGCTCCCCCACTGCGTCGTCGGTTCCGAAATACTTGCGCGCCATGCTGCGCGAGATCGCGACGCTGCCCGGCTGGTCGAGCGAATGCTCGAGGTCGCCGGCCACCGCCTCGAGCTTCAGCAGCCTGAACAAGGCCGGGTCGGCCTCGAAGACCTGTTCGTTGAACTCGTGATCCGCGGGACCGACGCTGAGCCATTGCTCGGCCATGCGCACCACGTGTTCCGTCTCGGGGAAGTCGAGCGGCAGCCAGGCGGCGACCTTCTGGCTGGTGGTTTCCCTGCTTTCAAAGGCACCGTCCGTCTGCCGCCAGGATTCGGAAATGCGATAGATGCGCTCGTGCCCGGGGATGAAATGCTCGTAGCTGCGTTCGTAGCGCACGTAGAGCGCGATGAGCAGCGCCGCGGCGAATGCGATGCCGAGTCCCGCGATGTTGACCAGGCTCACGGCCCGGTGGCGCAGCAGGTTGCGCAGCGCGGCGGCGAAGTAGTTGCGCAGCATCCGTCAGGCCGCGAGCTGGGTTTCGCTGACCACGCGGCCGTCCAGTAGTTTGATGGTGCGCTGGGCCAGCGCCGCGTAGGTCAGCGAGTGCGTGACCATGACCACGGTGGTGCCGGACTTCGCGACGTCGATGAGCATGTCCATGACGGCGTTGCCGTTGGCGGTGTCGAGGTTGCCCGTGGGTTCGTCGGCGAGGATCACCCTGGGCGCCGACACCAGCGCGCGGGCCACAGCCACGCGCTGCTGCTGGCCGCCCGAGAGCTGCTGCGGCAGGTGGCGCGCGCGGTGCGAGATGCCGACGCGCTCCAGCGCCGCCGCCACGCGCTCGCGGCGTTCGCGCGCGGGCAGGTTGCGATACAGCAGTGCCACCTCGACGTTCTCGGCGACGCTGAGATCGTCGATTAGGTTGAAGCTCTGGAACACGAAGCCGATGGAATCGCGGCGCAGCCGGGTCAGCTCGGACTCGGACAGCGTGGTGACGTCCTGTCCGAAGAAGCTGTAGTGGCCGCTGCTCGGGCTGTCCAGCAGGCCGAGGATGTTGAGCAGAGTCGACTTGCCGCAGCCGGACGGGCCCATGACGGCCACGAATTCGCCGGCGTCGATGCCGAGGCTGACGTCGTTCAACGCCTGCGTCTCCACTTCCGTGGTGCGGTACACCTTGCCGATCTGTTCGAGTTTCAGCATGTCAGCCTCATTGGAGTTCGATGCGGTCGATGCCGCCGTAGCCCTGGTAGTCGGATGTAATCACACGTTCGCCGGCCGCGAGGCCCGCGATGATTTCGAGCTGCTCGGCGTTGCGGCGCCCCACGCGGATGCGCCGCCGGACGGCGCTGTCGCCGTCCAGCACGAACACCCAGTCGCCGCCGCTGTGCTGCAGGAATGGCCCCGCGGCCAGCAGCATCGCCGATGTCGTCGTGCCCAGCGAGAACTTGCCCTGCACGGATTGCCCCGGCAGCAGCCCCTCGGAGGCCGCGCCGGCGAACTTGAGATCCACGGCGAACGAGCCCTCGCGGACCTGCGGGTAGACGCGCTCGATGACGAGTGCGCAGTCGCGGCCGCCGATGTCGCCCGTGGCGCCCTGCCCGGCGCGCAGCCGGCCCAGGTAGAACTCGTCAACGTTGGCGACGATCTTGAAGCCCGACCCGGGCGTGAGTTCACCGAGTCGCTCGCCGCGGTTGCGGCTCTCGCCGACCTTGAGGTCGATGGCCGTCATGCGGCCCGCCACCGGCGCGCGCACCATGAGGCTGGCGAGCTTGGCCCGCGTGATCTCCACGTCCTGGTGCAGCTTCTCGAGCTGCGCGGCGATCTGCGGCAGTTGCTGCACACGCAGCGCTTCCTGGCGTTCGTTGCTCTCGAGCTGTAATGGCCGCAGCTTGCGGTTGTAGTCGAGCTCATCCTGCAGCCGGTCGCGCTGCTCCTGGAACTCCGAGTCCAGCGACTTGCGGCGCGCCAGCGCCCGCTCGGCGCCGATGATGGTGTATTCGATGGACGCGAGCTGCTTGGCGTTGTCGAGCCGGTCCTGCTCGAGCGCCGACTGCCGCGCCTGCAGCTGCGTGATGGACTCGATGAGGCGCGCCTCCCGATCCAGCACCACGAGCTCGAGCTCGGTGTTGCTGAGCCGGACCAGCGGCTGTCCCGCCTCGACCCAGTCGCCGGCCTCGACCAGCACCTGTTCGACGCGGCCGCCCTCGACGGCGTCGAGGTACACGGTCTCGCGCGGCACGACGCGCGCGCGCAGCGGGATGAAGTCGTGGAACGTGCCGCGAGCCACGGTGCTGATGACCAGCTGGTCGGCGGGAATGCGCAGGCTGCGCTCACCGCTGAACATCGCGGCCAGCAAGGCACCGGCCGCGAGCAGCAGGAAAAGGACGCCGGCGGCCTTAGACAACCGCCGGCGCCACCATGGCAGCACCAGGGGTCTGTCCATGCTGCTCATGTGCAAATCGGCACCGGGCTCCATGGCCGCCGTTTTGCCGCAGCGGGGTTTGCCCGTACAAGACTCAGCCGTCCGCTTCCGGACAGTTGTCGCCGCCCGCCGCGGCGGACTAGGCTTTGCGCGTGGAGAAGTTCGGCAAGGTGCTCATCATCGAAGACGACCGCGACGTGCAGCGCGCCGCGCGCGTGGCGCTGGGTTCGCACTTCTCCTCGGTCACGCTCGCGGAGAACGCCGCGCACCTCGGCCAGTGGTTAGACGCGTCGACCGACGTGGTGCTGCTCGACATGAACTTCGCCCTCGGAGCCGCCAGCGGCCGCGACGGCCTGCACGCGCTGGCGCGCATCCGCGTCATCGACCCGGCGCTCAGCGTGGTCCTCATGACGGCCTACGGCAGCGTGTCGCTGGCCGTGGAGACCCTCAAGCAGGGCGCGGTGGACTTCGTGCTCAAGCCATGGCGCAACGCGCAACTCGTCGCGACCGTGCGCGCCGCGGCCGAACGCACCCGCGCCGCGCGCGAGGGCCGCACGCTGGACCTCGACACGCTCGAGCGGCGCGCCATCGAGCAGGCACTGGCGCGCCACCACGGCAACATCTCCTCGGCTGCGGAGGCGCTGGGGCTGTCGCGGCCGGCGTTGTACCGGCGCATGGCCAAGCACGGGTTGCAGGCATGAGCGGCGTCCTGCTGCGTACCGCGCTGCTGGGCGCGCTGTGCTGGCTGATCACGGCGCTGCTCGCGCAGACTCACTACTTCGCCACGGCGCTGGTGCTGCTGGGGATCGCGGCGCTGGTGGCCGTGGGGCTGGCGCACCGGCTCACCAGTCTCGGGCGGCCCGCCGCGGCCGCGCAGCCTGCACACCAGCCGGCGCTCGAGTTGTCACGCGAACTCGACCACGCGCAGGCGCTGCTCGACACGGTGCCGGCCGCGCTGCTGGTGCTCGAGGGCAGCCGCGTGGTCTACCTGAACCGTGCGGCACGCGCGCTGGCGCGCGAGAGCGTGAGCAGCCTGGCCGAGATCCCGGCACTGGGCCCGGCGGCGGCGCAGATGCAGGCCATGCGGCCCGCGGCGCGCGAGATCGTGCGGCTGGCGGATGGCTCGGCCGCGTATGTCTCCTGCGCGCAGTATTCGGCGCCGGGGGCCGCGCCGCGCCGGCTGCTCGCACTGCAACGCATCGCGGGCGAACTCGATGCCGTCGAGGCCAAGGCCTGGGGCGACATGGCGCGCGTGCTGGCGCACGAGATGATGAATTCGCTCACGCCCATCGCGTCGCTTTCCGAAAGCCTGGAACAGCTGCTGCAGTCGCGCGAGGGCGAGGAAGAACTCGCGGCTGCGCTCGAGGTGATCAGGCGCCGCAGCCACGGGCTCATGAGTTTCGTGGAGCGTTACCGCGCCGTCGCCGAGTTGCCCACCGCGGCGCCGCGGCCCGTGGCGCTCAAGCCCTTCGTCGACGCCATCGAGCGGCTGATGAGCGCGACCTTCAGGGAGCGCGGCATCGACTTCACCGCCAGCATCGTTCCGCAGGACATGAACGCCAGCGCCGACGCCGAACTACTCGAGCAGGCGGTGATCAACCTGCTGCGCAATGCCGTCGAGGCGGTGGAGGGCACCGCGGCTCCGCGCATCGAGGTGGCGTGCCGGCGCTCTGGCGGAGAGATTTCCATCGAGGTGCACGACAACGGGCGCGGCCTGCCGGACGTCGAGCCCGGCAAGGTGCTGACGCCATTCTTCACCACCAAGGCCGGTGGAGGCGGCATCGGGCTGGCCGTGGCGCGCCACGTCGCGCTGGCGCACGGGGGACAGCTCAACGTCCGGCCGCGCGCCGCCGGTGGCGCGACGTTCTCAATGGTGCTGCCGGCCTCCTGACAACCGGTCGAGCGAGATCGCGCCCGCGCCGAAGATCGCGATCACCGTGATCATGAAACCCCACAACACGTGCTGGCCCAGCGCGGCCTCGAAGCCGGGTTTGCCCAGCACGTGCCAGTAGGACACGACCGCGAAGGCATTGACGGCGAACAAACCGAGCGCGGCCGCGCGCGTGAACAGGCCGCAGATCAGCAGCGCAGGGAAGAACAATTCGCCGAAGGTGCCCAGCCAGGCTGCGAGCGAGGGCGACAGCAGCGGCACGCGGTACTCGGAGCGGAACAGTTCCAGGGTCACGTCCCAGTTCGTGGCCTTGAGCCAGCCGGACTTGAGGAATTGCCAGCTCACCCATACCCGCGTGAGCAGCAGCAACAGTGAACGAAGGTGATCGAGTAGGCGCGCGAGCTGCGCATGCCAGTCGACAATGGTGGCCAGGGCCTGCATGGAAATCCTCCCGATTCTTGTTAGTGCCGCAGACCGGGGACGGGGCCGGATTATTTCGCGTCGGATGGTGCAGCGGGGTTGTTTGCCGGAATCCGGCCGGCGGAGCGCGGCAAGGCGTCGCGGCCGCGGCGATGGCATCTGCGCAACGCCGCCGGCGCGCCGGCGTGGCGTCACGAATCAAACAC
>Ga0315910_10005806_pt1 | contig 10082 bp, 7 predicted proteins | sample EdamamesoilMG_FD_204470 | JGI IMG/M metagenome (GOLD analysis project Ga0315910, IMG submission 204470) | Garden soil microbial communities collected in Santa Monica, California, United States - Edamame soil | ecosystem: Environmental > Terrestrial > Soil > Garden | place: USA: California... | reverse complement strand
GCTGAACCTGGTTGATGGAATTGCGCCGTCAGACGATCCTATTTTACTGGCAAGACCGGCCGCCTATGCGGTGAGTTTTGGGCGTCGCCTGGAAAATTGATCGGCCTGGCAAAAAAGCCGTAAAAGTTAGCGTGCGACAATTCCGGCGATGCCAAAAAACTCGGAGATCAGGAAGTCTTCCAGCCCGTCATTGTCTTCCTTGCGGGCCGACAAGGTGACGGTGCGGCCTAGGCGTTTTGATTCCCAGTTAAAGTCGCCGCTATAGTCCCTGCGGATAATCTCGATCATTTTTTTAGCAATAGCCCGGTTAATATCGCCATCCGGCCCGGCTTCCACATCGATCAGCTCTTGCCTTGCGCCACTGAATTCACCCTTCCAGCCCAGAAAGCTGAACCGCGCATATTGCCCGCTTATCTCGCGTATCTGGAATATGCCGCTGGTACCCCGCTCCTGCATATTGCGCCTGATGATGGCTGATCTTCTTTCGTCTTCGCTCACCGGGTTATCCCGGGCGGCGATCTCTATGGAATCCCGCTCGGTATAGCCCTCTGCGGCTTGGCGTCGCGCTCTTGCCGCATTTACATAAGACATCATATCGGTAGGCGCTCCCGGCTCTGGTGCTGGGGCGGGTACGGGGAGGCGGCGATTGAGCGGCACAGGCGTACTTTCTGGGGCAGGTTTTTCTACCGCAATAATCTCGTTGGGACTTTTATCCGGCGGTTTTTCCTGGGGCTGTATTTTTGGTTTAACGCGTTTGGCGGCGGGCTTGGGCGCAGGCGCAGGGGTTGCTTCAGGGGCAATCGATGCAGCCGCAGAAGGTGGAGGTGATTTTGTTGCAGGCGGTGCCAGGCTAACGATGATGGTTTCGTCTCCTTTACCGTCTTTCGCACCAAGTGTCAGTAGTTTGGGTGCAAGTGTCAGCAATAACAACAAATGCACCGCGATGGAAAAAATAAGCGCGATGCTGATGTTGCGGTTGATGCAAATCTGGAAATGCCTGTCGCCGCGTTTAGAGAACTCCCACATGGGTCCAGAGGCAAGGCTTATCTTTTTACGCAATCTCATGCTTTGATTTTAATACGCAGCAACCAATAGGGAGATAAAAAACAGCAGAAAATTCTGCTACGCTTGAATTTGGCGTGTGAATAATGCGCTTCAGCGCATATATTCCACGGACAAGCCAATTGCTGGTTTATTGCAGCCGGCTTAACTGCTCGCGCAGGTTGTTGATGGAATCCGCCTCGCCACGCACTTGTAAAAAGCTGCCTTCATTATCTGAGCGTTCATCCAGCACTTGGCAGCTTGAGTAGATTTGCCCCCGCAGTTGCTGTGCTGACCAGGGGAGGAAAAGCTCCGCTTCAACTAGGCCTTGCTGGAAAAACGCGACGATTTTCTGGTGTAACTTGGCAACATCTTCAGGGCGCCTTGCACTCATCACGACGCAATCCGGATATTGCGCCCGCAAGGCCGCTTCGCGCCCAGCTTGCACTGCCGCATCGCCAACATGGTCAATCTTGTTGAAAACGCGGATACGCGGCACCTCATGCGCACGAATCTCCTCAAGTACTTTATCGGTGACTGCAAGCTGACGCTCAAAGCCGGGGTCGCTCGCATCAATCACATGCAGCAGTAGCGATGCATCAAGCGCCTCGTCGAGCGTGGATTTGAACGAGGCAACAAGCCCGTGAGGCAGGTTTTTGATGAAACCGACAGTGTCACTCACCAGCACGCGCGGCACACTTTCCGGATAGAGCGCACGTACCGTGGTATCCAGCGTTGCAAAGAGTTTGTTCGCGACCAGTACCTCACTGCCGGTGAGCGCCCGCATCAAGGTGGATTTACCGGCATTGGTGTAGCCGACCAACGCTACGCTGGCGAGCCCTTGGTGCTCTTGACGCCGTGCACTCTGTGTCTCGCGTTCGGCTTGCATCGCGACGATCTCCTTTTGCAGTTCGGCGATACGGTCACGGATCTTGCGTTTGTCCAGCTCGGTGCCAGATTCACCAGCCCCACGGCCGCCCACGCCGCTGCGCTGCCGCCCTTGCGGCCCCGCCAACTTGGCCGCTTCGCGCAGGCGCGGCGCCATATAGCCGAGGCGCGCAATTTCCACTTGCGCCTTGGCCGCGCGTGAACGTGCGTTGCGGTGAAAAATTTCCAGGATGACCATGGTACGATCCATCACCTCACAGCCAACCTCTTTTTCCAAGTTGCGCGCCTGCGATGGCGTGATTTCGTGGTCGATCAAAATGGCGTCGATGGTGTGGGCATGAGAGTTGAGGGCGGTTTCCCCAAGCTCGTCGGGTTCGGTTTCGTTGTTCACGAAATCGCGTATCTCCTCGCGCTTGCCGGTGCCAAGGTAGGCCTTCATGTCAAAGCTGGAGCGCTTTTGCACAAAGGTGCGGATAACCTTATACCCCAGTGTTTTAGCCAGCTCGCGTAGCTCGGTCAACGACGCCTCAAACTCTACATCGCTCACGCTCGGCAATTGAACGGCCGCCACGATGGCGTATTTGGGTTTTTCTTTGACTTCGGTTTGCATGGGGGGATTGTGTGTCTTTGGTAGTGAAGGCAGATTATACCCGTCACTCAGAATAAAGAGCTTTAGCGACTATATTCTGTGGGAGACCGTTGCGGTCTCAGTCGCTTAGATTGGCGGTGACGACCTTTGGCGTATGAATAATGCGCTTTAGCGCATATATTCCACGGACAAGCCAATTGCTGGCTTACGACCACAGCGCTGAGTAGCTAGTCGAGTTCCGCTGTGACTGTTGCACCATTGCTTATGACACCACATCCTCAGTTACCAAAGCGCCAAATCATTTGTCAGCTTCCTGAAATACTGACTGTTTCAAAAGGGTCGATAGCTGACATCTTGCCGATACAGAGGTAGGTTGGAGAACAGCTACGCCGTTCCTTACGCTACCTCAATTTGGTATATTGCACTATGTGTTGCGTGGGATATTGGCAGCCTAACAAATAATTTTCCAAAGAGATAACAGCATGTTTTTTAAACAGCTATTCGATACTGACTCATCTACCTACACTTATTTGATTGCCGACGATACAACCCACGAGGCAATTATCATTGATCCGGTATTCGAGCAGGTGGAACGTGACTTGAAGCTGGTACGAGAGCATGGGCTCAAGCTCAAGTACACGCTGGAGACCCATGTACACGCGGACCACATCACCGCCGCGCAGGCACTGAAAAAATCAACTGGTGCGGTCACCGCCGTTTCGGCCGATTGCAATGCGCAAGGCTACGACCGTATGCTGAAGGACGGAGACGTAATCCTGTTCGGCCATGAAGAAATCACCGTAATATCAACCCCCGGCCATACGCTGGGCAGCGTTTCTTTTTTGTGGCGAGATCGCGTGTTCACAGGCGACACACTGTTGATCGGGGGCTGCGGGCGCACCGATTTTCAGAGCGGCAGCGCCGAGGCGCTTTGGAGCAGTATCACCGAAACACTATTTGCCCTTGATGAGCAAACGCTGGTATTCCCCGGCCACGACTACAAGGGGCGCCGGCTCAGCAGCATTGGCGAGGAAAAGCGCTTCAACGCCAGAGTTGCGGGGAAATCGCGCGAGGAGTTCATCGACATCATGGACAACCTCAGCCTTTCCATGCCAAAGCGCATACACGAAGCGGTTCCCGCCAATCTCGAAGCAGGCGCTATGCAAGCTGCAACCCATTCGGAACCCATAATCGCAACTGAAACGACAGTACAAAGCACATCCGCTACTCAGCTCTCCGAGGCAATAGCGGCAGGAAAGGTAAATATTCTCGACATACGCACGCCCGGCGAATTCGAGACCTTTAAGATCGCGGGCTCTATCAACATCCCGCTGGATCGGCTCAATCCGGCCGATGTTATCTCACGCTTTGGCGCCGACGCTGTGCTCTATTGTATCTGCCAGACGGGCACGCGCAGTCAGCTCGCCGCATCAAAGCTGCGCACTGCGGGGATGCAGCAGGTGATTCATGTGGATGGAGGAACCAACGCCTGGGTTTCCGCGGGTTTCCCGGTGGAGAGTGGTACGCGCAACGTGATTTCGCTTGATCGCCAGATGCGCATCACCGCAGGTGTGCTGATCATTGTTGGCATAGCCATCGGCGTGCTGTGGCATCCTGCGGGTTACTGGTTTGCAGGCCTGATCGGCGCGGGCTTGATGTACGCGGGACTCAGTAACTCCTGCGGCATGACCATGGTATTGGCCAAAATGCCGTGGAATCAGTAAACGCTTTCGGGCGGTATGAACGCAAGCGTCCGCTTTAAATCAATGATGCGGATAACCTTATACCCCTAGTGCCTTGGCAAGTTCGCGCAGCTCGGTCAACGACGCCTCAAACTCGATGTCGCTCACGCTCGGCAATTGAACGGCCGCCACGATGGCGTACTTGGGTTTCTCTTTGATTTCTATTTGCATGAGGGGGTTGCATATCTTAATTGGGCGAAGGCAGATATTACAGGTAAATGGAATAGCTGCCAGCATGGGGCTGGCAAAGATACTAATTATTCTTTACAACTTATTCTTGATCTTGCCGTACTATTTTTGCTTCCTCGATTCTTCTGATAAGCATGCTGGCAAACACCAAATATTGGGCTGCTTTAAGTTTTGTTAAATCAGTATCCAGCTTATGGGCTTTGGGATTACGAATGCCTTGATAAACACCCTTAAAAATTTGCATAAAGCCTTTTTGATCATTTTTGCCAGACTCGGTATCAATTTCGCTGAGTATGAGATATGGGGCTTCTAAGGAAAATACTTTTCCAATTAGCCTATCACCATCCTCATCCCTTATACCGGTGCGTGCTCTAATAAATTCGAATACGGCAATCATAGAATCTAGAACCGCACTTCTTAAGTGCCCATCATTATATTTATCTAAAGCATGTTTGATTATCTCGACATGTAGAAGAAACGAAAAATCACCTATTTCTCGTGAGTCAAAAAGCATTTTCTTTATTGACTCCTCTTCAAATTCAACAGGCTTTCTCCAGTCTCGCATTTTTTCTATTACTTGATCTAGCGATTTATGCCTAAGTATTGACTCTAAAGGATAGACGTACGCATCCTGTTGAGAGAGGGTGGTAGTTCGCGATCCGATGATATCTGGGGCTTCAATAAGGTAATTTAAAACAGCATTTAGTTCTTGTCTGGGCATACCTGATTTTTTGGCCAAATAAGATAGGGATAAGTTTTTTTCGGGGTCTTCTTTGTATTCATGCTGGAGCAGTAGAAATATTTGTCGGCACAGATCAATGCATTTTTTTGCCTCAGTTTGAGTTCCCGCAATATCAAATAAGGTATCTATTCTTAAACAATATGTATTTCCTAATTGAGAGATGTAGCTACCTTGTTCCAGTGAATCCAATAAACCCATTTGCTCATGATTTAATACCCGGAATTTTTTGACACTTAAAGCGCCGCTGCCTGAAAGATTATTTAAGAATATTTTTTCTAACAATGAGATGGTTATCTTATCAAACTGGATTGGCTGAGAAAACATAGTTTCCTTAGGCGCCGAAGCTTTATCTGCATTGAGCTAAATATCCATGCCGCCCTAATTAATTATTAGTTTGCTATATTGCCAGCAACCCTAATTCTTCAAGGCGAATGGCCATAGCTTCAGTTGATGCTCGGAATTGACTTGCTAAAGAAATAAACCGAACGCCGTTGTAATGTTCTGTGCGAGCAAGCAGCCTCGACAGCTGACGAAGAACCTTAAATTTATTTTTTGCCACATGATAATCGCCGAGACCCAGTGCAAAGGCAGTATCTTCGTTTAAGGAAAAGCTGTCAGTAAGGAAAAGCCGCTTAAAAATATTTCGTACGAGATTGCGAGGCATTTGGTAAAAGCTTGCGAACTTATCAGCTTCAAATTCAATCGGGTCGCGAGATTTTGCCGTTCCATCTAGTGGTTTATCGCGATGCAATCCGCTAGTTTCATGCAATATTGCGTGCCCTAATTCATGAGCTGCAGTAAAGTTCCGAATATGGGGTGTGAAGCGCCGAGAGATTTGCACCTGCTTGGAATGCCTATCAATAGTCCCAGCGACTTCAATCAATTTGCCATCGCTACGAAATTGACCAAGCGTCTCTTTAAGGTCGCAGTTGTATCCAATAAATTTGAGTGCAATAACTGGGTCAAGCATGTCTATAGGATTTGCTGGCACAGTATTTGGCCAAATCTTGTTTCTATTTCGCCAGATAATCTTATGCAGATTGCTGACCTGTTCCTCAATCTCGTCGATAGAATAACGATTTTTTTTCTGTACGTTTGGACTATAGGCGTTCAAGAGTGCGCTAAAACCACCCGACTCATTGAGATGGGCATAAGGATTCTTAAACTTGAGTCGACTTTTGGTAACCTCTCTGGCTGATGCCTCAGTATGCTCGTCATGGCGTGGCAACGCGCTGTAACCCCCGAATTCATTTAAATATGCATATGGGTTTTTCAGTAGCAGTCGACTTTTAGTAATACTTTCATCCAATGATTTTGCCATTTTGTCCTCGCTTAACACATACTCCAAGACAGGTTTTTAGTTACGCAATTTCAGTAATATCGGCCTTACCCGCACTTACTTTCCCCACAATTCAGGCAAGTCAGGCAACCATCCATGATAATCGCGGCCTTGGTGCTGCACTTATTGCAGAGCACCGCGCCTTTGGGGAAGCCTTCTTCATTGACCGGGTCAGCCGCGTGCTTTGCCATGTATTCTTCGCGCTTTTCCTCGATCAGTTTTTGTTGGTATTCATCCGGGCCGGACTTCTTCAGCATGCCGATTTCCTGCAAGTGCTGCTCCAGCACTATGCCAATCTCCGCCACTAGGCTGGGGATATACTTGCCACCTTTTTTGAAATAGCCGCCGCTGGGGTCAAACACGCTGTGTAGCTCTTCCAGCAGGAAGGTAACATCGCCACCCTTGCGGAACACGGCGGACATGACGCGGGTGAGCGCGACTATCCACTGGAAGTGATCCATATTCTTGGAGTTGATGAATATCTCGAACGGGCGGCGGTGCTCTTGCGGCGTGCCTTCGTTCATCACCACATCGTTGATGGTGATATAGAGCGCATGCTCGGTGGCCGGCGTCTTGATCTTGTAGGTGTTGCCCACCAGCTTATCCGGGCGACTGAGCGGCTCGCCTATCTGCACTATCTTCCTGCGTTCCATGGCCTCTTTCTCCCCAGCACTATGCTGGGCTGAGACTGCGGCTTCAGCCGATCTTGCCTTGTCGTCTTCCGAGACTACGTTGTAACTAACGATCTTCCTTGCGATTTTTATTGCCATAATATTTTCCTTTCAGGAAAAGAAGAGGGAGGAGTGAAGGGAGAAGGGATTTGTGTTTTTACCCTTCCCTCTTATCCATTCTCTCTTCCCTGTTCTTTAGAATTTTCCGTAATAACCTTCTTTAAGGGCATCGTACAGATTGGCGGCCGAGTGCATCTCACCGTCGTATTCGATCTCTTCATTGCCCTTGGCTTCGACCACGGTGCCGTCATCCAGCGTGAATTTGTAGGTGGTGTTTTCCAGGTCTTTCTCTGTTACCAGCACGCCCTGGAAGGCCTCCGGATTGAAGCGGAAAGTGGTGCAGCCTTTCAGGCCCTTATCATAGGCATAGAGATAGATGCTCTTGAAATCCTCAAAGTCATAATCGGTTGGCACGTTGATGGTCTTGGAGATCGAGCTATCAATCCATTTCTGTGCGGCGGCCTGGATATCCACATGCGCCTTGGCCTGGATGGTGGATGAATCGAGGAAGTAATTCGGCAGCTCTTCATCTTCATTCTCGGCAAATGGCATGGCTTTCGGGTTGACCAGCTCTCGGTAAGCCAATAGCTCGAATGAGAATACATCGACTTTCTCTTTGGATTTTTTGCCTTCGCGGATCACGTTGCGGTTGTAGTGGTGCGCGAAAGAAGGCTCGATACCGTTGCTGGCGTTATTGGCGAGCGAAAGCGAGATGGTGCCGGTTGGCGCGATGGAGCTGTGGTGGGTGAAGCGCACGCCATTTTCGGCAATTTCTTTGCGCAAGCTTTCCGAGAATTGCTGCATATACTTGCTATACAGGCCCATCAGCACCTTGCCCTTGACCGTGCTGCCCACCTTGATGCCGTCGGCTTTCATCTCGGGGCGCTTGGCCAGCATATCGGCGGTAATCACGAACTCTTCATCCATGATAGGTGCAGGGCCTTTTTCCTTGGCCAAGCCCACGCCGACTTCCCAACCCACTTCGGCCATCACCTTGGTGACTTCTTCGGTGAACTTGAGCGAATCAGGCTCGCCATATTTCATTTGCAGCATGGTGAGCGTGGAGCCCAGGCCCAGGTAACCCATGCCGTGGCGGCGTTTGCGCACAATCTCGTCGCGCTGTGCCTGCAGTGGCAGGCCGTTCACTTCCACCACGTTATCCAGCATGCGGGTAAAGGTGCCGACCACTTCGCGGTATTCATCCCAATCGAAATAAGCGTTCTTGGTGAATGGCTCACGCACGAACTTGGTGAGGTTGACCGAGCCCAGTAGGCAAGCGCCATAAGGCGGCAGGGGCTGCTCGCCACAGGGGTTGGTGGCGCGGATGTTTTCGCAGAACCAGTTGTTGTTCATTTCGTTGACGCGGTCGATCAGGATAAAGCCAGGCTCGGCGAAATCGTAAGTGGACGACATGATCACATCCCACAGGCGTTTGGCCTTGATGGTCTTGTAAACACGGCACGCGACCTTGCCGGCATCCGAGCCGTCTGCCTTGGTGAGGTATTTATTCTTGACCGGCCATTCGCGCCAGACCACTTGGGTTTTATCTTCCAGATCAAGGTTATCTACCGTAGCTTCTTTTTCAGTGACGGGGAAAGCCAATTTCCAGTCGCCATCGGCCTTCACTGCCTCCATGAATTCCTTGGTGATGAGGCAGGAAAGGTTGAACTGGCGCAAGCGTCCGGCTTCGCGCTTGGCCTTGATGAAATCTGTGACATCAGGATGCGAGATATCGAAAGTCGCCATTTGCGCGCCGCGACGGCCACCGGCACTGGAAACGGTGAAGCACATCTTGTCGTAGATATCCATAAAGCTTAATGGCCCGCTGGTGTAAGCGCCAGCGCCAGCCACGAATGCGCCTTTGGGACGCAGTGTGGAAAATTCATAGCCGATGCCACAACCGGCTTTCAGGGTGAGGCCGGCTTCGTGCACCTTACCTAAAATATCATTCATGCTGTCTTCAACAATGCCGGATACGGTGCAATTGATGGTGGAAGTGGCGGGCTTATGTTCCAGCGCACCAGCGTTGGAGGTGATGCGACCAGCCGGGATTGCGCCACGGCGCAGCGCCCACAGGAACTTGTCATACCACAGGGTACGTTTTTCCTCAGTGGTTTCAGCTTCAGACAGGGCACGCGCCACGCGTTTATAGGTATCGTCTATCTCCTGGTCAATAAATTCGCCCTGTTTGGTCTTGAGGCGGTATTTTTTATCCCAGATATCGAGCGATACGGGTTGAATGGGGACTTCTTGAATGGCGCTTGCCATTACCTGAACTGCTTTCAACATAAGGCATTACCTTCCCTGAATATTATTTTTTTGACCGGCCAAAACAACTTTAGTTTTATTACAGTGACTTACAGAAGTTACTTCATAAAACACAACATCTTGCGATTGAAGTCAAATTATTGTCATATTGTAGTGGGTCGTCAAGAGAATTATTTAAATAAAAGACTGCCTTTTTGGCGCGTATTTTGCTAATAATTGGAAGGCGAGCACAGGTCTGCCAAAGCATGAACGTGAGCACTCCCTAACGTCACAAAAAATTCATATTCGGGCTAAATGTGCGAAAATCCCAAGTAACTTTAAGCCAACTTCAACCAACCATTTCTTATGCCCCGTATCCTCTACACCTTATTGCTTTATCTGCTATTGCCATTCACGCTGCTCAAGCTGTTGTGGCGCGGTATCCGCCAACCGGCGTATCTATGGCACTGGGGCGAACGCTACGGCTTTTATTCACGGCAAACCAAAAAGCCGCTGATCTGGCTACACTGCGTCTCGGTCGGCGAAACGCGCGCCGCCGCGCCGCTGGTGGCGG
>Ga0315910_10005805_pt1 | contig 10083 bp, 10 predicted proteins | sample EdamamesoilMG_FD_204470 | JGI IMG/M metagenome (GOLD analysis project Ga0315910, IMG submission 204470) | Garden soil microbial communities collected in Santa Monica, California, United States - Edamame soil | ecosystem: Environmental > Terrestrial > Soil > Garden | place: USA: California... | reverse complement strand
ACGCACCTCCTGATAATCGTATTCTACAAACTTGGCACGCATGTATTGTTCGATCTCCTGCCACAACGACCATCCGCGCGGGTGCCAGAACACCATGCCGGGGCCGTCATCTTGCATATGGAACAGATTGAGCTGCTTGCCCAGTTTGCGGTGGTCGCGTTTCTCGGCTTCTTCCAGCATATGCAAATAGCTGTCGAGGTCTTCTTTTTTGCCCCAGGCAGTGCCGTAGACGCGTTGCAGCATTTCGTTATTGGAATCTCCGCGCCAGTAAGCGCCCGCTAACTTCATGAGTTTGAAAGCTTTTAGCTTACCGGTGGAAGGCACGTGCGGGCCGCGGCACAGGTCGGTAAATTTGCCCTCAGAATAAAGCGATACATCTTCACCCGCCGGAATAGAGGCGATGATCTCAGCCTTGTAGTGCTCACCTATGGATTTGAAGTAAGCCACCGCCTCATCGCGTGGTAAGACTTTGCGGGTGACCTGCTCGTCTTTTTTGGCAAGCTCGGTCATCTTGTTTTCGATGGCTTGCAGGTCTTCCGGTGTAAATGGGCGCTTGTAAGAAAAATCGTAATAAAAGCCGTTTTCAATTACCGGGCCTATGGTCACCTGTGCATCCGGAAACAGTTCCTTAACCGCGTATGCCAGCAAGTGCGCGGTGGAATGGCGGATAAGGTCAATACCCTCGGCATCGCGCTCGGTAATAATCGCCAGGTCTGCATCGTCGTTGATGAGATAGGAAGTATCGACCAGATTACCGTTGACCTTGCCTGCCAGCGCAGCACGTGCGAGGCCAGCGCCAATGTTGGAGGCAACATCGGCAACTGTTACAGGCGCATCGAACTTGCGTTCAGAGCCATCTGGTAAACGGATTACAGGCATGCCATTTCCCATTAAACAACAAAAGCCGCTGAACGGCTTTGCTTGTTGGTTGTGTTGGTAGGCGCGATTGGACTCGAACCAACGACCCCCACCATGTCAAGGTGGTGCTCTAACCAGCTGAGCTACGCGCCTGAAGAGCTGCGAATTTTAACGCATAGCCCGATATGAAGCAAATCTGCAAAGGCAGTTTCAAGCCCAAGCGCTATAATGTCGCGCTTAAGCAAATGGACCAGATATGCCCACAACTACCGCCTCAAAAATCGAACAACTGATAGACGGCATCGCTGACGATGGCTATGCCATCATCGAGCATTTTTTGCCACCAGAGACCATCGCAGCCCTCAGGGAAGAGACAAAACATTTGCAGGAGCTGGGTGAGATGCATCGCGCCAGCACAGGGCAGGCGGCAAACCCCATAGATGACAGCATACGCGGTGATTTCGTCCACTGGCTTGATGAAAGCAGCACCAGCGATACGCAGCGGCAATACCTGCAAATCATGGAAACGCTGCGCCAAGACTTGAATCAAAGTTTCTATCTCGGCCTGTTTGAGCTCGAGAGCCACTTTGCCATCTATCCGCCGGGCGCCATTTACCGCAAGCACCTCGATCAATTCGCAGGGCTGAATCCAGAGCACCAGCACCGGCAAGTGACCTGCATCCTTTACCTCAACGAGACATGGCAGCACGAATATGGAGGCCAATTGCGTATGTATTTAGATGGCCTGGAACCCGTTCCTTACCTTGATGTGGAGCCAACAGGCGGAACCATGGTGGCGTTCCTTTCCGGGCGCTTTCATCATGAAGTACTTGAGGCGAAACGAGAACGCATGAGTCTGACCGGCTGGTTCCGCACTCGCTCATGAGTAAACTATCCAAAAAAGAAATTGCAGCGATATTCGACGGCACCGAGTTTCGCGGGGCTGGGCACGTCATCATCGACCTGCTGGCGGAATACCTGGAGAAAAACCTGCAAGGCCAAGGCAATGTACTGGATTGGCAAGCGCCGCAAGATGCTATCAAGCACTGGCAGAAACCGCTGCCCATACAGCCCACACTCACGCCCAAGGCGTTCATCAAGGCGCTGGGGGACGATGTGCTCGCCCACACATTACATATCCACCACCCACGCAATCTCGGCCACCAGGTTGCCCCACCACTGCCGGTAGCAGCGCTTTGCGACCTGATTGCGGCGCTGACCAACCAGGCCATGGCAGTTTATGAGACCGGCCCCAGCGCCACCATGCTGGAGCGCCAGGTGCTGCAATGGATGGGCGAATTGATAGGCTGGAAATCTTCCGCAAGCGTGCTGACCTCCGGCGGTGCACAGGCCAATCTCACTGCACTATTGGCAGCGCGGCAAACCCATGCAGGCTGGGATGTCTGGCAGCAAGGCGTAAGTACCGGCATGCCGCTCCGCATATTGGCAAGCGAGCATTCTCACTATTCCGTCAGCCGTGCCGCGGGCATCATGGGCTTGGGTACAGATGCAGTTATCAAGGTAGCGGCTGATTCACAAGGCCGCATGGATGTAGCAGCGCTGCAAACCGCTTACCAGCAATGCCTGGCGCAGGACACCAATCCGCTTGCGGCCGTTGCCACTGCGGGCTGCACCCCCACCGGCAGCATAGATCCGCTATTCGAGATCGGCACTTTCTGCCGCGAGAACCAGTTGTGGTTGCATGTGGATGGCGCACATGGCGCCTCTGCCCTACTTTCTTCCACACACAAATCGAAACTTGCAGGCATCGAGCTAGCCGATTCTGTGGTGTGGGATGGTCACAAGCTGCTCCACATGCCAGCCACCGTTTCTGCCGTGCTGTTCCGCGAGCCGCAAAATAGCTATGCCGCTTTCGCGCAAGAGGCTTCGTATTTGTTCCAGGGCAATAGCGAAGAATCAGAAAGCTACAACACCAGCTACCGCACGCTGGAATGCACCAAGCGCATGATGGGGCTGAAATTATGGGCAGCGTTCTCGCTGTATGGGGTAGAAAAACTGGGTGGATTGGTCGATCAGGTATTTGCCACGGCAAGCCTGCTAGCGCAGAAGCTGGCGGATGCGCCGGATTTTGAATTGCTGATGCAACCGCAAACCAATATCGTGTGCTTTCGCTACGGTGTTGGCGATCAGGCAGAAATACGCAATAAGTTGGTAGAAAGCGGCGCTTTTCACCTGACACAGGTGCAACTGGGCGATCAGCTCTGGCTACGCACTACCATCATGAATCCACTAACGGCAGAAAGTGATTTGGATGCTTTGCTGGAAAAAATTCGCGCAAGCTAGCTCGAAAATTTAACCGATGCTGACCCCTCTAATGCGCTTGACCGACGTGTTATAGCGCACTTAGGGCCGCCCAAGTTGCGCTCGTCTTTGTGCAAAAGTCGATGCCCAATTGGCCTCGAAAACGTCCTTAACGATAAAACATAGACGGCCAGACTCCTGCAAAAAGCCGACCGAATATGGACCGGTCGTAGGCCTACTCGATACAAAAAACACCCATTGGAAACCGCCAAAAACGAAGCGGTAGCAGCAGTGTCCATCATCGGAACGAGTTTTGACGGGTTGGACGATTAAATCTGCGATGGCATCAATCCCGTACTTTAAACCGAACATTACACACCCAAAGTCTTCTTGTTTCCCAGGAGATTCATCAAAAACCATTTTCCGAAGTGTTTCCTCAAATGGACCGAGCTGGACATGCTGAAAAAGCTCGAGCGTAGAAACCCCGGCACGCCACAAAATCGACAGTTGGAAAAGCTTGAAGCGCTTATAGTCAAGGCCATCGACAATTACCGCGCTGCCTTGGCGTTGGAACTTAAATTCGGTGCCACCCTTTAGTGCGCGCCGCGCGTAATCTTCGAAGCGCGAAATATTTGTCTCGCAATCATCGCAAAGTAATGGCTCTCTGAGCCCCTTTTGCTCCATCCAATCTTTCTGATTCTCTATAACAGACAAGGCATGAAAACGATGCTTCTCATCGTACATCGCCTCGTACAAAAACTCCGGGATGATATGTGAACGCCGAATCTCCCGGTTTTCGCGACACAACGCACATTCCATGTTTGTGCTCTAAAAAGGACAAAGGAATCAGCATCGAATAACTATTGGCACAAGTCAAGAAAAAGGCCACATCAAGCGGCCTTTGCTTTAAAGCATCAACGTTTATCTATGTCCACCACGGTGGCTATTCCAGCCGTGGTTGCTCCTGCCATGGTTATCCCAACCTCTATGATGGCCGCGGTCATAATAACTGTGGCGCGGCTGATAGTGCTGGTAATAGACGCTAGGGCCGTAGTAATGGTAGAACACGGGTGCTGGCCTGTAATATACGGCTGGTGGCGGATAATAAACCACTGGCGGCGCAGCATAATACACAGGGCTGCCCATATTGATGCTGAAACCGAATGAATCACGCGCATAGGCGCTACCAGTACCAGCCAGCATAAGAACCAGGGCTACAAATACAAAACGAATCTTGTTCATCATTAACTCCTTTTTGCCGATATACGATCGGGACAAAGTTAATAACGTATCGATTCTTGATTGGTTTACTTCTATTTAGGTTTGCTTCAGGCTGGCCAATCGCCATTTAAATGTTTCTCTGCCTAGAACAAGGCGATCATGGTCTTGCCGTCAGTGATCTCGCCCTGTTTGATAAAACAGTTGGAAAGAATATCCGCATTCTCTATGGCGACAGCATCAAGGCGAACAATGCACCTCAACTATTTGCTATGCCGGATATTAATGGCGACTTGGTCGGCGGCGCCTCTCTGCTTACGGAATAATTCGTTGCGATTTGCCGGGCAGCAAACGCAGCCTCAAATAACAACCAATAAAAAGGCCGCATCAAGCGGCCTTTATTTTAAAGCCTATGCGCTGTTAGTTACTTAAGCGCCTTGATGATCTTGTCGGTGATATCGGCTTTTTTGCTGGCATAGGCTGCATTGCCATAAACCACCAAATCATAACCCTCAGCTATCGAAACCGAGTTAACAGCTTTGTTGATGCGGTCCTGCAATTTACCCATTTCTTCGTTCTTGCGTAGATTGTAATCTTCACCCAACTCGCGCTGTTTGCGTTGGAAATCAATCTTGAGGTCATTGAAGGCTTGAGATTTGTTGCGGCGATCAGTTTCTGACATCGTAGGCAGACTTTTAGTCAGAGCGGCTTCCTTGTCTTGAAGCTCTTTCCCGAGACGCTCGAGCTCGGTTTTGCGTGGGCCGAATTCAGCTTGCAGCTTATTGCCGGTTGCCAGTGATTGCGGTGACTGCATGATTGTTTCAATCTTCACATAGCCTATCTTGGTCTCTGCTACGGCACTTGCCGCCACAAACAACAGGCTTACCGCCAACATAAATTGCAACATCTTATTCAAATAATTTCTCCTGTTGTCGATGATGTAAAAGGAAGGGCCCCAACCATCGCTACTTCTGATTGCCATTATAAGACCGAATGATATTTGTTACCAACGCATGATGCGGTAGCCCTTTAAGTAATTCGTCGCAGAGGAATTTACCAGTTTCCACTGAGGCGCTTCTCTGCCCAGAATAGGGCAATCATGGTTTTGCCGTCTGTAATCTCACCTCTGCGCATGGCTTCCATCGCCTCCGGCAGGCTCATGGTAAAGATATCCAGAAGTTCATCTATGTCATTCTGCGGTTTACCCGCCGCGAGCTCCCTTGCTAGGTAAACATGAATGACTTCGTCGCAGTAACCGATGCAGGGATTTAATGAAGCGAGAAATTGCCACTGTTTGGCAGTGTAGCCGGTCTCTTCCAGCAACTCGCGCTTGCCGGTTTCCAGCGGGTCTTCATCGGGGTCTATTTTGCCTGCCGGCAGCTCGATAAAAGTGCGGTGCAGCGCATAGCGAAACTGACGCTCCATGACCAGGCGTCCATTGGGTAATACCGGGATAACCAACACCGCGCCGGGATGTACGATGTATTCGCGCTCTGCCTCAACGCCATTGGGCAGGCGCACCTTGTCGCGCCTGGCGTGAAGCAGGCTGCCCTTGACCAGGGTTTCGGAAGAAATACGGGTTTCAGTTAAATCTATCGGCTTCATTTGACCCAAAATTGGCGATAAACAAATCCAGGAAAAGCGAATACCAGGAATAAACAGGCAGTAATCGGATAAAACTCCCATTTCTGCGGCGCTATCTGGCCGTAGGTGGCGTACTCGGTATAGAAAGCAACTGCGCCCACAACAAAATAAAGTACAATAAGTTCAAGCAGGCACCATGCGACGGATTTGGGCTGACGCTTCAGCGGGATGACATAAAACAGGCGACCTGAAAACCACGGTAGATTAGCCGCCAGGATTACCAACAATAGCAGGATAGTATTTGTCATTGAAGGCTGCTCCGAATGGCATAAGCGCAGACATTCATCAACTGTTGCGGCATCAGCCCCAGCACCAATAAAACAAATGCATTGATACTCAGCACCACCTTCATATCCAGCGGCGATGTAATTGGCGCGCGGTCTTGCGGCTCATCAAAATACATGAGCTTGACGATGCGTAAATAGTAAAAAGCGCCAACCACCGCCATCAATACCGCAAATACGACCAGCCAAACAAAGCCTGCCTGCAAGGCGGCCTGCAGCACAGTGAATTTGGCATAGAAGCCCAAGGTTGGTGGCACGCCAGCCATGGAGAACATGACTATCAACAACAGGAACGCCAGCCAGGGGCTGCGTTGGTTGAGGCCTTTCAAATCATCCAGGTTTTCGGCTTCAAAACCCTTGCGCGATAGCAGCAGGATCATGCCGAAACCTGCCAGCGTCATCAGCACATAAGTGGATACATAGAACATGGCCGAAGCATAGCCATTGAGATTCGCGCTCATCAAACCAAATAGCAGGAAGCCAACGTGCGAAATGGTGGAATAGGCCAGCATGCGCTTCAGGTTGGTCTGAGCTATGGCAGTAAGGTTGCCAATGGTGATGGAGAGCACCGCCATAATCATCAGCATGCTTTGCCAATCCACCGCCAGCACATACAAGCCCTGCGCCAGCATGCGTATGATCAAAGCAAAAGCGGCAAATTTTGGCACCGAGCCGATGAGCAAGGTGATGGCGGTTGGCGCACCCTCATACACATCCGGTACCCACATCTGGAACGGCACGGCTCCGAGCTTGAAAGCCAAGCCGGCCACAATGAACACCAAGCCGAGGATAAGTACGGAATGATTGGGCACACCATTCATTAATGCACTACTGACGGCCGAGAGATTCAGGCTACCGGTGGCACCATAGATCATGGATATGCCATATAACAACATACCGGACGCCAGCGCACCCAGCACAAAGTATTTCATTGCCGCCTCCGAAGCCCGCGGATTGTCGCGATCCAGCGCGACCAGCGTGTAAAGACAAAGTGACAGCAGCTCCAGCCCCATATACAGCGTGAGGAAATGCTGACCGGATACCATAATCATCATGCCCAGCATGGCGAATAACGCCAACGCGTAAAACTCGCCGCGGAACATGCCGCGTAAGGTAATATAGCCGCGGGTGTAAACCAGCATGACGGAGGTGGAAAGATAAATCATCAGCTTCAGCACGTCTGCCAGCGGGTCATCTACAAACATGCTACTGAAGGCGTAACCGACCGATGGAGTATGTGTGTGAATAGTCAGGCAAGCCACGCCCAGCAACGTAACTTGCGCCAGTATATAGATCGCGATGCGCTGGCTGGATTTGAGGAATAAATCCAGCAGCAGGATAAACATCGCCATGCCAAGCACCAGCATCTCAGGCAAAGCGGTCATCAGATCAGTTTGAATGGCATTCATCACAGAACCTTACTCTGCGCCAGATGTGACAATAAATGATTGACCGTGGCATGGGTCATCTCTGTGAGCGGTTGCGGATAGACACCAAAACCAATCACCAGCAATGCCAGCATTGCGAGGATGAGGAATTCGCGCTTGTTCAAATCCTGCAACTCAGCCACATGTTTATTCGCCACTGCACCATAAAACACGCGTTTTACCATCCATAGCGTGTAGGCCGCGCCAAAAATCAGGGTGGTTGCAGCGAGGAAGGCAACCCAGAAATTAGTCTGGATTGCCCCCAGAATCACCAGAAACTCACCTACAAACCCAGAAGTGCCGGGTAGGCCACTATTGGCCATAGCAAACAAGACTGCGAATGCGGCAAAGGTTGGCATGGTATTTACCACACCACCGTAATCGGCAATCTTGCGCGAGTGCATGCGGTCATACAGCACGCCTACACAAAGGAACAGTGCTCCGGAAACAAAACCGTGCGAAATCATCTGCACCACTGCGCCTTCCATACCAAGCGGATTGAAAATAAACAGGCCCAGGGTGACAAAACCCATGTGCGAAATGGAGGAGTAGGCAATCAGCTTTTTCATGTCCTGCTGCATCAGCGCCACCAGGGCGATATATACGATAGCGATCAGAGACAAGGTAATCATGAAGTCGGAAAGATAACGTGCGGCATCCGGCGCAATCGGCATGGCAAAGCGCAGGAAACCGTAGGCACCTAATTTAAGCATAATCGCCGCCAGCACCACAGAGCCGCCAGTAGGCGCTTCCACGTGGGCATCCGGTAGCCAGGTATGCACCGGAAACATCGGGATTTTCACCGCAAACGCCATAAAGAACGCAAGGAAGATCAGTATCTGTACGTTCAGTGGTAGCGGTAACCGGTAATAATCCACCAGCTCAAAACTATTGCTTTGATGATAAAGATAGATGAAAGCAACCAGCATCAGTAACGAGCCAAGTAGCGTATAGAGGAAAAACTTGATGGTGGCGTAAACGCGATTCTCTCCACCCCAGATACCGATAACTAGGAACATCGGGATCAGCATTGCTTCCCAGAACACGTAATAGAGTATGGCATCGAGTGCACTGAACACACCTATCATCAGGCCGGACATAATGAGTAGCGCCGCCATATATTGCGCAACACGCTTCTGGATGACTTCCCAACCTGCCAATACCACGATAAACGTGGTGAAGCTGGTGAGTAAAATCAGCGGTACGGCAATGCCGTCTACACCCAAGTGATAGTTGATGTTGAACGAAGGAATCCAGCGAAAGCCCTCCTGGAACTGGAAGCCGCCATCGGCAAAATCAAATCGCGTATAAAGCGGCAGCGTGACCAGGAATCCGGAAATACTGCCTATCAGTGCGGTCCAGCGGGCAAGACGGGCGTTTTTATCATTGCCGGTAAACAACACCAAAACGCCTGCAACAATAGGCATCCAAATCGAGAGGCTGAGAATATGGCTGGTGAGTAAATCGGACATTTATATTTTCATGAAGAATGTAAGCATCAGAAATGCGCCGATAATCATGGCGAATGCATAGTGGTAAATCAGGCCGGATTGCAGCTGGCGAACGATGCCGGAGATACGGCCTATCAAACGTGCTGTACCGTTCACCATAAAGCCGTCAATCAGCTGGATGTCGCCAATTTTCCAGAACTTGTCGCCAACATATCTCGCGCCACCGGCAAAGAACCTTTCGTTAAACGCATCAAAGCCGTATTTGTTATCGAGGATGTTACAAATCCCGCTAAAGCGCATTTTGAGGGCTGCAGGAATGTCCGGCCGCTTCATGTAGAAAAACCAGGAAAGCGCCACGCCTGCGGCTACCAGCAGGAACGGTAGCGAAGTAAGTGAATGCAAACCCATGGAGAATGCGCTGTGGAAATCTCTGGTCAGCTCCTGCATCACAGGATGCGTGGCACGGTCCACATAAATCGCACCCTGGAAAAAGCTGGTGAACAGCATGGGCTTGATGGTGAAATAGCCGATTAAAGCCGAGGGGATTGCCAGCAGTGCCAGCGGCAAAGTCACCACCCAGCGCGACTCATGCGGATTATCTTTTGGACCCAAACCGTGATGTTCGTCATGGGATTTATCATGATTAGCATGCTTGGCTTCTCGCCATTTTTCCTTACCGTGGAATACCAGGAAATACATGCGGAATGAATAAAATGCGGTGACAAACACGCCAGCCAGAACAGCAAAGTAGGCAAAGCTGCTACCCGGGATGTGCGACAGCTTGGCGGCTTCGATAATCGAATCCTTGGAATAAAAGCCGGACAGGAATGGCGTGCCAATCAAGGCCAGGGAACCTACCAAAGAGGTGATCCAGGTAACTGGCATGTATTTGCGCAGGCCGCCCATGTTGCGGATGTCCTGGTCATGATGCATCCCCAT
>Ga0315910_10005804_pt1 | contig 10083 bp, 10 predicted proteins | sample EdamamesoilMG_FD_204470 | JGI IMG/M metagenome (GOLD analysis project Ga0315910, IMG submission 204470) | Garden soil microbial communities collected in Santa Monica, California, United States - Edamame soil | ecosystem: Environmental > Terrestrial > Soil > Garden | place: USA: California... | reverse complement strand
TGCTCCGACGCCGTCGGAAATGCCGAGTCGCCGCTCGCCTCGGTCAACTGCTCGATAGCACCGCCTTCGACCGCCAGCGACCAGAGCGTGAAGTGCCCGGTGGGATTCGCCGCGAACACGACCGAGCTTCCGTCCGCCGTGAAATCGGGCTCGCGCTCGTCGTAAGGCGTCGCCGTCAGTGGTTGCTCCATGCCGGTCGCGACGTCGAGCAGTGCGAGGTCCGACTGACCGTTGCTCCACTTCTGATAAACGATACGGCCGCCGTTCGGGCTGAACCGCGGATTGCGAGCCTCGGACCCGGCCGCGGTGAGAGGCACGGCGCCGCCGCCCGTGACGGGCAACGTCCACAGCTGTCCGAGCAGATCGACCACGAGCGTTTGCCCGTGCGGTGCGAGCGTGACGGAAAGATTCGTCCCTTGGCGGACGTCGACGATCCTTTCCTCCGCGACGGTCGCGACTGGCAGCGCCAGCAGAACCAAAGCGCCAACGCGAATCACGCCGAGCTCTCGGCTTCGACGTCGAGCTCCGCGAGCTCGCCGTCCTCGGCACGGTAAGAAACGACGATCGGCCGACAGCACACGGAGCAGTCCTCGACCTGACGCTGCGACTCTACCGAAAGATCGAGCACGATCTCGATCGGTTGCCAGCAGTAAGGACAGGTAATCGTCTCGGCTTGAATCACGCGGCGCTCTCGTCGGGTTAGGGCTGGAGTCGCTGCCAACGCCAGCGATCGGCCGTGAACGAATGCGCGTCCTTGGGCTCCAGCCGGCGCTCGTAACGAACGCGTTCGTGAAAGCGGTGCGCCCCTTCAACCCACAGCTCGAGCGCGTCGAGCCACAGCCGGTAGCCACCCCAAGAGACCGGGCGCGGCAGCGGTTGTTGTGCGGCAGAACCCCCGCCTTTTTCGGCAGCGACGCTGGCCGCGCGCCGTTCCAGCTCACCCATGTCGGTGAGCGGCCGACTCTGCTCGCTGCTCCACGCATTGATCTGGCTCTGCCGTGGTCGCGTCGCGAAGTAGGCGTCGCTCTCGGCTTCGGGCGACCGCACGACGACACCTTCGAACCGAACTTGCCGACCGAGCTCGTGCCAATACATCACCGCGGCCGCGCGGCCCGTCGCATCGAGCTCCGCTGCTTTGCGCGACCCATAGTTCGTGTAGAACACCAGATACCCGGCCGGCACGAGATCCTTGATCAGTACCATCCGCACGGACGGCCTGCCAGCGCGATCGGTGCTCGCGAGCGCGATGGCGTTTGCGTTGCGTCGCCCGAGCGCCTCGGCTTCCGCGAGCCAGCGCTTCGCTGTCGGCAGCGGATCGTCCGGAAGGCTGGTCGGCAGAGACGGCATCGCGCTCGACGACGTCAGCGCAGCGCGTCCGCGTGAAAGCGGAGGTGCTCGGCGATGAACGTGCTCACGAAGTAATAACCGTGGTCATAGCCCGCGCGCTCGCGATAGGTGAGCCGTTGCCCCGATTTGCGGCACGCTTCTTTGAGATCGTTCGGCCGCAGCTGGTCGAGATACGGATCGGCCATGCCTTGGTCGACGAGCAGCTCGTGATGACTGGGGCGCGCGCGAATGACGGCCGACGCATCGTAACGCAGCCAGCGCTCGCGGTCGGTGCCGAGGTACGCCGTCAGCGCATGTTGACCCCAGCCGGATTCGCTGGCCGCAGCGATCGGCGCGAACGCCGACACCGAGCGGTATCGATCCGGGTTGCCGACTCCGACGATCAGCGCGCCGTGCCCACCCATCGAGTGACCGCTGATCGACTTGCGTGCCGGATCGACGGGGAAGTTCGCATTGATCACGGCCGGGAGCTCGTCGCGAACGTAGTCGTACATGCGGTAGTGCGCAGCCCAGGGTGCTTGCGTCGCGTTGACGTAGAACCCGGCGCCTGTTCCGACGTCCATTTGCGCGTCTTCGCCCGGGATGTTCACGCCGCGAGGGCTCGTGTCTGGAATCACCAACGCGATGCCGAGCTCCGCCGCGTACCGCTGTGCTCCCGCTTTGACGCTGAAATTGTCCTCCGTGCACGTGAGACCCGAGAGCCAGTACAACGCCGGTACGCGCGTGCGCTCCGCCGCCGGCGGCAAGAAGATCGCGAACCGCATCGTGCAGGCGCAGGCCGACGACGCGTGCTTGTACACGAGGTGGCGGCCCTCGAAGCATCGAGACTCGCTGACTCGTTCGATGGAAGGCGTGGTCATTCCTGATTCCTTAATATGATCCGCGAGAGCGTACCTTGCACCTTGGGCCGGTGAGGGTTACAAACCGCCCACATGAGGTATGCATGACACTCGAAGAACTACGTAAACGTCTAACTGAGGTCGATCACGAGCTCATCAGTCTCGTCGCTGCGCGGCAGAAAATCGTCGCCGAGATCGGAGCGCACAAGATCCGCAACGCGGTGCCGACGCGCGATTATGAGCGTGAGCGTGAAGTGTTGAAAGGCGCACATGATCGAGCGAAGGCACTCGGGCTCGACCCCGGGCTCGCGGAGGAGATCATGAATGCCTTGATCCGCGCGTCGTTGACGCATCAAGAGCAGACGCGCGTGGCCGCAGAGACCAGCGGCGCCGGCAGACGCGTGTTGATCATCGGCGGCGCCGGCAAGATGGGCGCGTGGTTCGCCCACTTCCTCGGCTCGCAGGGGTTCGCGATCGAGATTGCGGATCCCTCCGAAGCACCCGTGTCGTTTCCGCGCGTCGCCGATTGGCGGCAGCATCGGCTCGACCACGACCTGATAATCGTCGCGACGCCGATGAAGATCGCGGGCGACGTGCTGACCGAGCTCGCGACGCACAGGCCGCGCGGCGTGGTCATCGATATCGGCTCCCTGAAGAGCCCGTTGCGGAGCGGGCTGCAGAGTCTCGTGGCGGCGGGGTGCAAGGTCACGTCGATCCATCCGATGTTCGGCCCCGACACGCGGCTGCTGTCAGGTCGGCACATCGTGTTCTGCGACGTCGGTGTGCCCGAGGCCACGCGCGAGGCGCGCGCGCTGTTCGCGTCGACGATGGCCGAGCAGACCGAGATGAGCGTCGACGATCACGATCGGCTCATGGCGTTTGTGCTCGGGCTGTCGCATGCACTGAATCTTGCGTTCTTCACGGCCCTCGCCTCGAGCGGGGAGCTCGTGCCAAGGTTGCAGAGGATGTCGAGTACGACGTTCGACGCTCAGCTGCGCGTGGCGAGCCTCGTCGCTCGCGATAACCCGCATCTGTATTTCGACATCCAGACGCTCAACGACTTCGGAACCGCGTCGCTGCAAGCGCTGCGCGCGGCGACCGAGCGCATCGAGCGGCTCGTCGAGAAGCGTGACGAGGCCGGGTTCGTCGAGCTCATGGCGGCCGGGCGGCGGTATCTCGAAAAACGCACCTAGGCGGCGCCGCGAACCCGCCAACAGCCAAGCCGGTCACATCCTCGAGTGCCCGTTTTGGAACCACCCCGGCGGATATGAAAGAATCGATGGGTCATGGACTTCATCGACGAACAGGGTTTTCGCGCGAACGTCGGCATCATCCTGACCGATGGGGGCGGCCGTGTTCTCATCGCAGGCCGGCGCGGACGCGGGGGCTGGCAGTTCCCGCAGGGGGGCATCCAGCCTGAGGAAAGCACCGAGGCTGCAATGTTTCGCGAGCTGCACGAAGAGGTCGGGCTCGATCCCGACGATGTCGAGATCGTGGGATCGACGGAGGGGTGGCTGCGCTATCGCTTGCCTGATCGCTACATTCGCCGCGAGCGGACCCCGCTTTGCATCGGTCAGAAGCAGCGTTGGTTCTTGCTGCAGCTTCGTACGAACGCCGATCGAGTGCGCTTCGATCTCACGCCTGAGCCGGAGTTCGACCGCTGGCGTTGGGTCGACTACTGGCGGCCCGTCAAGGAGGTCGTGTACTTCAAGCGGCCCGTTTATGTACGAGCGCTGCACGAGCTCGGTCCGCTCGCGTTTCCGAAGGACGGACCACCGCCGCCGCCGGCATGGTGGCCGCGACGGTGGCAACGAGTGCTCAAAGACCCCAGCCAGGAACTGACATGAACGCGCGCCGCGATAGGTCTGTGGTCTTAGCGGCGCTCGCGGCGGCAGTCGCGATCGGATGCCTGTATCTGGCCTTCGAGCTCGGGCGCTTTCAAAGCGGGTACTCGATGCTGGACGCGCGTCGCGAACACGACGATCTCGGACAACGTTTGAAGGAAGAGCAAGCCGCGAGCGACGAGTTGCGAAGGCAACTTGCGATCGTCGAGACGTCGGGCGACATCGATCGAGAGACCTACTCTCAGATCAAGTCGAGCCTGAGCGACCTCGAGGCGAAGATTCAGACGCAAGAGGAAGAGCTCGTTTTCTATCGCGGCATCGTGTCGCCGCAGGACGGCGTCCCGGGGTTGCGTATCCAGAGCCTCGAGGTGCTGCCGAGCGACGGCGAAGGCCGTTATCTGCTGCGATTGTTGCTCGTGCAGGCAATCCAGCACAGTCGACGCGTGTCGGGAGCGGTGAAGCTCCAACTTGAAGGAATGCAGGACGGTCAAACCGCGTCATTCGATATCGCCGAGCTCGCAGAGCCCGGCGAGACGTATGATATGGCTTACGAATTCCGTTATTTCCAAGGGATGGAAGCGGAGCTCTCGTTGCCTGCGGGATTCGAGCCTCAGCGTGTGCTGGTCGAGATTTGGCCGAACGAGGCTCGAGCGGAACGGATCAATCAAACGTTCGATTGGCCGGAAGTGGCGGGTTAAGACGATCACGGAGTTCGCATGCTAGGGAAGAAATCGCGCGGTCAAGCCCCGATCAACACGCTGGTCGGAGCCGATACCAGGGTCAACGGCGACGTCGAGTTCTCCGGCGGCTTTCACGTGGACGGCTACGTCAAGGGCAACGTGAAAGCGACCAAGGACAACACGTCTGTGCTCATCATCAGTGAGCGCGGCTGTATTGAAGGTTCGGTCCATGTGCCTCATGTAGTGTTAAACGGCATCGTGAAAGGCGACGTGCGAGCCACGCAACGCGTCGAGCTCGGGCCGAAGGCGCGCGTGATCGGCAACGTTCAGTACAAACTCATCGAGATGTCGATTGGGGCGGAAGTTAACGGTAAGCTGATTCACGAGAGCGAGACCGCGGCTCCGAAGAGCGCGAGCCGCCCGATAGTGGACACCGCGCGGCCCATCAACGCAGGAGAATAGTGATGACGGAAACAGCAGAAACGATGGACGCGCCGCCGCTCAATTTCACGACGGCCGCGGCCCACAAGGTCGGCCAGCTGATCGAGCAGGAAGGCAATTCCGAGCTGAAGCTGCGTGTCTACGTGCAGGGCGGCGGTTGCTCTGGCTTTCAGTACGGTTTTACGTTCGATGAAGAAGTCCAAGACGGCGATACGGCGATCGAGAACGAGGGCGTAACGCTGCTCGTCGACCCCATGAGCGTCCAATACCTCATGGGCGCCGAGATCGATTACCGCGAGGACCTCTCCGGCGCGCAATTCATCATTCGCAATCCGAACGCCTCGACTACGTGCGGTTGCGGGTCATCGTTCTCCGTCTGATCCTTACCGGCGCGGGCTCTGGTGTTGCCCGATCCTAAATCGCTGGCCGGCAGCGATCCCGCGGAAATCATGGCCGCGGTGGACTTGGGCTCGAACAGCTTCCACATGGTCGTCGCGCGCAACCAGCACGGCGAGCCGTCGATCATCGATCGGCTTCGCGAGATGGTGCGGCTCGCTTCCGGCCTGAGCCAGGAGGGGTCTCTCGACGAAGACAGCCAGCAGCGCGCGCTGAGCTGTCTCCGGCGCTTCGGCCAACGTTTGCGGGACATGCGGGCCCACCAGGTCCGGGTCGTCGGCACGAACACTCTGCGGCGCGCGCAAAACGCAGAGGCTTTCCTGGCCAAGGCCGAGGAAGCTCTCGGTCATCCGGTCGAGGTCATCTCGGGCATCGAGGAAGCGCGGTTGATCTATCTCGGCGTTTCTCACCACACCGACTCCACGGATGGCAGAAACCTGGTCGTCGATATCGGCGGCGGCAGCACGGAGCTGATCATCGGCGAGGGATACGAGCCGGAGTACCTCGAGAGTCTGTACGTAGGTTGTGTCGGCATGAGCCGCGTGCATTTCGAGGACGGCAAGCTCAGCGCAAAGCGTTTCGAGCGTGCGCGGCTCGCGGCGCGGCTGGAGTTGCGTCCGGTCGCGGCCGCCTTTCGTCGCCACGGCTGGAAGCGCGCGATCGGATCGTCGGGCACCGTTCGCGCGGCGAGCGACGTGGCGCGCGAGCTCAAGCTCACGGAGAGCGGTGTGACGCTTATGGCGGTCGAGGCGATCATCGGCGAGATGATCAACGCGAAGCGCGTGGACGAGCTTCGGCTTCCGGGTCTCGGCGCGGAGCGCGCTCCGGTTTTTGCGGGCGGCGTCGCGATACTGGCCGAGATCATGAGCACGCTGCGCATCGAGCGGATGGAGATCAGCGGCGGTGCGCTGCGTGAAGGTCTGCTGTACGACATGCTCGGTCGTCTGCACGACGAGGATGCGCGAGAGCGGTCGATTCGATCGATGCAGCGCCGCTATCACGTCGATCCGGAGCAAGCGTCGCGCGTGGAGACGACGGCGGCCGCGTTGTTCGATCAGGCTGCGACCGGTTGGAAACTATCGGGACGAGATCGACAGCTGATCGTGTGGGCGGCGCGTTTGCACGAAATAGGCCTCGACATCGCGCATGCCCGTTATCACCATCACGGGGGTTACCTAGTCGCGAACTCGGATTTGCCGGGGTTCGTGCGGTTGGAGCAACAGCGGCTTGCGAGCCTCGTCACGCTGCACCGGCGGAAGCTGGACGACCCGTTCCTCGCCGAGCTGCCGAGTGCGCTGCGTGCACCCACGTTCAAGCTCGTCGTGCTCCTGCGTCTCGCAACGCTGTTGAACCGCAGCCGTAGCCCTTCGCAACTACCGGACATCGCGCTCGCGGTCGGGCAGGATTCGTTGGAGGTGCGGTTCCCGCAGGAATGGCTCGACGACAATCCGCTCACCGCGGCCGATCTCGAGCAAGAAAAGCAATGGCTCGGAGCGCGCGGTTTCGAATTGCGAACGAAAGGTAGCGGACGCGGTTAGGACGCTTCGGCGAGCTGTCTTAGCAGTTTGGATTGAGCGGGAGTCGCGTCCCGATCCGCCTGCGGTCGCAGGCGCTCATACCGGCCGTCGTTGTGGAGCTCCCACGCTTGGTCGTTGTCGGCGAGATAGGTGTCGAGATCGGCCATGACACGCGCCTTGAGACCGGGATCTCGTATCGGGAACATGATCTCGATGCGCCGGAAGAAGTTCCGCTCCATCCAATCGGCGCTCGCACAGAACAGCTCTTCGTCGCCGCCGTTGTGGAAGTAGTAGACACGGCTGTGCTCGAGGAACCGACCGACGATGGAGCGCACGCGGATGTTCTCCGAGACGCCGGGGATGCCGGGCCGCAAACAGCAGATTCCTCGGACGATCAGGTCCACGTAAACGCCGGCGTTCGACGCTTCGTAGAGCGCGCGAATCACTTCTGGCTCGACCAATGCATTGAGCTTGGCAATGATGTGGCCGGTTCCGCCATTGGCAGCGTTTCGCGTTTCTCTGCGAATGTAGCTCAGTAGGCGTTCGTGCAAATTGAACGGCGACTGCGACAGGAGACTGAGATCCGGTGTGCGCATGAGGCTCGTGAGCTGCATGAACACCTGGTGGATGTCCTCGCCCAGTGCCTCGTTGGCCGACAAGAGTCCGTAGTCGGTGTAAGCACGCGCAGTGCGCGGATGATAGTTACCGGTGCCCAAGTGAACGTAGCGCTTGAGCTTGCCGCCCTCGCGACGCACGACCAAGGTCATCTTGCAGTGCGTCTTGAAGCCGACCACGCCGTATACGACGTGCGCGCCGGCTTCCTGGAGCTTGCTCGCGAGCTCGATGTTGGCGGCCTCGTCGAATCGCGCTCGTAGCTCGATCAGGACCGTGACCTCTTTGCCGGCTTTAGCGGCGGAGACGAGGCTCTCGACGAGGGGCGAGTCCGGCGTCGTGCGGTAAAGCGTCTGCTTGATCGCGAGCACATCGGGATCCGTCGCGGCGCGATACACGAAGTCCACAACCGGCGCGAAGGATTCGAACGGGTGGTGCAGCAGTATGTCTTGCTTCGCGATCGCATCGAAGATGTTCGCTTTCACGAGCAGCTTCGGCACGCCGGGCGTGAACGGCGGATACTTGAGCTCGGGTCTATCGACCAAGTCGTACACGGCCAGAAGCCGGTTCAGATTGACGGGCCCGAGAACCTGATAGAGATCCGCGCGCGTCAGCCTGAAGTGCTCCAGCAAGAAAGCCGCCAGCTCTTCCGGGCAGTCGTGGGCGGTTTCGAGTCGCGTCGCCGCGCCGTAGCGGCTTTCGAGCAGCTCGCCCTCGAGCGCTGTCATGAGATCGTCGACGTCTTCATCGTCGATGAGGAGGTCGCTATTGCGCGTGGCGCGGAACTGATAGCAACCGCCGATCTCCATGCCCGCAAAGAGCTGGTCGACGAACGCGTGAATCACCGACGACAAGAAAACGAAGTCCGTCTTGCCGGTGCCTTCGAGCGTGTGAGGCAACATGATCAGCCGCGGCAACGAGCGCGGGGCCTGCACGATTGCGCGATGACACGGACGGCCGAAGACATCGCGTCCCTCGAGGCTCACGATGAAATTCAAACTCTTGTTCAGGATTCGCGGAAATGGCCGCGTGGGGTCGAGCGTGGTCGGGCTCAACAGAGGCACGATCTCCGTGCGAAAGTACTGCTGGAGCCAAAGTCGTTGAGCCGACGACCAATCGTCTCGCTTCACGAAACGAATACCGGCCTCTCGCAGCTTCGGAATCAGCTCGTCGTTCAGAACGCGGTACTGCTCCGTCACGAGCGTGCTGGTTTGCTCCGCTACGGTGCGCAGAACATCGGCCGAGCTCAAGTTGTCCGGACCGGCCGGTGCTGCGTTCACCGCGAGCCGGTGCTTCAAGCCTGAAACGCGGATCTCGAAAAACTCGTCGAGGTTCGTCGATGAGATGCAGAGAAACTTCAGGCGCTCGAGCAACGGGACGCTGGTGTCCATCGCTTGCTTCAACACGCGAACGTTGAACGCCAACTGCGACAACTCGCGGTTGATGTAGTAGTCGGGAAGCTTTAGGTTCAGCGCATCCACAGCGGGGGTTGGCGCGACCGAACGTGGGCAACGCGCCGTTCGTAGTATACGCCGACCGCGCGGGCGGGAGCCTGGGCTCTCGTCACACTCGCTAGTTCAAACCTTCGAGCTCGACGGCCAAAGGTTCCAGTCGTGTTTCAGTCTGCACGGTCGCGAAATCCCGTGCATAACCATCCAACTGGCGCCAAAGCGGCTCCGTTTCGGCTAGGAATTGCACCTGTCGCTCTGCCGGGACCGGATCGGCGGGCGGCAAGGCGACGGTGCGCGGGTTCCGGTGCGCGCCGTTCACACGATATTCGTAGTGCAGATGCGGGCCGGTAGCGAGCCCGCTCTTCCCGACGTAGCCGATCACGTCGCCTTGATTCACGCGAGCGCCCTCACGCGCGCTGCCGAACCGGGACATGTGACCGTACAACGTCGTGATGTTACCGCCGTGTTGCAGAATGATTGTGTTTCCGTAACCGCCTTGCACGCCGCGAAACAGAACCTTGCCGTCTCCGGCCGCACGAATCGGAGTTCCGGACGGTGCGGCATAGTCGACGCCGCGATGCGCGCGAATCGTGTTCAGCACCGGATGGCGACGGCTCGGATTGAAATTGGAGCTGACTCGCGTGAAGTTCAGCGGCGCTCGTATGAACGCTTTGCGAACGCTCCGGCCCTCGGGAGTGAAATAGCCGGAGCGGCCAGTCTCGTCGCGAAAACGTGCGGCACGGAACGACTTGTCTTGGTTGATGAACTCCGCAGCAATGATTTCGCCGTCGCGCAGCTTCACGCCGTCACGCCAAAGCTCTTCGTAGAGCACGGTGAATTGATCGCCTTCGCGAACGTCCTGAATGAAGTCGATGTCCCATTCGAAGATCCCGGCCATATCCATGATGATACGGTCGGAGATCCCCGCGTCGCTGCCGGCCTCGAACAGTGAGCTC